>Ga0302324_100002352_pt1 | contig 43908 bp, 37 predicted proteins | sample Palsa_T0_1_FD_201949 | JGI IMG/M metagenome (GOLD analysis project Ga0302324, IMG submission 201949) | Peat permafrost microbial communities from Stordalen Mire near Abisko, Sweden - Palsa_T0_1 | ecosystem: Environmental > Terrestrial > Soil > Palsa > Peat permafrost | place: Sweden: Abisko... | reverse complement strand
CTCCCACAACCCGTTTCCCGGCCACCCGCCGCGCCTTGTCCGCGTCGTGCGCTACAGCTATGAGTTCACAAGCGCCGCGGAGAGGGCTCGCACCGGAAATTGGTGGCGCCGGACGCCGTTGGATTTCTATATTCCGCCGGTGTCACTTCCCCAAGATTCCCAATGAAGCCGTCAGGCCGCGACCAGTTCATGGCCCTCCTGCGGGATGCGGTCACGGGTGGATCCCTGGAGAAGCTGACGCTGGGCAAGCCCGCGGGGAAGGACCCGACGCTGATGAACCTCTTCGTGCGGCCCGTCGCGCTTAAGTCGGGCCCGCGCCTTGCGTTCGTCTGGCGCCACGCGACGAGGGACATCACGAAGAACCACGCCCGCGACGAGGCCCTCGGCCTCCTCGATTCCCTTATCGGGGCCGACTTCCTGGACGCCCATCTCTTCGCGAAGGATCGGAGCGCGCAGCTTGAAACGGGGCCCGGCACCTCGCGCATCCGCATCATGCAAGCGGACAGGGCGCCTGCGGCGCCGTCCGGCAACGATCGGAGGAAGAACCGACCGATCGATCCCGGCGTGCCCTGGCTTCGAGCGCTGGGCGTGACCGACGAGCGCGGCAGGCCGCTCGCCGCGATGACGGACAAGTTCCGGCAGATCGAGAGGTTCGCCGAGATCCTCGGGCACCTGCTGGGGGAGTCCCCGCTTCCCGCCGGCCGTAGGCTGAACGTCTTCGACATGGGCTGCGGGAAGGGCTACCTCACCTTCGCCGCCAGCGAGCTGCTGGGGGAGCGGGCCCAGGTCTGCGGCGTCGAGGCGCGCGCCGACCTTGTGGATTTCTGCGGGAGGACGGCCGACGAGCAGGGCCTGTCGAAGCGCCTTTCCTTCCGGGTGGGCTCGATCGCCGACACAGACGTCGGGGCCGCCGACGTCCTGATCGCGCTCCACGCCTGCGACACCGCGACAGACGACGCGCTCGCGAAGGGCGTGTCGGCGGGCGCGGCGCTCCTCGTGGTCGCCCCATGCTGCCAGAAGGAGATCCGGCCCCAGCTCGTCCCCCCGCCGGTGCTCTCGGCGGCACTCAGGCACGGGATATTCGAGGAGCGCCAGGCCGAGTTTGTGACCGACGCGTTGAGGGCCCAGCTCCTGGAATGGGCCGGATACAGGACGCGCGTCTTTGAATTCGTCTCAACCGAGCACACGGCGAAGAACACCATGATCGCGGCCGTGAAGGCCCGACCCAAGGGGGACGGAACGGAGGCGGGAAGCATAAGGGAGTTCGCCGCGTTCTACGGGATCCGGCACCAGGCCCTCGCCGCGCACCTGGGATTCGCCCTCAGATGAAATGGTGCGAGATCGACTGGGAGGCCCTCGGCCGGCACCGGGAGCGGTTCCTTGGCGGTGTTCCCCCGGAAGGTCCCTACTGGGCCTCGGCCTCGGACCTGGCCGCCTATGACCTGACCTACGGCGAGAGGATAGGATGGAAGTGGGACGCCGTACTCGACGAGCTGCGGATGCGCGGCTGGAAGCCTTCCGGCGGGACGGTGCTCGACTGGGGCTGCGGGAGCGGGATAGCCGGCAGGCGCGTCGTCGGCCGCTTTGGAGCGCACGGCTTCGACTCGCTCGCGGTCTGGGACCATTCCACCCTGGCGACCGACTTTGCTTCGGCCATTGCCCGGAAGGAGTTCCCGGGGCTTGCCGTCGCCGCCGCGACGAAGGCATTCCTCGAGGGTGACGAGCCCATAGGGCTCCTTATCATCAGCCACGTCCTGAATGAGCTCTCCCTGGCCGCGCTTGGGGAGTTGCGCTCCCTCGTCGAAAGGTCCGGCGCCGTCATCTGGACGGAGCCCGGCTCCCGCGACGCCAGCCGCGCGCTCGGCGCGCTCAGGGATGAGTGGGCGAAGGAGTTCCGGGTTGTGGCGCCGTGCACGCGCGCAAATGCCTGCCCCATCCTCTCTCCCGGAAACGAACGGCACTGGTGCCACCACTTTGCCGCCCCGCCTGCCGCCATCTTTGCGGATTCGGACTGGGTGAAGTTCGGCAAGCGGGCGGGAATCGACCTGCGCAGCCTCCCCTATTCGTTCGTCGCTCTCGACCGCGCCTGGTCGGGCGATTCCGGCCTGTCCCGGGTGATCGGGAGGCCCGAACGATTCAAGCCCTATGTCCGCCTGCTCAACTGCGACGAGGGGGGCCTTGCGGAGCTCATGGTCCTGAAACGCGAAAGCCCCGGGCTCTACAAGGAGCTGGACAGGACCAAGCGTCCGCTTGTCTACAGGTGGGTCCGCGAGGGGAACAACATAACCGGGGGCTCCTCGCCCGCGGCCGGCGGGCCAGCCTGAACCGAAGCGGCGGCCAGGAAGCCGGACTTGAAGCCGGCCGGTCCGCCTTGCTTAATCCGCCCGAGTGAGGCGCGAAGACACAGGGAGGATGCTGATCACCCCGGGCGACCTGGATGACCCCCGCGTCGTCGACCTGCTGCGCACGCACCTGGCGAGCGCCCGGGCGGAAACGGCGCCCGGAAGCGCGCACGCCCTCGACCTCAACGGATTGCGGTCGCCAGACATCAGCTTCTGGGCGATCTGGGAGGACGGGGCGCTCCTCGCGGTCGGCGCCCTGAGGCGCCTCTCGCCCGATCATGGCGAGGTCAAGTCGATGCACACCGCGCAGTCCGCGCGCCGAAAGGGAGCCGGGAGCGCGATGCTGCGGCACATCATCGCGAGCGCGCGAAAGGACGGGATCTCGCGGCTCAGCCTCGAGACGGGATCCTGGGAATACTTCCGGCCCGCGCGGGCGCTATACGCCGCCCATGGCTTCGTGGAGTGCCCTCCCTTCGGCGCCTATGTTCCGGACCCGAACAGCTCCTTCATGACGCTCGACCTGCGGGGATCCTGAACTTCGGGGCTCGCCATCGAGCGCGGAAGCAGAAGCGGGGCTGCTCGATGAAGGCGCCCTGGCTCGGCAAGGGGACTCGGCCTAGTCGACATCGGACTCCTGGATCCGACCGCGATACACCTGCCGGGCGTGCTCATAGTCGGCCGCTGCCTCGTCCTTCTCGCCTGCGGCAATGAATTGCTCCTTCTGCGACCAGCAGCGGTCGACGCCCCGCAGGCACCATTCGGCGCTTCGCCGCGACGCGCGGATCGGCTTGCTCCCGACGATGATGAAAACCGGGTTCGTGTGCGACGAGCCCAGGATTCGCAGGGCGACCCAGCTGCTCCGTTCGACCGCGACGTCAAACACGAGATCCCGGATCTGGCCGTCGGCGATCACCTCCTGGCGAGCGACGGGCTTGCCGTTTACCACGAGCTCCACGGGAACCTTCCGTGTGTCCCCTATCCGCGCCCGCTCGATGTCCCAATACGGCTCCTCCTGCATCGACCGGCCCCTCAGATCGGGATCGGGCTCCTCGGCGAGCAGGGCCGCGACCCTCACGGTCGCCCTCACCCTTCCCGGCCGCTCCAGCCGAACTTCGCCGCCGGCTTCGCCCATTCCCATGCCGTCCACGGCGAAATTGATGAGGTGGCTCTTGCCGTCGCTCACGTAGCTGCGGCCGATTCGCAGTCCCTCGCACCAGTCGGCATAGGTCAGGGGCCCGTCGAGCTTCACGTAGGAGCGCCCCATGCCGACCCGCTCCATGTAGATGCAGGGAAAATCCGTCTCGCCGGAAATACGGGTCCTGAAGCCGCAGTTGAGGGTGTGGTACCACATGTTCAATTCCCATACGTACGGCGTGTTTCCCGCGGAGTAGAAATCGACGGCTGGCACCAGCCTGCCGTCGGGGCCCGCCACCTCATGAGTCACGTCCACGACGTATTCGTTCGCCCCTATGCCATTGTAGGGAGGGATGATGTAGTTCGGCAGCGCCTCCGTCTGCGTGCTCACCATGTTTGAGTTGTTGCTGACGGCGACGACCGAGTCGCCCGACGCCGCAGGCTGCAGGCCCCAGCCGGAATGCGCCGTCCCGGTCACCGCGCCCTGCGCCTTCGCCCATCGCAGCGTCTTCAGGCAATAAGTCGGCCAGTGAGCGGTCGAATCGCCGCCGGGATAGACCTGGTCGCGAAGCTGCAGCAGGCACAGGTGCCCGGACCTTTCCGACCCGAATCCCGACACCTCTATGTCGTAATGCAGGAGATACGGATATGCTGATGCGCTGCTGTCCTTGCGCCCCGAAAAGAACTTCTTCTGGTAGTCGAAGCACGGGCCCCAGGTCAGGACCGCCCCGATCTTCAGGTCCTCGCCCTTGCACTGCTGCTCCATGTCGGCCGGCAGCACGCCCTCCGTGGGGTCGGTGTAGTGGGCGCAGCCCGCCGCATGAATGTGGTGGTCCCCGCTCCACCACCCGAGTTTCGAGGGGTCGATCCAGCGCCGGACCTGGAAGGACAGTTCCCTGGTATCCTCGTCGACGCGCAGGGCCATGTCCTGCGTCAGCGATTCCGGGCCGCGGCGGAACTGCACATTGTACTCGCCCGCCGGAAGCCGCAGGACGTCGCCGTCGGAGCGATAGACCTGCGGCTGGAAGGCGAAGTCCGGCGCGAGCCGCTTCGCCTGGGACGGATAAACGCGCCCGGCCCGGTCGCGGATCAGCAGGGACGCCGTGGTGGGCTCGCCGTTCTCGTCGCGAATCCGCAGGGTAACCCCGTGCGCCGGGAGGCAGTCGAAGAGCACGTTGGCGTCGCCGCTGAAGCCCACGTCCTGGGTGCCCTGCCCGACGCTGAACGAGATCCTCGCCTCGCGCCGCCCGGCATCGCGGCTGTAGAGCTGAATGACGCGGTACTCCACCCCGAGGCCGCTGAGCTCGCGCGCAAGCGGCGCGCGATCGAACATCTGCATGTCGAGCCAGCGGTCATAAGCCGGGCCGGGAGGCGGCCGTCCGGGTCCGGAGTACGCCTTGTCCGAGTCGGTGGGGGCGCCGCCCCGGGAAGCGCCGGAGAAGACCGAAAGCGCGTTGGGGCTGGCCGCCGCGAGCGCCGCCGTGGTGCCGGCCTCGTTATCCACTCTCACCAGGAACTGCCGCCAGCCCTTTTCCAAGAGCTCCGGCCGAACCGGTCCCATCGAAACCGAAACACGCTCCTCCGGATTGATTTTGACCCTGAAAAGGCAGTATCCGTCGAGGATCCGCCGGAGCGTTTCGCCGGCCGCCGCCGCATCCGGCATCCGAAAAGCCGCATCGAGGGACTGCTCGTCCACGGCCGACAGCGGCGACCCAAGGTATCGCATGGCCTCGACCACGCGCTTGGCCTGCGCGATCAGCGGCTGGGCCTCCACCGGCGCGCCGATGCCCGGAGCATCAGGCCCCGCCCATACCGAGCATGCCAACGGCGCGAGGCAGAAGCAGAACGCGACGCGAACGGCCCGCTCCAAGCGAGCCGCGCCCGTCATCAGCGCGGCGGCGGAAATTTGCACCTTGGGCGACTTATGGTTGGTGGTCCGCCGCAGGGCGAGTCCCGATGTCGGGAACAAGCTCGGCGCATCCGGTCACGGAGGCGTCCCCGCGAGATGGGGGTTGTCCGGGGCCGGCTTCGCATCGCTGCCGGCTCCAGAGACCGGATGTTGGACCCAGAGGCAATCGAGGCCGAATGGGCGCCGCGGCGCCCCAGTCAGTGTCTCAGTTTGAAATTTCCGCCTTGGACGGAAAGCGGACCTCTGGTATCGGTCACACCGACAATGCGATGCGCAGTTAGCGTCAAGACTCGCTTCCGTGCAACGTCGCTTGAAGCTATTCTGAAGGACCTGGAGATTTTGTAGCATGGCAAAGCTCGTTTTCGAAATGAACCAGTCGCTGGACGGCTACGTCGACCACGAGAAATTGGGGCCACCGCGTCCCGAGCTCTTTCGTCACTTCATAGGGCTGGTGAGAGGCCTGACGGGCATGGTGTACGGTCGCCTCATGTACGAGGTCATGCGTTACTGGGACAAGGACCAGTCGGATTGGGACGCGGAGGAACACGAGTTCGCGGCGGCGTGGCGGAGCAAGCGGAAATGGGTTGTGTCGCGCTCGTTAAAGTCGGTCGGGCCCAACGCCACACTTGTCGAGAATGACATCGAGACGGTGCTACGTGGGCTGAAGGCTCAGCTGGCTGGGGAGATTGAGGTTGCCGGGCCAAATTTGGTGGGAAGCCTGACCGACACTGGCCTTGTTGATGAATACCGAATCTACCTCCACCCCATCGTGCTTGGTCGTGGCAAGCCCTACTTCGCCGGCCCCCGCCCGCCGCTCCGTCTCGCGGCCGGCCAGCTAATCGTCGAGGACGTGATTAGGTTGACCTACGTTCCTTCTTAATCCCGCGGCTCGCCCGACGGACCGCGCCGACTCGTCAGGTGCGCTTTGGGTCGAAACCCGAATTGCAAACTGAGACGCCCCCGCGCCCCGCAAGGACTTGACTCACCCGTCGCGAGAGGGTCTGATCAATCCTTTCCCTTATCACACCACCATGGGCCAGCAGCTGAACAAGATCATTAAACGCAAACGACGCGCCGCTTACCTGAAGCGGAAGAAGGCGAAGGCCTTGGTCGCGAAGAAGAAGTAGATGGCGGAGGGCCGGCTTCTTGCCGCCTGAGCGATCCCTGGCATGATCAAGGTCAGCCTGATTTCACTTGGCTGCGCCAAGAACCTCGTGGACAGCGAGATAATGGTGGGGCACCTCCACAAGGCCGGCATGCGCGTGATCCCCGACGCCGAGAACGCCGACGTCGTGATCGTGAACACATGCTCGTTCATCGACTCGTCCAAGGAGGAATCGATCAGCCACATCCTGGAGGTCCATGAGCAGCGGGGCCTCCGGAAGCGCCGCCGCGGGCAGAAGCTCATCGTGGCGGGGTGCATGTCCCAGCGCTTCTCCAAGGACCTCCCCGGCTCGATGCCCGAGGTCGACGCCTTCATCGGGCTGGACCAGATCACACAGGTCGCCCCGATCATCGAGGAGATCTACGCCCGCGAGCGCGGGACCAAGGCGGCGCCCGCCAGCTTCGTAACGCCGCGTTCGAACTACATCCCCGACTACGACACGCCCAGGTTCAGGCTGACGCCCGCCCACTTTGCCTACGTCAAGATCGCCGAGGGCTGCAACCACCCGTGCACGTTCTGCATCATCCCGCAGATCCGCGGCAGGCACAGGAGCAGGACCGTCGCCAGCGTGGTCGCCGAGGTCCGGCAGCTCGTCGCCGAGGGCGTGAAGGAGATCAACCTCATCTCCCAGGACACGACGTTCTTCGGGATGGACACCTGGGACGAGCGGCCGAACCCGCGGACGCCCGTCGACTCCTCCCGCGGCACGGCGCTCACGTCGCTCCTTCGCGAGCTAAACGCGATCGAGGGGGAGTTCTGGATCCGCATTCTCTACACGCATCCCGCCCACTGGAGCGACGAGCTCATCAGGACGATCGCCGAGTGCCCGAAGGTGGCCCGGTACGTGGACATGCCCCTCCAGCACATCAGCGACCGGATGCTCTCGGCCATGCAGCGCGAGACCGGCGGCGACTACATCCGCGATCTCGTGCGCCGCATTCGCGCGGGCGTCCCGGGCATCGCCATCAGGACAACCTTCATTGTCGGCTTCCCGGGCGAGACTGACGCCGACGTCGATGAGCTGTGCGGGTTCATCCGCGAGAGCGAATTCGAGCGGCTGGGCGTCTTCCGATACTCCCAGGAGGAGGGAACCCGGGCCTGCAAGATGGCCGGGCAGGTCGCGGCCAAGGAAAAGGAGCGGCGCTGGCACCGCGTCATGGCGCTCCAGAATGAGATTGCGGGCGTGGTCAGCTCAAGGAGCGTGGGAAGGACCGTCAAGGTCCTCGTCGACGAGGCCGGGGTCGCCCGCGGCGAGGCCGACGCGCCCGACATCGACGGCCGGGTGTACGTTCCGCGGGAGCTTCCTGTCGGCAGCTTCGCGACCGTCACGATAAACGGCCACCACGACTACGACCTATTGGCGCTCCCCGCGGGCCAGAGGCCGGCCGAATTCAAGGTGGCCAAGCAGGCCCAGTAGTTCCGGCCCGGCGACCGACTGCGTCGCCCCGGCAATTGCGTTTGTCCTCGTCCGCCAGCGTCGGGTCCGGATATCCTCCCTGAGTTCGCCAATGCCCGGACGCGCGTTCATCATCCACGGTTACCTCGGCTATCCCGGGGAGGCTTGGCAGCCATGGCTCAAGGCCGAGCTTGAGCGAAGGGGCTTTGAGGTCGCGCTTCCGGCGATGCCGGACGCGGACCACCCGACGATCCCAGAGTGGACCGGCTTCATCGCGGGCCTGGTCGGCCGGCCGGACGACAAGACGGTGATGATCGGCCACAGTCTCGGCGCCCAGGCGGTGTTGCGCTACCTTGAGGCCCTGGGCGGGACGGGACAGTCGGTTGGGAAAACCGTCCTGATCGCCAGCAATTTCCCCACCGGAATGCCGCCCGAGGCCGCCGATGAAAGGTCCGGCGGCGACCCGGTGCTGCGCCCGTGGCTGACCATCGGGGTCGACGCGGGCAAGGTGAGAAAAGCGGCGGGAAACTGCGTCGTGATCCTCTCCGACAACGACCCCTACATTCCCTTTGAGGAGGCGAAAGCCTCGTTCGTGACGAGCCTCGGGGCCACGATCGTCGTCGAGGCCGGCAAGGGCCATTTCAACGAGGATGACAAGATCACCGAGCTGCCGGCCGCCCTGGCGGCCGTGCTCGCCTAGGACTCACCAGGCATCGTCACGGCGGCGAACCGTCACTGAACTTCACCTTGGCGTGCATGCCGTCGCAGAAGGGCTTGTTGAGCGACGCGCCGCAGCGGCAAAGCGTGTAGTGGTTTTCAGTCGCCGGCCGGGCCTCGCCCTTGAGCCTCGCTAGGTGCACATGGTATGGTCCGTTCTTCTCAACCCCCACGTCGGTCTCGGTGAAGTAGTCGTCCACCAGCTTTCCGCGCAGTTTATAGAGCAGCGATCCGGAGGGGCACTGACGGATCGTCGCCATAACCTGCTCCGCGGGCGAAGCGTCGGGATGGGAGACCCTCCCGTCGGCCCCCTTTGTGAAGAATGTCTCCGGCGCCCCGTCGACGCAGGCGCCCGCGTGGGCGCACAGGCTGAAGTCGTCAACCACGGTGACCTCCTTGCCTGCAAATTCGGATGCGGGGCTCACATTCGCCCTCAGCCGCTTTCCGGAAAAGCCGGCGGCGCCGTGCGAGCCGTCGCAATACGGCTTGTTCTTCGATGCACCGCAGCGGCAGAGGTAGATGGATTCGCTCGTGTCGATCGTCTCTCCGCGATCGTTCTTCAGCGCCCTGATGCGCTGCGCGTGCAGGGGTCCGTTCTCCGTTGGGGTGATCTCCGCTTCCACGTTGGCCAGTCAATCCACCGGCGGCGGAATATTCAAGGCCGCGCGTCTCGACGCGCGACCCGGCCTCCATCCCTACTTGTTCTCTCCCGGCTCATCCACGCAAACGGCCGCGCCTCAATAACATTCACATTTGCCCTACCCGAAATGAGCCCAATCATGCGCCTAGCCCCTGGCGGACGCAGCGTACTTCCCAATGATTCCGTCGAAGGAGCCGTTGGTGAAGAACACCACGACCCGGGGCCTGCCCCTTGCCGGGAGAGTGTCGGCGGCAAGGGCGTCGTGGAGTTCGGCGTTGGAGCCAAACTGCCGGGCGTTGACCCCCTGGGCCTCCAGGTTCTCGGCGACCGCCTCCGAATCAAAGCGCTCGTGCTCGCGAAGGGATGCCGCGCGGCTGACGGGTCCCAGGTAGACCTCGTCGGCGTGGGAGAGCGCCCGCTCGAATCCCGCCTGTAGCGTCCTGATGCGCGCCGTGTTGCTTCTGGGCTCGAACACCGCCGTCAGAACCGCACCGGGATACCTCGCCCTGAAAGCCCGCAGCGTCTCCAGGATCGCGGTCGGATGGTGGCCGAAATCCTCGATAACCGTGATCTGCGGCGCAGCGACAAGGACCTCCTGCCTCCGCCTGACCCCGCGGAACCTCGCGAGCGCCTCAAGCGAAAGCCCGGTCGGCCTGTCTTCACCGATCGCGAGTCCCGCAGCTGTCGCGGCCATCGCCGCGTTGCGTGCGTTGTAGATCCCCGAAAGGGACCACTTCACCCTCGCCCAGTGCGCCCCCCTCCAAAGCACCTCGAAGCTGCTTCCGCCCGGGGTCTCCGTGAAATCGACGATCCGCGCGTCGTTGCCCTCGTCCGTTCCCACCCGGACGACCCTGGTCCACGGCATCGCCCCCAGGGCGCGCAGGTTGCTGTCGTCGCCGTTCAGAATGGCGTATCCGTTCCGCGGTATGATCCGCGAGAAGTGGATGAACGTGCGCTGGACATCGGCCAGGTCGCGAAAGATGTCCGCGTGGTCGAATTCAAGGTTGTTGAACACGGCGACGTAGGGCGAGTAGTGGATGAACTTGCTGCGCTTGTCGAAGAAGGCGCTGTCGTACTCGTCGCCCTCGATGACAAAGGGGTCGGCCTCGGACCCCAGGTGGCTCCCCGTGGGCGGATCCTGCGGCACGCCGCCGATCAGGAAGCCTGGATCGCGGCCGCCTTCCCTAAGCAGAAAGGCGGCCATGGCCGACGTGGTCGTCTTTCCGTGGGTCCCCGCGATCACGATGTTCTTCCTGCGGCATAGAACGTGGTCGTGGAGCATCGCTGGGAGCGAGGTGAAGGGGATCGCCCTCGTGTCGAGCAGCCACTCGACCTCGGGGTTTCCACGCATCATGGCGTTTCCGATTACCACCAAGTCTGGCTTGAGCGACGCGAGCCTTGCGGGATCAAAACCCTCATGTACATGAATCCCCGCCTCCGACAGCACCGTGCTCATGGGCGGGTAGACATTCTCGTCGGCGCCGAGCACGTCATGGCCGGCGGACCGCGCGAGGAGCGCCACATTTCCCATCGCGGTCCCGCAGACCCCCATGAAGTAGAGTTTCATTGTTTTTCGGAAGTAAGCCTCAATCGAACGCTGGCGAGAACATATCTCGGCTATCCACCCAACCCCTTGCGTTGAGATAGGTCCGATGGGCCATCCACCATGCCGATCACGTCAGGAGCAAAACGCCAATTATCCTCCCGTTTGACGGAGAAAATGAAGACCTCGCCCGTATCCTCGTCACTCACCTCAACGGTCACGCCGCTGGAGGCCGCGTTTATCGCCCTTTCGAGGTGTTGGGAAAATGTCCGCTTCGTCATTTTCATTCCTCACATGGCGTCATGCGTGTCCGGGAAGTCAAGAAACGGAGTGAAGGGTTGGCACCGGTCACCCCAGGGCTCTAGTTACTGGATCGTTAGATTGACATCAGAATAGAGGAAGAACCTTTGAACCTCGTAGGCGGCCGAAGCACTTGGACCTCGTCGCACAACAATCAGGCGCCCGGCCAATATTCCTGTTCCAAAGCCCGCCAGGGAACTGCTCAGCACAGTTCCTGAATTCGGAGCAGCGGTGATCGCGTCCACCGCCGGGCCAATGTCGACCCATGCCGTGTCGGTCTGGCTGTTGTTTGCGAGCGTCAAAGTGAATTTCGGCTGGACGATACGCTCGACAACCATCCGGGAGGCATTCGTCCGGTTGTTTGCCGATGAAGCGTTCCAAAGGGAATACTGATCGGCCGTTAGGAGCGAACTCCACAACGCAGGAGCCTGGGCTTGCGTCGATTCCCATCTCTGGTCCCAGATCGAGTCGAAAGTCTGCGTGGCGTCGGCAACCGGGAAAACAAGCGCCCTGTAAGGTGGCACCATGAGCGAAATGAGAAGGTAGCGTTGCTGGCCGGATTCTCCGGTCGGTCCTATTACAAGGCATCGCTGGACCTGGTAGGCGTTGAACGCGATCGAGGTATACTGGTTCTCCGATAGAGCGGAGTAGCTGGCGCCGATGACGTATGAGGTGACGCCCCGTTGCTGGGCAAGCTTGGTCACCCAGCCAGCGGGATCCACCACCACCGACTGCGCAAAGATCCGGGTCGCAATGGCAGTCGCCAGATCGAACGTGGTAAAGACAGTCCCCGCCGGGAGACCGCTGCTCGCTACGGATGACTCGTTCAAGTCGTTGTAATCAACGGCGTCGTAGGTTGACTCAAAATCCCGCCTCAGCGACGCCAGGGTCTCGGCCTCCGACCTCATCTGGGCGTCGTCCAGCTTGTTGGCAAGAACCGGAGCGAGGATTCCCGCCAGGATGCCCACTATCGCGACGGCGATAAGCAGCATGAGAAGAAACTCGCCACGCCTTCCGTCAACCTCAGCGGATTTCATTCAATACCTCCACGACTGGAAGGACAACGGCGAGCGCAACCCCGAAGACCCATGCCAGCACAATGACCAGCATGATCGGTTCAATCATCCTTAGCGCCACGCCAACGCGGTGCCTCGCCTCGGTTGCATAATACGCCGCGAGGCGCCCGAAGACCTGGCCCAGGGCTCCCTCGCCGCTCTTTATGGCAAGCACGACTTCCGGGGCAAAAACGCCTGCGCGTTCGAATCCGGCGCCGACGGTCTCATTGTCACGGACGGCGGCCACGACACAACCGAGGCCACGCGAGTAGACGGCGTTCCCGGCGGCGGAGGAACAGGATTCCAGCGCCTCGACGACGCGGATTCCGGATTCGCTTAGGGTCTTGTATGTCAAGCAGATGCGAGCCATCGCCAGGGCCTCTACGGCCTTGCACACGATGGGGACGCGAAGCACAAAAAGGTCAAAGTAGGGCCGGAGGCGGGGTCGAAATGCGACCCAGATCATTGCAAGGGGCGCGACCGGAAGCAGCGCAGCGAACAGCGGGTGTTGGACCACGAGATTGCTTAGGCCAAAGAAGAATCCGGTGAGGGCGTTCGTCTTCTTGATTCCGATGTCCCGCAGCATCCTTGAGAACCTCGGAAGGGTGAAAACGCAAAGGACGCCGGAGGCGGCGAGTCCCATCGCACCCACAAGTGCCGGATACGCCGTCCCCCGTATCGACTCACGCCTTATCTCCTGCATTTGCGCCACGTAGTCCCTCACATTTTTCACTCCATCGGGAAGACGCCCGGCCGCCTCGTGCGCCACAATCACTCCGATCATCGATTCATTGAACACCCTTGGGAAGTGGCGGAGAGATTCTCCAAAACTGCCTGTCTCCTCCACGAGCCTCACGACCTCAGTCCATAATCCTCGGGCCGTTCCGGCCGGAGCACATTCCGCGAGTGTCCTCAATGCCATGTTGATCCTGACCCCGCTAACCAGCATGAGCTCGAGCGATTCAAGCGCGGCAACCAGCATGGGGCCCGACATCCGGGCGCGCGCCGCCCTTCCCTTTCGTACTCTTATCGGACGCACATTGACGATGAATGCCTTGCGGTGGACTTCAATGTGCGAACAGAGACTAACAGAATCGACCGCATCGAGCGTCAAAGTGCTTTGACGGCCGCTGCGGCTAACAAACCTTGCCCGATATCGCGGCATGATTGCTCATCCATCCACCGTTGAGACAGTGACGCTTCTCCCCAGGGGAATGACGAAGAAAAGGCCTCCTCTGCCTAGAAGCACGCCGTTTGACAGGACTCCAATCACCCGGAACTCACCCGACGCTGCTCCCCTCTTCACGACGCTCCCGTTCAACAATGCGACGGGCCCGCCATCCCCGCCGACGACAATCCCACCGCAGGCGAACACGGTGTCGTTTCCGGCGGCCTTCGAGTGACTGTGCACTTCCCACGGATTTCGCATAACTTCGCCCTTCGCGGGGCCGCTTAGATCCGGCAAAACCGCGGCAATTCGCCCGCGGGAATCCGGCCAAAGCGCGCCTTCCGGGACGGCGAACTCAGGCGACCCGACGGGCGGGCGCCCGTCGTTGTCGGCCGCCTGAGGCTGATCGATGTCAACGGCAACAACACGGTGCAATTCGACTGGTGGTTCAAGTCCCGCTGGACCAGCTCCAACCAGTCTCACGGAGGCCTCAGTGGATGGGTTGGGCACTGCAATTGCCTCCAGCGTGCGGGCATCGAGGGATGCCGGCACGTAGGCCCAAGCTGATTCCCCCGAGGCTTGGGCACGTGCGAAAAACGCCACGACAAGCAGAATGGGTTTCTTGATTCTCATCGGACGGCGGGAATAAAGCTTAGCTGGATCGCCTTGCCAGGGCCGGAGTCTGCCGTCAGCGAAAATCGCGCGCCCCTCAGCTCGTATATCTTGAATCCGCCTTTATCTGCCTCGGTGGAGACCGTCCCGCCAATCGAGATCACCTCTGTTACGACGTCTTCCACCCCAATCGCTCGGCTCTTGGCCCTGATGCCGCTCACTATCTCACGAACCGACTTCAGCACGCTCTCCTCGCCAAGGGTGAGCACATCGATTGGTTCTCCGCAGGCACCGGGAGCTTCAAGAGAAAGCGCCGTCATTTCGTTGTCTCCTCCACGGCCTTTCTCGCATTCTCAACCGCGTTCGCCAAAGCGTCCAGGGCGGTCCGCTGCCTTACAATCCGATCCGTTAGCCTGGCGGCCTCCCTTTCCTTCAGCGCAATGTCATTGAGAAGATCGTCGCGCTTCTTTTCTAGGTCCGCGGTTTCCCGCCCTATTTGCTCATCGCTTTGGGCTGCCCGCAGCCGCTGTTTGAGCTCCGTGGCGCGTTCGACATCGTTTGTGAATACCTGAAGGAAGACAGGATTGCCGTAGAGCTGGGCGATCTCCTCCACCGCCGCCTGCATTTTTGAGAGCATCTCATTGTACCTTTTTTCAGCACGTTCACCGGACTCGGCGCCATTCGGCGCGGCGCCCGCCGGAGCTGAATCGCCCTTGGTCTGCTGCGCTGGAGACGGGTCTGAAGGCCCTTGAGTTGCCCAGCATGCTCGCCCCGTGAGCAAGACTCCTGCGACCAAGATGATCCTGGTTTTCATCGCGCCGCCGACGGGTTTTCCCCGGTTCGGCTCGTCTGGATCGCAATAAGGATCCTCACTAGGTCCAGTGTGCGGCGATCACGGCTGCCGCTTGTTTTCATCTCGAGCTCGGCGATTCCAACGCCGGGAATTTCCTCAGAATTCGTCACTGCCTCGACGATCTTTGCCCAGTCGGTGACGGTGGGCGAAAGAAGCCTCATCGTCCCGTATCGGGTCGACTGGCCGCCCTTCCGGTCTAGCTGTCCTGGTTCGGCAGACCATCTGTCTCCAAGCCGCCGGACAAGCCGGCCCCAGGTGCCTTCATCGCCGAGTTGGACCCGTGACCGGCTCATCTGCTCGCGCAGCGCATTGAGATACTCGCTTTCGTACATGGACTTGGCGGCCACCTCGCCCTCGAGATTCGACTCGGCGATTGCGGCACGACGGCGCTGTTCCGAGATTTTCGCGCTGAGTTCATGGTGCTGCCAGATCATCATGGATCCCGCGATCGCCACTGCGGCGGCGCCAGCGGCAAGCGGCTTTGAATATTGAACGCCCCTGATCATGTCTGTGGCCCTCCGTACCTGCCGCGGACCGAGAGCCGACCCGATGCGGCATCGAACGCCCACCCCCCTTTGTCAGCTGGCCTGAAGCCCCTCCGCTCCAAGGCCAGCCGGAGGCTCTCCGGGTCGAAATCGGCCCCGACGACTATTGCCTCAATCTCAAACCCGTTGTCCTTGCCGATTGAAAAAGCAGTGAGCGTTAGCGCGTCGGGAACCGCGTCCGACAATCCGAGAAGCGCATAGCGCCGCCCCAATTGCATATAGGCAGGCGGCGCCGGGGCCTCGCGTCGCAGCGCCGTCATTTCCCCCTGATTCCTGGCCAGATTCGCGAGTCGGTCGCCAAGCGAGGCCACGCGCTCGCGATTCGATTCGCTCTCCCCCCTGAGCTGCGCTCTTAGACCCACGTCCAGAGCTCCAAACGTGACTGCCACTGATACGCCGAACAAGGCACCCCCGACAAGATAACGGTCCAAAGGGAGAGCCCTTGGAAAGGCCTCTGCAAGGTTTGCGGGATGATTGCCGCGAATCCGGGAGGCACCCTCGGCGAGGTCATCCAGGCTGACGATGGTCTCCAACCTGCCCGACGCCTTGATCTCTTCCCAGATGGGGCACATCTGCTTTGGCTCGCCATCCGCAATCACCGCAATCCCGCCTCTCCTTAGCGCAACCTCCGCCATCGAAAGAGACGAGCGCGCCTCAAAATCGCCGATAATCATTGCGAACGCCTTCCAGTCCCGGTCCGACATGGGACCCACCCACCCCCTGAACGAGCGCTTTCCCCAGCCGCATATCGCGACGGCAACGAAGTCGGGCGCGAGGATAAGGACGGACTTTGCGTTGGAGACAGGCACACACGACCTCATACACGCGATGGCGGCCGTGTATGCGGGCCATGCGGCCACCAATCGGGATCCTCCGCGAATGCAGGCCTCGCGGAGATGGATAAGGGCGGGCGTCAGCTCGGAGTGAAGAAGCGTCGAAAAGGCGCCGCCTTGGGTCGACTCGGGGGGCTCGATTCCCCAGCCCAGGTGCTCGGACATGACAACCGGATGGTCGTTTCGAATTTTTGCCAGCGAGGCGAAAATCGACCGGCTCACCTTGGGCGTATCAACGGCCTGGTGGACCATGCCCTCGGGCTCAAACAACACGACGGTTCTCCCAGGGGGCTCCCCGGAGAGGAACTCGGCGAGGTGCAAAACGGCGGAGGACGCCATGCTACCGCTCTGGTCAAAGGAGCGCCGCTGCCAATTGCCGGCATCGCGGGTCCAGACCGTGCGGCCCAAGAGAATGGCGGTTCGCGGGGCCATCGCTCAATAGTTCCCCAGGTACACGTAGACGTCCGTCACCCCACCGACGGCCACCGCATAGGCGACCTGGCCTCGGCCCTGGGCCAACCCGGCCGAGCCCGTGGTGTCGTCCATGAAGGCCGGCGTATTGATGGCGGTGGCGATCTGCGACGCCTCGGGACCTGGCACCGACTTGATAACCGCATAGGCGACGCGACCTGCAGCCAGACTATTCACACCATCAATCTTGAAGTTCGTTCCGCCGTTCGCATCCACTGTCCCGGGGGTCTGCGCAATGTCGACGGCCGCGCACTCCACCCGGGAGACGCTCATGTAGCCATAGCCGGCACCTATGCGGACGTCCGGACTGTTATAGAAGGTGCCCGTGGAGGCGTTGAATCGAGGATCCTCGGCGGAGGATCCCCCCGCAGGCAAAAAGGTCTGGGATCCGCACGCGGGCGCGAAATACCGTTCAAGCTTGGGGCTTGGGACGGAAATGAGCACCTCGTCGAGCCTCAAAGCATTGTTAAAATCCGAAGCTGCCGATCCAGACAGATTAGGGCTAACCGTGGCGCTCACGACACTTGAAAGCGACGAGTAACCCTTCGTCTGGGGAAGGGTCCCACCGAGCTGGTTGGCCGCGTCCGCGGCGAACCCCTTGAGTTGCTTCAGGTCGGCTACCGTGCGGTTCACATGCGCGGCCGAAAGCGCCCTGCTTAGCGCCGGCAGCAGGATTGCGGCCAGGACGCCGATGATGGCCACGACGACGAGAATCTCTATCAGCGAGAAGCCGCAGATCCATGGGAAGCGGCTGGTACTGTCCGTTTTTCTGTTTGTTGCATTCATAGTTGCTAAAGGTTCAGGTTGCCCCGACTCGGTCCATCGTCGCGCCGAAAACCTCCTCGGGCGTCGTCAACCCGAGGTATGCCTTCACGATTCCGTCCTCCCTCATGCTTCTCGCGCCGATATCGCCGCCCAGGGCCGCGGCGGAGAAATGCGACTCGGCCGCGATCGGGTCGAAGCGGGTTCCATGGCGAATCAGGAGATCGACCACCGAGTCGCGAACCTCCCTGAATTCAAAGATTCCCGATCTTCCGGCAAATCCACTACGATTGCAGGCGCCGCAGCCCCCTCCGGCCTCAAAGAAACCCACGTAGCCGCCGCCTTCCGCGACGCGCTTCGGCCCCATCCTTGCCGCCGATTCAATGAGGTAACCGTAGCGCTCGACCAGCGCCCCGGATTTCCGGTGGGGCTGCCGACATTGAGGGCAAAGGCGTTTCACAAGGCGCTGAGCGAGGAGAAACCGTGTCGTTGCGGCCAACATCGCGGCTTCGACCCCAAGATCCAGAAGGCGGCTGATGGCCTGAATGGCGGTGTTTGCGTGCACGGTCGAAAGTATCAGGTGCCCGGTCAGGGCGAGGCGAATGGCCAACGAGGCCGTCTCGCCGTCTCGAATCTCACCAACGATGACGATATCCGGGTTGTGCCTCAGGAAGGCCCGGAGCGCCGAAGCAAACGGCATGCGGGGACTCACCGGCGCCTGCGTGACGGTCCGAAGTCGGTACTCAACGGGATCCTCGACGCTCAGCACCCTCTTGTTGCGGGAATCCAGCCACGGAACGGCGGCGGCAAGGGTTGTGCTCTTTCCGTGCCCGGTCGGGCCGGAGACAAGCAGTATCCCGTTCGGCCTCTTGAGCTCGGTCCGGAATCGCATTGCCGTGTCTTCGAGCATACCCAGGTCCTCTAGCGACCCCACCTGCGCGCTTTGGTCGAGGATCCGGATGACGATGCTCTCCCCATTTATTGCCGGAATTACCGAGTAGCGGAGTGACACCCGCTTGCTCCCGTATTCGCGGACCGCCGATGCATCCTGGGCGTCAAGCCGGTTGGCGACGTCGAGCCCTCCCGATGCGGCCGCGTTCCGGGACCTGCCGTCAGCACCACGGGTTGATGAGAGCTTGAGCTGCGCGGAAACCGTTTCCTTCATCGAGCCCGGCAGCGTTCCCCACGGGACGAGGTCTCCGTCGATGCGCCACCTGATATCGCAGCTGCGGTCCTCAGGGATGCAATGGATGTCCGAGAGACCGCGCGTGTGGGCCGCCTCCCGTATCATGTCCTCGACGAACCGTTCGAGTTCGTTGTCCCGGACCTCCAGACTGGCCGAATAGGTCTCCGCAACCCGAGCCGCAATGTCGGCCTGCGGCGATATCACCCATTCCACCGGGCTCTCCTCGAGGGCATATCTAACCTGGGCAAACTGCGGCCATGACGGATCCGCGATCGCCACGGTAAGGCTCGTTCCATTTCGCGCTATGACCAGCGCATTCCTGTTTCGCGCAATGGCTTCGGGCAGCGCCTTGTGGGAGTCCCCCTCAACCCGGAGCTTTTCCCTGGGGATGTAGGCCCAACCGTGAAACGCGGCGATCCAACGGGCGACGGCCTCGTCGGTCGCAAGGCCAAGCTCCACAATAGTCCGGCTGATTGGCTGTCGGCCCTCCACTTCGCGGTGGTAGGCCTGCGCGGAGGCGATTTGCCGATCGGAAACTCCGGCCTCAAGCAGCCTATCCGTGAGAAACGAATCCAGCTGGTCGCCCATTCGCCCGGGAACTGCCTCCGTTCGTTTCATGGCAGAAATCCCAGGACATCGAACCGCTCGATACGCCGGCCGGCTTTGTCGCTCGCCGTCGCGGGCGGCGCGGAGACCCCGCCTTTTGACGCCGGTCCGTCGGCATCGATTGGAACGAGTGCCTGTGGGTCCTCGGCGTTCACGGTGACCAGGAACACGAGCTCGGTTCGAGTCTTGGCCTTCACGGTGGTTGTGAATGCGTTTCCAAGGACGGGGACACTGGACAACACGGGGATGCCGCGCTTGTCATCCGCGGCGGTCTCCGTGATGAAGCCGCCGACAACCGCAGTCTCGTGGTTGCGAAGCGTCACCGTCGTCCGCGCCCTTTTTGTGTCGGTGATCGGGGCCGTTTCCTGGCCGTCGGGAGACGTCACAGTCCCCTTCAACTCGGTCATCGCGGGCGACAGCGAGAGCTTTGTCGTAAGGTCATCGGAGATCTGGACCGTAATCTCGAGCACGTTGCCGAAGGAAACCGTGCTCTCCGAGTAGTTCGTGTTGACGATCGGCTGCGTGCCGGCGGTGGTCGTCCCACCCGCGTTTATCGTCGTCGTGCTCGTGCGGCTGAAGAAGGGCTGGTCCTCGCTCACCTGAACGAATGCGGTCTGGTTGTTGAGCGCAGCAATCTCGGGCTTTGACTCCACGCGAACGGTGCCCTGTTCGGCCAGCGCGCTTATTGCGGCCTGAACGCCCCCCGCACTTATGGTCCCGCTAAAGGTGTCCGGGTTCAGCGTTATGGAGCCGACCTGCGCTATTGCCTTGGTCACGGTAGCCGCGCTGGCCACGCTCAGGGTCGTCCCGGCGATACGGCCAAGGGTGGCTCCGGCGACATTCCAATCGATTCCCGCCTTGGATTGGTTGTTCAGATCGACCTCCACGACCTTGACCGAAATTCGCGCCTGTCGCCCCACCCGCTGCAGGACCCGGCGCAGGTAGCTCTCCATCACGGCGTGGGTTCGAAGGGAGCCGCGAAGCTGCACCAGGCCGGCAAATCGATTGACCTCCAATGTCTCGCCCTCTCCAACCATCCCCTTGAGGTCTGACTCCAGTCGCCCCCAAAAATCCGTGTCATTCTGCTGGGAGACGTTGAGCGTGGAGCTTCCGCCGCTCACGGACGACGACGACCCAAGCTGCCCGCTGGAGAGCCCGGCGACCGAGGATGTCCCAATGCCGCCCAGCGCATTTGTCACGCCCGCCGGGGCGCCCCCTGCGCTTTCGCTCAGGTTGATGCTCGCCGAGCTGGAACCGCTCTGGGTCATCTGCAGGTAATCCACCGGGTAAATTCGCGTCACAAACCTGCGAACCAGCAGGTAGCCGCGGTCGGAGACCTCGTAGCTCCACCCCTTGGGCTGGCAGATCGCCTCGATGACGGTGCCCACGCTGGCGTTGTGAACCTCGAATGTCACCGAGCCCTGCACGTCCGGATCGACAACAATCGGAAAGCGGTAGGCCGCTCCTATCCCCTCGAGGACGGTCCGGGCCTCCTGGCCCTGGACACTGAAGTCCTCAACCTGCCGATCGAGGAGTCGAGTCACGGCCTCGCGGCTCTGCGCATTCGCATTCGCGGCGATGAGCAGCGCGGCAAGAATTCCCCGAAATCCGCGCGACATGGGGTGCTGGAAAGTCATCGATTTGGGAGCGTCGATATCACGTGTTATTAGACAAGTCTAAAATATGCTACATCGGAAATATTCCTCACCCAGTGTGATCACCCGAGTCCTGGATACCCTCGGCCCTCGAAAATGACTCTCCGTTCGCCCCCCAGGGACGGGCGCGCCGCCGTCCGCCGGGCTTGCCATTGCGGCCTCGGCCTCTCCTTCTCGACGGTTCGGTGAGCACGTGCGTCGAAAAAAAATCCCCGGACAGCTCGCCTTGGAGCAAAATGCCCATGGGCAAGGGGTTTGGCCGCCATTCTGCTGTGAAGGCATAGCCCCGGACCACTCCCCGTCCAATGTCCCAACCTTCCCCCGCAGGCATCAGCGCGTCCACAAAGGCGGCTTTGTGCATAGGCGCCCTCGGGGTCGTCTTCGGCGACATTGGAACGAGCCCCCTGTACACGATGCACGAGTGCATCGCCCATCTCCCGGCGGGTTCCCGCGAGGCCGGCATGCTCGGCATCCTCTCCCTGATCTTCTGGTCCCTTGTCATGGTAGTGAGCGTCAAATACCTCGGCTTCATCACACAGGCCGACAACCACGGGGAGGGCGGAATCTTCGCGCTCCTCGCGCTCATCCACGCGCACCGCGAAATCTCCCCGACCAAGGCTCCCTTCAAGCGCGGCCTTGGGGTGGCCGTCGTCATAATCCTGATCGGGGCGGCGCTGCTCTTCGGGGACGGCATCATCACGCCTGCCATCTCCGTCCTTGGCGCTGCGGAGGGGTTCAACGCCATCAGCCTGGGGTTCGCGGCCTATGTTCCATGGCTCGCCTGCGTGATCCTGGCGGCGCTTTTCTGGTTCCAGAAAAACGGAACCATGCGCATCGGCCAGGTATTCGGGCCCATCATGCTCGTCTGGTTTGCGACGCTCGGGGTGCTAGGGGCCTGGTACGTTGTCCGCGCCCCGACCGTCCTCAGGGCGCTCAACCCCGCCTACGGCCTCGCGCTCCTGCACAATCCGCCCGTCGAGGTCGCCGAGCTCCTCGGGTCCATCGTCCTCGCCATCACGGGGGCCGAGGCACTGTATGCCGACATGGGTCACTTCGGCCGGCGGGCGATCGCGCTCGCCTGGTACGGCGTCGCGTTTCCCGGGCTTGTCCTCAACTATTTCGGGCAGGTCGCCTTCCTTCTCCTCCACCCTAAATCCGACGCAAACCCGTTCTTCCTGATGGCCCCGGAGGGGCTCGCGCGCGCCGCCCTTACCGGGCTGTCAATCATCGCGGCGATCATCGCCAGCCAGGCACTCATCTCGGGCGCATTCTCCCTTTCCCGCCAGGCGATCCAGCTCGGGTATTTCCCGCGCCTCAAGATCAACCACACGAGCGCGGGCCACGCGGGCCAGATCTACGTCCCGTTCGTGAACATGCTCCTCGCCATCGGGTGCATCTTCACGGTGATGTTGTTCGGCTCCACCGCCCGGCTTGCGTCAGCCTACGGAATCGCCGTGACGGGGACCATGGCCATCACGAGCGGGGCATTCTTCCTGGTGGCCCGCCGCAACTGGAAATGGCCGCTGTGGAGGGCGGGCTCCATATGCGGCCTTTTCCTAGTGATCGACCTTGGGTTTTTCGGGGCCAACGCTCGCAAGCTGGCCGACGGGGGCTGGTACCCGCTGCTCATCGCTGCGGGCATCCTCGCCGTCATGCACACCTGGAAGACGGGGCGCAATGTCGTCTTCGAGCGAGTCTACGGCGGCAACGTGACCGAGGAGGAGCTGACGACGATCGCCCGCAGCCAATACGTCGTCCGCGTGCCCGGAGCCGCGGTCTTCATGGTCGGCTCGCCCCGCGGCACACCCCTCGCCCTCCTGCACCACGTGAAGGCGAACCGATGCCTTCACAAGACCATCGTTCTCCTCAGCATCGTGACTGAGGACAGGCCGACCGTGGACCCGGCTCACCGCCTGATGCTCCGCGAGATCGGCGAAGGGGTCTGGCGCGCCACCGGCCACTACGGGTACATGGAATCACCGGACGTGAGCGAGCTGATCAGCCACGTCAAGGACGCGGGCCTCAAGATCAACCCGCAGTCGGCGACGTATTTCTTCAGCAGGGAGATGGTGATGACGGGGGGAAACACAGGGATGTGGGAGTGGGAGAAGAGCTTCTACAGCTTCCTGATCCGAAACGCGCGCCCCGCCAAGGACTACTACAACATCACGCCTTCGCAGATCATCGAGATAGGCTTGCCGGTGCAGCTCTAGCGGGCGCCGTTACCTGGGGCACGCGCCTATGGCCGGCCACGGCGCCCGGATTTATTCTCGCCAACGGCCGCGGGGCTGCATCCCCTTGGGGCTCACGCGCGTATGGATAAGGTAGCAATATGTCATTCGCATTGCCCATCTTGCGATTTTCCTTCCCATCGGCGGGGCTTGGTTCCCCGCCCGTGCGGACGGGCCCGCTCGCGCGAATGACACCTTCCGAGGACATCGACCCGACCGAGGCGCGCGCGAATGCAAACGCCGCGCTCATCCGCAGGATGGCTGGCGGCGACCGCGACGCGCTCGCCGAGCTTTACGACAACCTCTCGAGGCCGCTGTACTCGACAGCGAGGCACATTCTGAGCGACGCCGCCGAGGCCCAGGACGTGGTGCACGACGTCTTCTTGGCGCTGTGGGAGAACGCGGCTTCCTTCGACAGCGGCCGGGGCGCGGCGTTTTCCTGGGCGGTGACCCTGACGCGCAACCGCTCAATAGACCGGCTGCGCACGAGGGCCAACCGGGCGCGCCTTCTCGGGAGCTCGATACCCGACGACCTCGGATACGGGGCCGAGACGCTGGAGGTCGGCGGGAGGGCCCGGGCCGAGCTTGGCGACCGGGCCGTGGCAGTGCGCTCCGCAATGGCCGAGCTTCCCACCGAGCAGCAGCGCGCCCTCGAGCTCGCCTTCTTCTCGGGCCTCACCCAGAGGGAAATCGCCGACAAGCTCGGCGAGCCGATCGGCACAATAAAGGCCCGGATCCGCCGGGGCCTCATCAAACTTCGCGATTCCCTCGCCGACCGACTATGATTGACGACCGCCAGGAGGAGCTAGCCTCCCTTCATTCATTCGGGCTCCTCGAGGGGCCTGAGCTGGAGCAGTTCCTCTCCGAGATGGGGAGGAATCCCGAGCTCCAGCGGCGGGTCGCCGAGCTTCGGGTTGCGGCAACGGCGCTTGCGCACGTTGCGCCCGAGGAGGCGCCTCCCGAGGAGCTCAGGGCGCGCGTCCTTGCGTCCGCCGCGGCGCGCTCCATGAGGGGTCCCGGATCCGCCAGGGCCGCGGCGTCACCGACCGCGCAGCTGGCCAGGTTCCCGGCGTGGATCCCCTGGCTCGCGGCCGCCAGCATCGGCGCCGCCGCGATCTGGACGCAGAGGCAGTACGTCGCGGCGCGCGCCGAGAATGCCTCGCTCGGCGAGGAGACCCGCGTCGCCCTGGCCTCCCTGGACCAGGCGCGCGCCCAGCTGGCGGACGCCAAGAGGCTGGTGACCGAGTACAGCCGCCAGGTCGCGGAGCTTTCGACAAAGCTGAAGGACGAGGGTGACCTGGCCCATTTCAAGATCGCCACGCTCGCGTCCATGCTCGGCAACTCGCCCGCGGCCCTCGCGGTGGCCGTGTGGGATCCCGCGCGCGAGCAGGGCGTCCTCGAGGTCTCGAAGCTCCCCGCGCTCGCCTCTGAGAAGGACTACCAGCTCTGGGTGATAGACGCGAAGTACCCGTCCCCCGTGAGCGCGGGCGTGTTCGCGGTCGACCCGGCCACCGGCGAGGCCCACATCGTCTTCAGGGCGGACCGGCCGGTCCGGGCCATCGCGAAGTTTGCCGTGAGCCTCGAGCGGAAGGGCGGCGCGCCCAAGCCCGAGGGCCCGATCGTCCTCATCAGCCAGTAGGGCGGCCTTCTTCGCCGCGCCTTCTAGCCCGCGATCGTCTTCGGGCGGCCTGGATCCGCTATGCCCGGGAAAGCGCCGGGTGCCTTGACGCCCCGTTGAGGGTGGAGACGGCCCCCTGGCTGAATCGCCCCTCGGGACGGTTGGAGGCGAGAAGCGCGGCGCGCAGGTCGGGCGCGTCAATCACCTCGCGCACCTTCTGGAGGAGGGCCTGGGCGGTGAAGGGCTTCTGAAGGAAGTCGAACACGCCGGCGCTGGTGGCCTTGGCCATGTTCTCGGCAAGCTCCAGCCCGCTCGCTGCGATGATCCTCGCGGACGGGTTGATGCACTTTAGGACGTGGATGGTGGCCGCCCCGTCCATGATGGGCATCATCATGTCGGTGATCACCACGGCGACCTCCTGCGCCATCTTGGCATAGATCGCCACCGCCGCGGCGCCGTCGTTGGCGGTGACGACGCGGTAGCCGAAGGCCTCGAGCGTCTGCTGCGTGATGTCTCGGATCGATTGCTCGTCGTCCACGACCATCACAAGCTCGTTCAGGCCGCGCGGGGTTTCGATCTGGAAGGGACGCTCCGACTCCGGCTTCCTTATCGCAGGGTCGGCAGGAAGGTAGACCTTGAACGTTGACCCGCGGTCCATCTCGCTCTCGACGGTCAGGAAGCCGCCATGGTTCTTGACGACGCTGTGCACGGTCGAAAGGCCGAGGCCGGTGCCCTTCCCGACCTCCTTCGTCGTGAAGAAGGGCTCGAAGATCCGGTCGCGGACCTCGGGGGGGATGCCGCAGCCGCTGTCGGCCACCTCAAGCAACAGAAAGCTCCCAACCTTGGCATCCTGGCTCGTCGCGGCGAACTGGGCGTCGACGGTGAAATTGGTCGCCGACAGGGCGAGCGTCCCGCCGTGGGGCATGGAATCCCGGGCGTTGACGACCAGGTTGAGGAGGACCTGGTGAAGCTGGGTCGGATCGCCTGTGATCGGCCAGAGGTCGTCGGCAATATCGGTCGAGATTCGTATGTTGCGCGGGAATGTCTGCGTGATGACCGCCTGAACGTCGCCGATCAGGCGCTCAAGGCGGATGGCGACGCGCTGCTGGTCGTCGCCCCTGGCGAAGGAGAGCACCTGGCGGACCAGGTCGGCCCCGCGGAGGCAGCTCACGTGGATCGTCTCGAGGATCTTGCTGCGGCGGGGATCGCCCTTGGCGTCCTGCTTGAGCAGCTCGATGGCCATCAGGATGGGGGCGAGGACGTTGTTCAGGTCGTGCGCGATGCCGCCCGCAAGCGTACCGATGCTCTCCATGCGCTGGGCGCGCAGGAACTGGGCCTCCATCCTCTTCTGCTCGGTGAGGTCGCGCATGCCCCCGACCATGCGGGTAGCCTTCGCGTGCTCGTCCCGGAGGATATACGCCTGGTCATGCACAGTGGCGTAGGTTCCATCCTTGCGCCTGAAGCGGTATTCCGAATCCCACGATTCCGCGCTTGATCCGACGGCGTGCTGGATGCTGTCAACGACCCGGTTGCGGTCATCCGGATGGATGCGTTCGGTCCAGGATTCGACGCTGGGCTTGATGTCGATCGCGCTGAACCCGAACGTCGTCATAAACCCGTCGTTCCACCAGAGCGTGTTCGCCGCCAGGTTCCAGTCCCAGACCACGTCGCTCACCGCCCGGACGACGAACTTGAACCGCTCCTCGCTTTCGCGCAGGGCCGTCACGGCCCGCAGTCGCACGGAAATGTCGCGGGCGATCACCTGCACCTCCTTGTGCCCCTGGAAGTCAAAGGCCACCGATGTGACCTCCACGTCCACCGTGGTCCCGTCGAGCCGGATGTACTTGAGCTCGACCGGCGGCATTGAATGCCCATCCGCGAGCATCCGCCGGCGTTCGACAACCGATTCAAGGTAGGCCGGGTGGGACATCTCCACCGCGGACCGGCCGATCAGCTGGGACGGCTCCGATGCGCCCATCATGTTACAGAAGGCCTTGTTGACGAAGGTGATAATGCCATCGACATTTACAAACAATGCGTCGGGGGACAGGGCCAGCATCTTCCTGTAACGCTCCTCGTTCTCATGCCTGGTAAGCTCGGTGGCCTTCTGCTCGGTCAGGTCCTGGATCGTGCCCGACTCCCGGGCTGGCTCTCCGAGGTCGTCAAAGGTCATCTCGGCAATCTGGCGCACATGGCGGATTTCCCCTCCGGGCCGGACGATCCGGTGCTCGAAGTCCACCCGCCGAAGCCCCTTCGCGGCAGCCCTCTTCTCCTGCTGTACAAAATCCAGATCTTCCGGGTGGACGAGGCTGTAAAAGGTCTCCGCATTCGGGGGGTATTCGCTGCGCACGATTCCAAGGATCTTGTACACCTCCTCGGACCACCGAAGCCGGTGATGCGTGGAGAAGTCGTATTCCCAGTCGCCGACGCACGCGATCCGCTGGGCGTTCTCCAGGCGCGCGACGTTGACCACGGTCCCCTGCTTGAGGAGCAGCCGGACCTCGATCATGTTGTGCACCCGTATCAACACCTCCGCGAGCTCGAACGGCTTGCTGATGAAATCCTTCGCCCCGGAATGAAGCGCGCGCAGCTTGTGGCCGGGCTGGGCGGTTACCACGAGGACGGGAAGATAGCTTCCAACCTCTATCGCCCTGAGCTCCGCCATCACCTGAAACCCGTCCAAGCCGGGCATCTGGAGGTCGAGCAGGATCAGGTCGTAGCGGTTCTTGCGATGGAGCGGGCAGACCGTGTGCGGATCCTTCGTCGCCGTGATCGACTTGTAGCCTGCGCCGCGAAGTATCTGTTCCAGCAGGGCTACATTCGCATCCAGATCGTCCACGATCAGGATGCTTCCCTTGAGAATGTCCGCCTGGCTGATCACGTCAGGATTCCGAAAGGGCTGCCATGGGTGCACCGTGTTCCGCCAGTTCCAGCGCCGCGTTCAGGGTCTCCATGAATTCATTCACCTTTATCGGCTTCGTAAGGTACCGGAAGAATCCCGCCTTCAGTCCCTTGGCAACTTCGCGCGGCATTGCGTTGGCGCTCAGCGCTATGATGGGAATGTGGGCCGTGGCCGGGTCCGCGCGGAGGATCTTCAGGGCGTCTATGCCGCTTATGCCGTTCAGGTTGATATCCATCAGGATGACCTTCGGCCGCGCGGAGCGCGCGAGCCTGATGCCAAGGGTTCCGTTCACCGCGGTCAGGAGCCGGAGGTCGGGGCACAGGGCGATGAGCTGCTCAACCAGCTCCATGTTCGCCGGGTTGTCCTCGACGTAGAGAATCGTGCGAAGCGGCGCGCCGGGCTCCAGCCTCGGCCTCTCGGAAGCGGCGATTTCACCGCCGGCGGTCCTGAGATGCGGCGCGGGCGACGCTGTCAGGTCGCACCAAAAGACGCTTCCGACGCCGCACTTGCTTTCCACCCCAATGGCGCCGTCCATGAGCTCGGCCAGCTTCTTTGTCACGACGAGCCCGATGCCCGTGCCCGCTATACTGCCTTCCTGCCCAAGCCGGTTGAAGGGCTGGAACAGCTGGGCCAGCTTTTCAGGAGCCAGGCCATTGCCGGTGTCCCTGACGCTGATGCGGACGCGCTCCGGGGCGCACAAAGCGCATTCCACGACAACGGTTCCGTTCTCCCTGTTGAACTTGATCGCGTTGGAGAGCAGGTTGATGACAATCTGCTTCAGGCGGGTCATGTCGGCCTTCACAAACACGGGGGTCTCGAACTTCGGGAACGTCATGGCGATGCCCCGTTTCTCGGCCTCCGGCCCCATCATGGTCTGGCATTCCAGCATCACCTCGGAGACCGATACGAACTCCCGGGACAGCGACATCTGCCCGGACTCGATGACCGCGAGGTCAAGGATCTCGTTGATGAGCTTGAGAAGATGCCAGCCGGCCTTGAGAATCTGGGAGATCCGGGCCGCCTGGGTTTCCGTCGGCGGCGGAGTCGACGAATCCATAAGCTGGGCGAAGCCCAGGATGGCGTTGAGGGGGCTGCGCAGCTCGTGGCTCATGCTGGAAAGGAAGTCCGACTTGGCCAGGTTGGCCTTCTCGGCCACGAACTTGGCGCTCTCGAGCTCGAGGTTTGATTCCTGAAGCGCCCTCTCAAACCGCTTTCGCTCCGTGACATCGCGCGCGGCCGCAAAGACGCCAAGCAGCTTGCGGTCGCGGTCATGAAAGGTCGACGCATTGTAGGACACCACGGTCTCCTTGCCGTCCCTCGCGCGGGCCGTGAGCTCGTAGTTGGTGATCCTCTTCTCGTTCAGCACCTGCCTGATTCCCGCCTCGGCCCGCTCCGGCTCGGTGAAGTATCCCTTGAAGGGCGCGCCGATCAGCTCATCGCGCGTGCAGCCGGTCAGCGCCTCCATCTGCTTGTTGGCGTCCGTGATGATGCCGAGGGGATCGGTTGTCATCAGCGCGTCGATGTTGGACTCGATGAGCGAGCGGGTGTAGAACTGCTGGTCGCGAAGCCGCTGGTCCAGCTTCATCCGTTCCTCCTCGATCTGCTTGCGCACGGTGTTGTCGGTGCCGATGAGCAGGTAGCCGATGATACCGCCGTCGTCGCCCCGCAGCGCCGTGACCGACACGATGGCCGGAAAGCGGCTCCCGTCCTTGCGGATGTAGGTCAGCTCGTAGATGTCCTCGATGCCCCGCGACGCCTTGAAGACAAGCGCCTCGAAGCCCGGCGTGATCGTGGACCCGAGCTCTATGCTGAGCGCCTTGGCGCGTGCGACGATCTCCTGGGGGTCTGATATCTCGGCCGGCGTGATCTTGTTCATCACGTCGGCGGCCGCGTAGCCCAGCATGCGCTCGGCGCCGACGTTGAAGATCTGGATCACGCCCTTCTCGTCCGTGGCGATGCTTGAGAAGTTTGCGCTGTTGAATATCGCGCTCTGCAGGGCCCCGGCCTTGGCGAGGGCCTGTTCCGCGATCTTCCGGGCGCTGTTATCGGTGCCGATGAGCAGGTAGCCGATGATCGCCCCGTCGTCATCGCGCAGCGCCGTGACCGACACGATGGCCGGAAAGCGGCTCCCGTCCTTGCGGATGTAGGTCAGCTCGTAGATGTCCTCGATGCCCCGCGACGCCTTGAACACCAGGGCCTCAAAGCCCGGGGCTATCGTGGACCCCAGCTCGATGCTGAGTGCCCTGGCGCGGACCACGATCTCCTGGGGGTCCGATATCTCGGCCGGCGTTATCTTGTCCACGACGTCCGCTGCGGCGTAGCCCAGCATGCGCTCCGCCCCGACGTTGAAGATCTGGATCACGCCCTTCTCGTCCGTCGCGATGCTCGAGAAGTTCGCGCTGTTGAATATCGCGCTCTGGAGAGCCCCTGTTTTCAGAAGGGCCTCCCTGCGCTTCACCTCGGTGATGACCTCCACCGTCCCCAGGGTTTGATTCTCAGAGTCCTGAGACGGAATGGCAGTGGCGTGCATCGACATTGTCCCGTTCAGGACGCAATGATACTAGCGGGAAACGGAACTCGGGGTCAGTGGGTGAATACCCCACTCACCTTCAATTGTTCGTACAATGTAGACCGGACCCGAGCCCGCCCACGGGTCCGGCATCCGCTTGACGCGGCCGAAAAACTTGAGCGACCTAGGGTCATGTGGACCCTTCAACCGCGCCGTCGGCCAGGTGATTGACGAGCGGATTGTGACCGTGGAACAGCAAACTCCAACGCCTGGGAAAGATCCGATGCCCGCGACGAGCGAGCCCATCAGGCCGAACTTTTCCGCGGACGCCTACGCGGGGATCGCCCCTTACTACCTGCGCTACCGCGTCCCGTATCCCGGGCGGCTCCTGGCGGACATGCTCGAGCGTTCCGGCGTCACCGGGGGCGGTCGCCTCCTTGACGTGGCGTGCGGGCCCGGTCGGCTGGCGCTCGCCATCGCCCCGTCATTCCGGGAGATATGGGCGGTCGACCAGGAGCCCGAGATGATAGAGGCAGCGCGGCGCGAGGCCGAGAGGCGGGGTGTGGGCGGCATAGAATGGAAGGTCGGCCGGGCGGAGGAACTTGAGGCGCCCCCCGAATCATTCGACCTGGTCACCTACGGCGAGTCCTTCCACAGGCTCGACCAGCGCCTCATGGCCCTCAAATCCCACGGGTGGCTCAAGCCGGGATGCAGGCTGGCCGCCCTGGGCAGCTACAGCATCCTCAGCGGGAGGGAGCCCTGGCAGCGGACCGTCGTCGACGCCGTTCTGCGGTGGACGAGCCGCCCGTCCAGGGACCGCCGCGGCGGGGAACAAAAGGCAGTTGAGAGCGGACCCGCCCATTGTGAGCGCGTGTTTCGGGAGGCGGGGTTTCTGGAGGTCGCGAGCCACGCCTTCGTCGAGGAGCACGAGTGGACGATCGAGACGATCCTGGGCTATCTTTATTCGACGTCGGTCTGCTCCAGGAACGTGCTTGGCGGGGACAGGGAGTCGTTCGAGGCCGACCTGGGTTCCGCGCTGCTCGCGCTCGACCCGGGTGGCACCTATAGCGAGGACGCGCAATGGGGCTACACGTCGGGCCGGAAGCCCGGAATCGCCGGCAGGACCCCTTAATTTGGTGCTCAGGACAGGACTCGAACCTGCACGCCTTACGGCACACGCCCCTCAAACGTGTGTGTCTACCAATTCCACCACCTGAGCATCTAATTCGGGGAGGGGCTAATGAGCGGCATCCCACAGGGGTTGTCCAGCCCTGAAATTGGGTTTTGACCCACCCGCCACCATGGGCGACCGTCCGTGCGGCCATATCCCAATGAAATTTGACGCGATCAAGTCGGCGCTGCTCGCCTCCTATGAAACGGACGGCGGCATCAACCATTTGGACGGCGTCAACCTGCCCTCGCAGGAGTCCGCAAACGAGATCTCCCGCGAATGCATGCACCTGCTGTTCCCGGGCTTCTTCGAGGAAAGCCGCCTCGAGAAGAAGGACATGCCCAAGCTCGTGGAGTACGCGCTCGAGAGGATTGGCGGGAGGCTGGAGATCGAGATTGAGAAGAGCCTTAGGTTTGCCAGCGACCCCGATCCGGGGCCCAGGGCGCGCGTCCTCACGCTTGAGGCGCTCGGGAGGCTGCCCGACCTGCGAAAGGCGATCCGCACGGACGTCGAGGCGGCGTACCAGGGCGACCCGGCCGCCCTGAGCTACGAGGAGATCATCCTCGCCTACCCCTGCGTGCTCGCGATCTCGCTCCAGCGATTCGCGCACGTCCTCTACGGCCTGAAGGTCCCCCTCCTGCCCCGAATGATCACCGAGTTCGCGCACGAGCGCACCGGGATCGACATCCATCCGGGCGCGCGGATTGGCACCCATTTCTTCATAGACCACGGTACGGGCGTCGTCATAGGGGAGACGGCGACGATCGGCTCACGCGTGAAGTTGTACCAGGGCGTCACCCTCGGCGCAAAGTCGTTCGAGACGGACGGCAAGGGCAATCCCGTCAAGGGCGTGAAGCGCCACCCGGACATCGGCGACAACGTGACGATCTACGCGCACGCGACAATCCTCGGCGGGGACACGCAGATCGGCGCGAATTCGGTCGTCGGCGGAAACGTCTGGCTCATCGAGTCGGTTCCGGCGAACAGCATCGCCTACTTCAAGGCCGACGACCTCGTCATCAGGCCGCGCCAGAAGAAGGAAACCCTGGTCGGTTACGTCGAGGACTGGGTGATCTGAATCACGATCCGCCGGCGGCGGAGACCCAGCGGCTCTGGCGGTCGGCGACCCCGCGGGCGAGCTCCGCCGCGAGGAACGGCCCGCGGTAGATCAGGCCCGTGTAGACCTGCACAAGCGCCGCGCCAGCGTCCAGCTTCTCCGCGGCGCCCCTGACGTCCGTGATTCCCCCCACCCCGATTATGGGCAGCCTGCCCTCCGTGGCGCGGGAGACATAGCCGATGACCTCGGTCGAGCGGCCGCGAAGGGGCGCGCCGCTAAGGCCGCCCTCCTCGGCGACGGCCGCGAGCGCCCCGGGCCTCGCGAGCGTCGTGTTGGTCGCGATGAGCCCGTCGAGGCCGTGGTCCGAGACCACGCCCAGTGCCGCGTCGATCTGCGCAAACCCGAGGTCGGGGGCGATCTTGAGGAGAATCGGGACGCGCGGCTTGCCGCTGGCCGAGGCCCGCTCGAGGTTCGCGTGCGTCACCGCCGACAGGAGCTCCCTCAGGCGGGACTCGTCCTGGAGCTTCCGCAGGCCCGGGGTGTTGGGGCTCGAGACGTTGAGCACGACATAGTCGGCGTGGTCGGCGAGCCTCGCGAAGCTCGCGAGGTAGTCCTCGGGCGCGCGGTCGATCTCGGCAGCCTTGGACTTGCCGAGGTTGATCCCCAGCGGGATGCGCCGCCTCCCCGGAGGGGCCTGCCGGGAGAGGCGCGCCGCTATCGCCTCCGAGCCCTCGTTGTTGAATCCCAGCCGGTTGATCACCGCCTTCTCGGCGGGGTAGCGAAACATCCTGGGCCGCGGGTTCCCGGGCTGCGCAAGCGCGGTCACGGTCCCGATCTCCACGTGCCCGAACCCCAGGGCCGCGGCCGCCGGCCAGGCCCGGGCGTTCTTGTCGAAGCCGGCCGCCAGGCCGACCGCGTTGGGGAAGCGGACGCCGAAGGCCTCGACCGGCCTGAACAGGCCCGGGGAGATCCGGAAGAGGGCCTCGAGCATCCTGCAGGCGGGGGGAATCCGCCCGAGGAGGGCCAGCGAATCCACCGCAAGCTCGTGCGCGCGCTCCGGGTCCATGCGGAAGAGGACAGGCCCTAGTATTTTTTCGTAAAAAGCGCCCATGTCACATCAGCGTGAAATCCATGGGACAAAACGCAAGTGCTGCAGGCAAAACACGCGATGGACCAATGCGTTCCGCACCGGTTCCGGCCAAAATCACATGGGTTGCTTTTGTGCTTGTTATTTGCCCCCCCCCTCGCACGCTGCGCTAAAATTTCCCTCGCATACCGCATCCATGGCTAAGCCCACCTCCACACTCGACTGGTGCATTGTCAGACTCGGCGAAGACCACAACTGGTGGGTCAGCGAGACAAGCGACCCGGTCCGCTGGGATGTGGACGGACTGAGCATCGTCGACCCAAGGCAGGTCGCGCATCTCATCGAGCTCGTGGACGCGCTTCGCGACTACGGATTCCAGCAGGACCTCTTTGAGACCGCGTTCATTCCCTTCCGGATCGAGAAGGACCTCGGGGCCGGCAAGGTGCGCCTCAAGCGCGTCAAGGAGTCCATCTTCGACTCGGACGACAAGCTGTTCGTTCTGCCCGACATTCTCGACGAGGAGAACGGGCCCTACGCCGACCTGCTGGACCACCTCACGCGCTGCCGCGTGAAGATGCTCAACGACCTCTTCAGCTTCGAGAACAAGCTCACGGTGGACGAGGTCGAGGACGAGATCCGCGAGGAGCAGAACACCCAGTTCATAGAGGGAAAGGCCGTCCACACCTTCGCCGAGCTCTGCGCAATCCTCGACTTCATGCCCGATGGCATCGACACCGACGAGGAGCATCCCTCGAAGGCCGCGGAGGAGGAGGAGGACGACCTTCCCACCCTCGACGCCGAGGAGGAGGAGAAGCTCAAGAACGACGAATCGCTCAAGTGGGACGAGGACGGTGACGACGAGAAGGAGGACGACAAGGAGGACGGCGAGAAGAAGGACGAGGACGAGAAGGAAGAGGCGGCCGAGGACGACGATGCCGCGAAGCCGCGGCGCAAGTCGCGCGGCAAGCGCTGAGCCGGCCGCCGCCCGCACCATGCTCCTGCCCCGCGCAGTGTCGATGGCCCTGCTGGGGATCCTCGCCGGTTGCGCGGACGCCGGCTCCACGGGCAAGAATCCCGTCATCCCCTCGGCGGCGTCGGCCTCGCACCTGCGCCCGGGCGACAACCTGACCGTGGCCATCATCGGCGTCCCCGACCCGTCAACGAACGCCGTGCAGATCGACGACCAGGGGATCATCAGCCTGCCCTACATCGGGCCCGTCAAGGCGTCGGGCGAGACCACGGGAGGGCTCACCCAGGCCATCCGGGACGCCTATGTGGACAAGAAGATCTACATGTCCGTCGACATCTCGGTGACGGTCACGGAGCGCTACGTCTACGTCGGCGGCGAGGTCGAGAAGCCGGGGCGGATCATCTGGACGCCCGACCTGACGGCGGCGAAGGCCGTGCAGGCCGCCGGGGGGTTCACGCTCTACGCCAAGGAGGACAAGGTGAGCGTCGTGCGCAACCAGGTCCTCTACGCGGTCGACATCAAGCTTGCCCAGAAGGACCCGTCCCAGGACCCGAAGCTCGAGCCGGGCGACTCCATACAGATCTCACGCACGGCGTTCTGACCGGGCAGGGGTCAGCCCTTCAGCTCGGCGGCCATCTCCCTGGCGAAATACGTGAGGATCATGTCGGCGCCCGCCCGCTTTATGGCGATGAGGGACTCCCTCCGGCACGCGGCCAGGTCGAGCCAGCCGAGCCTCGCGGCCGCATGGATCTGGGAGTATTCGCCCGACACCTGATAGGCGGCGACGGGCTTCCTCGTCGAGCTGCGCAGCCCGCGGATGATGTCGAGATAAAGGCCCGCCGGCTTCACCATCACGATGTCGGCGCCCTCGGCCTCGTCGAGCCTGAGCTCCGTGTAAGCCTCGCGCCGGTTCGCCGGATTGAGCTGGTACGTGCGCTTGTCGAGGCTGCGCGTCCCCGCGGCCCCCGCGCTCCCCACGGCCTCGCGGAACGGGCCGTAATAGGCCGACGCGTACTTGGCGGTGTAGGCCATGATTGCCGTGTCCTCGTGCCCCGCCGCGTCCAGCGCCCTGCGGATCGCCCCGACCCTCCCGTCCATCATGTCGCTCGGCGCGACCAGGTCCACCCCGGCGGCGGCGTGGAGGACGGACATCCCGGCGAGGGTCCCGACCGTGCGGTCGTTGTCCACGTCGCGCCCGTCCGGGGTCAGCACGCCGTCGTGCCCGTGGGACGTGTAGGGGTCGAGCGCGATGTCCGTCATGACCGTCAGGTCCGGGACGGCCGCCTTGACCGCCCGGACGGCCCGCAGGATGAGGGCGTCCTCCCTGAGCGCCGCCGAGCCCTCCTCGTCCTTGAACCTCGCGGCGATGCTTGGAAAGAGCGCCACGGCGAGGATCCCCAGCTTCCTCAGCGCCCGGCATTCGCTCACAAGGTCGCGTATGTTGAGGCGGGACACCCCGGGCATGGAGGCTATCGGCTCCGGCCTGCCCTTGCCGTCTATGACAAAGAGGGGCGCGATGAGGTCCTGGGGCCGCAGGACCGTGTCCTCGACAAGGGCGCGAAGGCCCGGCGTCCGGCGCAGGCGCCTCGGGCGCTGAACGAGATTGAGCTTGAAGAGGTTACTCATGTATTCGTTGGCTCCTTGATTGGAGCATGGCCGGCCTTGTGCCGCCACAAGATTTTGCGCCGCCATGATCCCCAACAAACTTTCCCTACATAATGGCCATCAAGCTCTTCGACTCGCTTTCGCGTGAGCTGCGCGAACTCCGCCCGTCGGACCCCGACGGCGTGTTCCGCTTCTACAACTGCGGACCCACGGTCTACGCCCCGGCCCACATCGGCAACTTCCGAACCTTTGTCATCAACGACGTCCTTCGCCGGCTCCTGGAGCTCGAGTTTCCAGGGAAGGTCAGGCACGTGCGCAACCTGACCGACGTCGACGACCGCACCATCGGGCAGGCGCGCGCGGAAAAGCGCCCGCTCGGGGAGATCACGCGGAAGTGGACGGAGCTGTTCCACGCCGACTGCGTCTCCCTTAACTGCCTGCCGCCGCACGTCGAGCCCGCGGCGACAGGGAACATCCCTGAGCAGGTCGACATGATAGACGTCCTCCTGCGAAAGGGCAACGCCTACCGGGCCCCGGACGGCTCGGTGTACTTCAAGATCAGCTCGTTTCCCTCCTACGGGGCCCTGTCCCGGATCAGGGAGCGCGAGCTCAAGGTCACGAACAGCGTCTTCGACGCGGACCACAAGGACGAGGTCGGCGACTTCGCCCTCTGGAAGGCGTACAGGCCCGACGAGGACGGCGACGTGCGCTGGCCGGGGCCCGAGGGCGCCGCCGCCGGGAGGCCCGGCTGGCACATCGAGTGCAGCGCGATGATCAAGAAGCACCTCGGGGCGACGATCGACCTGCACACGGGCGGCGTCGACCTGCTCTTTCCCCACCACGAGAACGAGATCGCCCAGAGCCAGTGCTGCAACGGCACGACGTTCGCCCGCCACTGGTTCCACAGCGAGCACCTCCTCTCGGACGGCACGACGATGAGCAAGAGCAAGGGCAACTACTACACGCTCGGGGACCTCGTGGAGAAGGGGTACTCGCCGATGGCCCTGCGGTACGTCCTGCTCTCGGGCCATCCGCGCAAGCAGCTCAACTTCACCCTGGACTCCATGCGCGCGGCGGAGAGCGCGCTCAAGTCGCTCAGGCGGTTCTCGGACAGCATGGCCCCGGCCCCTGGCGGCGCACCGGGAGCCCCCTCGGGGATGTTCGATGCCGTCTTCAGGGCGCTTTCGGACGACCTCAACACGCCCGCGGCGCTTGGCGCCCTGTTTGTGGCCATCAACGCGGTCGACCCGAAGGGAGCGGCGCCTGCGGACCGCGATGGCTTCGAGAGGGTCATGTTCGCCCTGGGACTCGATCCCGGGCGCGCCGCGCCCGGCTCGCCGCCCGACTCGGCCGTCTCGCTCGCCGACAGGCGCTGGGAGGCCAGGAAGGCAAAGGACTTCGCGACCGCCGACAGGCTGCGCGGCGAGCTTACGGCGGCCGGGTGGTCCATGCTCGACGGCAAGGACGGGTACAGGCTCGAGCCGCTCAAGAAAGCCTGACTTGGCTTTGGGCGCACACCTCTCATCGTTCCTGATCCCGCAATGACCCCCCTCGAAGAACTCCGGCACTCGGCCTCGCACATCATGGCGACCGCCATCCTGCGCATCTTCCCTGATGCCAAGCTGGACATCGGCCCCCCGACCGACGCTGGGTTCTACTACGACATCGACCTCGACCACAAGCTGACGGCGGAGGACCTCGTCAGGATCGAGGCGGAAATGAAGAAGGTCGCCGACGAGAACCAGCCGTTCCTGCGCAGGGAGGTCTCCCGGGAGGAGGCCGCCGAGATCATCAGGTCCCGGGGACAGGAGCGCTACAAGCTGGGCCGCCTCGCGGACATCCCCGAGGGCGAGAAGATATCGTTCTACCAGAACGGCGAGTTCATGGACCTGTGCGCGGGCACCCACGTGCGCTACAGCTCCAAGCTGAAGGCCTTCAAGCTCCTCTCGATCGCCGGCGCCTACCACAGGGGGGACGAGAAGAACAAGCAGCTCCAGAGGATCTACGGGACGGCCTTCCCCACCAGGGAGGAGCTCGCCAGGTACCTCGAGCAGGTAGAGCAGGCGAAGCACCGGGACCACCGGAAGCTGGGCAGGGACCTGCGGCTCTTCGTCATCGACGAGGATGTCGGCCAGGGGCTGATCCTCTGGACCCCCAACGGCTCCATCATCCGCCAGGAGCTCCAGAACTTCATCAGCGAGGAGCTGCGCAAGCAGGGGTATTCGCAGGTCTTCACGCCGCACATCGGCAAGCTGGAGCTCTACAAGATCTCAGGGCACTTCCCCTACTACAAGGAGTCGCAGTTCACGCCGGTCGTCGAGAACCAGTCGCTCGCGAAGATCCTCCATGAGGGCTGCTCGTGCGCGGAGATGGTGGTGCGCCTCGAGGCCTTCTCGGCCCACATGGCGGGCCAGATCAACGAGCGCACCGGCAGGGAGACCATCTCGCCGGACCGCGTGAAGCCGGACGACCAGCTCCTGGACGGCTTCATGCTGAAGCCGATGAACTGCCCGCACCACATCAAGATCTTCTCGTCGCAGCCGCATTCCTACCGCGACCTTCCCGTCCGCCTCGCCGAGTTCGGGACGGTGTATCGCTGGGAGCAGTCCGGGGAATTGAACGGGATGACGCGTGTGCGGGGCTTCACCCAGGACGACGCCCACCTCTTCTGCACGGAGGAGCAGGTGGCCCAGGAGCTCATCGGGTGCCTCGCCCTCGTGAAGATCGTGCTCACGACCCTCGGGATGAGCGACTACCGCGTGCGCGTCGGCCTGCGCGACCCCGACTCGAAGAAGTACATCGGCCTGGCGGAGAACTGGGACAAGGCGGAGGCCGCCTGCCGCGAGGCCGCGAGGACGCTCGGCGTCCCGTTCACCGAGGAGCCGGGCGAGGCCGCCTTCTACGGCCCGAAGATAGACTTCGTCGTCAAGGATGTGATCGGCCGCGAGTGGCAGCTCGGCACGGTCCAGGTCGACTACAACCTCCCGATCCGATTCGACCTGACCTACAGCGGCGCGGACAACCAGCCGCACAGGCCGGTGATGATCCACCGCGCGCCCTTCGGCTCGATGGAGCGCTTCTGCGGCGTCCTGATCGAGCACTTCGGGGGCGACTTCCCGCTCTGGCTCTCGCCGGAGCAGGTGCGGCTCGTGCCGATAAGCGAGAAGACACTCGACTACGGGCGGGAGCTACTCGCGGGCCTGAAGGCCGCCGGGATCCGGGCCTCGATCGACGAGCACAACGACAAGCTGGGTGCCAAGATCCGCCGGGCCGAGATTGAGAAGGTGCCGTACACGCTCGTCCTGGGCTCGAAGGAGGCCGAGGCGCGCTCCGTCAGCGTGCGCAGCCGCGCGAAGGGCGACGAGGGCGTCGTTGCGTTCGACGCCTACCTTGCGAGGATCCAGGAGGAGATCCGCCTTCGCTCGCTGTCGGTCAAGAGGCAGCCGGCCTGAGGCCGCGCCGGCTCAGACCGCGGCCTCGCCGCGCTCGTCGGTGCGGATGCGGATCACTTCCTCGAGCGGGACAAGGAAAACCTTGCCGTCGCCTATCTTGCCCGTCTTCGCCGACTTAACGATCGCGTCGACGGCCTTGCCGGCCATGTCGTCCGCGACGGCGATCTCAATCTTAACCTTGGGGAGAAAATCCACGGTGTACTCGCTTCCCCGGTAGATCTCCGTGTGGCCCTTCTGCCGGCCGAACCCCTTGACCTCGGTCACGGTCATTCCCTCGATGCCAGCCTCAGCCAGCGCCTCCTTAACCTCTTCGAGCTTGAACGGCTTGATGATGGCGATGATGAGTTTCATTAAGGTGGGGTTTTGGAGGGTAACGAAACGAGGCGGGGAATATAGGGTCGCCGACAGCGTCGCGCAAGAACGGGTTCCTTAAGGACCCCAGTTCGTGCTCGTTATGGGCTCGGAAAGCATGGGGAAGGATAGCAGGGGTTATGCCAACGGCTGCTCGGGCGCCACGATGGCGATATGGAGCTCCTTGAGCTGCTTAGGGGTCACGGGAGTCGGGCTCCCGGCCATGAGGTCCTGGCCCTTCTGGGTCTTCGGGAACGCGATCACGTCGCGGATACTGGTCGTCCCGCAGAGGAGGGCCACGATGCGGTCCAGGCCGAACGCGATGCCGCCGTGCGGGGGGGCGCCGTAGGTGAAGGCGCGCAGCATGTAGCCGAAGCGGTTCTCCACCACGTCCGCCGGTATCTTCAGCACGTCCTCGAAGATCTTCTTCTGGAGCGCGGGCTGGTGGATCCGGATCGACCCGCCCCCGAGCTCCATCCCGTTCAGGACAATGTCATAGTGCTGCCCGCGGACGGCCCTCGGGTTCGTGTCGAGAAGCCCGGCGTCCTCGGCGACGGGGGCCGTGAAGGGGTGGTGCGTCGCGACGTAGCTCTTCTGCTCCTCGTCGTAGCTCATGAGGGGAAAGTCGACGACCCACAGGAATTTCCAGTCGTCCGGCCGGATCGCGAGCTTGCCGCGCTTCTGCAGGAGCGCGGCGACCTCGAGCCTGATCCGCCCCAGGATTGCGCAGGCCTTCTCCCAGGGCGCAGCGGCGAAGAACACCATGTCGCCCTCCGCGACCTCGAGGGCGCCCGCGAGGGCCGCCATCTCGGCGTCCGAGAGGAACTTCACGATCGGGGACTTCCACTCCCCTCCCTCGGCCTTGATGAAGGCGAGGCCCTTCGCGCCGAGGCTCTTCGCGACCTCCTCGAGGGCCTTGAGCTCGCCCTGCGTCAGGTCGGCGAGGCCCTTCGCGTTCATGGCCTTCACGGCGCCCCCCGAGGCGACGGTGCCCTGGAACACCTTGAATCCCGAAGCCCTGAACGTCTCCGAGAAATCCCTGAGCTCGAGGCCGAAGCGCAGGTCGGGCTTGTCCACTCCGAAGCGGTTCATGGCGTCGACGTACTGCATCCTGGGGAAGGGCGCCGCGATCTCGGTCCCGAGGACGTCCTTCCATACCTTCCTCAGCATGCCCTCGAAGAGCGCGTAGATGTCCTCGCGGTCCACGAACGAGGCCTCGACATCCACCTGGGTGAACTCCATCTGGCGGTCCGCGCGCAGGTCCTCGTCCCGGAAGCAGCGGGCGATCTGGAAATACTTCTCCACCCCCGCGACCATCAGGATCTGCTTGAACTGCTGCGGCGACTGGGAGAGCGCGTAGAACTGGCCCGCGTGTATCCGCGAGGGAACGAGGTACTCGCGGGCGCCCTCGGGGGTGCTCTTGAAGAGAGCCGGCGTCTCGACCTCGATGAAGTCCTCGGAGTCGAAGTAGTCGCGGATCGCCTTGGTGGCGCGGTGGCGCACCGCCAGGTTCCTGCGCATCCTGGGGCGCCGCAGGTCCAGGTAGCGGTACGTGAGCCTCAGGTCCTCGTTCACCTTGTCGCCGCCGGCGTCGTCGAGCGGGAACGGGGGCGTCTCGGAGGCGTTGAGGACCTCGAGCTCGGAAGCGTCGACCTCGACCTCGCCCGTCGGCAGGGAGGCGTTGACGGTGCCGGCGGGGCGCGGGACGACGCTCCCGGCCACCCTGACCACCGACTCGGGCTTCACGTGCGCGGCCCTGGAGCTAAGCTCCGGGTTGCCCGTGGGGTCGAACTTGACCTGGGTCACCCCCTTGCGGTCGCGCAGGTCGATGAAGATGATCCCGCCGTGGTCGCGGACGGAATCGACCCATCCGGACAGGGAAACGGCGGCGCCAAGGTCGGCCTTGGTGAGCTGGGCGCAGTGGTGGGAGCGTTTCATGGTCTCGTCGTGGCGTGCAAACGTGAGAGGAAGCCGCCCGGGGCGGGCTTGCGCAACCCGATTCTTGGGCGTCCCGCTACGTCTAGGAGATGATGAGCGACTGGCCCGTCATCTCGGCGGGCTTCGGGATCCCCATGAGGTGAAGGACCGTGGGGGCGATGTCCGCCAGGCGCCCGCCCTCCCGCATGCGGGTCTTGCCCTGCGCGTAGCCCTCCCCGACCACGAAGAACTCGACCAGATTGAGCGTATGCGAAGTGTGCGGGGCGTTGTGGACGGGGTCCCACATCTGCTCGCAGTTGCCGTGGTCAGCGCCGATCACGGCGCTGCCGCCGACCTTGGCGAGCGCCTCGAGGAGCTCCCCCACCCCCCTGTCGGCCGCCTCGACCGCCTTGATGGCCGCCGGGAGCGAGCCGGTGTGGCCCACCATGTCCGGGTTCGCGTAGTTGACGACGATGAGGGCGTACTTGCCCGAGAGAATGGCCTCCTTCGCGGCGCGCGTGACGTCGGCCGCCGACATCTCAGGCTGCTGGTCGTAGGTCGCGACCTTGGGGCTTGGCGGGCACGCCCGCTCCTCGGCCTTGAACGGCTCGGCCCTGTAGTTGTTGAAGAAGAAGGTCACGTGGGGGTTCTTCTCGGTCTCGGCGCAGCGGAACTGGGCCAGCCCGGCGTTGGCGACGACCTCGCCCAGGATGTTCCTGAGCCTCTCGGGCTTCGGCAGTATGACATGGACCGGCAGCCCGGCCTCGTACTCGGTCATCGTGGCGTAGTAGAGGTCCAGCTTCGGTCCGCGGTCGAAATCCTTGAAACCGTCGACGACGAAGGCCTTCGTGATCTCGCGCGGGCGGTCCCCGCGGTAGTTGTAGAAGATGACCGCGTCGCCGTCCGTGATCGCGGCCAGGGGCTTGCCGTCCGCCCCGACGATGGCCGTGGGCGTCACGAACTCGTCGCCGGTCTGCGAGGGGTTGAGCGGCTTGTCGTAGTACGCCTTCACGGCGGCCTCCGCGCTCGGCGCGGTCGCGCCGACCCTGCGGCCCGTCAGGAGTCCGTAAGCCTTCTCGACCCGGTCCCACCGGTTGTCGCGGTCCATCGCCCAGAAGCGGCCGCACACGGTCGCGATCCGCCCCATGCCGATCTCGCGGCACTTGTCGTCGACCTCCTTCACGTACCTCAGGCCGCTCGCCGGGGGCGTGTCCCGGCCGTCCGTGAAGGCGTGGATGAAGACCCGGTTGGGGGCGACGCCGTCGGCCTTGGCCTGGGCGAGGAGGCCGTAGAGGTGCTCCAGCATCCCGTGCACGCCCGCGTCGGAGACGATCCCCATGAGGTGGAGCTTCGAGCCCCCCGACTTCACGCGGTCGACGGCGCCGCGCCACACGGCGTTCGAGGCGAGTAGCCCGTCCGTGAACAGCTTGTTGATCCGGACGAGCTCCTGGTTGACGATCCGCCCAGCGCCTATGTTCTCATGGCCCACCTCGCTGTTGCCCATGACGCCGTCCGGCAGCCCGACGTCGAGCCCGCTCGCCCTGACGAGGGCGACCGGCGAACTCCTGCGGAGCATGTCGTCGCAGGGCTTCCTGGCCAGGTGCGGGGCGTTGTAGGAGTCCTGCTCGGGATGGGGATTGTCCCCCCAGCCGTCGCGGATCACGAGGAGTACGGGCTTGCGCGGTGAACTCATGTGGGTTTCTGATGACTATATTGGGAGCGGGGGGCCTGTCGACTGCAGCAATGCGAAAACCGACGACAATCACTCGGAAAGGAATCCGCAACACGGAGGACAGGGCATGACTCTCATCATCCGGGACCAGCTCGTTAACCCCCCGACCTGGTTTTCCTCGTTCCGCGACCTGACCCTCTACTGCAGCGTGTTCCTGCAGGATGACATCGTGATCGAGTCGGAGGATCCCGATCCCTACTACCGGTGGATGCGCCCGCGGGGGGGGATGGACTTCGTGGAGGACTTCGTGCGGCCCGGGGCCGAGGACGGCGTGCATCTGGACGTCGAGCACAACTACCCGCGGACCGTCGTGACGGACCGGATCGCCCCGGAAAACGTCCACTCCCTGATCAGGCTGATACGATTCTGCCGAGGCCCGGCTTGACGGGGGCTTGGCGCCGCGGGTGGAATCGG
>Ga0302324_100002350_pt1 | contig 43956 bp, 29 predicted proteins | sample Palsa_T0_1_FD_201949 | JGI IMG/M metagenome (GOLD analysis project Ga0302324, IMG submission 201949) | Peat permafrost microbial communities from Stordalen Mire near Abisko, Sweden - Palsa_T0_1 | ecosystem: Environmental > Terrestrial > Soil > Palsa > Peat permafrost | place: Sweden: Abisko... | reverse complement strand
GGTGGTCGATATCGTCCCCGAAACCGCCAAATTCAACATCAACAACGCCCAGCCCGACGACTTATCGCGCCTGCTGCTGAATCTCGGCGTAGACCCGGCCCACGCGCAAGACATTACGGCCGCCATTCTGGACTGGCGCGCCCCGCCGCTTCCGCTTTCCGGCAGCTCGCTTGAGGATTTCTATGCGTCGCTGCACCCGCCCTATGCCGCGCCCCACGCGCGTTTCCAGGAAGTCGAGGAATTGTTGTCGGTGAAGGGCGTCACCCCGGAGATCTTCTACGGCGCGTGGCAACCCGCGCCCGTAGGCGCATCGCAGCATCTCACTTGGCGCACCGGCCTCGCCGAGTGCGTCTCGGTGTATGGCGCCACAGGTCAATTCGACGTCAACACTGCGCCTCCAGCCGTGCTGGCCACCATCGGCGTCCCACCGGAAGGCCTGGCGGCCCTGGTCCGCCAGCGTCGCGAGAAGGCTTTTATTAAGCAGGACGATCTGGCGCCGTTCGCGCAAATCGCCGGCCGAGGCTTCACGCGCCTGCGCATCGGCGGCTTCACCATCTTCACACTGCGCTCCACGGCCCACCTGCGCCTGGTCAACGGCCAGCTTTCGGATCTGCGCCGCACGGTGGCCGCGCAGGTCAAATTCTTGCAGCCCGGCTACGAGACGTCGTATCATATCCTGCGCTGGTACGACACGGTGGGGCAGGGGCCCCCGCCTGTCTCTCCGGAGTAGACTCGCATTTCCGCATTCGGTCCCGGCCACGCGGCAGACGCAGCCGTTGGAAGAGCGACTTGTCCCTGCACAGACGCTGTCTGGGGTGGACAGCCGTCCGTCAGCGTGACCGATGACGTGCGGGCTACTAATATATTACTATATTACGCGCATAATACACATGTCAAACGTGCACGAAGTTTCTGGAAGTCGTATCGTTTCGTCCAAATAGAACCAGAGCTGTGATTTTTCCCTTGACTTTTCTCCCGGGGGGGGGGGCATAATCCACCTATAAGCTACCCGGAGGGAAAATGAACCTTTCTCGGACCCGGACCCTTTTCGCCGCGAGGACGCTGTCTGCTCTGTTCGTGGCTGTCGTTGGCATCGCAAGCGTTGAAACTGCCCTCATCGCGCAACCGAATGTTTTGACCGCCCATTATGGGAACACGAGGCAGGGGTACAATGGGCAGGAGAGCGTGCTTGTTTCGAGCAGCGTGGCGAGCACTATCCATCCGGCTGGTTTCTCTCCTCTGCTGGTCGATCGAGTGGGGCCGAGCAGTACCCTGAATGCGGTCTTTGCACAGCCGCTTTGGGTCGGCAGCGTATCGGTTTCATCCAGCTTTCCGAACTGCTATCCGTCCTGCAATATGGTGTTGGTAGCGACGATCGGAGGTGGCCTTTACGCCTTTAACGCCGGCGACACAACGAGCAGTGGCGGGACCAACGCAGGGAAGGTAATTTGGAGCAGGAACCAGACACCGACATCGGGCGGGGCTGCCGATCAAACCGACTACTTCTGGGTGGACGACTGCGGGGCGAGCGGCGGCCTTGCGGGAAGCGGTTGGGGCACTACGCTCGGCTTACCTTTCGCGGGAATAGTTGCCACGCCGGTGATCGACTACAATAGCGGCTCGCCGATTGCATATGTGACCAGCCTTTGCCAAACTTCCGACGCGCAGAACGATCAATCGTGGTACATTCATAAGATCGATCTGACGACTGGGTACGACCTCGTGACGAGTTCCTCGCAGCGGCTAATAAGCGGCAACGTGCCCGGTTCGCTCGGCGCCGACAACGTGACGACCGGCAGCCCATGCCCCACGGGCCAGGAATGCATTCCGTTCACGGCCTGGGAAGTGTTGCAGCGGCCGGCGCTGCTTGAGACCAGCGCCACGGACGGAACGCCGCTGATTTACTTCGGGTTCGGCTTTGGCAGTGCCCAGGAGATAGGCAACCCCTACCACGGTTGGATTTTCGGCTACGATACCAGCCTCAACCAAAAATTCATCTTCGCGACCACCGCCAAGGGGACCTCCGACGGTACCGGCTCCAATACGGACAAGCCATCGTGCAGCCCCACGTGCTCGTGCGGATCCACTAGCTGCACCACTAGCGGCACCGGCTGCATCGTGAGCGGTTACGGCAACCCGGCGAACTTCTGTGGCCATGCCGCGGGCGTGTGGATGTCCGGCGAAGGCGCCGCGGCACTCGTGGATTCCAATGGAGTTTCCCACGCCCTCTTCGGCGTCGGAAACGGCTCGTTCCAGCAATATGAGTCGGACGGCGCCACGCTCCTAAGCCCCATTCAGAACTGGAGCGAGAGCATCCTCGACTTCACACTGTCCTCAAGCGCGTACGACTCGACGCCGTCCCAGTACTTCACGCCGAACGGGGGCGTCCCGGTGCAGGAGGCCCACGGGGTCGACTGACAGGACGTTCCTGGGCATGAATCAGAACGACTTTGACATGGCGACCAGCGGCATCCTCCTCCTTCAGGATCCCCTCGGCACTTGGCGCGCCCTCGCGATTGACAAGGGCGGCTACGGTTACCTACTGACAGTAGGGAACCTGTGCGGCGATTCCGTCCACTCGACGCCGGAATGCTACCCCGCGGTCTCGCAGGCGAGCGGAGGGAAGGCGGGATCCATAAGCGGCGACCCCGGCAACGCCTTTCCGTTCGCTGCGAATACGGTTCAATGTGCTAACCAGGAGTCCGACGACTCCTGTGATCGCATTTCGAGCCTGGCGTTCTACAAGGACGGCTCTCCTAAACAGCTCTACGTCTGGCCCCAAAACGAGAGGCTGGCCGCACTCCAGGTTTCTAATGGCGCTACCGCTATAACACCGCCTACGGGAACAAGGGAAATCTCCTGGACGACAGGATCCACCACGGTAACCTTCAACGGCACGTGCACCGCGGGCACAAATTGTTTCAACAGCCTGGTAATACCGGGCGATACCTTGATCGCCTGTGGTTGCACCGGGACGGGTTGCCCCACGGTTGTGACCGACAATCCCTCCGGCACGACGCTTACAATAAGCGAGGCCTTCCCTTCCACCTGCACGCCTCCAACAACTTTCCAGTACTCCGGCTATTTCGTCTCGCCTACGCGCGACGCGTACCCGATAGGGTCCAATGTGCAGAAACCTGGCGGCCTGCTTACGGTCACGTCCAACGCCGGGAGCGGCGGGCTGGTTTGGGCTCTGGCCACCATTAACCTGGGCACTGCCGGTAGCCCCAACTATGAAGGCTCACTGTTGGCCTACGACGCAAACACCGTAGTCCTGCGCTGGTGCACCAACACCGATAGCCTCTGCGATAGCAGCAGCAGTTTCTCCCTCACCAACCCGAGCGGCATAGGCAACTCCATCTTCGCCGAGCCCACTGTGGTGAACGGATACGCCTATGTTCCTACCTGGGGCGTGAACATGTCTGGTGGACCATCGGGCAGTTGCACCAGCACGCAGTGCTCAGGGGTGCTCGTATACTCTGGGCACTAGCAGCTCCGGACCAGCCCGACGAAAGGACCATTATGCGCCAAAGAGGTACAACGCTCCTTCGCCGCCTTCATGTTGGCCGGTTACTCGTTTTGTGCGCGGCCGGCGCGATTTCAGCGGCAGGCCCGGCGGCCTTTCGAGTCGTCTACAACCTCCAGGGGTACGATCAACCGGCCGGCATAATTGAGGGGTCCCCCGGCGTATTCTATTCCATCGCGGGCTCCGGCCCCAGCATCGCTTTCTCGGTAACCTCCCAGGGACGGCAGACGGTCCTCGGGACGATCCCAAAAGGGAACCTCTTTCAGTCGCTTCTGGTGAGCGGACCCAACGGTCGGTTCTACACTAGCGTGTACTCGGGTACTCCGAACGCCACGAATAATGTGTTCTCCGTGTCATCTGCCCCCAACAGCGCGCGAACTTATCCCACGACCAGCGTCGTTCCCGAGCTAACCCAAGGCCTGCCGGGCGGCAGGCTCCTCGCAGGGGCGCTGGACCTGTCGCCGGGGGCGGCGGGCTGGGGCGTGGCAACGGCCGACATGGAGGGCTCAGTGACAATGATCACTACGTTCCCCTCCAGCGATCAGACTGAAAACGTAATTTACGGGAGCGACGGCAATTTCTACGGCGTGGTAGAACCGGCGAACAGTTCCACTACCGGCTACGTCTTTCGCTTGTCGCCCTCGGGGTCCTTGACTAAGTTGTACAACTTCCCGGCGAACACTTTCACGGGATACATGCCCACGCCGCTGCTCCAGGCCGACGACGGCAACCTCTACGGAGCCACCGTTACCGGCGGCGCCAACGGGACGGGTATGATCTACAAGCTCACCCTAGGCGGCCAGTTCACGCTGCTGCATTCCTTCGGGAAAGGGCAGATCCCGCAGGGCCCCGCGTCGTTGATCGAGGCAAGCGACGGCAACCTGTATGGAGTTTCGCAGGCAAACAGTGGAGCCGGCCAGATCTTCCGCTTGACGAAGTCCGGCGGGTACGCGGTGCTCTACGAAATGACCGAAGCCAACGGCCTGCCGCCCTGCTGGCTCCTGCAGGGCAGCGACGGCGTCATCTACGGCGTCGCGCACGCCGGCGGCCAGACCGGCGCCGGCACGGTTTTCGCTCTAGACGTCGGGCTGAAGCCGCCAAAACCCACGGCGCAGCACTTCCAGCCGGAATCGGGCGCCGTTGGCACCGAGGTGCTCATCTGGGGCTACAACCTGCTGTCGCCTTCGGTTTCGTTCAACGGCGCCGCGACGACAAAAGTATTTAACAGCGGATCAAACTACATCCTGGCGACCGTGCCGGCGGGTGCCAGCACGGGACCAATCACGATCACCACGCCCGGCGGAACGCATACGACTCGCGCTAGCTTTACAGTGCAGTAGCCACATACCAAAAGGAGGGAACCATGAACTGGACAACGCCCGATTTCGAAGAGACTTCCGCAGGCTGCGAAATCAACTCATACGCCCCAGCGCAGATGTAGAGCCTCCGATTACAGCGAACGGGGCGGTGACCGACACAACCACCGGACGAGCCCCAGCCCGACTGGTACGCACGAGCGCGGCGCGTGAGTGCGCCTATGCAGCCTACCGGTGAACCACCTTGCCCCCCAGCGCCGCCAACCCCGGAACCGCCAAAGACGCCCCCCCCCCGTGCGCCTGCCCATGGCATACCAAATTGCAAGTATTCCGCGTGCGGCTGTACGAGATCGGCGTAGGTCCATTGGGAGCCACCAAATTCGCGTCGAAGTTGACCAGCCGCTCGCGCGAAACCATCGCCGAAAGGCTTCCCATGCCCTGCGCCGTGTGGCACGTCGAACATGAGAAGCCCGCGTTGATGTGCAGCGAAGGTCCGCTGAAGCTGGTATTGGCGGGCGCCTTCAGGTCGTGGCCCTTGCCGCTCTAAGCGCGTAAGGCACCGCCGCGCTGAGGTCCGGGTTCGGGAACGGATTCACGATCAGGCCGGGACGCGGCGCCTGGCTCATCTCGTACCCGCGCTCCAGAATGTGCGTGAACTTGGACATCGAGCCGCCATCCTGGACTGGCGCGCCCCGCCGCTCCGCTTTCCGGCAGCTCGCTTGAGGACTTCTATGCGTCGCTGCATCCACCCTACGCCGCGCCCCATATGCGTTTCCAGGAAGTCGAGGAATTGTTGTCGGTGAAGGGCATCACCCCGGAGATCTTCTACGGCGCATGGCAGCCCGTAGACGCATCGCAGCATCTCACATGGCGCACCGGCCTCGCCGAGTGCGTCTCTATCTATGGCGCCACCGGTCAATTCGACGTCAACACCGCGCCTCCAGCCGTGCTGGCCGACAGCGGCGTCCCGCCGGAACGCGTGACAGCCCTGGTCCGGCAGCGCCGCGAGAAGGCTTTTGTGAAGCAGGACGATCTGGCGCCCTTCGCGCAAATCGCCGGCCCCGGCTTCACCCGCCTGCGCATCGGCGGCTTCACCATCTTCACACTGCGCTCCACCGCCCGCCTGCGCCTGGTCGACGGCCAGCTTTCGGACCTGCGCCGCACGGTCGCCGCGCAGGTGAAGTTCCTGCAGCCAGGCTACGAGACGTCGTACCATATCCTGCGTTGGTACGACACGGTCGGACAGGCGTCCTCGCCTGTCTCCCCGGAGTAGCCGCCTCCCCCGCCCTACCGGTGAACCGCCTTGTCCCGCCGTGCGCCGCCGACCCTGGACCCGCGAAAATCGCCACGCCGTGCGCCTGCCCATGGCACACTAGATTGCAAGCATTCCTCGCGCGATTGTACGAAATGGGCATAGGTCCGTTGGAAGCCACCACATTCGCGTCGAAGTTGACCAGCCGCTCGCCCGAGACCGTTGCCGAAAGGCTTCCCATGCCATGCATTGGTCCCGATGATGTGGCGCGCGCAAACCGCGCCCAGACACATGGCCGGATCTCGGATTGTCTGTGGCGAGCAGGCACCGCCAGGTGTGACCAACGGCCTGCTGGCGGTCAGTATGTTAATATTACGCGTGTTAAGGGTGCGCCAATCCTCCAACATTCGTGCTGTTTCGTCCAATTACAATGTGATTATACCCTTGACTTTTCTCCGGGGGGGCCGCGCGTTCCGCCATCTCGCGATGGAACTCCAGGTCGTTGGCCAGCTCCCGGTCGAAGCGGCGGCGGTGCAACAGGTATCGTATACGGCGCATAAAGTCGTGCATATGCTACTCGTGGCGCAGCGCGCGCATCGGATCCACGCGCAACGCGCGGCGGGCAGGCCACAGCGCGGCCCCCACAGCGGTAATGGCGAACACTCCGATAGCGCCCGCATAAGCCATCGCATCCAGATTGCCGATGCCGTAAAGCTGCCCCCGCATCAGCCCCGATAACGCGGCCGCGCCTGCCACTCCCACCAACAAGCCCGCGGCCACGGGACGCGAGAATCGGCGCAGCACAACCGCCAGGATATGCGCGGGCCGCGCGCCCAGCGCCATGCGGATGCCGATCTCCCTGGTGCGCTGCGAGACCGCGTAGGCCACCACTCCCACAATGCCGAGACATGCCAGAAGGTTGGCGATGGCGCCTAACGCGCTCACCGCCAAGGCGCTCGATTCCGCGCCGCGCAGCTTCTGGCGGAATTCGGTCTTCATCAATTGCATCTCAGGGAAGGTGTTGGGGTCCACTGCTCTCGCTGTGGCTGCCGCGGACCGCGCGACGTCTTCGGGCGCGGCCGACGTCCTCACCAACACGGACGCAAAAGGCATCTCGGCCGACGCGATGGGCAGATAAATCTCCACGGAATCCGAATCCTCCAGCTTCACCAGCCGCGCGCTGCCCGCGACTCCCACAATGGTATCGTTCTCGTCCATGAAGAACTTTTTCCCCAAGGGATTCTGTCCCGGGAATGCGCCACGCGCCAATGACTCGCTGACGATCACGGCGTGTGCCTCTCCGCGAATCAAATTGCGGCCCCGCAGCAGTGGGATTTTCATGGTTTGAAAGAACTGCGGATCGACGCGATTGATCTGCACCCGCACTGCGCGTCCATCGATGTCGACACCGGCAATCTCCGCTCTGCGGCCTAACGGGGGGCTCACCGCCAGCGATACGGACTCCACGCCGGGAAGTGCGCACAGACGCTCCCGCAGCGTATCCATATATGCCTGCGCTCTGGCGGGAGAGTAGCCATGTCCGGCAAGTCCCGGGTCAATCGAGATGACTTGTTGGTACGCGAAACCCGGATTACTCGATAGCGCATGATGCAGTGCCCGGCCCAGTAGTGCCGCCACGATCAGCAATACGCAGCTGGCCGCCACCTGCGCGCCCACCAGGATCTGCCGCGCGATGGTGGCGCGATGGCGCTGCCGGACGGAGTGCATCGCTGGCGTCAGTCCGAACAGGATGGCGGACGCGAATCCAATGCCGAGAGCGAAAAGCGCGACCCGCCAATCCGGAGTGGGATTCAGCCATGCGGGAGATGCGGTCAATGCCATCAGGCTGCGCAGCACTGCCCAGCCCACCGCCAGCCCCGCCAGCGATCCCATCAGTGCCAGCAGAAGACTCTCGGTAAACAACTGGCGAATCAGGCGGCCCTTGCCCGCCCCCACCGACACGCGAATGGCTATTTCCCGCTCCCGCGCCACGCCGCGCGCCAGCAGCAGGCTGCCCAGATTGCCGCATGCCACCGCCAAGATCAAGAGCCCCAAAGTGGCCACCATGGCGAAAACGGGATACAATTCGTTCTGGCTCTCCGACCCCGTCCCGCTGCGGTTGCCGATCATCATGCTCTTGGCGTATCCGCCGGGATCGCTGGGAAGGCTCTCTTTTTCCCAAATCTCGCCGGGATGCCGCTTGCGTAATTCCGCCACCAGCGACTGGAGTTCCTGCTCGGCCGCTTTTGGCGCGACTCCCGGCCGCAATCGGCCCCACATTCGCACGCCGCCGCTGTCCCCGAAATCCGTCAGCAGGCGGCTGCCGGCGGCGAAATAGGGCTGCTGCGTGAGAGGCGCCCACGAAGCCGATTGGTTCAAACTGAGACCGCTGAATTCGCTGTCCGCCACGCCGATCACCGTAGCCTGTTTGCCATTCAAGCGGATCGTCCTTCCGACCGCCATCGGATCGCCGCCGAAACGCCGTTGCCAGAAACCTTGATCCAGCACCACGACCGGTGCCGCGTCCGGAGCGCCGTCGCGCACCGGGTCGAGCAGTCTTCCGAGCCGCGGCGTGGCGCCCAGTTCGCTGAAAAAATTCGCGGTCACGAAGTTGGCGTCAACCTGCTTCTCTTCGCCCTCCACCGCCACTTTTGTGGTGTTCAGCGCCAACACGGCCGAAAGCGTTCTGGAATGTTCGCCAAAGAACGCCATCTCCGGATAGGGCAGCGCGAAAGCAAAATTCTGCGGGGCGCGCCGATGGAAGCGCAGCAGCGTGGCGGGATCTCTGACGTTCAGGGGTCGCAAGACCAGCAGATCGAAGAAGCCGAAGACCGCCACGTTGACGCCGATTCCGAGCGCCAGCATCAGCACCGCCGCGGCCGTGAAGCCCGGCGATTTTCGCAGCATGCGCGCCGCGTAGCGCAGATCCTGGCACAAGCGGTCGATCCAGGTCCAGCCCCACGCATCGCGTGCTTGCTCGCGCAGTTGCAGCGCGTTGCCTAAGGGCCGGCTCGCGCGTTCCGCCATTTCGCGATGGAACTCCAGGTCGTTGGCCAGCTCCCGATCGAATCGGCGGCGGTGCAGCAGATATCGGAGGCGGCGGAATAACTCGTTCATGGTATCTCCTCAAGCCGTGCGCAAGACCGACTGAATCGCTTGGTTCACGCGGCCGTATTCGGATAGCTCGGTCTCCAGTTGTTTGCGGCCGGCCGGCGTGAGGCGATAGAAACGCACCTTGCGGTTCGTCTCGGAGATCCCCCATTCGGCGGTCACCCAGCCCTTAAGCAAAATCTTCTGCAGCGCCGGGTAGAGCGATCCTTCCTCGACATGCAGGACTTCGGACGAGAGCACATGAATCCGCTGGGCGATGGCGTATCCGTGCAGCGCACCCGATCGCAGCACGCGCAGGATCAGCAGCACCAGCGCGCCAGAAGGCATATCGGTTTTAGGCATAGACTCCATAGGGATATGGTATCGATGCCTATGCCGAATTGTCAAGAGAGGAAATCAGTTCTCGCCCAACAACACCCTCAACCGCGCATACCCCGCCCGGCTCACCGGCAATTGCGTGCCATCCCGAAGCACCGCGATCTTGCTGTCCTTCGTGTACGCCTCGATCTTCGCCACCCGCTCCAGATTCACGATGTGCGAGCGATGGATGCGGATGAACCGCGCGGGATCGAGCATCGTCTCCAGGCTGGAAATAGTCTGCTGTTTCAGATAAGTCTTCTTGTCGCTCTTCAGCGCCACGTAATCGTCCTGCGCTTCCACGTAGTCCAACTTCTCCACCGGAATCACGTGTACCGCCGGACCGTCCTTCACCACGACGCGCTGCAAATACTGTTCCGGTGGACGCGCCGCGGCGCCCAATTCCACGGGATCGGGCGTCTGCTGGCCCAGCCGCTGCTTGGCCCGGTCCAGCGCCTTTTCGAACCGTTCCGCGCTGAACGGCTTCAGCAGATAATCCACCGCGTGCGCGTCGAACGCGCGCATGGCGTAAGTATCGTAGGCCGTCGTGAAGATCACCGCCACATCCCGGCCCACCAGCTCCAGCACCTCGAAGCCATCCAGCTTCGGCATCTGGATATCCAGAAACAGCAGATCCGGCTTTAGCTCCGAAACCGCCTTCACGGCTTCGAATCCGTTGCCGCATTCGGCGAGCACCCGGACATCCGCATGAGCCTTCAGCATCTCTCGTACCAGGCCGCGGGCCAGCTCTTCGTCATCGACAATAACCGCTCCGATCTGCGCCGTGCGCCCGCGCGCGCCTGTCGTCGCCGCAGTCTTCTCGCCGGAACCAGGGGGATCGTAGCTCCGCTGCAGATTCTTCAGATCCACCAGCAGATCCCGCGCGGTTTGATAGCGCCGGTCGCGATCTTTCTCCAGGCACTTGCGCACGATACGCTCCAGCTCCGCAGGCGTTTCGTAATTGAAGCGCGCCATGGCCTCGGGCTGCGCGTGCAGAATCTGCATTAGCACCTCGGTGGCGTTGGCGCCCGCGTAGGGCAACCGTCCGGTGGACATCTCGTAGAGCACCACGCCCAGGCTGAAAAGGTCCGAGCGCCCGTCCGCCTCGCGGCCTAGCGCCTGCTCGGGACTCATGTAGTGTACCGTGCCCATCACCATGCCCGGATCGGTGAGGAACTGCGTGGCCGCCCGGCTGGGGCCTGAAACTCCACCGGGCGCTGTCATCTTGGCCAATCCGAAATCCAGCACCGACACGTGCCCGCGTGGCGCGATCATAATGTTGGCCGGCTTAATATCGCGGTGTACGATGCCCTTGGCGTGCGCTGCGTCCAGCGCGTCCGCCACTTGAATGGCGATCCCGATGGCTTCCGCAAGCGGCAGCGGCGCGCCGGCGATATGCGCATCCAGGGTTTCGCCTTCGATGTATTCCATCGCCAGGAAGCTGACGCCATCCGCCTCGCCGATCTCAAACACGCGTGCCACGTTGGGATGGCTGAGCGCGGAAGCCATTTTGGCCTCCTGCACGAAGCGGCGCATTCGGTCGGCATCCCGCGCCACTTCCGGCGGGAGAATCTTGAGCGCGACCGGACGCTCCAGGTTCAGATCTTCGGCCAGATAGACTTCGCCCATACCGCCCGCGCCCAGGCGGGAGACGATGCGGTAGTGAGCCAAGATAGTGCCGGCAGCGAGCATTCTTATCCATGGTAGCTTGCCGTGGGGCGGACCTCCAGGTCTGCGCGGGTCCTCCAGGACCCGCTGTTGCTGTCCTACCGCCACTGCAGCAGCCGGTGCACCTGCTCGCCCAGCGAAAACGCCAGCTTGTCCTGCGCCACCGAAATGCGGAAAGTGCCCGGCAGCAGGCCCCCCACCGTCAACCGGCCGTGGAAATGCTGCACCTCGGTTACCGGTCCCACGAGCCGCTTGGTCGCGGGATCCACGGCGCGCGTGAAGATGCACTCGAAACCGTCATGCACCTGGGTGAAATAGATTCGTGCGCCGGACGGAGACCAGCGCGGATAATCGCCTTGCCCCAGGTCCACCCATTCCGTAACCGGAACACTCCGTAGTCCCCGAAAGGGCGCGGCCCACATGTGCGACGGACGGCCGCCCTCCTCCGACGTGAACAGCACCCAGCGCCCGTCCATCGAGAAATTGGCCAGGTACAGGTTCGCACTGGGATGCGCATAGGCCGCTTCATGCTCGGAAGTTCTGGTGTCCCAAGCAACGATCGCGCGGTGCAGCGCCGTACTGGCCGCCAGCGCCCATTGTCCGCCGGGCGAAAGATCCCAGACCACTCCGCCGGTCTGAATCTGTCCCCAGGATTCCCCAGTCTTGATGTTTCGAACCTTCAAGATTTCGGAGCTTCTGCCGGGAAACAGCGCGCTCAACTCAAGCACGAAGAGCCCGTCGGAACTGAGATCGAGCGCTCCCGGCAATAGTGTACGCGACCGGGTCCGGTAATCCTGCAGGAAACTCGCATCGCCGCGCCGCGGGAAGAGGAACGACGCGCCATCCGGGGCAAATCGCGGCTGCTGGACGTCGGGCGCCAGCCCGGCCAGGGCCACGAGTGGTCCGCTGGCGGCGCCGCTCCCGGCGTCGATCGGCAGCACCCAGGCACTGGAACGGCGGTCGACTGCATCGGCTAAAATCACGCTATCGGCGGATGCCGTGCAACCGGCAATCTCCGCTCGTGAAGGGGCGGCCGCGGTGGAGGAGCGAACCGCGCCGAGGTTGGGCTTGAGCAGATATTCGCCCAACAACGGGACGTGATTCTCACTGCTCGTATAAAGAAACCGATCTCCCGTCGCCCCGCATGCGCGCGTGCCCAGGTGCATGGCATCGCTAAATTTGGGTATCGGCGCGGCCGCACCGCCATTCGTCGGAGCGCTCCACAAACCGATTGAAGACCATTCGTCCGTTGCAATGAAAAGTACGCTGCGGCTGTCGGCGCTCCACGCGGCTCCCTGCACCGACGAGATATTCCTGGCCAGCCGCACCGGCGAGCCACCCTGTGCCGGAACCAGGTATAGCATGCGTGTGTTGGAAGCTGGAATGTCCCCGCCCATCTCGCTGGTGTTGAGATACGCGATCCACTTTCCATCCGGCGAAAAGCGTGGGACCCGTCCGCCCTCCACCAGCAGCCGGGCCGCGCCGCCCGCCGCCAGCTGCAGATAGATACCCGCCGGCTGGCGCGTGGAATGAAACGCCAGCCAGCGGCCGTCGGGCGAAAGCGAAGGTTCATCGTTGACCGCCCCGTCGGCGGTAACGCGTTTGGCCGCACCGCTGGGCATGGGCTTAAGCCAAATGTCGGGATGCGCGCCCTCTTCCACGGGCGATGGGAATGCCGCGAACGCCAGCCACTTGCCGTCGCTCGAAAGCGCCGGTTGCATGGCATTCGGGACGCCCGCGTCAAAAGGTATTAGCTCGTGAGCGCTGTGTGAGACCCGCAGCACACGCACCCCAAGAATCCCGGCGGCCAAGATAACCAGGCCCACCGCCAGCGCGCTCCATAACTTCTTCCTCGGTTTCCGCGCGCGCACCCGCTGTCCTTCCAGATAACGCGCGAGGTCCGCATCCATCTCCGTGGCGGACTGATAGCGGTCGGCGGCGTCCTTGCTGAGCGCCTTTGAGAGGATGGCGTCCAGCGGCCCTTCTAGCCCGGAGGGTTCCGGCTGCGCGCGCGTGATCGCGTGCGCCACCGCGGCCGGCGATGCATCCGCGATCCGGTAGGGCAAATGGCCGGTCAACAGCCGATAGACCAGCACGCCCGCCGAATAGACGTCGGAAGCAAATGTCAGCGGCTCGCCGCGTACCTGCTCCGGGCTGGCGTATTCCGGCGTGAAGGCGAACACGCCGGTCTTGGTGAGGGCCGCCTCGGCGCTGGCGTCGACCAACCGCGCGGTTCCGAAGTCCAGCAGCTTCACATTACCCGATTCGTCCACCAGGATGTTGGACGGCTTCACATCGCGATGAATCACGTGGCGGCCATGGACGTAGGCCAGCGCTTCCAGAACCTGGCGCGCCAGCACAATGCGGGGGCGGATATCCAGCTTGTGCGCATCGCAGAAGCGATCGATGCTCAGCCCGTCGACATATTCCATCGCCAGGTACGGCAGGCCCGTGCCGGAGACGCCGCCATCGATCAGGCGCGCGATCTTGGGATGATCCAGGCTGGCCAGGAACTGGCGCTCGCGGCGGAAACGCTCTTCGATGGCGGGCGAGGCGAGCGCCAGCGGCACGACTTTCACCGCGACCGTCATCTGAACCACGCCATCGGCGCGTTCGGCGAGGTATACGGTGCCCATGCCGCCGCGTCCCAGCAGTTTCAGGGCTTGCCACACGCCGAATCGGGGCAGCCGCTCGGGCGCCGGAGGCACAGCGGCGCGCACGCGTTCGTCGTTCGCCAGCATGCCGACGATTTCAGTCCGCAGGCTCTCATCGCTGCCGCAGCTTTCCCGGATCAGTGTGTCGCGGTCTTCGCCCGCCGGCATTTCCACCGCCGCGTGGAAGATCTCTTCCGCCTTACGAAATCGCTCCAACTCAGCGGGACGCATAACCATAGCCTTCACGCCGGGCGCAGCCGCTGCCCCAGCCATGCCAGGGAAAAACGCAGGTTGCGTTCGACAGTGCTCCGCGAGACCTCCAGCATCTCCGCGGTTTCATCCACCGTGCAGCCCAGGAAGAAATGCAGTTCGACGGTGCGGGTCTTGTCGGCGTCGAATTCGGCCAACTGATTGAGCGCGTCGGAGAGGTCCAAAGACTCGGCGGTGTCGCCCCCCAGCCAAGCCAGTTCGGCGTCCAGCGGGATGCGCTGCCAACCCACGCCGCGCTTTTCCGTCTTGGCCTTGCGCGCGGAATCGATGAGGATGCGGCGGATGAGTTGCGCCGCAAAAGTGTAGAAGTGCGCGCGGTCGTTGAGTGCCACCCGGCGCATGCGCAGCAGGTCCACGAAGACTTCATTCACCACCGCCGTGGCCTGCAACGTGTGCTCGGGCCGTTCGTGGCGCAGGCAAGCTTCGGCGATTCCGCGAAGCTGGTCGTAAACCAGCGGCGCCAGCGCCTCGATGGCACCCGGCTCGCCCTCTTCCCAGCGATGCAGCAGCTCGGTGATCTCTCCCTGGCGGGATTCCTGCACGTCTCATCATAAACCGGTTTCCGGGGGCAATTCGGCCCGCGCACGTACTAGCCGTACCTATATACATACGGCGCAATCCGGGTGAAAAACCCTTCAGGGCGCGACACACGATTCGCGCGGGGAATTTTGAAGGGTTTTCCGCACAGATCGCGCCGTATTAAGTGGGCGGCTGCTGCCGCCATCGCTCAACAGGAGAATTCGACACATGTCTACGAGACCGCTTTTGATTCGATCGCTGGCCGCCGTAATTCTATTGGCCGGTACGTTAGCGTTTGGCGCCGGCGCACCGAGCGCCACGCCGGACCCAGCCACCCGGGCGCGCATCGACAGCGCCTATGGAAAGCTGCCCTTGCAGTTTGAAGCCAATCGGGGCCAACAGCCCGCCCAGGTGAAATTCCTGTCGCGCGGCAAAGACTGTACCGTGTTCTTGACCCCGGATGGAGCCACGCTCTCGCTGCAGAAGATGAAGACCCAGGCCCGTATCGATAAACCTGGCGCACCCGCCACCGAGCGCGTGCTGGAGGCGGCCGCCGACCTGCGCCTGAAGCTGGAAGGCGGCAATCCCGGCGTGAAGCTGACGGGCGCGAACCCCCTGCCGGGCGCCGTGAACTACATCATCGGCAAAGATTCCTCCAAATGGCGCACCAACGTCGCCACTTACGCCAAAGTCCGCTATGAACAGGTTTACCCCGGCATCGACTTAGTGTTCTACGGCAATCGACAACAACTCGAATACGATTTCGTGCTGGCGCCGGGCGCAGCGCCGGATGCCATCCGGCTGGCCGTGGAGGGCGCGGACCGCACTTCCATTGACGACAAAACCGGCGACCTGGTGCTGGCCGCCGCGGGCCAGGAGATCCGTTTCCACAAGCCCACGGTGTATCAGCCAGAGACGGGAGACGCCGCGCGCCAGGAAGTGGCGGGCAGCTTTCAGGTAAACAAGAACCATGTCACCTTCGACGTGGCGGCGTACGACCATGCGCGCCCGTTGGTGGTCGACCCGGTGCTGGCCTATTCTACATTCCTGGGCGGTTCGAGCTTTGACTATGCATTGGCGCTAACAACTGACAAGCAGGGCGACGCCTACGTCGGGGGAACCACTTGTTCCACAAATTTTCCCACCACGCTTGGCTCTTACTCGGGCCCAATTGGGAAAGCCGCGGGTACGGACTGCGACTACGGCCTCAATCAGAGCGCGGAGAGCGCGTTCATCACCAAGCTGAACCCGGCGGGCAGCACCCTCGTTTTTTCCACGTATCTCGGAGGGAGCTACGCCGATAGGGTGTGGGGAATCGCAGTGGATTCTTCGGATAACGTGTATGTGGGAGGATACACCGGTTCCGCCGATTTCCCAGTCACTGCAGACGCGTTCCAGACAGTTTGCGCGCCAAACGCCGTAGTCTATCCAAGTTGTCCCAACACTGTGATTGTAAGTAGCTGCTCGGGAGGGGGCGCTCAGGGCCAGTACAACGAAAGCGGCTTTGTCACGAAGCTGAACTCCACCGGGTCGGCCCTGATCTATTCCACCTTCATTGGGGGGAGCGCGAACGATGGAGTCGTGGCCCTGGCGGTCGACGGCAGCGGCGAAGTTTACGTGGCGGGCAATAGCGCATCGGCGCCTATGAACGAAACGCTGTGTAACAATAACCCGCCAACCAGCTTTGCCTGGCCCACCACGTCCAACGGGTACGAGGGTTGGCCTACAAACGGATTACCAAGCGGCGACGAGGCGCATCCCGCCTTCTCTGTATTCAGCGCCGACGGGTCCTCTCTGCTGTACTCCACCCTATATGGACCTACGACCAGCAGCCCCGGCGCAAACACTACGTTCGTTACTTCCATGGCCGTCGATAGCGGCGGCAAGGCCTATATCGGCGGTTACACCAATTACGCCACATTTCCGGTCACTTCCGGCAGCTATCAGACCGCGTGCCCGGCCTGCGCGAACGCCAAGACGGACGGCTTCGTAGTGGCCTTCGATCCCAACCAGAGCGGCGCCGCTTCGTTGGTCTACTCCACGTTCCTGGGCGGCAACGGGAGTAACAGCGGTGGCTATTGTCCCGCCGGAGAAGATGCCGTGAACGCGGTGGCGGTGGACTCCAACAGCAATGCCTACCTGACGGGCGCGACCTGCTCGACGGATTTTCCGACTACCCGCAAAGCCTTCCAGCGCACCGACCCGACGCCGGGGACTTGTACCGACCCGACCGTGAACGCATTTTTGTCCAAACTGAATTCCGCCGGCACAGCGCTCGACTATTCCACATTCCTGGGCGGTTCGACGTGCAACAGGAGCTCCGTGGGCTATGCCGTGTCCGTTGACTCCGCCGATGACGCATTTGTCACCGGAAACACTTTCGATAACACGTTCCCCACCCTGAATCCGCTGTTTCCTTCATTTTCCGGGAGCGGCAATGCCCTTTTCGTGAGCGAGTTCAACACCAACGCCTCGGCATTGTTGTTCTCGACGCTGTTGGGCGCAGGCAGCGGCGCTATAGGCTACGCCATCCACCCCGACAACTACGGCAACGTGTATGTGGTTGGGAACGCCATTGACACTTCCTATCTGCCCACCACCACGGGCGCCTTCCAGCCCACTTTCGGCGGCGGCGCCACCGACGCGTTCGCCATGCGCATCGCTCTGACCCAAGCCGACTTGGCAGTGACCAACTCCGCACCTACCATGATTCTGAGTCGCACGGACATGGCCTACGTCATTACCGTCACCAACAACGGTCCCGACACGGCGGACGTGGTCACGCTCACGGATAGCATACCCGAGGGCACCAGGTTCGTCAGCGCGACAACGACTGCCGGAACGTGCAGGACTCCGAACGGGAGGGCACCCGGCGACGCAGTGACCTGCACGGTTTCGTCGCTCGCCAACGGCGCCGCGTTTGCCGTAACGATGATCGTGAAGGTAACCGCCACGTCCGGGTCCGTGACGGACACCGCCACTGTCAGTTCGGTGGTTTACGACGCGGCGCCTTCGAATAACACGGCTACGGCCATTACCACGGTGAACTGAGACGACGACATGGCGCGCACGCGTGCGTCGCGCCTAAAGAGAGACAGCGGCCGGTGCAAACGCCGTGCCGCCATCACTTAACAGGAGAAACGACACATGTTTACTAGATCGCTTTTGATTGGATCGCTGTCCGCGGTAATTCTATTGTCAGGTACGTTAGCGTTTGGCGCAGGCGCTCAAAGCGCCCCGCCGGACCCGGCCACCCGGGCACGTATCGACAGCGCCTACGGAAAGCTTCCCTTGCAGTTTGAAGCCAATCGGGGCCAACAGTCCGCCCAGGTGAAGTTCCTGTCGCGCGGCAAAGACTGCACCGTGTTCCTGACGCCGCGATAAACCTGGCGCGCCCGCCACCGAGCGCGTGCTGGACGCCACCGCCGACCTGCGCTTGAAGCTGGAAGGCGGCAATCCCGCCGTGAAGCTGACGGGCACGGATCCCTTGCCGGGAGCGGTGAACTACATCATCGGCAAAGATCCCGCCAAATGGCGCACCAATGTCGCCACTTACGCCAAAGTCCGCTATGAGCAGGTTTATCCTGGAATCGACTTGGTGTTCTACGGCAATCGACAACAACTCGAATACGATTTCGTGCTGGCGCCGGGCGCAGCGCCGGATGCCATCCGGCTGGCGGTAGAGGGCGCCGACCGTACTTCCGTTGACGAGAGAACCGGCGACCTGGTATTGGCAGCTGCCGGCCAGGAGATCCGCTTCCACAGGCCGGTGGTTTACCAGCCGGAAACGGGAGAAGCCGCGCGCCAGGAAGTGGCGGGCCGCTTTCACGTAAACCAAAACCAGGTCACCTTCGACGTGTCGGCGTACGACCATGCGCGCCCGTTGGTGGTCGACCCGGTGCTGGCCTATTCGACATTCCTGGGCGGTTCGAGCTTCGACTATGCCCTGGCGGTCACGGTAGACAAGCAGGGTGACGCCTACGTCGGGGGAATCACTTGTTCCGCAAATTTTCCGGCCACGGCCGGCTCTTATTCGCCCAACCCACCGGCGAAAGACGCGGGAACGCAGTGCGCCTACGGTACCAATCAAAGTGGGGAGAGCGCGTTCATCGCCAAACTGAACCCCGCGGGAAGCGCCGTCGTATTTTCCACTTATCTCGGCGGGAGCTATACGGATAAGGTGTTGGCGATCGCGGTGGATTCCTTGGAAAACGTGTATGTTGGGGGACAAACCGGTTCTATCGATTTTCCTGTGACCGCGGGCGCGTTCCAGACGGTGTGCGCACCAGCGGCAACCTATTCAGGCTCGAACTGCGCAGTGCAGAACATCGTCAGCAGCTGCTATGGGGGGGCCTTCGAGGGTTCTTATAACGAAAGCGGCTTTGTGACCAAATTGAACCCCACCGGGTCGGCCCTGATTTATTCCACCTTCATTGGCGGCACCGGAGTCGACGCAGTCGTCGCTCTGGCGCTCGATAGCAACGACGACGCCTACGTGGCGGGCAACAGCGCTTCAGCGAATGCGAACGAGACCCTGTGCAACCCTAACCCGCAAACGAGCTTCGCCTGGCCCACCACGACGGACGGGTACGAGGCTTATGTGACTGGCATGCCAAGCGGAGACGAGGCGCATCCCGCCTTCTCCGTCTTCAGCGCCGACGGGTCCTCTCTGCTGTATTCCACGCTGTATGGCCCTACTGCATCGATGAATGAGGGTACCACGATCGTTACATCTATGGCCATCGATAGCGCCGGCAAAGCCTATATCGGCGGCTACACCAACTAGGCCACATTTCCGGTCACTCCCGGCGCCTATCAGACCGCTTGCCCGGGCTGCGCGAACGCCGGCAAGACGGACGGTTTCGTACTGGCTTTCGATCCCACTCAGAGCGGCACCCCTTCGTTAGTGTACTCCACCTTCCTGGGAGGCAACGACGTGAGTGGCACCAACGGCTTTTGCAGTTCGGTGCCGGGAGATTCAATAAACGGGATCGCCGTGGACGCCCAAAGCAACGCCTACCTGACGGGCGTCACCTGCTCAAGAAATTTCCCGACTACCCACGGAGCATTCCAGCGCACCGACCCGACCATTGGCACTTGCCCCTGGCCGAACATTAACGCCTTCCTGTCCAAACTGAATTCGGCGGGCGCAGCGCTCGACTATTCCACATATCTGGGCGGCTCGACGTGTAATATCAGCACGGTAGGCTATGCCGTGGCCGTCGATTCCGCCGGCGATGCATTTGTCACCGGGAGCAGCCAAGACGACACGTTCCCCACCGTGGATCCGATCTTCCCTACGAACAATGAAGGCGGCGGCGCGCTCTTCGTCAGCGAGTTCAACCCGAATGCTTCGGCGCTGTTATTCTCGACGCTGCTGGGCGGTTGTGCCGGCGCGTGCGATCCCGGCGAGACGGGTTACGCCATCCAAACCGACAACTATGGCAACATCTATGTCGCGGGACAGGCCAATAATACGCTCCTGCCCACCACGGCAGGCGCCTTCCAGCCCACTTTCGGCGGCGGCCCTTCTGACGCGTTCGCCCTGCACATCGCCCTGACCCAGGCCGACCTGGCGGTGACCAACTCCGCGCCTTCCACGATTCTGAGCGGCACGGACCTGACCTACAGCATCACCGTTACCAACAACGGCCCCGACACGGCGAAAGCGGTCACGCTCACGGACACCATCCCCACGGGGACTAAGTTCGTCAGCGCGACGACCACTTCCGGGTCGTGCAAGACCCCACACGGGAGGAAGCCCGGAGACGCGGTGACCTGTACGGTTTCGTCGCTCGCCAACGGCGCAACGTTTACCGTAACCATGATCGTGAACGTAACCTACAAGTCCGGCAAAACCGTGACAGACACGGCCACCGTCAGTTCGCCGGTTTACGACGCTGTGCCCGCGAATAACACGGCCCCCGCCACTACCATGGTGAACTGAAACGGACCGGCTGAAACTCCGCTACTGGCAGAATTGTCCGGTTTGTGCAGGTTCGCAGCGGGATGCATATACTCCTTGTTCGTCGAATCGCTAAGGCCGCTCCCGCGCCACACGCAAAATAAACGCAGACGATTTCCTGAGGGTGTCTGACGGGTTTCCACGCCTTATTGATTGGGGCGGCGGGATACATCTTCGCCCGCCGAGGCTCGGATGGCCGGCTAATCGCGGCAACGCCGCGAAACAAGGATGGAACCACATGACGATCAAACGACTCAATCGCGTCAACTCCGCTGCGTGCCTGACGAAACGAACCGTCGACCTATCCGGCAAACTGAAACGGGCAAAGAGCGCCTATGCCGTTCTTGCGCTATGCGCAATGACGGCGGCCGCGCTGCCCGCCCAGACTTTTACCACATTGCACAGTTTCGATGGCACGGACGGCGCGGCGCCCATTGCGCTGGTGCAGGCCACCGACGGAAACCTTTACGGCACAACCAGCGGTACCGTTGACATCGCCGGCAGCACGAGCTTTGGCTCTGTCTTCAACATGACCCCGAGCGGCACGCCGGCTACGCTGTACAGGTTCTGCAAAGGCTGCGAGGAAGGCATATACCCAGTGGCCGGGCTGGTCCAAGCCACTAACGGCGACTTCTACGGGACAACCGGCTCTGGTGGGACCCACCGTGAGGGCGCGCTCTTCGAAATCACGCCGAGCGGCACACCGACGCTCCTGTACGACTTCTGCCCCCAAAGCGGTTGCAAGCCAGGTTTTTACTCTGAAGCCGTGCTCATCCAAGCCGCCAATGGCGACCTCTACGGGACAACCGACTACGGCGGCCCCAACAACGGTGGTGCGGTGTTCAAAGTCAGCCCGAGTGGCAAGGTAAGCGCCGTGTACGACTTTTGCTCGCTAAGCGAGTGCGCGGATGGCGCCCAACCGCGGGCTGGGGTCGTCCAGGCCGGCAACGGCGACTTCAACGGGACGACCTATTATGGCGGGGCCAACGTCAACTGCCCCGAAGGACACGAAACGGTTGGTTGCAGCACGATCTTCAAAATCACAGCGGGTGGCAAGCTAACCACACTATACAACTTCTGCTCCCAAAGCGGCTGCGCGGACGGCGGGCTCCCCAGTGTGCTCGTCCAGGGAACCGACGGGTACTTCTACGGGAGAACCGCTTATGGCGGAGCCAACAACTATGGCACGGTCTTCAAAATCACCGCGGACGGCACGCTGACCACCCTCTACAGCTTCTGCTCCCAAACTGCTTGCGCCGATGGCGAAGGTCCTGGAGCGTTCATCCAAGCCACCGATGGGAACTTCTACGGCACAACGGCGTACGGCGGGACCAATGACACCTGCTCGATTCTAGGACAGCAGAGCACTTGTGGCACGATGTTCAAGATCACCCCAACCGGCACACTGACCACGCTGTACAACTTCTGCTCCCAAGGGGGGAAGTCCTGCACGGATGGCGATTTTCCGGCGGGACTGATGCAGGCCACCAACGGGGAGTTCTACGGGACCACGGCCGAGGGCGGGGACAACGCCTGCCACGGTGTACCCGGGTGCGGCACGATTTTCACCCTCTCCGTAGGTCTCGGCCCGTTCGTCGAAACACAGCCTACATCCGGCAAGGTGGGAGCGGCTGTCAACATTCTGGGCACCGATCTCACCGGCGTGACGAGTGTCACCTTCAACGGCACTGCGGCGGCCTTCGAAGTGGTTTCGAGTTCCGAAATCACCACCACGGTACCCGTTGGCGCGAGCAGCGGAACAGTCCAGGTGGTGACAACGGGCACGCTTTCAAGCAACGTGCCCTTCCGGGCTGCCGTAGTCGGAGGGCGGCCAATCTTGGCATCCCGATATCGGCCGGCGAAGCCTCCGGCGATCTCTATGCTGCCCTCGTGGCCGGCAACCTCCGCCGCTTCTGGCCGGACGCGCACTTGTTGGGCTGCACCGGCCCCCGCATACGCACGGCGTCGAAATCGTGGTGGATGCCCGCATCTCACCAGATCCACTTCGATTTGGGAGCGTGTGGTGTGCGCCTCCTCCACCATCAGCTTGCGCACGCTTTTGCGTGTTGGCGATGGGGGTTAGGGGCTGGGGGGGTGGGGTTTTGTTTTCCGCATCGGAGCGGGTTGTGCAGATTGGGCAGTTTTGTGCAAGGGGACGGGGCGGTAGGGCGGGTGAAAATAAAATGTGACAGACGAATCCAATTGCCAATTCGTGACTTTGTAACTACATGTGTGTGTTATGGTTGCCTTGGATTAGCTGAAGTGTCGGTTGTGTGTTTGGCTTCGGTTGGAATTGGGCTCGGCTCGTCAGAATGCGGTGCCCGGTTGCGCGGTTTGAGGGAGCACGGTTCGTCCGATTTTGTGTAGCATTCCGTCACATTTTGTAACATAGGCGTGGCGGGCCTACAGGGAGACGCCTCCGGCCGCGGTTGAAATTTTCAAAGAACGTGGTTGGTCCCGGCAGAACACCTTGCGGCGAGTGCGGGTGACCTTTTGGAGGGCGTGATTATCTCTTTGCCCGACATAAGATTAGCACGGGTTCGGCGGAGAAAGGGGGGATCGCGGATGGTTGGCGATTGTTTTGCGGGGGTTGGGGGAGATGGGAGTTGAGTCATCGGCGGGATCAATGGACTACTTCCTGGACGCAATCCCTCCTAAGGTGCCCGTTGGACCACCACCTGATCCTTCAGGTGCGTCCAACAGGCCAATGAATAAGGATGGTCAAGCTCGCCCTTGGCCTCCATCTCCTGGTGTTTGATTCTCACGGCGTCCCCGGTGGGAACGACATTTGTGGGACGGAGACCGTAATCAAACTCGTAAACCAATTCCGGCGATGCCGTGGCCGGTTCCTCGGCTACCTGGACCATGATACGTTCCGGAGTGATGAACAGCCCCGCTGCAACGGTGAAGGGCTTGCCTGTGCTTAGGCAGCTTCGGGGGAAAAACACCACGGCCTTCTCATGGGCGGCGGGCATGCCTAGCAGCCGGAACCGATCGTCGCGCATTTGGGTGGGCGTCATGGCTCCCCTAACAAGCAAAGGATCGAGCACGACGAGTGTGGCTTGATGGTTACCATTGTTCACTCCAGCCAGGAGTAGCTCGTTCCTGCCGCCCCCGTCGAGATCCGCTTGCGACATGGCCATCAGATGGCCCGGATGCCAGTATTCCCCGACAACTATGCCGTGCGGATCGAGAAAGGCCACTTGATGCGGCTGGCTCAGATAATGGGAGCTGGACACCACGATTCTGGTGTCGGTGGGTTTTTTCCCACGCATTACCATGACCTGCCGCGCTCCGTAAGGTGGGAGCATGTGGTCCCCGCTGGCATCGGTTACCGGGCGGCCCGCCGGGAATCGCCACATCACCTTGCCGTGCTCGTTGAAACATACCAGCGTGCTGGTGATCTTCCGAGCGGCGTCGGACGGTTCGGTGAGAAAGAGCAGCTCCTTATGACCGTCGCCGTTCAGATCGCCGAGCCAGGTGTGGAGCGCCAAATCCTGCTTGGTTTGCTCGCCCTGCGGATCGTCAAGAGCGCGACGCCAGATTTCCGTGCCCTCGGCTGTGGTGCCTACAAGGGTCGACCCCTGGAGGCGGAAGCCATCCATAAGGCGATGGGAGACAAACCACCCGTATGACGCGGCAGCGCCGAACAGGGTGGCCGCGGCAGCGAATAGGTAGACCCGCTGGCGAGGCTGGGCGGGGCGGGAGGCCGGCGGTTGCTCCGCGGGCGGTGGGTCGGCGGGGCCAGAATCCTGGACGGACCGGCCAGCCAGTATCCAGGCGTCCAGTGCCGCACGATCCGCTACTACCCGGCTGTTAGACCCTGGGAGGTACCGGACGGGAAGGCCGCGTTGCTTCGCCCATCGTTGGGCGGTGGATTTTTCCACGCCGAGGTGGGCCGCAATTTCTTTCCATCCGGTCAGAATTGTCGTCGGTTCGGGCGCTAGCATCGGGTTAACGCCCTTCAGTTTAGCAATTATGCACTACTTTTGCACTTTTCTGCTGCATATTGCGGCTAGCCGGGCTGCGGGGCGACTGGGACAATACGGAGGTCGAATGCCAAAGGAGTGTCCTCACGTCAGAAAGCAAGGAGATGAAATGAGATACACATCATTAAGAATATGGGCAGGCGTCGTCATGGCCGCGGTGGCGCCCCCGACGCCGATGGCGTCTTTCGGGCAGCAGCCCCCGATCCGGCCCGGTTCCTTCTATCTGCTTCGGGCGGACGGGAGCATAGTTACGCTGCCCTCCATCAAGGCAAAAATGAAAGCGCATGGAGGAAACCCCCTAAAGGCGGCCGCCGGCTTTATACATCAGAAGGTCGTCCTGGATATTCCGGGAGAGGCCTGCACTGTCCGGCTGAGGGTGGGCGACCCGCAGACCTTCTTGTCAGGCGCTTATCCGGGCACCACCTACATGGCGCCACCCGACTACCAGCAACTGCCTGAAACCCTCGCGCTCGGACTTTATACATTGCTCCAAGAATTGGCGGGGAAGCCTGGCAAACGGGAACTGGTACTAGACGAGACCAAGGGGAACATGGTTGGTGTCATGAGGGGAAAGGTCGATACGAGCGGTTCATCTCCCGCGTTAGGGATTCCCCTAGACTTCTCGCGATACGCCGGCTTGGCGGTCAAGTCGGAGCCAAGGTCGCCACTTCCCCCGGGAGAATATGCCTTCGTCTGTGGCGCCGCGAGTACGGTAGTAGGATGCATGCTCCCGCCCCAAACGGACCTGTACGCCTCCCCCAATCTTTCATACGATGAGTACCAGCTTGCCTGTTTTGGGATAGGCCAGTAAGCAGCGCTCGTGGCACCATTTTAATGCCCGCGCGGCCGGATGAGGCGCAAGGCCTGACGGGCCAGTAATCCAGCATTCTGGAGTTCTGGATTGCAAACGGAGGTTCCCCCTATGCCGATATGGCTCTTCCAAGTCGCCGCTTCGTTGTTGCTCTTAACAGCACCATGCGCCGCAGCACATTCGCCTCACTTGCGTTCATTCACAAAAAGTTCATCTGCGACAAAACGTGTGGAGGCATTGGCTGGACATTTTGCTGTCTGGGTGGATGAGTCGAAGTGGAAACAGGACAAGGTGGACACGGCTGGTGTCCTGGAGTTCTCAAGCGTGAACATTGTAGGGATGGGTGTTAAGGTCATAGCCGAAGACACGGGAGTACCGACGGATCGTTTGCGTGAGCTTGTTTTGGCCAACATGAAGAACGCCGCCCCCGACGCCAAAATTAAATTCGAAGAAAAGCGGATTGTAAATGGTCAACCGGTTCTCGCACTTAAGATTGCTGAAACACTCAAAGGTATTCCGGTCACTTGTTTTGGATACTACTACAGTGGATCGTCAAGCACTATCCAGGTTATGGGTTATATGATTGGATCTGCGACCCGTGATATCGAAGAATTGACCGACTTCTTGAACGGCCTCGAGATTTCAGATGAACACCTACCGTCAACTGGAATGGTTTCTTCGGGGCTTCTACGGTTCAATTCCATAACTGTTAAGTTCGATCCAGCGAAGTGGGAGTGGGAGGAAACCGACGACCCTGGAAAATTTACGTTCACGAACTCCAACTCTGGTTCTGATGATGTGGGAGCGATGGTGCTGGTGGAGCGTGCCTCCTCCATAACTATAGACGCCCTGGCAAAATTCGCTGTGTCGGAGTTTCAAAACCTAGATCCAAAAGCAAGAATCATCTATAGAAAGAAGTGCCGTGTCAATGGCGCTAAGGTGTGGTACCTAAAGATCGCCGCTGAAGTGGACAAAACACCCGTTATGATCTTTGGCTATTGTTATGCTGGCAAGGCCGGAACAGCTCAAGTGTACACGATTGCTAAGAAGAGTGAGTTGCCTGAGTACGAGAAAGACTGCATGGAATTTCTCAACGGGCTTGTGATTTCGGAGCAGGTGGTTCCCCGGCAACGTGTAAATCAGGAGCATCTTGTCTGACAGGAAAATGAACAGGCAATCGACGAGAGCGTGCCTGGTCAAAGCGCCATTAGTATTCCGATGGCAAGGAGTAGCATCGTAGCGCTGCGGTCGGCCTCGGTGCTAATCCAAATCCGAGTGTCGTCCGAAAGCAAGCGTGCGGATACGATGCGCAGATCGCGGGAAGCTGACAGCTCGTTTTCCTGCTGGCCGCGGCCGCGGAGCTCTCCCAATCGCCGGTGACGTGCCCCCTGAGCAGCGCGGCAGCATCGGTGCCGGATTGCTCCAATGCCAGAAATGCGAAGCTCCTGAGTAAGCGCTGCCGGCCTAGCCGCGGCTGCTTACAGGATGCGCCCGTGCAGCGACTCGGCATCGGCCCGGTCCCTAAGCCGCTCTGAAGACGCGAGCATCGTGCGGGGCGGCAGCGCCGGCGGTGTGGAGACCCGCCGCAGGCGTGGACGCCCGCCCCACTCGCTACGCCGCCGCGTGCCGGAACTTCGCCGACACTCTTTCGGGCACGCCTCGCTCCTGCGCGGTCATGCTGCCGTGCTTGAACACGACGAACTGTGTCCCGGGTCGACGTCCCGCGCAGCAGGCGAGTGAGCCGTTCGATCTTGAGGGAAGTGGCTAGGCCGGGGCCTGCGCATTCTCGCCGCCTAAAAAGCAGCAGCACATTAGTTAAGTTAGCGTATTATAATAGTCGGCAAGATGAAGGTGCTTCAAGAACTGAGCATACGAGGTCCGTACGAGTTGCTTCGGAGGTTGCCCGACGAGGTCGAGAGGCGTCTGAGTGGCGGCTGGTCCCGTGATCGGTCGCGCGAGGCTGAGACGCGCCGACCGTCGGAACTGTACGACTTTAATGAAGAGCCGGGGATCTTCGAGAAGCCAGATTTGTACAGCGAAGAGCCGCAGATGTACCGCACGGACTCCGGGCCGGAATTGTACTGTTTTCATTGTGAGGCAAGGCCGAATCGGGAAGCAGCGGACCTCTGGCTGTCGTTGCGCAATGGGAACGAATTGCGGGTCTCCAACATTATCCCTTCCGATGTTTCGGAATTGTCCGACACGCAGTACAACGCGATTATGGAAGAGTTCGGCGGGTTCGCGTTGCCCGCTGCCAGGACCGGTGGACTGGATGTCGTGATGAGCAAGCCCGACCTGACGATCCGCGAGGTTTTCCCTCCGGATGTCCGGCGCGCACTCGTATGGTTCTCGGACAACGCTAATCGTTCGTCTGGCGCTTCGCATCCGCGAGACAAGGAGCGGTGGCAAAAATTTGTAATCGCAGCTCACCGGGCACGCGCGCCAATCGCCACCGACGTTCTGAACGATTGGCTTGTCCATGAAGGTTGGACGAGCGATGCCGCCCACGAATTGAGCATTGAGTACGAGGATGGCCGTGCTCTGCTCGATCAGAACCAGCGGCAGTTGCAAGATGCCTGAGTCCATCGAACAGGTTGTGCATGCAATTCTGATGTCCCCGGCGCCTGTCGTGATGCCAGATACATCCAGCTTGCTGAATATTCTTGAGGCACCCGTTCCCGAAGAAGGAGTCAGCCCAAACGTAGTGCCCGCTGCTCTGACCCTGCTAGGCCGGCTCCAGGCGGCGCCGCCCAGCCTGCATGTGGTCCTGGCAGAGGTCGTGGAAGAAGAATGGCTGCGGCTACATGAGTCCAAACAGGAAAAGACCGCCAGTTCTATCCGTAAAGCCGACGAACGGATCTCTTTCTTGTGGGGCATCGCGTCCACGATGAATTCCGCTCCAGCGGCGCCTTACATCCAATTCTCGGGGCTCCAAGTTGCGCAGCGGTTGCACGCTATCGCCCAGCAGATAGTGAGCCGTGCGAAGGTTATCGGAGGCAATGCCGACTTTCATTCTAAGGCCGGAATGCGGATCTTCGCCGGCGATGCGCCAGCGAAGCCAGGCAAGAAGGTAACCGAGGCAAATGATTGTCTGCTGATCGAGCAGTATCTTGAGTTATGCCGTCGCCTACGAGCCGCAGGCTTCACGCAACGCTGCGTGTTTATTACCTCGAATACGCACGATTTTGGCGAACCGAAAGCACCCCGCCCTCCCCTAGACCAGGAATTCGCGGACGCCAAGATGGACTTCGTGTACGACCTCGCGGCGGCAGGCGGGTTGATCTAGTCTGGGCTACGCCGCGGCGTGCTGGAACTTCACCGACACCAGCTTCGACACGCCCGGCTCCTGCATGGTCACGCCGTACATCGCCGATGCCGCCTCCATGGTTATCTTGCAACGTGTCATTCCGGGTAAAGTAACGAGCGACGCCATGTCGCCGTCAGGCGGCTTCCGTATCCCGGTGGAGGACGAGCAATTGATCGGGTCGCAGCGGGACCATGGCGTACGTCTGGCCTTGCTTGTCAGAGAATTCCACCAGAAGCGCCCCGGTCCCCATTGCGTTCGAGATGTTCGACAACCGTGCCAAGCTGCCCGCGCGTCAGTCTCTCGCCGGGAAAGTCCTCGGTCAACGCCACGAATGCAAGCAACGGAATCCTCATCGCTTCGCTCCTACTTTACGTAACACCTCAGTAGTGGGCCCCAGAGCCGGCTGAAAGCCGGCTGCGGGCAGAATTGCCCGCCCCACAAAAGCCCAAATAGACCCACTACTCCGGTCAGCGAGCATACCGCCTGCGACGCCTCGGGTCGCGGAGGCGCTTCCTCTTGTTTTCGATACGATTGGCTTTCAGGCTGCCCCGCAGGCCAGCGCCTCTGTCTACGGCATCCCGGAACATCCGGTAATGCCTCTTGAGGCGCTCGACGTAATCCGGCGATTGAAGAACGATTCGAAACAGATCCAGGAGCACGGGTGAGTACTGAGTTTGTGCGTTGAACGGATCGACGCACGGCCCCTGCATCTCGACGGGATCGCTGGCTGCACTCCATTGCTTGTAGAAATCCGGACTCTCCCAGCCGTAGCCGATGGTGGCCCAGACTTTGCTCCATCCGGTCTCCGGCCGCAGCACAAGGATCGTTACCCGCCGGCAGTCGCAGCCGGACTCGTTGCAATAAAACTCGATGTACCCATACTCCCCGGCCGGGAGATCGTTCCCAGGCGTTACCAGGAGGGATCTGGTCTCACGCCTTCCCAGATCGGGGAATTTTTCCATGAAAGGAGTCATCGGCATCAAACTATCTCCCGGCAGGACAGTTCCCTACGCCGCCGCGTGCTGAAACTTCACCGACACCAGCTTCGACACGCCCGGCTCCTGCATGGTCACGCCGTACATCGCCGAGGCCGCCTCCATGGTCTTCTTCGAGTGCGTGATCACGATGAACTGCGTCTCCGTCGACATCTGCCGCAGCAGGCGGGTGAGCCGCTCGATGTTGGCTTCGTCCAGGGGCGCATCCACTTCGTCCAGGATGCAGAAGGGGCTGGGCTGATAGCGGAAGATGGCCATCAGCAGGGCCACCGCCGCCAGCGCTTTTTCGCCGCCGGAAAGCAGCAGCACGTTTTGCAGCTTCTTGCCGGGAGGTGAGGCCACGATGTCGATGCCGGAATCGGCCAGGTTGGTTTCGTCGGTCAGGCGCATCTCGCCGATGCCGCCGCCGAACAGCGTCTGGAAAGCTTCGCGGAAATTCTCGTTGATGCGCTCGAAAGCTTCGGCGAATTTCTGGCGCGAAACAATGTCGATGTCCGCGATGGCCTTCTCGGTGTCACGGATGGAATCGAGCAAATCCTGGCGCTGCACGCTGAGGAATTCCTGGCGCTGCGAGGCTTCCTGGAATTCCTCCATGGCCTGCGCGTTCACCGGACCCAGCGCTTCGATGCGCGCGCGCACTTCATCATACAAGCGCTCAGCCTCGGCGATGGCTTCCATATCCGGAACGGTTTCGTCACCGGCCGCCAACTCCTCGACGGCGATGTTCAGTTCTTTGCGGCTGGTCTCATCGAGGTACTTCAACTCGGCCTGACGCCGCACCAGATCCACTTCGATTTGGGAGCGCTTGGTGTGCGCCTCTTCCACCATCATGCGGAGAAGTTTCAACTCGTCTTCGGTGGCGGCCAGGGTCTCGCGCATGCGGGCTTCTTCCGCGGCGAGGCGGTTGACGGCGGCTTCCGTCTGCAGAGCCTGCTCCGCCAGAGACGCCAGCCGGCGATCCAACTCGATATTGTCGGCCAGCAGGCCCGCGCGATGGACGCCGAGCCGCTCGATCTCGGATGCGATGGCTCCCAGGCGCGAGGTAGCTTCCTTATGCTGTGCTTCCAGGCGGCCCATGGCGGCGCGCTCGGCGCGATGCCGCTCTTCCAGACCGGCCAATTCCGCACGTAACGCCGAATGATCTTCACCCAGCGCGGCCGCTTCTATTTCCAACTTCTCCAGGAACTGCCGCTGGTCTTCCAACTGCTGTTCGCTCTGCTCGCGCAATTCTTCCTTCTCGGCGACCGATCGCAGATTGCGCTCGCGCTGCTCCGTGGAGCGCTCGGCATCGCGCTTCAAGCGATCTAGTTCCAGGCGCGCCACGGAAAGCCGCGAGTTGGCGCGATTGGTATCGTCGGCCAGTTTGCGCATTTCGTGTTCCAGCGCCACGCGATCTTTTTCGCGGGCTTGCTGGACGCCGCGCAAGCGCTCCAACTCGGCTGACAGGATGCCGATCTCGCGGTCCAGGTCTTCCAGGCGAGCGACCTGCTCGTCGAGCGCCTTCTGCTTGCCGGCCAGGACGACACCTAGCTCGCGCGCTTCGCGCTTCATGGCTAAAGGACCACTCGCGGTCTTCTTGCCGCCGGTCACGGTGTGGCCGTGATAGCAAAGACCATCGGTGGTCAGGAAGTAGAGGTGCGGATAGCTGGTGGCCAGGCGCTGGGCCGACGCGCGGTCCTCGGCCACAAAGCACAATGAGACGCGCGGCAGCAGAGTGGCGGCGCGGTCGGTGAGGCCGTTAGTCAGTCGCAGCGAATCGCTGAGCCGCGACAGAATGCCGGTTTCCGGGCCGATGGACGGCTCGGGCAGGTGGGCGTGGCCGTTGCCGCTCTTCTCAGGATGCACCAGGAACGTGGCGCGGCCATCGAGCTCGGCGCGCAGGAAGTCGAGCCCGCGGTCGGCCTGCGCCCAGTTTTCGACCACCACGTATTCGAGCTCGTCATGCAGGAATTCTTCGGCGGGCTTCTCGAATTGCGGGTCGACTTCCACGAAATCGGCCAGCACGCCTTGGGGGCGCAGGTCTTGCGCCTTGCCTTTTTCGAGCGCTGCGAACAGGCGCTTCACCGATTCGGTGGTGTAGCTGCGGTGCGCCAGCACTTGCTCGAGGGATTCCTTGCGCGCCTGCATTTGCGAGCATTCCGTGCGCAGTTGGTCGATGCGGCCACGCACTGCGACGGCGTTCTGGCGGCGCACGGTCAGATCCTCTTCAGTGCGCTGCCGTTCGCCCGTGACCGATTCCAACTCAAGCTGGCGCTGCGACATGGTTTCCGACAGCGCGTGGCGGGCGGTGGCCAGACGCTCCAGTTCGGCGGCGGAGGTTTGCTCCTCCTTCTGCACGCGCGCCGTTTCGCGCTCGATTCCGGCCAGATATTCGTTCATCTGCGCGAGCTGGTTGCGCAGGGTGGACACTTCGCCCAACAGGCGCAGCACAGCCGTACGGCTCTGCTCGATGGCCTTCTCGCGCTCGCGGATAGCGGTTTGCCGTTCCTCGCGCAGGCGGTTTTTCTCGAGCATGCGCTCGCGCGAATCGCCGATTTGCCGGTCGAGCGCCGCGACTTGCTGCTGGTGGGCGTCCAGGTCCGCGCCGATCTGGCCCAGCCGGAGTTCCAACTCCTGCGATTCGCGCTCGGCCTGGGCGATGCGCTGTTCGATGGCGCCACTCTCCTTCACCTGCGATTCCAGCTTGCCGCGGGTGCGTTCGGTTTCCACTTTACATTCGGCCAATTCGCGACGGGTTTCGGTGAGCTGCTGCTCGTTCTGGTAGGACTGGCCCTGCAGATCGGTGTGCGCCAACTCTTTGGCGGCCACCTGTTCGGAAAGGTTGCGCAGATCGGCGGAGGCCAGGTTGAGGTCGAGCGCGGCTTTGGCGGCTTCGCGCTCCAGCATGCGGAACTTGCCGGAAAGCGCCACGCGCAGGCGGGCATCCATCTCGGTTTTAAGCTCACCGTAGCGCTTGGCCTTGGAAGCCTGCCGCTTGAGCGAATTCACTTGGCGGGTGACCTCTTCCAGAATGTCGAAGACGCGGGCCAGATTTTGCTTGGCGCTTTCGAGCTTGGCTTCGGCTAGGCGTTTGCGGGTTTTGTACTTGGTAATGCCGGCGGCTTCTTCGATGACGGAGCGGCGGTCCTGCGGCTTGGAGCTGAGGATCTGGCCGATGCGGCCTTGCTCGATGATGGCGTAGCTTTCGGGGCCGAGGCCGGTGCCCATGAAGATATCCTGGATGTCGCGCAGGCGGGCGGTGTGGCCGTTGATCAGGTATTCGCTTTCGCCGGAGCGGTAGAGGCGGCGGGTGATGGTGATTTCGCCGTTCTTGCCCTGCGGGGCGGTGATGGGGATAGGCACCGCGTGCGGATGCGGGGCGTGCCCGTTCGTCCCGGCGACGGATGCGGCGGCATCGTGCGCTTCCTGGTAGAGCACGGGGTCGACCAGGGTCATGGTGACGGCGGCGAGTCCCAGCGGCTTGCGGTCGCGGGTGCCGGCGAAAATGACGTCTTCCATGCGTGCGCCGCGGAGACTTTTGGCCGATTGTTCGCCGAGCACCCAACTGATGGCATCGCTCAAGTTGGATTTGCCACAGCCGTTGGGGCCCACGACGGCGGCGATGCCGCCGCCATTGAAGCGGAGTTCCGTGCGGTCGCAGAAGGATTTGAAGCCTTGGAGTTCGACGCGTTTTAGTTTCAGCAAAACCGTTTTACCTCGCCTTGGCTCGGGGGATCGTAACCATACTAAACTCGTTCGCGGAAAAAGTAAAGCACATTCTACGCTGGGGGAAGGGGCGGGTACGGCTTGGCCCCTATATCTTGTATTGTACCTCCAGGGAACGGGACGGTGCCCTGTCGCGGCCCTAGGCCGATTGGCAATCGGCCTGCAAGTTGGCGAACTGCCGCACAATTTGCATTTCCTTCGGAACAAAGCCAATAAGTAGTTTGTTTATCTAGTTTTAAAAAAGTACGAAGCCAATGCTCCGGTTCGGCCTGTACACTTTCGATGTCGTCGCGCCGCGGCGTGGATCTTCACCCCAGCTTTACGTTAGCACGGCCGGGGGCCGGCGCTTGGCTGCGAAGCCAGGCTTGACGCTTGTTTTCCTGCCATTACGGGGGATTTGGGGTGGTGACTCCGATAGAGGTTTCTTCAGGGCGAACGTGTGCGGTGTATCAGAGCGGCGTCCGCCCGGGCTTGGGCGAGGGGAGTTCGGCGGCGGCATTCACGTCTGCGCCTGCGTCCAGAAGAGCCTTTGCGGAGCCCAGCGCGTTCAACCAGACGGCTGCCATAAGAAGCGTCGACCCGTCCCCCTCGCGAAGGTTCGGATCCACGCCCGATCCAAGCAGTGCAGTCGTCATGCAGTGATCGTTGCCCAAGAGAGCGGCCCACATCGCCTCGTCGCGAAGGCTAGGGCCTACGCCCCGCGTCAGGCGCGCCGTTACATCTGCCAAATCGCCCATCGGGGCGGACTCGACGAACAGGTCAACCCGCCGGTCGGGCAGGCCTATCAGAAAGGCAATCTCGGGCAGCCACTCGTCCGCGAAAAGGCAGAATTGACTCTGTCCGCGCGGGCGCGGGATGTGCGGGTCCATCGTTGGCCACCAGGGCACCGCAGCGGTGCGCTCCTTCGCTGCCCTACGAGCCGCTTCTCCAGGCCGCTGTTGATTATAACTGCTAAGCGCCCTCATTTGACGTGTTTTGCCGATTCGTTACGGTGGCCCGTTCCGCCCCCAGCCCCAACCACCGGTTGGACAGAAAACCTAGGTGCACTCGGCGCGTAACGTAATGATAGTTTATCAAAACATCTAAAGCATAGCGAACTATCAATGGTAAACTATGGAGTATGCAGCATTCCGCCCTGGTCCGCATCGCACTGGCTGGCATGTTCCTCCTCCTCCCGCCGCGGGCCCGCCCGCAGGGCGAAACCACCAGCGCCATCACCGGACAGGTTGCGGATCCATCCGGCGCGGCCTTGCCCGGCGCTACCGTCCGGCTTACGGGCGTGGGCAACGGCCTCCAGCGCAACGCCCGCACCGGCGATTCCGGCCGCTTCAGCTTCTCCCAATTGAAGCCCGGCATCTATACGGTGGAAGCCGCCGCGGCCGGATTCGATGCTCAGCGCAAACAGTCGATCACGGCCGCCGTGGGCCAGACGCAGATCGTCGACTTCGTGCTTCTGCTGGCCGCCGCGCAACAGGGCCTGGTGGTGACCACCGAAGCGCCGCTCATCAACACCGCGAATGCCAACACGGCGACCACGCTGGGCGCGGAATCCATCGCGAATCTGCCGAATCCCGGGTCCGATCTGACGTATCCGGCGCAATTCGCGCCCGGCGCCCTGATCAACACGGCGGGCAGCAGTAACGACTTCGTCGGCGCGCAAAACGGTTACGGCAACGTGGAGTTCAACGGCCTGCCGGCGCTATCCAACGCCTTCGTGGTGGATGGCCTGGAAACCAACGACCCCCTGACCAACCTCAACAGCGGGCTTTCGACGAACCTGGTGCTCGGTTTGAACTCCATCTCCGAAGTTACCGTCAATACGACTTCCTACGCAGTCGACCAGGGCCGCTATGGAGCCGCGCAGATCACTTATGTGACTAAGTCGGGAACTAATTCGTTCCACGGCAATCTCTATGAGTTGTGGAACGGCTCAAAGCTTAATGCCGCGGATTTTTTCACCAACGCCACGGCGGGCAATCAAAAGCCGCGCTCCACGGTGAACCATTTTGGGGGAAGCCTGGGCGGCCCTGTGCGGCATGATCGGCTCTTCTTCTTCGCGGACTTCGAGCAGTTGCGCATCGCACTGCCGATAGTGACTCCGGTGACCGTACCTACCGCGCCGTTCGAAAGCTACGTGCTGGCGGCACTGCCGCGCGGTGGAGTGGACAGCGTGACGGGCGCCGCCTACCAAGCTCAGCCGCAGCTCGTGCCGTTCTATCGCAATCTGTTTTCGCTCTACAGCGGCGCGGGCGGAACGCCGCTGGCCGTCCTCGGATGCCCGTTGAACGGGGACGGGGCGGCGGCATCCGGTGCGCCTCCCGATGGCAACGGCTGCGCGCTGCGCCGCAGTGTCTCGCAATCGAGCGGCGATCATGAGCAGGTAGTCACGGCGCGCCTGGACTACAACATTAATGCGGCTAACACCGCGTGGTATCGCTTCCAATCCGACACGGGACTGCAAGCCGCCTACACCGACCCCATCAATCCGTTGTTCAACGCCATCTCGTCGCAGCCGCTCTACTCTTTCGCGACCGGGTACACGCACATCTTCAGCCCGCAACTGGTGAATTACTTCAATCCGGCGTTCTCCTGGTACGAAAGCCTGTTCGGTCCGGCGGATTTCGCCAAAACTCTGGCGGCGTTTCCGATTGTTCTCGAAGGGACCGGATCGAACGCGCCGTTCACCACGCTGGGCGGGCTGGATAGCAATTGGGTGCAAGGCCGCCGCGCCACGCGCTTTCACGTCAACGACAGTCTCTCTTACGCTACCGGCCGGCACGACTTCCGGTTTGGCCTAAGCGGGCGGCGGCTGCGCATCAACGACTTCGATTTCGGCACTTACACTACGCCGCTGGTCACTTACACGACGCTGCCGCAATTCATCTATGGGGTGGCGTCCACGGCTACGCAGAGCTTCCCCTTGGCGGCTTCGCAGCCGTTCGACTATCTGAACGCCGACTTATACGCGCAGGATTCCATCAAACTGACTCCTAAGTTGAGCTGGACACTTGGGGTGCGCATGGCGCACAATTCCAATCCGGAGAATCCGCACGCGGCGATCGCGCGTCTGCCGGGCTCTTTCGGGGCGTTGCCGCATGACGTGAATGAACCCCTGAACGCGGCGATTGACACGGGGCTGACGCATCTGTTCCCGGCGACTTCCTGGGCGCTGTGGCAGCCGCGCACGGCCATCGCCTGGCAATTCGCGCCGGGGTTCGTGCTGCGGGCGGGCTTCGGGGTGTTCTCCGATATTCTGCCGGGCAGCGTGGCCGATCTGGTGGGTGAAAATCCCCCTTACGTGAACACGTTCCAAGGTGGACTGCTGGGCTCAGCCGGCGGTCTCGGGATCGCGCCCGGAGTGCCCAACAGCGCCATCGGCGCCACGGTTGCGGCGAACCAATCGTTCCTGCGCGGATTCCAGCAGGGCGCGCTATCCTGCGCATCCGCGCTTGCGAATCCCGCGCAATGCCTGCCGCCGGTGGCTTTGAATGCCGTGCCCGACGGCCGGCTGCGCGCTCCGTACTTCCTGCAGTGGAGCTTCGGCATCGAGCACCAAGTGGGGAACTCGGGCAGCTTGCGCGCGCAGTATGTGGGAACGCGGGCCATCGACCTGCCTTACCAGACGGAGGTCAATGGTTATCAGACGGTGTGCGCGGGATGCTTCGCGCCGTTCCCCTACGGCCAGCCGGCCGACCCGCGGTTTGCCGCGGTGGATCAACTTGCGACGGGCGCCAACAGTCACTACAACGGATTGCAGCTCACGGTCGAGAAGCGTCTGGCGCGCGGTCTGGAGCTGCACGCGAACTACACTTTGAGTCACTGCCTTGACACGGTTTCAAACGGCGGATTTCTCTCGTTTTCGTCGGCGGGCATCCTGGCGCCTCTGCCGGGCGAGCTAGGGCGGCAGTATGGCGACTGCGATTACGATGTGCGCCACAACTTCAACCTCTCCTATGTTTACGAGCTGCCGTTCCGGCCGAATCAAACGCGGCTGAAGGCGCTGTTGAAAGGATGGCAGATTTCCGGCACTTTGTTCCTGCACAGCGGTCTTCCGTTCACGGTCCTGAGCGCGCCTTACAGCGCCAGCGGCCACGGCATCGTGCAGGGCAGCGGGCCGCAGTTTGCGAGCGTGGTTCCGGGCGTGCCGCTCTACGCCGGCGGTCCGGTAGCCGGCGTGACCCAGCCCGGCACCATGCAGTGGCTCAATCCGAATGCATTCGTCTCGGCGGTCGATCCGGGCACGGGCGCGTGCAACGGCGGTGACAATCCGGCGAACTGCCAGTTCGGCGATTTGGGGCGCAACAGCGTGCGCGGCCCAGACTTTGTATGGAGCGATTTCTATGTCACGAGGCGGTTCCGGTTGCGCGAGGGACTGACTTTGCGCATGGATGGGCAATTCTTCAACGTGTTGAACCATCCCAATTTCGCACTGCCCTCGGTGGTGGCGGGCATTCCCGGGCAGCCGGCGACGCAGACGGGGTTTGGGGCGATTACGTCCACCACGTCGCCTCCAACGGGGCTGCTGGGGGTGGGCTTGGGCGGCGATAATTCACCGCGCATGATCGCGGTGCAGGCCAGGCTGGAATTCTGAAGCGCTCTTGTGATCCATCTAACAAGAATCGCCTTCGTGTGCGTTTCTTATCGGAGACTTAGCTCCAACCGCCGGGTTAGTTGTCTTGGGAGACTATGATGCTGAAGAAATTTTTAGTCAGTTCGGCCTTCGGGCTGCTTTTGAGTGTGGGGACGATGTGCGCCGCGGAGGTGATCGTTAAAGTAGCGCCGCCCGCGGCGGTGGTCGAAACGCGACCAGTGAGTCCCGGACCAAACTATATTTGGATCGATGGATACCAGCGCTGGGACGGCAACGCCTACGTATGGATGCCAGGCCGCTGGGATGTTCCGCCACGCGCGGGCGCGCGGTGGGTAGCCCATCGGTGGGTCCGCCGCCACGATGGATGGGTTTTCGTGGAAGGGCGCTGGCGCTAGTTCCGCTTGTGGGGCGGCCAATATTGGCCGCAGGCCGCCCTTGAGGCGGCCAGAGCCGGCTGAAAGCCGGCTGCGGGCAGCATTGCCCGCCCCACAAAACTCCAAACTGGCCCGCTACAGGAGATCCGGTACTATGGAAACGATCGAACGAGTTGATCGGGGCCTCGCTAGCGCTTCTTGTTTGCGACCGTCGTCTTGAGTCCTTTTGCCCGGCCCTCCGGGCGCATGGCCGCCATGTACCTTTCCAGCGCCTTTATGGCAGCTTCCAACGCGACTTTGCGTCCGCGAAAGTCCTTTAGTCTGGCAAGAATCGCTGTGCGAGACAGCATTCGACCGTCTTTCACTTATGATCACCGTCGCCCGATGGCATCGAACCGATATCCTCCTTGATGGCGGGAATACTTGTCCTCCCGCTATACTTCGAGCATAGAATGCCTCGGAGGAGAGTTTCAATGGGAAAAGCTCGTAGGTCAATGGCCTACCTAACCGTAGGTAATGACCGTAGGTAATTTCCCGGAGGGGACTGGGCGCCAAGTGGGGGCAGCTTCATTGTCTTCAGATATCCACGATCTTGTGCCGGATGGCAAAATGAATCAGGTCGCTGAGGCTGTGGAGATCGAGCTTTCGCATGATATTGGCGCCATGCGCGTCGACGGTCTTCGCGCTGATGCCGAGCGTGTAGGCAATCTCCTTGCGGATGCGGCCCTGCGCCAGGAGTTTCAGGATTTCGAGTTCCCGCGGAGTCAGGTCGCCGGGCGACGGCCCCGGTTTATCGGCTTTAACCAACTGTTCCAATATGATTTTGGTGACGGCCGGCGACAGGAAGGACTTACCGTCTTGGATGGCCTGTACGGCCATTACCAGATCCTGGGCAGCATCGGACTTCAGCACCACGCCACTCGCCCCGGAGGCCAAGGCCTTGGTGGCGACATCTCCCGCGTCGTGCATGGTGAGGACCAGAATCCGGGCGCCGGGACAGATGTCGAGGATTCGCGGAATGGCTTCCAGCCCGTCCATGTCCGGCATGTTGATGTCGAGAAGCACCAGATCGGGGCAAAGCCTCCGCGCGTTTTCGATGGCCTCGCGGCCGGTAGCCGCTTCACCGCAAACCTCCCACTCCGGCCGGGGATCGAGAAGCGTGCGGATGCCCCGGCGAACCACCTCGTGATCGTCGGCAATGAGAATGCGCAGGGATTTCATACGCCAGCTCGGTCGAGCGGGATAACCGCCCCGACCGTAGTTCCCCCATAGGCTGAAGCAATGTCCAGCCGGCCACCGAGTTGCCGCACCCGTTCCCGCATGCTGGCGATGCCCACGCCCGGCGTGGCGCCGCGGAGCATGCCGCAGCCCGCATCGCTTATTTCCAAAGCTAAATCGGATGGGCCGCGAACCAGCCGGATCCTCGCCGTGCGGCTCGCGGAGTGGCGGTGAATATTGCTGAGCGCCTCCTGTACGACGCGGAAAAGCGCCGTCTCCACTTCCTGCGGCAAGCGGCCCAGATCCGGTGCCACGTCGAGATCCACCTGGATTCCGCTGCGCCCCACAAAACCGCCGACATAGGAGGCCAGTGCGGACTGCAAGCCTAACGCATCGAGCTCCGGAGGGTGCAACAGGTAAGAAACCGTGCGAATCTCCCGCTGGCACTGGTCTACCAAAGTGCGGCTCTCGGCAAGCGACCGCCGTGCGCGCGGCTCCAGCGCTCCCGCCGAGTCGTTCGCGACCGAGAGATTGATGCCGATGCCGACGAGCAGTTGTGCGGTACTGTCATGCAGCTCGCGAGCCAATCGCCGCCGTTCCTGGTCCTGCAAGAGGCGGCCGGAGAGCTTGTGCAGCGCGGCCTCCGCCGCTTTGCGTTCGGTGATATCGCGGACAAAACCGGTGAAGGCGTTCCGCTCGCCGCCCGAGACAGCCGCCAGGGAGACCTCCGCCGAAAACTCGGTTCCATCCTTCCGCCGGCCGGTCAACTCGCCCCCGGACAAATGCTGCCCAAGCTGGAACGCCGGCAGGAGGGTCGTAAGCGGCCGGCCGATCATTTCCGATGCATCCCAGCCGAAGATTCTCGTAGCGGCCGGATTCACCAGCAAAATCCGGGCATTCCCGTCGATCGAGATTATCCCGTCGGGCGCCGTATCGGAGATCGTTCGGTACCGGGCATTGATTTCGCGGCGGGCCTCCTCGACGCGCCGCTTGGACTCGATCAACCAGGCGATCAACAATTCCGCTCCCAGGAAGGCTGCGAATCGCAGATCCGCGAAGCGCGGGTAAGAAGGGGGCTGGTGGTACAGTTGGAATCGCGGCGGCAGGAAGAAATAGTAGAAGGCCAGAGCCGAGATCCCTACGGACAGGAGGCCCGGGCCTTTGCCTCCGTAAAGGGAGCTCACCGCGACAGCCAGAATGAAACAGGACGACGGGGCATCTAAAGGCCACGCCACCGCCAGCGCGAGTCCGCAGGAAATCGCCGCCAGGCCGTAACGTCCAAGTTTGGAGACGACAGTCATGCGTGGCCAACTTCGGGCGGTCCGGCAACTGCCTCCTCAACTGCGGCGCCGCTCTTGGATGGTGAAAGCGGGATAACCGCCCTGACCGTGGTGCCCCCATTCGCGGAGGCAATTTCCAACCTACCCCCGAGTTGCTCGACACGCTCCCGCATGCTGGCGATGCCGACGCCCGGCGCGCAGCCGCCCTGCATCCCGCGCCCTGCATCGTTTACTTCCAAGGTTATGCCGGAGGAGCCGCGCGCCAGCCGAATACTCGCCGTACCGCTGCCGGAGTGGCGGTGGACATTAGCGAGAGCCTCCTGCACGATACGGAAAATGGCCGTCTCCACCTCCTGTGGCAAGCGGTCCAGATCCGGCGCCACGTCCAGATCCACTTGGATGCCGCTGCGCCGCACAAAACCGTCGACGTAGGCGGCCAGCGCCGACTCCAACCCCAGCTCATCGAGTTCCGGCGGGTGCAACAGGTAAGAAACCGTGCGAATCTCGCGCAGGCACTGGGCGGCCAGTGTGCGGCTCTCGGCAAGCGCCCGCTGGGCGCGCGGCTCCAGCGCGCCGGCCGACTCGTTTACCACCGAAAGGCCGATACCGAGTGCGACCAGCAGTTGCGCCGTGCTGTCGTGCAACTCGCGCGCCAGGCGCCGGCGCTCGTCGTCCTGTAAGCTCAGAAGGAGGCCGGAGAGTTTGTGCAGCGCGGCTTCCGCGGCTTTGCGTTTGGTGATGTCGCGGTACATCATATAGACCACAATCCGTCCACCGGGCACCGAGACGGGCACGCCGGCAAACAAAACGTGCAGCCGGCTGCCGTCTTTGCGCCGGCGCACCGTCTCCGCATCCACCCTCTGTCCGTGCGACAGCAACTCGATATATCCCGGAACCGCGTCCCGCACGTCGTCGGGCACAACCAACTCTTTGAGAAGGCGACCGTGGCTCTCCTCCTGCGTGTAGCCAAACAGGCGGGTGAACTCACGGTTCACACGGACCACCCGACGGTCCAGAGTAATTAGCGCAAAGGCTTGCGGCGCCTGTTCGAACAACCCGTCCAGTAGAGCCTTCCGTTCCTGAAGGCGAGCCGCCAGACACGTTAGCAGAGCGACCGCCAGGACCATGATGGCGACGATGCCAATGTAACCCCCGGTGCCCAGCGGGTGGACGCTCACCGCGTGGGATAGATCCAGGACTGCGTGGGATCGCGTAAAGCTGGCCGCGGCCATGCCGGTATAATGTATGGCGGAGATGGCCGCCGCCATCGCCAGTACGCTCGCAGCTTTGCGCAGCCTACGGCCGGCGGGTTCGTCCCGGAAGGAAAACATCAGCCACAACGACAACAGGGCGCCAGCCATCGCCAATAGGATCGACAGAGCCACAATCGCGGGACTATAGTGGCACACCGCCTGCAGCCGCAGGGACGCCATATCGGCGTAATGCATGGCCGTTATGCCACCGCCCAGGAAGATGGCGCCGGCCAGAGCTGCCGGCCACCCAAACGTCTCCCGGCTCACGACAAACAGGGCGGCCGCGGAAGCCGCAATACCCTCCAGGAGAGACAGCAACATGGTGGGCCAGTGTTGCAACACGGGGACCGGCAGGCGCAACGCCAGCATGGCGGTGAAGTGCATCGACCAAAGCCCGATGCCCATGGCGATGGCGCCGTTCGCGATCCACGCCAGCCGGACGACTCCGCGCGCGGCGGTTATCCTTCCCGCAAGATCGATCGCCGTGTAGGAGGCGAGTACCGCGAGCAACGCGGACAAAGCCACCATAAGGTAGTCGTACGACCCGGCTATGGCGGCGCCGTCCTGAGGGGTCATGGCTTGGTCCTAGGTGTAATGGAACCCGATTCGATTTCCATTTAGGCCTCGCGAACTGCTGTAGAGTATACACCTAAGTACGCGGCTGCGGTGGCGGCTCACGCACAAATTATGCAGGATTCGAGGATTTAAGAGAGCAAACTAAGTGGCATTAGGCCGGATTGCCCGGCCACTTTCCGCTTACTTCCGCTTGGTAAGCAGCACCTTCACTTCGACTGGCTCGCTGCCGCGCAGGACCTTCACCAGCACCTCGTCGCCGGGCTTCTTGGCGCGCAAGGCGTAAGTGAAATCGTACAGGTTCTGGATGGGCTTGCCGTCGAACTCCACCATCACGTCTCCGGCTTTCAGTCCGGCCTTCGCCGCGGGCGAGCCCTCCCGAATGTCGGCGAACTTCACGCCTTTGACGCCTTCGCCGAAGTCCGGAATGCTGCCGAAATCCGGGCCATAGCCCGAGTGGCCGGAATCGGAACCCGATCCCGCCATATCTCCGGCGTGCTCCGGCGGCTTCACCCGCACGAACAGCGGACGGTCCGGCGCCTCGATCAAATCCTCGCCCACTTCCGCCACCAACTGCAGCAGCTTGGCGGCATCCGGCGCGTCGATCTTATCCCAGGTATCGCTGGGCTTGTGATAGTCGGCATGCAGCCCGGAGAAGAAGAACAGCACGGGCACCTGCTTGGTGGTGAATGAGGTGTGGTCGCTCGATCCATAACCGGCTTCCGAAAAGTCGATGTGGAAGCCGTAGCGGGGCGTGACTTCGTCCAGCAACTTTCGCAATGTCGTGCCGGTGCCCACGCCGCCGATGAACACCTTGCCGTCGCGCACGCGGCCGATCATGTCCATGTTGATCATGGTCACGTCCTTATCGTTCGGCAGCAGCGGATGGTTGACGAAATAGCTGGAGCCCAGCAGCCCCAACTCCTCGCCCGCGAAGGTCAAGAACAAGATGCCGCGCTTCTGTTTCGGCTGCGTGGCGAACCAGCGCGCCAGCTCGATCACGCCCGCCGTTCCGGAAGCGTTGTCGTCGGCGCCCGGATGAATCGTGCCGGCCAGCGACGGCGCCAGCGAAAACTGCTCGCCCAAGCCCAGGTGATCGTAATGCGCGCCAATGACGACGTATTCGTCCGTTGTGCCGGGCAGGTAGCCTGCTACATTATGGGCGGTCTTCACCACGCGCTCCACATCCAGGTTGGCATCCACCTGCAGAGCATCGGGGATG
>Ga0302324_100002349_pt1 | contig 43988 bp, 33 predicted proteins | sample Palsa_T0_1_FD_201949 | JGI IMG/M metagenome (GOLD analysis project Ga0302324, IMG submission 201949) | Peat permafrost microbial communities from Stordalen Mire near Abisko, Sweden - Palsa_T0_1 | ecosystem: Environmental > Terrestrial > Soil > Palsa > Peat permafrost | place: Sweden: Abisko... | reverse complement strand
GTGGCGGGGACGGCGCTTCCACGGCTCGACGCGAGTGGGAACATTTCGCGTGCTCACGTCAACGGAAGCTTTCTGTACGAGCCAATCAGTGCCTTCAGTGCGACTGGAAACCAGCTCAACGTAGGGCTGGCGCTCGCGTACAACCTCGACGTCTTCGGTGGCGTGCGGCGCTCTATCGAATCGCAGGCGGCTGCTGCTGCATACGCACGTGCACAGACGCTCAATACCTACGTCACGCTGGTCGACGAGGTCGTCGTAACTGCCTTCGATTACGCGGCCAGCGAGACGCAAATAGAGGTCACGCGTTCGCTGGTCGAGGAAGTCCGGGCGCAGTTCAAGCTCACCCGACACCTTGAGGCCGCCGGCAAGATCACGCGAAGCGATACCTTGCAGGTCCAGACCCAACTGGAAAGCACCCAAGCGACGCTGCCCGCGCTGGAGAAGCAACGCGACGTCTACGCCAATGCCTTGACGCAGCTCCTGGGCAGATGGCCGGATCAATCCGCGCTACCGTATCTCACGCTCAGGGACTTCACACTTCCATCGGAGCTACCCGTGTCGTTGCCATCCACGCTGGTACGGCAGCGACCCGACATCCTTGCTGCCGAGGACAACCTGCACCAGGCAAGCGCGCAAGTTGGCGTGGCCGAGGCGGCACGCTATCCCTCGCTCAGCATCTCTGCCCAATACGCGCAGCAGGCAACCAAATTGGATGATCTATTCACCAAGGCTGGTGGAATCTGGTCCTTTGGTCTTGACTTTGCTGCACCGCTTTTCAATGGGGGCACACTGGCCGAACGTGCCGATGAAGCGGCGGAACGCTTCCGGCAGGCTCAGGCGAGTTATCGCCGCACCGTGATCGCGGCATTCGTCGACGTAGCAAACGCATTGCAGGCAGTGGAGCACGACGCCGACGGTTACGCCGCGCACTTGCGCGCGCTTGATGTCGCCGGGGCCAGCCGCGATCTGGCGATTGCGCAATTGCGCGCCGGCAAGGTAACCCGGTTGCAAGTGCTCATCGCCGAGCAGCAATTCCAGAGCGCGGCGCTCAACCAAGTGCAAGCCGACGTCCAGCGCTTCACGGACACAGCCTCCTTGTTCCGCGCGTTGGGCGGAGGCTGGTGGAATGCTGCACGCGATCCTTCTTCGGAGCCGGCGGCGGCCACTGATTCACCGTACGTCGAAGCACACCAATCCGTTAGACCGATGGGGGTGTGGCCGGAGGTCAGAAATGAGTGAAGTCGACCCAGGGAAGCAAGGGCCGACGGCCCCCGTGGCACCAGCGCCGACGCCAGCCGAACCGGCGCCGGCAAAAAAGCGCAGCCGCTTGCCACTGCTGTTGCTCGCCGTGATGCTCGTCGCCGGCATTTGCTACGGGATTTACGAATTCACGGTCGGCAGCCATTACGTCAGCACCGATGATGCATACGTCAATGGCAACCTGGTACGCCTGACACCACAAGTCAGCGGTACGGTGGTGACTATAAACACTGACGAGACCCAGTTCGTGCAGCAGGGTCAGCTGCTGGTCCAGCTCGACCCACGCGACAATGACGTGGCGCTTGCCCAGGCCAAGGCGACGCTGGCGCAGACGGTGCGCGACGTAGCCCAGATGTTCGCCAACGAACGGCGCGACGCCGCCGCGGTGAGCGTGCAGGAGACGCAGTTGAGCCAAGCCACGCAGGATTTGGCGCGCGACCAGTCGCTCGTCGCGGTCGATGGTGTCTCGGGCGAGACCGTGCAGCACGACGAGCATGCCGTGCGCAGCACAGCCGCTGGCGTCGATCAGGCGCGGGCCACGCTCGCCGCCACACGCGCCGCAATAATCGGTACGACGCCAGAGACCCACCCGCGTGTGCGACAGGCTGAGGCACAGTTGCGTTCGGCGTGGCTCGCTGCAGCGCGCACTCGCGTTGTAGCCCCTGTTTCTGGATTCATCGTGCGCCGGGCAGTGCAGCTAGGGCAACAGGTGTCGCCTAATACCGAAATGCTTGCCGTTGTTCCCATCGATTCGATGTGGATTGACGCCAATTTCAAGGAAACGCAACTTGCAGGGTTGCGCATTGGCCAGCCGGTCAAGGTATCGGCCGACATGTACGGTTCGCATGTCGACTTTCACGGCAAGGTACTGGGTCTCACGGCCGGAACCGGCAGCGCGCTGGCGGTGCTGCCGGCACAGAATGCCTCCGGCAACTGGATCAAGATCGTCCAGCGCTTGCCGGTGCGCATTGGCCTCGATCCCCAGGAGCTAAGACAGCATCCGTTGTTTGTCGGACTCTCGACTGCGGTCGAGGTAGACGTCCACAACCAGAGCGGCGCCACGCTGTCGAAGCAGCCTGCGTGGCCGGTGTTATTGAATACGGATGCCTATGCGGCGCAGGACGACGGCGTGGAGGCCGAGATCCGGAGAATCGTGGCTGAGAATCTTGGCCGGTCCGTGTCGTCCCGGGTGACAACGACGACAACGACGACAACGACTGGCAGGAACCCTTCGTGAGCACGGTCGCGACTCCCCGTGCAACGCCGGCGATCAACCCCTGGCTCATCGCCCCAGTCGTCGCGTTGGCGGCGTTCATGGAGGTCCTCGACATCTCCATTGCCAACGTATCATTGCCGCACATTGCCGGCGAACTGTCGGCAAGCCAAGATGAATCGACTTGGGTATTGACGAGCTACCTGGTAACCAATGCGATCGTAATGCCGATCTCCGGATGGCTATCCAACCGCTACGGGCGCAAGCGCTTCTTTCTTACCTGCATCGCAGGCTTTACCGCTACCTCCCTGCTTTGTGGCTTGGCGCCGAACCTCGCAACCCTGATCCTGCTGCGTGCCGTACAGGGCGCAGCAGGCGGGGGCCTGCAGCCGAGCGGGCAAGCCATCCTTGCCGACAGTTTCCCTCCGGAGAAGCGCGGCATGGCCAACGCCGTCTATGGGATCGCAACGGTCGTAGCACCGATCGTCGGTCCGACGCTTGGCGGGTGGATCACGGACAGCTACAGCTGGCGCTGGATATTCCTGATCAATGTACCGATCGGCGTCATACTGATCATATTGATTGGGGCGCTGATTGAAGAACAAGCGCCGAGTGCCGCGATCCGCGGCGAAAAGCGCACCGTCGACGGCTGGGGGCTGGGCTTCGTCGCGCTTGCCCTGGGTTGCATGCAGATTGTCCTCGACCGGGGTCAGCTCGAGGACTGGTTTGCATCCGGTTTTATCACGGCGCTTGCATCGCTTTCTGCCTTGGGTTTCGTGCTGCTTGTCTGGTGGGAGCTGCGGCATCCTCGACCGATGGTGAACCTGCGTCTGCTGGGAAATAAGGACTTCGGGGTTGCGTTCGGACTGATGCTGATGCTCGGTTTCACATTGTTGGGTAGCACTTACGCCATCCCCGCCTTCGTGCAGAGCGTACTCGGCTACCCAGCATTCGACGCCGGGTTGGTCATCACGCCTGGTGGGCTTGCCGTCATGCTCATGCTACCGATCGTGGGCATGCTCGTTAACAAAATCGACCTGCGCCTGCTGATTGCTGCCGGCATCGTCGTCGGTTGCGCAAGCCTGTGGTGGATGACCAACTTCTATCTCGGAGTGTCGTTTGAGGTCATCATGCTGGCGCGCGTAGCCCAGTCTATCGGCATCGCATTTCTGTTCATCCCCATCAACACGCTTGCCTTCCGCAGTATCCGCCGCAACCAGACCAATGATGCCTCAGCGCTGGTGAACCTGGCGCGCAACTTTGGTGGCAGCATCGGTATTGCCTTCGCCTCGACGCTGGTCACGCGCCGCTCGCAGTTCCATCAAAGCCGACTCGTGGAATCGCTGCAATCGATAAACCCGGCCTATCCCAACTACGCCAATCAGGTAGGACAACTGGCCGGCGGGGACGCACACTCGACCTCAACGTTGGCGAACCTCTACCAGGGCGTCGTGCAGCAGGCGGCATTGTTAAGCTATTTGGACGCCTTCAAAGCGCTCGCCATCGTGTTGGCCGTATTTCTGCCGCTGCTGCTGCTGTTGAAGCCGGGCAAGGGTGGTGGCCCGGGCGCGGTGCACTGACGCTGGCAATGCACTCTCACTGAGCGCTTATTGGACATGCTGCTGATTCTGATGCGAGTACCCGAACACCGTCTCAAGCGTGTTGTGTCCCGATACACGCTGGACCGTTGGTAGATCAACGCCTGCCTGAGCCAGGTGTGTGATTGCAGTATGACGCAGTGTGTGTCGGGTGATATGGCGATCCGTTGGCCACGACGAAACGCACCTTGATCAGATCGTCGCGGACGTAAATACTGCGCTGGCAACTAGGTAAGCGATTCGCAACTTGACTGTCGGTGTCGGGAACTCCAAAGCATTGGCTCGGTAGCAACCAATGCGCGCCCGCGTGGTGATGGGCGTTGACGCGCTCGCCGTGACGGCGTCCTAGAGACCGAGGGCCACGGACAGTTCATGTAATCACCTGGGCCCGAGGATACCTGTCTCAGCTTTTCCGCCTCTCTTCTTCACGCAGTATTGGAATAGCTACGAAAACGATCATCGAAATCGGGAGTGAACCCGCGACGAGCGTTGCCCAGAAAATGGGCCGCTCCACGAACCACGCGATGGCACCATCAGCCAAACAAGTGACCACCAGGACCAGCGCAGCCCGTATCAGCCACGCGTTATGGACTTGCAATGTAGTTAGTTTCATGGGGATTGCAAACGAGAACTTGGTAGCACTATTCGCCGCTATTGCTGCTGCGCCGGGCTCGGCTGCGGTACAGGCTTCGTTCCCGGCGGTGGCCGGCCGCCGCTCGGCGGATTGGGTCGTGGAGGCGGCGCACCTTCCGATGGCGGTTTTGGTTTCGGCGGCGGCCTGGTTCCGGAGGGTGGCGGCTTCGGTTGTGGCGGCGGCCGGATTCCCGGCGGTGGCGGTTTCGGCCGCGGGGGCGACGGCGGACTCACCGATGGCGGCGGCCGGTATTGCCAATGCGGTCGATTCCCATACCAGGGACGACCGCGATAATAGCTATTCCAATAAGGGACAATTGAGAATGTGACGATCGGAAGGCCCAAACTTGCGCCGCCGCTGATGATCGGCACGTTCTGATTCTGGTAGGGATACGCCAAATAGCGCGCGTATACCCATCCACGATTTGGCCCAACAACTACATCGCACCACGTCCACGTGCTCAGGCAACCCGCCACCGCGACTTGAGTTCCTGGCCTGAGCCACGCGACCAACGGATAATCCTTGCTCGGGCCGGCGTGAACATTGACGTCTTGCGTCGTGTATGCAGTCTGTGCCGACGCGGCCAATGCCAATGCCAAGCTAAGGATGATCGGGCAACTACAGAGGCGTGCGCGCGTCACCGTAGCCATTAGCGTCCTTCCTCGAAACGATTGGATTCTTGCAGCGCATCAAACCTATCGGCGAGTGAGCGTCGGCTCTAAAAAACCAATACACCCAACAACACGCCAAAAACCAGAACGATTAGAAAGATAATAATCGCAATGAAGAAAAGAACCTTGGCGATGGTCCTGGAGCCTTCCGCTACCCCGGTGAAACCGAAGAAACCAGCAACGAGCGAAATTATGAAGAAGATAATGGCCCACTTAATCATGGTCACTCCCATTGACGCGCGGCTGCGACCATCGCGCCCGACCACGCATTCTGCGCATTGCCTCCAATTTTCGCAACTGCAGTTTAGAGGTAACCTCAGTGTTTTTTCTGACGGGCGAGAATGGCTTCGATCTCGTCCATGATTGCGTTCATCCGTGCGGCAAGTGCCGTGTACGGCGCCGGTGTAGCAAGATCCACCCCCGCTTTCTTCACCAGTTCGTACGGAAAGTCGGAACCGCCGGCCTTGAGTAGGTCGAGGTAACGCGGAAGTGCGCCCGGCTCGTTCGCCGCGACGCGCTGCGCGAAGAGCGCGCTGGCAGCAATCGAGGTCGCGTACTGGTATACGTAGAAGCTGTTATAGAAGTGCGGGATGTAGGCCCATTCGACGCAATAGGCATCGTCGACATCGACCACCCCTTGTGCGGCGCCGTGGTAGCGCTTCAGGATCTCGCAGTAGGTCTTGGTGAGCGCTTCGCCGGTCAGTGGCTCGCCTCGGTCGACGCGTGCATGAATGCTGCGCTCGAACTCCGCAAACATCGCCTGGCGGAAGAACGTGCTCCGTAACTGTTCGAGGGCGTAGCCGAGGTAATAGAGGCGCTCGTCGTCGGTCTTCGCCGTCTTGAGCACGCGCTGCAGCAGGAGCCCTTCGTTGAACGTCGATGCAATCTCACCGATGAATATGGCGTAGTTCGAGGTCACAAACGGCTGTGCCTTGTTGGCGAGGTACGAGTGCATCGCATGGCCCCATTCGTGCGCAACGGTGGTGACCGATTCGTAGTCGTCGTTGTAATTCATCAGCACGTACGGATGCACATCGTAGGCAAAGCCGTCCATGTGCGCGCCGGATAACTTGTGCGGGCGCGGGTACGTATCCATCCAGCGATGGTCGAGTCCGTAGGTCAGCGCGTCGACGTAGTCCTTGCCCAAAGGCGCCACCGCCTCTAGCACCAACTTGCGGCCGACCTCGTAGGGCAGCTTGATGTCGGCGTGCACGAGCGGCGGGTAGATGTCGTAGTAGTGCAGCTGTGGTACATCCAGCATTCTCGCGCGCAGACGGAAGTACCGGTATAGCGTTGGCAGGTTCGCGTTGGTCTGTGCGATCAGCGTGTCGAAGACCGCGACCGGAATATTTCTATTGTCGAGCGCGCGCGTGATCGAGTCTTGATAGTTGCGCACCTTCGCGTATACCGTATTCTGCTTGAGCTGCGAATACAGGTTGGTGCCGATCGTGCGCTCGTAGGTCTTGTACGTAGCGAAAAAGGCGTCCATCACCTTCTTGCGATCGTCGCGATTAGGCAGCTCGCGGTATTTCGTATACGCCGATTGGTCGAGCGTGATTTCCTCTCCGGTGGAGAGCTTGACCTTTGGCCATGGCAGGTCGGCGTTGGTGAGGATCGTGTAGGCCGAACCGCCCGCGTTGTCCATGAGGCCGAATTTCGCGATCAGCGCCTCGCCCTCGTCGTTCAGCGTGTGTGGCGCCATGCGCAGCGTTTCCTCGAGCGGGAAGCGGTAGATCGAGAGCGACGGGTCTTGCTGGAGAAACTGGGCGATTCGATCCTTGCCGAGGTGCAGAATCTCGGGGTCGACAAACGCGCTCGCTTCGGCAGCCTTGTTACCAAGCAGGTCCGCTCTCTGGTCGAGCTCCAGATAGGCCGGGTTGCCGGTATCCTCGGCGGACTGCTCGCCGGAATAGGCCGCCAGCCGATAGTAGCGCTTGGTCACGTCAGCCCGGAGGTCGAGGCATTGCTTGAAACGGGCAACGGATTCGCCCATGTGGCCTTTGCAGCCGGCGAGATCCTTAAGCTGCGCCTCCACCCTATCGGCGTCGGCGCTCCAGGCGGCGACAGAGGGGTAAATCTCGGACAGATTCCAGCGGTCGGCAGCCGTCTCGGCGTACGCCGGGGCGACAAAAGCGGTGGCGAGGATTAGCAGAACGCGGCGAAAATTCATGGTGGGACCTCCGAGCGAAACGTGGCAATTCGCCGAATGTTACGCGCAACGCCGCCGAAGAAGCGGTCCGACGTGTCGACGGCGACTTTTGCACCGCGCCCGCTCGTGTGCAGGCCGCGGACGGGTCCTTCTGGCCGGGCATCCGGTGCACGCTGAAATCGAAGTGTTTGGGGTCCAGCTCGGCGGCTTCGATGGTTGCAATTGCGTCATCGAGCTCGCCGGATAGCCGGGGCAGCCTCGCGGCGCCAGTTACCCGCATAGGTGCTGCCCGGACACTTAGGGTACAGCCTAGTGAGTCCTAACTGTCGAGGACCAAAAACACGCGTTTCCCGGACACGGGCACCGTCACGCACTGTAGACGGTAGCAATTCATCCGCTGGTCGGTAGAAGATCTACAGGGATCTTTAAGTTCGACCGATACCCGCGACGGCCCATTGCGTCGAGTGCGCCACGTAGCGGGCGCGCGCAACCGAGGCGTATGATCGAAAGCAGGAGCGTAATCGATGAGTGACCACACAAGAGTAGCAGGGGCGACGCCACACACTGGGGTGTGGACGTGGTTGGGTGTGCTCGTGGCGTTGGGTGTCCCGACGCTTGTGGTTGTCGCGAAGCGTACGAGCTATTTCGGTACCGAGGTTGGTAGCGGTCACATTTTCAATTGGGGCGCGATGTGGGGAGCGACGTTGCTGACCATTCTGATTCTAGTCTCCGGCGAGCGGCAGCCACTTTCGGCGATTGGATTCGGCCGCCTCACATGGTCGAGCCTTGGTTTTGGCGTCGCGCTCGGTGCCCTCGTCATCATGACGTTTCCGTTGGCGGGCTTGATCTTGAAAACCCTCGACATTCCGAATCCACAAACGGCGCTTGCCGAAGTTGCGACGATGCCACTGTGGCTTCGCGTCGGCACGCTGTTGACGGCCGGAGTCACAGAGGAGATCCTATTCCGCGGTTATCCCATCTCGCGGCTAAAGGTGGCAACGGGCTCGATGGCGATCGCGGTGGTGGTCCCCTTCGTCGTGTTCGTGGTGTTGCATCTGCCATCGTGGGGCGCGGCGCACTTGCTGTTCGTGTCGATAGCGGCGGCGCTCTTCACGCTCGCATTTGTCTGGCGTCGTAATCTGTGGACGAATATCATCGGTCATTTCGTGGCTGACTCCGTGCCGTTACTGATCCTGCCACTTACCGAAATGCCAACTGGGTAGTTTTCAGGTGCTGTTGGCGTGATTATCAGCCTGTCACCGAGACCAAGAGCGGCTGCATAGCCGCGTTCTCTGCACTGGCGCCACTGTAACTGCGTTTCTGGTGCATCGCCTTCGAGGAAACGATCGCGGATGCACTGAGGAATTGCATGCCCGAATTCTGGCGCTACCAATCCCGCGCAGGGACTAATATTCAGTCTGTCTTAATCTTGGAAAACGATCGTGTCATTTCGCATTCTTGGTCTATCACCGGATCAGTTCCGTCCTCTCTTCGCCCTGTCCGATGCGCGGCTTCATCAACTGGGGGCTCGCCGCGTCATCGCTGACGATCCATTCATGCCATGCCGCGTGAGCATGAAGCACGCTCAACTTGGCGAGGAGCTACTTCTCCTCAACTACGAGCATCAACCTGCAAACACGCCTTATCGGGCTACCCATGCCATCTATGTGCGCGAGGTCGCTAATCAAGCCTTCGAGGCTGTCGACACCATCCCAGAAGTGCTCGCGCTTGCTTCGCGGCTTTTGGCTGTGCGTGCCTTCGACGCGCAGCACATGATGATTGATGCCGAGATTTGCGACGGCGCTCAGGCTGCGTCGACGTTCGAGCGACTCCTCGCTAACTTACAAGCATGTTACCTGCAGGTTCACAATGCTCGACGCGGGTGCTATGCGGGCCGAGTTGAGCGGCCATAGATTTTGGTCGAACCACCCGGAGCGGATTTAGTGTCCGACCCCGGGTTTTCGATATGCCGGCGCACAGTGCCATGCCGTCGGCGCGCGCCAGGCTGTGGGCCGCCAGACCGACGCGCTAGCGGTCGCCCGTCTCGGACGGATCTGGCGGCAAGCTCCGTGGATCGGAGGGATCGTGCAAATCGATTGCGGACCAGCCGCCTCCCAGATCCCCGATGAGCGATACGGCGGCGAGCAGCCGGCTCTGCTGGACGCCAAGCGCGCTTTGCTGATCGGCGAGCTGCGTCTCCTGCGCGACCGCAACCGTGGTGTAATCGACCGTACCGGCCTCGAATTCCGCCATCGCTATCTCGGTCCCGCGGATGGCGTCGCGCACGGCCTTGTCGAGCTGCTTCGCCTGGCTCGCTAGAATGCGCAGCCCGGATAGGTCATTCTCGACATCCTGGAACGCCGTCAGCACGGTATTGCGGTAACTCGCGACGGCCGCATCGTAGGCCGCGCGCGCAGCCTCCACTTCGGCTTGGCGCTCGCCAAAGTCAATCAGGGTTTCGGTGCCGCTAGCGCCGATCGACCAGACGTAGTTCGCGGCATGCAAGAGACCATTTAGCGGCGATTGCGCGAAGCCCGCCGCGCTCGACAGCGAGATGGTGGGGTAATAAGCGGCTACGGCGACGCCGATCGCGGCGTTTTGCGCCTTCATGGTGCGCTCCGCGGCGGCGATGTCGGGACGTCGCTGCAGTAGCAACGATGGCACGCCCGCGGGAATCTCCGGCAGCGCCGGCATGGTGGTGCTGTGGACGATATCGAGGTCCTCCGGCTTCTCGCCGACGAGGACCGCGATGGCGTGCGCATATTGCGCGCGCGCGACGCCGAGCCCTATCAAACTCGCTTGCGCCGATTCCAAAGCCACTTGTGCGGTAATCACGGCCGACGGGGGCGTTGCCGTGATGCCCGCATCGCCCTGGGCCTGGGTGACGCGCAACGCGTCCTCATATGCCCGCACCGTCCTTTCCTCGAGATCGATGTTTGCATCTGCCAGTCGCAGCTCGATAACGGTCGTCGCGAGCAAGATCTGCTCGGATAACGTGGCGTTCGCCAGGACCGCCTCGTCGGACTGGGCGATCGCCGTATTCTCCTCAATGAGGCGGCGCACCTGGCCCCAGATGTCGAGTGTCCAGTTGGCGGTGCCCTCGAGCGTGGCGGAGTTGACGACGTTGCGCCTTCCGCCCAAGCCGGTACGGGCGGTTGTACCCGTGCCCGTGCCGGTAGTTCCCGTATTGCCAGTCGTGGTGACGCCGGCGCCCGTAGATACCGGGCCGCCGTTTCGAGTCACCGACCCCGTGACGCCGATGACCGGGAAAAGCTGCGCGCGTGCAACTTTGACTTCGGCCACCGCTTGAAGGTAGTTCGCATAGTTCTGGCGGACCGTCTGATTCGACACGGCGACCTTGGGCTCGAGCTCATCGAGTAACGGGTCATGGAAATCGGTCCACCAGTCGCCCTTTGGCGCGGCATCAGACGGCGTCGCTACGGTCCAGCCTTCCGGAGGTGGCTCTTTGAACGCTCCGGCGACGGGCACGCTCGGACGACTATAGTCCGGGCCCACCATGCAGGCGGCGAGTAACGCCCCCAAGGCGGCAATAGAGGAGAGCCTCGCCAACCTCACGGTGACATGTCCGCATTCAGGTTGCGCCGCGTCGGCAGCCCGGCGTACCACGCGTGCATCCTGACACGCAGCCTTTCGAAGCCCAGATAGATAACGGGGGTCGTATACAAGGTAAATACCTGGCTCAAGATCAAGCCCCCAATCACGGTGATGCCGAGCGGCTGGCGCAACGAGGCACCCTGACCGATCCCGATCGCAAGCGGCAGCGCTCCAAGCACGGCAGCCGCGGTCGTCATCATGATGGGTCGCAGACGGATCACTGCGGCGTCGTGAATTGCCTGCTGCGCTTCCATCTTCTGCTCCCGCTGCATATGCAGCGCGACGTCGATCATCATGATCCCGTTTTTCTTTACGATGCCGATGAGCAGAATGATGCCGATAAACGCAATCACCGAAAATGGCGTTCCGGATAGGAGTAGGGCCAGAGTCCCGCCGACCATGGCAGAGGGGAGCGTGGAGAGAATGGTGATGGGATGGATCGTATTCTCGTACAGAACGCCGAGCACGATGTAGACGGCGCCGAATGCCGCGACTAACAGAAGCGGAAGTGCGGACATGTTTTGAGCGAAAACCTGACCTGCTCCGGCCGGGCTGCCGCGGATCGAGGCCGGCATACCGAGATCTCGCATCGCCTGGTTGATGGTCGACTGAGCCTGGCTCAATGATCCGCCGGGCGGCAGATTGAAAGAGATCGTGGAGGCCACGAGACCGTTCTGGTGATTTACCTGAGTCGCCGTGTGGTTGTTAAGATAGGTCGCTATGGCGGGGAGCGGCACCATGGTTTCCCCCGCCGTGCTGTCGGCGCTTCCCGTGGAGCTTCCGCCTCTGCTGTTCGAGATGCTGTTCGTGACCGCGTTGGCTTGGGCGCTCGAGTTCAGCGAGTTGGTCCCGGAGGCCGCGGCCTGTCCGGTGGTGACCGCCATGTAGGGCGAGACGCCGCTTACGCTGCCGCCTGGTGCCTGGGTCTGCTGAGTGCCACTCGGATTGCCGGCCGCGGTACTCAGGTATATACGGTCCAACATCTGGGGGAACTGCAAGTACTTGGGATCTATCTCCATGACGACGAAGTATTGATTGAATGGATTGAAGATCGTGGTAACGGTGCGCTGACCAAACGCGTCGTACAGCACGCTGTCGATCTGGTTGGGTTCGAAACCGTAGCGCTTGGCCGTGGCGCGCGCGATGGTGATGTAGGTCTGCAGGCCGTTCTGCTGCAGGTCGGAGTTCGTGTCCAGAATCTGGCTACGGTCTTTCGCGAGTTCCGTCAGGAGCTTCGGAGTCCAGGCGTAAAGCGCAGTGGTATCCTCGCTCGTCAGCGTATATTGATATTCCGCCGCTGATTGCCGGCCGCCAATGTGCAGATCCTGCACCGCCTGCAGGAACAGGCGTGCGCCGGATACAGCGTTCAGCTTCGGCCGCAGACGCTGGACCACCTGGTCCGCGGACAGTTTTCGCTCCGCCTTCGGTTTCAGCGCGACGTAGACGTTGGCAGTGTTTAGGGCGCGGGTGCCGGTGAATCCGATGACCGATGCGACCGCCGGATCCGACTGCAAGATGTCCTGGAGTTGCCGGAGCTTCTTGCTCATTGCCGGGAAGGAAATGCTCTGGTCCGCAATGATCTGGCCAACAAGGAGGCCGTTGTCCTGCTCTGGAAACAGCGTAAAGGACAACCATCGAAGAAGAAAGACATTAAGCGCGATCATCATGATCAAGAGCGCGCCCACGAGCAACGCGTGGTCCAAGACCCTCGTGAGCGAGTTTGCATAGCCCGCCTTGAAACGCTCGAATTGCCTTTCCGCCCAAACGGCCCAGCGGGCCTTCGAGTGCAGTGACTCTCGCGGGTTGAGCACATAGGCACACATGGTGGGCGTGACCGTGAGCGACACGAGCAGCGAAATCAAGATGGCGACGGAAAGGGTCACGGCAAATTCGTGGAACAGCAACCCTACGATACCGGGAAACAACAGGATCGGGATGAAGACGGCGATCAATGACAGGCTCATGGATATCACCGTGAAACTCACTTCGCCGCTGCCAAGCAACGCCGCTTCACGTACCTCCATTCCTGCTTCGATGTGCCGTGTGACGTTCTCGAGTACCACGACGGCGTCATCCACGACGAAGCCCGTGGCGATGGTGAGGGCCATCAAGGACAGATTGTCTATGCTGTAGCCCAACAGATACATCGGACCGAAGGTGCCTAGGATGGAAATGGGCAATACGACTGATGGGATAAGCGTGGCGCGAGGAGACTGCAAGAATACGAACACCACACCTATGACCAGCACCACGGCAATCATGAGGCTGCGCTCGGTGTCTGTGACCGCCGCCGTCACTGACTGGGACCGGTCCATGGCAAGGTGCACTACGATATTCGGTGGCAGAGTAGCCTCCACCGACGGCAGCACCTTCTTGATCTGGGCAACCGTCTTGATGATGTTCGCGCCCGGCAGTGGATAGATAATGACGCCCACCGTGGGCAAGTCGTTGTACAGGCCCGCGTTGCGGATGTTCTCGTTCGAGTCCACGACAGCTGCCACATCATGCAGGTGTACCGCCGCGCCGTTGCGATACGCGATGACGAGGTTCTGATAGTCGGCGGCCTTCGTAGCCTGGTCGTTGGACAGAACCTCGTAGCGCTGGTCTCCCTGGTCGATATAGCCCTTGGCGCTGTCGGCGTTGGCCGCCGAGATCGCGGCGCGCACGTCCTCGAGCCCGATGCCGTAGCTCGAGAGCTTGTCCGGCTGGATCTCGACGCGGACCGAGGGCAACGCGCTGCCCCCGAGCTGGATCTGCCCTACCCCGGGAATTTGAGACAGCTGCTGCTGGATTACCGTATCGGCCGAATCATAGAGCTGGGCCGTGGTGAGGGTGGGCGAGGTTAGCGCCAGGATGAGGATTGGAGAATCCGCGGGATTGTACTTGCGGTAGCTTGGGTTGCCGCGCAGCGTCGTCGGCAGGTCAGCCCGCGCTGCCTGAATTCCCGCCTCCACGTCGCGCGCGGCACCGTTGATGTCGCGATCAATGCCAAATTGGACGACCACGAGCGAAGAGCCGACGCTATTGGTCGAAGTCAGCTCGGTCACGCCCGCAATGGTCGCGAGCCGCCGTTCGAGCGGCTCCGCGACGGTCGACGCCATGATATCCGGGCTCGCACCGGCCATGCTCGCCTGCACCACGATCACCGGCAAAGTAACGTTCGGAAGTGGCGCCACCGGCAAGTGGAAATACGCCAGAATCCCCGAAAGCGCGATTGAGATCGCGAGGAGCGAGGAGGCAACCGGACGGTTGATGAAGAGTGCCGGGATGTTCACACGGTCCCTTCTCCGGTCGATTCGCTCGGCTTGCCGGCGAAGCGGCGCGAGATCCGGTCGAACATCAGGTAGATCACCGGTGTTGTAAACAGGGTGAGCATCTGGCTCACCAGAAGTCCCCCGATGATGGCAAGACCCAGCGGCCGCCGGAGCTCGGATCCGGTGCCGGTGCCAAGCAATAGCGGCAATGCGCCGAGCATGGCGGCAAAGGTCGTCATCAGTATCGGCCTGAAACGCAATAGCGAGGCTTGGAAAATCGCCTCCTGTGGCGCTTTGCCGTGCACGCGCTCCGCGTCGAGCGCGAAATCGACGATCATGATACCGTTCTTCTTAACGATGCCGATCAAGAGGACGATGCCGATGATACCGATCACATCGAGGTCGTTGCCGGCCAACATGAGCGCGAGCAATGCCCCGATGCCAGCGGACGGAAGCGTCGACAGGATCGTTACCGGATGAATGTAGCTCTCGTACAGCACGCCGAGCACGATATATACGGTGACGAGCGCAGCAGCCAGGAGGAACAGCTCGCTCGAAAGCGAATCCTCGAAGGCCTGTGCTGCGCCTTGGAACGAGGTGGTAATCGAGGGCGGCAGATGCAGCGCTGCTTCTGCCTGCCTGATCTCATCAACCGCACCGCTCAAGGAGGCATCCGGCGCCAGGTTGAATGAGACCGTCACTGCCGGAAACTGGGCAAGGTGGCTGATCACGAGCGGCGATTTGGTCACCTTGATGTCGGCGATGCCGCTCAACGGCACCTGGCCGGTCGAGCCGGTCTGGGTGGGCAAATATAAGCTGCCGAGCGACTTCAAGTTAGGAAGACTTTCCGGCTTTGCTACCAGTACGACGCGGTATTGGCTCGACTGGTTGAAAATGGTCGATACGATCCGCTGCCCAAGCGCATCGTAAAGTACGTTGTCGATGGTGGCCGGCGTGATGCCGTAGCGCGCGGCGAGCTGCCGATTGACCTCCACGTTGATGCTCAATCCATCGTTGTTGAGGTCGCTCGTGACGTCGGAGATCGACTTGATGTGTTTCATGCGATCGACGAGTTGCGGCACGTACGTCTGAAAAGCCTCTTGGTTCGGTCCGCGCAGCACGAATTGGTACTGATAGGGCGAAACCACGGTATCCAAGGTAAGGTCCTGCTCGGGTTGCAGGTACAGCTTGATGCCCGATACGTTTGCCACCTCGTCATTCATGCGCAAAGCAATCTGGCGCGCCGTAAGCGAGCGGTCGCCGTGCGCTTTCAAATTGATCAGGAAGCGGCCATTGTTGAGCGTCCGGTTTGTGCCGTCGATGCCGATATACGAGGTAATGGACGTCACGTCCGGATCCTTCATGATCGCATCCGCGAGCTCGGACTGACGCCGGGACATCGCTGCGTAGGAAACGGAGTTGTCCGCGACGCTGATGCCTTCGATTACGCCAACGTCCTGCACGGGGAAGAGCCCCTTCGGGATCACGATGTACAAGACCGCGGTCACCACGATGGTCACCGCAGCGACCACCAGGGTCAGTGCCTGGTGGTCCAGCACCCAGGTGAGCCCGCGCTCGTAACGTTTTAGCGTGCGATCGAACAGATCCTCGCTGATCCGCTCGAAGCGGCTCGGCTTTCGGTCGGCTTTGCGTCGCAAGATGCGCGCGCACATCATCGGTACCAGAGTCAGGGATACCACGGCGGAGATTAAAATGGTGACGGCGAGCGTAACTGCGAACTCGCTGAAGAGGCGCCCGATAACCCCTCCCATGAAAAGCAGTGGAATCAAGACCGCGATCAAAGAAATGGTCAGGGACATGATGGTGAAGCCGATCTGGCCCGAACCCGCCAACGCGGCCTCGAGCGGGCTTTTCCCTTCCTCGAGATAACGCACGATGTTCTCGATCATCACGATCGAGTCGTCCACAACGAAGCCGGTGGCGACGATGAGCGCCATCAGCGACAAATTGTCGATCGAGTAATTGAGCTCGTAGGCGATCGCGAGGGTCGCGATCAAGGAAACGGGCACGGAAATGCTCGGGATGATGGTCGCGGGCACGTTCCGCAGGAACACGAAGATCACGAGCACGACGAGCGCGATCGAGACGAGGAGCTCGAACGCGGCATCCAGTACGGAGGCGCGGATTACTCCCGTACTGTCCGCGACGACCTGGACGTTCATGGCCTGCGGTAAGCTCGCGAGCAATGTCGGCAGCTGTTTCTTGATCTGATTCACGGTAGCGATCACGTTTGCCCCGGGCTGGCGCATCACGTTGAGCACGATCGCGGGGGTATGGTTGAACCACGCGCCTTGCTCGATGTCCTGTGCGGCTTGAGTAACCCGCGCGACATCGCGCATGAACACCGGCGAGCCGTTCTGGTAGGCGATGACGGTGTTCAGGTAATCGTTCGGGTTTTGAATCTGATCATTTGCATTGATGGTGTAGTCGAGGTCCGGCCCGTCGAAATTGCCCTTGGGCTGGCTCACATTGATGTTGGCGAGCAGCGTCCGCATGTCGTCGAGGCTGAGGCCGTAAGCGGACAGCTTCTGCGGGTCGACCTCGACGCGCACCGCCGGCACGTTGCCTCCCGAGGGAGTCACGAGCCCGACACCTGGTACCTCGGAGATCTTGGAAGCGAGCCGATTGTTGGCAATGTCCTGAAGTTGCGTGAGCGAGAGCGAATCCGACGTTACCGCGAGGGTAAGAATCGGTTGATCGGCCGGGTTCACTTTGGCATATACCGGCGGCGCGGGCAGCCCCGTCGGCAGCAGGCTGTTGGCGGCATTGATGGCTTGTTGCACATCCTGCTCGGCGATGTCGAGGCCGAGAGCGAGATCGAACTGCAGGGTGATGACAGATGCGCCCGCCGAGCTCGCCGAGGTCATCTGCGAGAGACTCGGAATCTCGCCGAGTTGCACTTCGAGGGGAGCGGTTACGGTGGTGGCCATGACTTGCGGGCTTGCACCGGGATAGAAGGTCTGTACCTGAATGGTCGGGTAGTCGACATCGGGGAGTGAGGAGACCGGCAGGAACCTCGCCGCGACGAGCCCTATGAGAACGAGCGCAATCATCAGCAGCGAGGTCGCAACCGGCCTCAATACGAACAGACGAGAGATATTCATGGCGCTGGCCCGACTTGCAGCCGATCAGCTGGGGCCGCTCTTGCCCTGAACGGGAGCCGTAGATTTCCCTGCGCCGGGAGGGCCCGGTGCCGACCCAGGCGGAGAAGCGCTGGCGGGCGAGGTGCCGGCCGCTGAGGGTTGCCCGATACTGATCTTCGCGCCGTCGCTCAGGCGGTCGGTACCGTCGACGACCACGGTGTCGCCAATCGAGAGCCCCGACAGGATAGCGGTACTCTTGCCGTCGCTCGGGCCTAGTTTTACTTTGCGTACCGACACCGTGTTGTCGGCGGTATTCACGAGATAGACATAGTCACCGGGGGCGCCGCTCAAGACCGCTGGCGTGGGGACAAGCACAGCTTTGCTCAATGTGTCGACGAGGATCTTGACGTTGACGAACTCGCTCGGAAAGAGCGCCTCGTTGTCGTTCGGAAAGCGTGCGCGCAAGGTCACGGTGCCCGTGCTTGTTGTCATCTGGTTGCTGAGCGCGTACAGGGTGCCGGTCGCAATCTCCTTGTTGTTGTCGCTGGTGTAGGCTGTCACGGGTAACTGCGCACCGGTGTTCACCCGCTCAATAACTCTCGCGAGATCGTTCTGCGCGATCGTGAACTCGACCGTGGTCGGCTTCATGGTGGTGATGACCACGATGCCCGGTGAGCTAGATGCCGTCACGTAATTGCCCGGATCGATGAGTCGCAGACCTACCCGACCCGCGACCGGCGCAACGATGTGGCAATAGACGAGATCGAGCTTGAACTGGTTGATGTTGGCCTCGTCGGACTTGACCTGCGCTTCGTCCTGCTTTACCAGGAAGCGCTGGTCGACGAGGGTTTGCTCCGCAATCGCCTTCTGTTTATTCAGCAGCTCATACCGAGCGAGGTCGGAGCGCGCCTGGTCGAGCGAGGCTTGGTCCTTGAGCAGCGCGGCCTGGGCCTGTTGCAGATTTATTTCATACTGGCGAGGGTCGATCTGCGCGAGGAACTGGTCCTTTTTGACGTCCTGGCCCTCCTTGTACCCGACCTGCGTTAGATACCCGCTTAGCTGCGGAAGCACGGTCACCGTGGCGATGGGTGTCACGGTGCCCAGCTCGGACAGGATCTCCGGCATGTCACCTTGGGAGGCCTTGGCGACCTTGACAACTTCGGGCTGTACGCCGCGCTGGGGCGTCTTCCCTTCGAAGATGTGGATGAGCACGAGGATGACGAGTATCGCCAACAGTGCGCCAACGATCCAACGGACCCGATGGTGCTTAGCTCCCGGAGGGGGACCCTGCGTTTCACCCATAGCGACTCCAACTGTTCCCAAAGCAGAAGTATCCCCGCGCAACCGGAGAGTATCCCGGCATTCTTTTAAACGATGGCTCCGCGGTTTGGGCCAGGCCGGCGAGCGGCAGCCGGCTGAAGTATGCCGCGTCGGACATTTGCCAGTCGAGTGCGGCGGGGTTGGCCGAGGTAGGAACTGACGTGTCGGGTCCAAGTGTCCGCGGCGGCGGAAATCCCGTTATGCAGGCTATGCCCACATAAGTACATGTTAAATAGCTAACTTCCAATCTTTACCTGTCTCCGGAGCCCTGCGACCCGGCACTCGGCGAGGTCCTTGCTCTACAGTGGTTTGCGCAGGACTTCACGGATACCGGGCACGCGCGCCCGTTCGTGCGATCGAAGTCCGCTGATTCCGGCCCGATTGTGCGCCGCAAGCCGGGCCTTGGTGTTTACCTGACTAATCGGCATCTCGTAGTGGCTAAACACGCGCGCCGCATGTCTTCCCACACGCTTGCGCAGTAACAGCGCCGCTTCCTGATACCTATATTTGGTCGCGTGTGACTGAAACACGTTGGCCGAACTGCGCGAAAGCGCCAAGTATCATTTCTTGCGTTCGATCGCGTCGCGGGACGGTGCCTCCATCCATGCGTAGAGCGCGTCGGCCGCCAGGGCATAGCCCGCGGGCCGAAAATGATGGTCGTAATCCCAGTAGAGATGCTCGCCCGCATCTTCGCGCGCGCGGACGAGCGGAGTCAGATCGAGGAAGGGCACGGACAGACGCCCTGCCACCTCTGCGATATGTGCGGCTTGTATCTGGTATTCGGGGCCGCTCATCGACACTACGTCGCGACCGCCGAAACGGTGCTTGAACTGGATGTAATAGTCCGACACCTGCGCCGGATAGGGAATGTACGCGAGCCTCAGGCGTACGTTCCGGGCAGCCAGGAAATCGCGCAGGAACGAAAGATGCGTCGACACGTCAACGGGAATGCGGAAATAATGAGCGTACTCTGCCAGTTCATCGACCGCGAAAGGATTGAACATGGCGCGGCGCATCGCGTCAGCAATGTCGGGGTCGACCTTCGGGGCGAGCGTGGCCGCGTGTTCGGTCCACGGATTTGACGGGTCCGGCACCGCGGCGAGGTACGGCTTCGGCTTGCCGTGCCACGCGAGCGGCACCGGTTCGCCAGCGATCAGTCGCCACACCACCTCAGCAATGCGCGGCCGCCACACCGACCGGTATTTCGGTTCGAAGGGGGGCCGGATTTGCGCGGGCGAAAAGGGCGCCTGGCCGGCAAAATCGTTCGCGTAGAACACCAGTACTACCTCGTCGGGCGAGAGCGCCGGCACGGCGTCCTGAATGAGTTTCAGGTAATCGGGAAGGTCGGTGCCGCCCACGCCGAGGTTAAACACCTCGATCACCCGTCCCGCCGCGCGTGCACGGCGCGCGAATACTGCCGGAATGGCTTCATCGTCCGCCGCCATGAAGCCCTCGACGAAACTGTCGCCGACGAACAGGATCCGGGGCGCGCGCTTATGCGCGACGTCCCACTGCGAATCGCGAAATCCGTAGAGGTTCAGATGCAGTATTGATCCCGCATGATCGGGGTCCGAAGTCCACGAGATCGTCGAGTTCATCAGGAAATTCTTCCTGCGCAACTCTGGCGCAATCGTCGTCGGTGTGTATTCGATGCGATTGAAGTTGGTGAGTTCTGGCAACGGAAACACGATTCGCGCAACGACCTCGATCACGACCAGCGCGAGCGCGATCATCATGCACCAGGCGGCAAGGATTACGCGCGCCCCGGGCATAGGCGGGTTAGACGACTGTCCCGGTACCTTGGTCATGCCTGGCGCCCCCGGCGGCGTACCCATCCGAACCAGATGCCGAAGGGCAGCCACATTGCCTGCGCGATTGTCGTCACGCGCTCGCCGGAGGCCAGGCCTGTACGCGGGTATTCGTCGAGGCCCGGATGGTAGTAGGTCCCAAAGACTTGATCCCAGAGCGTAAGTAACGCCGCATAGTTGCGGTTGAGATGCTGCGGCTCCCGCGAGTGGTGGATGCGATGCACCTGCGGTCCGCTGATTACACGCGACAGCGGCCCGAAGGAAAGCCGCAGGTTGGCATGAATGAACACCGGCCATAGGCCGATGACGAACACTGCGGCGCCTGCCTCGGCCGGTCCCAGGTCGAATGCCATGGACATGGGCAGAATGACAAAGAAAACCCGGAGCATGTCTTCGAGCCAGTGATGCCGGAATGTCGTCGTGGCGTTGAGCGACTCTTCCGAATGATGCAATTGGTGTTGCGGCCAAAGGATACGCCATTCGTGCTGCAGGCGATGGAACCAGTAATAAAAGAAGTCGTATACGACGAGGACCGCGACGGCCTTCCATGCGCCCACGAAGAAGCGATCGACGTGAATCAGCCCGAACGCCCCCGGATATGCGTCGCGCAGCCGACCGACCACCAGCGCCGTCAACAGCGGCAGCGCCAGCAAATTGATCAACTGGTAGAGCAGCATGTACTCGGCGTTAAACCACGACGCGCGCAGCGGCTGCGCGCGTTCGGCGGGAAGCAGTCGCTCGACCAACGCAAAGCCTGCAAAGATCAGCAGCAATTGCCCCATGGCCCATGCGTAATTGCGCAGCAATTCGAGCATTGCGGTCGCCGGTCAGTCGGGTGCGAACGTCGAGCGGTAATCGCGTGCAAGCTCTGCGCTTTGCGTGTCCTTGCGCAGATAGCAGTTGCCAAACACCAATACCTCGATCTCGGTACCCATGAAGCAGTGATATGCATCTTCGGGGGTAAGAACTGGCGGTTCACCACGTACGTTAAAACTCGTGTTGACGAGGACCGGGCAGCCGGTCAGTGCCTTAAAAGCCGAAAGCAATCGATGGAAACGGGGATTGGTATCGCGATCAACCGTCTGGACGCGCGCGGAGTAGTCGACATGTGTGACGGCCGGAATCTTCGAGCGGACCACTTTGAGTTTGGCGATCCCTTCCAGCGCAGCGTCCGCGGCGTTCACTTCGATTCGCTGTCGCGCCGTCAATTGCGCGACCAGCAGCATGTACGGGCTCTCGCAATCGAGATCGAACCAATCGGCGGCATCCTCGCGCAGCACCGCCGGCGCGAACGGACGGAATGATTCACGAAATTTGATCTTAAGGTTCAATGTCGACTGCATCTGCGCCGTACGCGCGTCGGCGAGAATGGAACGATTGCCCAACGCCCGGGGGCCGAATTCGGCTGCGCCCTGGCACCAACCCAGCGCGCGGCCGGCAGCGATATCGGCGGCGCAGGTCGAGAACAGCACATCGTCGTCCAGAACCACGAAGCTCGCGCCTTCGGCCATCAACCGCCGTTCGATATCGTGTTGCACATAGCAGGGACCGAGGTACGAGCCGCGCATCGCATCCTGGCCGCGCCCGTCGCCGCGCAGCCGCGGCGCGCGAAACAGCAAATGGTGAGCCGAAAATGCGGCGCCGAGTGCGCCGCCGGCGTCGCCTGCGGCAGGTTGGATCCAGAGGCCGTCGAAGCGCCCGTCGCGCAGGATCGCGCCGTTCGCCACGCAATTGAGCGCCACGCCGCCCGCAAGACACAAATTGTGCATGCCGGTGCTCTGCGCGATGTCCCGGGTGAGTGCGAGCAACACCTCTTCGGTGACGCTCTGAATCGACGCGGCAAGATCCATGTGTCGCTGCGTCAATGGTTCGTCCCACCCGCGCGGCGCGCCGCCGAAGAGCGCATCGAAGTGCGCATTCGTCATCGTGAGGCCCGTACAGTAGTCGAAGTACGCGAGGTCGAGACGAAACGAGCCGTCCCGTTTGACGTCGATTAGATGGTCTCTGATCAGCCCCGCATAGCGCGGTGTGCCGTACGGGGCGAGGCCCATCAGCTTGTATTCGCCGCTGTTGACGCGGAAACCGCAGTAGTAGGTAAACGCCGAGTACAAGAGCCCCAGCGAATGCGGAAAATGGATTTCGCGCAGGATCGATAATTCGTTGCCACGGCCAACCGCGACAGAGGAAGTCGCCCATTCGCCAACGCCGTCGAGCGTCAACACGGCCGCCTCCTCGAACGGCGAGGCGAAAAAGGCACTCGCGGCATGGCTCAGGTGGTGTTCGCTGAACAGCAGACGGGCGCCCCAGTTGACTCCCGGTGCAAGGGCCTTCATTTCGCCCTGCAGCAGCTCCTTGAGGAACAGTTTCTCCCGTAACCACACCGGAATCGTCATGCGGAACGAGCGAAAGCCGTGTGGCGTGAAGGCGAGATAGGTTTCGAGCAGGCGCTCGAATTTCAGAAATGGCTTGTCGTAGAAGACAACATGATCGACGCGCTCGGCAACGATGCCGGCATCCGCTAGGCAGAACTCGATGGCGTGCCGCGGAAAACGCGCATCGTGCTTTCGGCGGCTGAAGCGCTCCTCCTCAACCGCAGCGACGATCTCACCATCGACAAGCAGGGCGGCCGCGCTGTCGTGATAGAACGCGGACAAGCCGAGCACGTAGTTGGTGTCAGAAGAGCGTGTAGATGAACGGAGCAATCACGGATCCCTGCGACAGCACGATGAGCGCGCCCAGCACCCCCATTGCGAGCAGGATCGGTACCAGCCAGTACTTGCGACGGGTACGGAAGTAGGACCAGAGTTCGCGCAGGAAGGACACGGCCGGGTCAGTACGGGTGGTTGAGGCTTTCGCCGGAAGGTCCGGGTGGCTCGCGCTCGATCCAGTAGGACGCCGCGCCGGGTTCGCGCCGCAGCCGCAGCGGGTCACGCCCGGTCACCCGCATCCACCACCCCATCGGCACGAACATTGCGAAATAGAGCAGCGCCAGCGCGATCGGCGCGACGATGCGCGCGAGCAACGCGCCCACTTTCATCCACGCGCGATTGGGACCCGCGAAGATCTGCGGTGTCCGCCATCCAAGCACTCCCGCCAGCAGCGCAGGCACCAAAGCCCACCAGCGTGGCGATTGCTCCGACAGCAGCGGCCAAAGGCCAACGAGCAAGCTCACTGCCGCAAGCATCAGGCCGAACGCGCGGGGCGACGCGGCACGGACGTCGTGGTGCGGCTCGAACGACTCGTGAATTCCGGCTTCAGGCAATCGAGAATCCTTAGCTATACCTTTCGCATTCCACCGACTGACACGCGGTCGTTGATTATAGCCTGACACTTTCGCGGCATGAAAGCGAACGAACGGTGCAATCTCGCCGAGTACGAAGGGCACATGGAAATGACGCCCGGTTGCTCGCCGAGCTCGATCGCAGAGGGCTACGGGCAGGATGCAGTAATGGCCTGCGAGACTCAGTAGACGGTGCGGTGTAGTGCCTTAGGGGCGGCAGCATGAAGGCATAGGGCTTGTCCTTTAGGCCGCTTGTGAGATCGAGGCACGTTGCGCCAATCCCCGACCGAAGGAAAAGTTCTCGCCTGGACTCTCGAAGAGCCCGATCATGAGGTCATCCGGCGATATTCCAGCACCCGCAACGATTCGCTCGTTCAGTTCCTTGAGCAAAGCAAGGCGCGTCTCCTTCGGTCGGCCGGAGATGAACGCGAGTTCAAGCACAATGAAGTCGTCGGAATATTTCATCCCGAGAAACGACCGCGTGTGCAAGAAGCGATCGCGCGGAAGCTCATGGATTATTTGGAAAAAATCATCAGGGGGAATCTTCAGAATGCTGATGAGCGCCTCCTGCAGCGCCTTGGAAGCGTTGCCGAGGCGACGCTCGTCGTATCGACCTTCGAGGACATGAATTTTTGCGAGGGGCATTTCCAAATCTCCTTGTCGATTGATTGCAGCGACTAGATCGCTTCTAGCGCGAGAGCGATTCCTTGTCCTCCGCCGATACACAGAGTCACGATGCCGCGCTCTAGACCGTCACGCCGCATCGAATGCAATAGACGCGTGGCCAGCACCCCGGTAGCTCCGATCGGATGGCCATGGGCGATTGCATTGCCCTCGACGTTGACGATGTCTTCTGGGAGGCCCAGTTCGCGCGACACCGCAAGCGGCACGGCCGCGAACGCATCGTTGATCTCAGCTGAGCGCCCTCGCCTTACCTGGACCAGGCGCCGTACCTGGTGCTGCCGCTGGAGCGGGACGGCCTCATAAGCATCAAGGACGGCACCCTGGATCGCCGCAGCAAAGCGCTGCATTTGACCAAGGCGGGCGCCGAGCGGGTTCGCGTCGCGCAAAAAGTGTGGAAACAGGCACAGACTGGCCTAGAGGCCACATTTGGCAGCGAGCGCGCTTCGAAGCTGCGCAACGCGTTACACTTAGCTGTAGGCGTCGTTCGGACCGTTGCGCGCAAACGTCACTCGGGGGTCAAAGATGTCCACCGCTTTCAGCAAAGGCGACTATCATTGTCCAATCAAGGGTGCGGAAGTGACTTCTCTTCTCTGGTGCGGCTTATGTCGAGACCGGCACGCATTGGTACCGGGATGGTGACCTCAGCGAACGCAAGCGAACACTTTCATTGACGATGTTGATCGCATAACAGCCTAAGCCGATCGAGAAGACAGGAGGGTCGATGCGATACAAAATTCTCTGCGAACGCACCGGGTTGCGGCTATCGAAGGACCGCATATGATCACACTGAATATCAATGGCCAATCGCGCAACGTCGACGTACCAGCCGATATGCCGTTGCTCTGGGTTCTTCGTGACGTGCTCGCGCTCACGGGAACGAAGTTCGGGTGCGGCATTGCGCAATGTGGCGCATGCACAGTCCATCTGGATGGGGCGCCCGTTCGCTCCTGCCTATTGCCGGTCGGATCGATCGGAGAGCGTCAGGTAACGACCATCGAAGGTATCGGATCGACGGCCGCCGGAGCTCGTGTGCAGAAGGCCTGGCTCGATCTGGAGGTCGTCCAGTGCGGTTACTGTCAGTCGGGACAGATCATGTCGGCTGCTGCCTTGTTGGAAACCATGCCCAGCCCCGATGATGCGGACATCGACGCAGCGATGGCCGGAAATATCTGCCGTTGCGGTACCTACGTCCGCATTCGCAATGCGATCAAACAGGCCGCCAAGGGCGGGTAGCACTTCGACGGAGATTCAATCATGGCGCAAGCATCAAGCCGCTCGGTAGCCGTCGCGATCCCATCCAGGCGCGCGTTCCTGCAGGCCAGCGTTGCGACGACCGGTGCGCTTTTGCTCGGCTTTCGGCTTCCCCTCGCGGGCGCCGTGAGTCCGAAAGGTGGCGACCCGTTCGCTCCAAACGCATTCATCCGCATCGACCGCCAGGGTGTTGTAACCCTGATCATGCCGCAAGTGGAGATGGGTCAGGGCGTGTATACGGCCATCGCCATGATTCTGGCCGAAGAACTCGATGCGCAATGGGAGCAGGTTCGGTTGGAAGCGGCGCCGCCGAGTGACAAGCTCTATGGCAACCCGACTTTCGGGATTCAGGCTACCGGGAATTCGAATTCGATCCGGGCGTTCTGGATGCCGCTGCGCAAGGCCGGTGCCAGCACACGCGCGATCCTGGTCGAGGCGGCCGCACGCCGCTGGAAAGTGGATGCCGGTACCTGCCGTGCTGAGAATAGCGAAGTGATCCACGCCGCGAGCGGCCGCAAGCTCGCGTATGCCGTGTTGATAGATGATGCCAGCCGGATCGCGCCGCCGAAGGATCCTCCGCTCAAGGCCCCCGCGGACTTCAAGCTGATCGGCAAACCGCTGAAGCGCCTCGACACGCCGGACAAGGTCAACGGTAAGGTCATCTATGGCATCGATGTCATGCCGCCGGGCGTAAAGTTTGCCACGCTGGCAGCCTGCCCGGTATTTGGCGGCAAAGTCGGACACGTGAACGACACCAAGGCGAAGCAGGTTCCCGGGGTGCATCAGGTGCTGGTGCTGGACGATTTCGTTGCGGTGGTCGGCGACCACATGTGGGCTGCGAAGCAGGGTCTCGCCGCGCTCGACATATCCTGGGATGAAGGCCCGAACGCGAAAGTGAATTCGGCGGCGGTTTGGCAGCAGATCAGGGCAGCGAGTGAAAAGCCCGGCGCCGTTGCCAAGACGGCGGGTGATGCCGCCAAGGCGTTGGGCGAAGGCGATAGGCTCGATGCGGCCTACGAAATGCCGTTTCTCGCTCACGCCACGATGGAGCCGATGAATTGCACCGCGCACGTACGGGCGGATGCTTGCGAAGTCTGGGTCGGCATCCAGGTGCTGCCCAGGGCTCAGGCGATCGCCGCCAAGGTGACCGGCCTGCCGCTGGAGAAAGTCACGGTACACAATCTCCTGATCGGCGGCGGGTTCGGACGCCGGCTGGAGGTCGATATGGTCGAAAAGGCCGTGCGCATCGCCAAGCAGGTCGATGGACCGGTCAAGGTGATCTGGAGCCGCGAGGAAGACATTCAGCACGACATCTACCGGCCGGTGTATCGCGACTTGTTGTCCGCGAGCGTGGCCAATGGCCGGATTGCAGGGTGGACGCATCGCATAACCGGCTCGTCCATCATGGCGCGTTGGTTCCCGGCGGGATTTCAGAAGGGCATCGATATCGACGCCGTCGATAGCGGCGCCGACATGCCATACGACATTCCGAATCTGCGCGTCGAATACACCCGTGACGAGCCTCCTGCTGTGCCGACCGGATTCTGGCGTGGCGTCGGGCCCAACAACAATGTGTTCGCCATCGAAAGCTTCATCGATGAGCTGGCAAAGAAAGCCGGCAAGGACCCGGTGACGTTTCGCCGCGACATGCTTGGCAAGAGTCCGCGACTGCGCGCTGCTGTCGATCTGGCTGCCAGCAAGGCAGGGTGGGGAAGTACGCTTCCCGCGCGCCGCGGACGAGGTATCGCGGCACAAACTGCATTCGGCAGTTTCATCGCCACCGTCATCGAAGTGGAGGTCGACGATCACGGCGAGGTTAGCCTCAAGCGCATCGTTTCAGCCGTGGACACCGGCATCGTCGTCAATCCGGACACGGTGATGGCCCAGCTGCAGGGAGGCCTCATCTTCGGCTTGACCGCGGCATTGTACGGAGAGATCACGATCGACAAGGGCCGCGTACAACAGAGCAATTATCGAATGCTACGCATCGACCAGGTGCCGAACATCGAAGTGCATCTAATCAAGAGCGGTGAGGCGCCCGGCGGAATCGGCGAAACCGGAACGACTGCTGCGCCACCCGCGCTGGGCAACGCGATCTATGCTGCTACCGGTGTTCGTCTGCGTCGTCTGCCCGTCGACCGCGTCGCGCTGGCTGTGAGTAAATCCGCATGAAAGCTGCTTCATTCTCCAAGCGTGTTGGCGCCGTCATCGTCGTTGTTGGGGTGATCGGCCTCTTGGTACTCGGGTGGTATGGCACGCGCCCTGGGCCGATGGCGTTCGCGAGTGGAAAGACTGTTGTCCTGGATGCCTACAGTGGTCGCCCAACCGGGGTTCCCGCAGACTTTCACGAGACCGATCCGGTGGCGCGAGGACGCTATCTTACTGATGCAGCCGATTGCAAGGCTTGCCATACAGCGAAGGACGGCAGCCCTTTCGCGGGCGGCCTCGCATTCAAGACGCCGTTCGGCACGATGTACTCGCCGAACATCACGCCGGACAAGCAAACCGGCATCGGGGCCTGGACCGATGCGGAGTTTCTTAGAGCCGTGCATGAAGGCATCGGTCGCGACGGGAAGAGACTGTACCCGGCGTTTCCCTACGCTGCCTACACGTATCTCACTAATGAGGATGCGCTGGCTATCAAGACGTATCTGTTCACGCTTGCGCCGGTTGCGAACGTTCCACCGCAAAACGAGCTGGGCTTTCCGTTCAACCAGCGCTGGCTAATGACGTTCTGGTCGGGGCTGTTCAATCCGAACCGGCGCTTCACGCCAAACGCCGATCAGAGCCCCGAATGGAATCGCGGGGCGTACCTGTCCGAGGCGCTCGCACACTGCGGCGACTGTCATACGCCGCGCAATCTGATGGAGGCGTTGGATAACCAGCGCAAGTTTGCCGGCACGGTGGTGGACGGCTGGCGCGCCTACAACATCACCGGCGATTCGGCTTCGGGCGTTGGAGCCTGGAGCGAAGCCGACCTTGCCCAGTACCTGTCGACTGGCCACGCGAAAGGACGCGGCACCGCGTCGGGCCCGATGGCGGAGGCCGTGGACTTGAGCTTCGAAAAGCTAACCGCCGCCGACATCGGCGCGATGGTCGTCTATCTGCGCAGCGTGCCCGCAATCTCAACGCCCGATCTGAGCGCTCCGAAGGCCGCGTCCGCGCCTGCAGATCCGAAACAGGGTGTCATTGCCAACGTCGACCCATACGGCAAGCAAATCTTCGAAGGTGCCTGCGCAAGCTGCCACAGCTGGACCGGCGTAAGTCCGTTGGCTTCACGTGCGACCCTGACCGGCAGTCGCGCGGTGAATGATCCAACCGCGATCAACGTCGCGCAGATCGTGTTGTCGGGTACCCAGCGGCAACGGTCCGATGGCACCCTTGCCATGCCAGCCTTCGGCGCTGCCTATAGCGATACGGAGATCGCCGCCGTCGCCAACTACGTCACGGCGCGGTTTGGCACTATGCATTCGGCGATCACGGCGAAGGACGTGCAAAAACTTCGCGCGACCGAGTAGCATTACCCCCGCTTGGGCTGCGTGCTGAGCCGCCGACCTGAAGGATCCACGCGCGTGAGTTGGTCGGCTGCCCGACCGGCGGCCAGGATACGACGCCCCGAATCGTCAATAATTCGGACGCTGAGAACGTCTATCTAGCGACTAAGGTCTGCAAATACCCCGATTCGAAGGATACGGGGCTCAGGACCTTCGCTATCGTTACAAGGTACCGAGCTCATAGGATCTGGTACGCGAGAGATTCGAGGCAGTGAGCGATTTGCACGCGCCTGGAGATTTGAGTTCGCGGCTACTTGCGTTTGATGACCAATAGCACAACTCCCGCGACGATGACCACGATGCTCGCCCAGCTCGGAATGACGGTGGTTTCCTTTTCGGCGACCGAGAATTTGAACGGCCCGAAATTACCTTCATGCGTTTCCTTGGTGTAGTCGAAGTGGCCATAGAGCAGTCCAAAAAGGCCGACAGCCAGGAGGACGATCCCCAGTATTTTTATGCCGCCCATCTGTATCTCCCCTGAGACCAAATCGGTTGGCGCGAGACGACGCGCAAATTCGAAGCCAATCTACGCCTGCCGGTCATGAGGGTCAACGATATGGGCGACGGGGGGCCGTCGTGACCCATCTCCATTGCGGTCAGGAACGCGCAGTCTCATCGAGCGCTGCTGATGGTGCCATGTCGGAGGGCTCGCTCGGACCCGGCCATATTAGGATCGCCAGTACCGCCGCAACAGTGCCGATACATGATTCACTAAACCGAAGCAGTGCGTTTTGAATCGGGTTCAATGTCGGGTTAAGGGAAGCAATCACCATGATCACGGTCACTGTGATCGCTGCCAGACGGGCATGATCCGGAATCCGAGCACCATGACAGATGAGCACTGTTGCGAACACGGACACGGCCATTCCCAAGGGGCTAAATGGCAGCAGGGTGAGGTAAACGGCGCTGAGGATCGATCCAATGGCCGTTCCGACTATCCGGAGCCACGCGGACGACCACGTCTCGCGCCGTGTCGCCTGGAGCACCACGATTCCGGAGATCGCGCACCAGAGCCCTCCTATGCTTGCCGATGCGCCATGAATCAAGCCGCTGGAATGAGATCCGCCCAGATACGAAGCGAGCGATACCAGCGCGATCTGGATAGCAACACGGATAGCGTCAAGACTCATGATGGCAGCTCGATCCGGCGGCGCAAAGCCACGACGGTTCACCGTGACGTGCGAGAGGTCCGGGCCGTTGCGCACGCGACGCGATCACGCCGTCGGCGCCAAGCCTCTGCGCCTCGCCGGCAAAGTACCCGAATTGGCGTCGGGCGAGTTGTCGGCCCATGGGGTTCTCCAACTGTGAGCGATTCGCCATAGGTTACTGACAATTTATTCGTCCTTCAAATCAGCAGGTCGGCAACAACGTCAGCGTCCGAACTGCTGGCATTGTTGCCGACCTGTTGGGCGGCGATCGCCTCACGATTTCCGCTTCGATGAAACGGGCCGGCCGCTCGAAGGCGGCAAAGTGGTCGCCCTTCTTTAGCTGGATTTCGCCTCTGCGTTGTGCTTTCGGAAGGTGGCTTCTCCCGCGTCGGACACCTTGACCCACTTCGGGTCAGGCGAGGCACCGGCGTCGTACTTGTCGTGCCAGTTCCACCATTTATACGGTGCGGTCTGAGGGTAACCCTCTGGCGACTCTTCCCAAGTCTCCTGACGTCCGAGCGGCGTGATGTCGAGGTAGCTCCAGGTGGTCCCCATCGCCTCGTCACCGCGGAGGTTGATGAAGTATGTGCGGAACACCCGCTCGCCGTCGCGGAAGAAAACGTTGTGGCCGTGCCATTCATCGACGCCGAAGTCCGCGTCGAAGCCGTCGGTGAGGGTATACCAGGGTATCTCCCAACCCATCCCTGCCTTCAGGCGCGCGATGTCTGCTTGCGGCGCGCGCGAGACGTAGGCGAGGGTGGTGTCGCGGGCGTTCAGATGGGCAAGGTGGGCGACCTGATCGGCACCCAGGGAGCAGCCGCGGCAGGCGTGATCAGGCCAGCCGAGCACTCCGGGCTCGAAGAATGCGCGATAGACGATCAACTGGCGGCGCCCCTCGAACAATTCGAGCAGGCTTACTTTGCCCCTAGGTCCGTCGAACTCGTATCTCTTGTCCACAGCCTGCCAAGGCATCAGCCGGCGTTCGGCTGCGAGCGCATCGCGCGAGCGGGTCACGGCCTTCTCCTTCACGAGAAGCCGTTGGCGCGCAGCCTCCCACTCCGGCTGCGACACGATGGGGGGTGTATTCATCGCGAAACGCACTATCCCGTCTTCCTTGTCTCTCTGCCTGCTTGTTGCCATCTCATTTCTCCTCTGCATTCTGAAAAAGACCGAGACGATTCGCTCGTAAAAATTTTGTGAACTTGCCGATGTACACTGCCAGAATTCCACCAGAGGATCCGACCCCGGCGGCCACCACTACTGCGCTTGCGATGCATGCTGGGCACATATGTATCTCCTTTGAAGTTCTAATTCGCCTACGCCTGGGTGCATTACCCGTAGCGCCACTGCTTTTCTTCCTTCACAGAAAGTTGGTTTAGTTGCGATCTCGATATGACCGAGTGCATGGTGGTCATGTACCAATACTGATTCAGGTTTCGAATGGCCGGGGAGTGACAAGTGTGGCGGGATTCCGACCGGCGCCGAGAGCGCTCCCGCAGCCGCAGTGCGCCGGGAGCATGTCCGCACTCCGAGGCTGCCGCGATGCCGATAGAGCCAGATAAGCAGTGCGATGATGCTGCCGCCAGGCAGCATCATCTCGATTGCGACATACGGCCCCAGCCCACGCAACAATGCGCGCACGCGGGCAATCCAAGGGTCGACTTGTGTTTTCATCTTGATCTCCTGATGAGCGCTTTTGATGCCTGCCGCATCAGCCTCTGCGTCATGGTTGTCGCTTTCCTTAGGTACAATTTGATGATTCTTGGTCACGACATAAACTTAGCGCCGGATATCGAGACGGTGGGAGTCACAAGTGTGGCGGGATTCCGATGGACTCATTGATCACGGCCGCAGCGCGTGCACTCGCGGCAGGTGATCTCCTCGGCGCGTTAAAGCGGGTCGCCCTGCGTGACGACGCGCCTGCGCTCGCGCTGCGAGGCATCGCGATGGCGCAGCTCGGCGATCTCGTTCGCGCAAAGGCTCTCATTCGGCGTGCTGCGCGCGCATTCGGTCCGAAAGAGACGGTCGCTCGCGCGAGGTGTGTCGTCGCCGAAGCAGAGATCGCACTCGTTTCGCGTGACCTGAGCTGGCCTGTTAAGGCGCTCGATGCGGCGCGGGTGACGCTCGAAGCGCACGGTGACCGCGTAAATGCAGCGCATGCGCGGAATCTTGAAATCCGGCGTCTGCTCCTGGTCGGGCGTCTCGACGAGGCCGACCGTGCGCTGGCCGAACTCGACCCTGCATTCTTCCCGCCCGCGTCGAGGGCCGCTCACGAGCTGGTCGTTGCGGGAGTCGCGATTCGACGTCTGCAGACAAAGGCCGCTCGCGCTGCTCTAACTCGGGCCGAGCACGCCGCGCGCGAGGCGGACATCCCCGCGCTAACAGCGGAAGTCGAAAGTGCATCCCTCGTGATGGACACGCCCGCGGCACGCCTGATCGCGCGTGGCGAGGAACGCCTGCTCCTGCTTGAGGAGGTCGAAGCGCTTTTGGCGTCAGGAGCGCTGGTCGTTGACGCGTGCCGTCATGTCGTGCGGGAGGCGGGCATGGTGATCTCGCTCGCAACGCGCCCGGTATTGTTCACGCTTGCACGCGCACTGGGCGAAGCGTGGCCCGGAGAAGTGTCGAGGGGTACGCTCGTTGCGCGCGCCTTCCGGGCGAAGCAGGTCGATGAATCGCATCGCGCACGGTTGCGAGTCGAAGTCGGGCGTCTTCGCGCGGAGCTTCGGGTTCTGGCGGATGTGAGCGCGACCAAGCAGGGCTTCGCGCTGACGCCGCGCCGCGCACGCGAAGTGGTCGTGCTGGCGCCGCGCGTCGAAGAGCAGCACGCGGCGGTGCTCGCCTTCCTCGCAGATGGCGAGTCGTGGTCGAGTTCGGCCTTGGCGATTGCGCTCGGAGCCAGTACGCGCACGGTGCAGCGGTCACTCGATTCGCTTGCGGCAGCGGGAAAGGTGCAATCGTTCGGTCGCGGGCCCTCACGTCGTTGGATCACCCCGCCCGTGCCGGGATTCCCGACAATCTTGTTACTCCCCGGTCCACTGCCGAATGACTAGGATTGACGCATGAGACGATCTGCAGCCGAAATCCTCCGTGAATATGGGCCCTTTCCGGGTGTGGACCAGGTAAACGGGGTTACGTTTGACGGTCAGCACGTTTGGTTTGCTTGCGGAGACAAGCTAAACGCCTTCGATCGGGCGAGTGGGAAGGTGCTGCGCTCGATTGATGTCGCCGCGCATGCAGGAACGGCCTTTGACGGCCAGCACTTGTTTCAGATCGCCGAGGATCGCATCCAGAAGATCGATCCGAAGACCGGCCGTGTCCTCGCGACAATCCCGGCACCTGGCGGTGGCGGTGACTCGGGGCTCGCGTGGGCGGAGGGAACGCTCTGGGTGGGGCAGTCTCGAGGCCGGAAGATCCATCAAGTCGATCCTCAAACGGGGGCGATTCTTCGCACCATCGATTCCAATCGGGTTGTCACCGGCGTCACCTGGATCGACGGCGAACTCTGGCACGGGACCTGGGAAGGGGACGAAAGCGATTTGAGGCGAATCGATCCTCGAACGGGAGATGGCCTGGAGAGAATCGAGATGCCGCCCGGAGTGGGCGTGTCAGGGCTCGAGTCCGATGGCGGCGATCAGTTCTTTTGCGGAGGCGGAAGGAGCGGGAAGGTGAGAGCCGTCCGCCGGCCCCGGCGGGACTCCGAGAAGGGCGGCCGCTCGGAAATCGACGCCGACTCCATGAAAAAGTAATCGAAGCGCCCCTCGCTTGCAGGCGGCCAAGGCCTTTCAATGAATTCAACGGCTTGCTGTGCGTCGCCAGAACACCGCATTACGACGGCGTGAAGGCCGACGGCAAGGAGCCCGCGATCATCGCCATTTGCGGGTTGGGGCCGATTACATTCCACAACACCGAGCCCGACACGCCGGGGTGGCGCAAGGTCTGAGCGTCTGGCGTCGTGGCGTTCACGGACCGGCTATGCCTGGCAATGAGCGGCGAGGGCCACTGAAATGTCCACACTTCTGTTACAAATGCTGGAGGTCGCCGCCATTCTCGGCGCTCTTTTGCTCGTCGTTGCTCTAATCCTATCGGCCAGCCGGACCTATCGTCCATGGGCGATAGCGGTACTCTGCGGGGGCGTTCTCGGCGCCGGGTTGGGCGTTGGCCTTTGGCTTCTTTTTGGTCATATCTTCGCTGTCGGGCGGGAGGTTACCATCAGTGATGTGACTGTGATGCTTGCATCGGCAGCGTTTGGCATGGGCGGAAGTCTCGGAGCGGCAGTGTGCTACCTCGCCGACCTATTTCAAGCTAATGTGCGCCGGCATCCGCAGAAGAATCCGCGCCTATTCTTATAGCAATTGGCCCACGGCATTACGCGCGGAGGATCCACCGGTTCAGCAGCCCGGTGGCCGATGAACATGGAGTGCCGTGCTTCTTGCGTGGCCAAGAATCCAAGCATAGCGGCAACGCTATAAGACTCTCGCGGGGCGCTTTTGGCCGAATCCCACCGACCGGAATTGCGCGCACTGGCTACTTGACTCCGAACGAATTCGAGCAGCAACATGGAGTCACTGCTGACTGCAGTGGGCATAGCCTTGGCCCATCGAGCAGCGACTGCCGGCCCAACTGAAGCAGCCGGCAGCAGATTCGAAGGAGGAGGCGATGCAAGTCACTGGCATGCTGTATGGGGCAAAGCTTCTCAAGTTCGCCGGCTTTCCTACGTCCGAAGTGCTCGGGCCTTCTGCGAGCGAGGAAGAGATCAAGGCGCTTATAGACCGTTGCGGCTCGGTGTTCGTCAAGCCGGTCTTCAAAGGCGGCGTCGGTAAGAAGGGCAAGTCGGGGTTGCTTGGCAGGGCTACGAATCTGAGAACCGCACTAAAGGAGAAGGAACGCCTGTACTTCGTTGAGCATCGGGTTGGCAATGTTGTCGCAAAAGCCAATGGAGTGACGTTCGAGGGGGCGGTGCCGGCAGAGCACGAGGTGTACTTCTCGATTTCTGATTCTACGCACTTCCGCGCGCCGACCATGACGCTTACGCATCACGGCGGAATAGACATCGAGGAGCTCGACAGGAGCCAGGTTGCGCAGATCCCGTTCGATTCGTTGACGGGGCTCAAGGCCTTCGTCGTAGCTAACGCGCTGACGGCGTTGAAGGCGCCAACGCCGATCATCTCGCCGCTCGTACAGCATTTGCCGAAGCTGTGGGAACTCTATCATGACTTCGGGATGACTACGCTCGAACTCAATCCGATTCGCATGCGGCCGGATCGCAGTGGGCGCCTCACGCCGGTCGCCTGCGATTTCAAATGCGGCTTCGACCGCGACGATCCGCGCTGGCAGCGCCTCGACCTGCCAGCCCATCTGTTCGCTGTGGACTATTCGGACTTCGAGCAGGAAATAAATCAGCTGCGGACCTATCAGGGGCAGAGCGATGTCTACGTCATCAATGACAAGGGGACCATCCTTGCGCCAACCTTCGGCGGTGGCGCCAATTCGTTGGTGTCCGAGATGCTCGGAGACGACGCAATTATCTCCTCCGATTTTGGCGGCAACCCGCCGTACGAGAAGATGAAACAGGTGGCGCAGATCTGCTTCAAACACTGGCTTAAGCAGACCAACGTGCTGTTCATCATCGGCGGCAAGTCCAATAATACCGACATCTTTGAAACGCTGCGCGCAATGGCCGACGCGTTGCGTGAACACTTCAGCGCGCACGGACCGACCGCGCTTTATGTAGTCATTGGAAGGGGTGGCCCCAATCTCGTTCGTGGGATGGGCGCAATGCGTGACACGCTCGAAGCGCTGGGGCTTCCCTATCGCATCTTTGGTTTCGATTCCGACATGAGCGAAGTGATCTTGCACGCGAAGGCCGTCGATGCGTGGATGAAGGCCGGTGGACGGAAACAGGTCGCGGCCAAACTGAAGATTGCCGAAACTGCGTCGTAGCGCGCACAAGCGGCGCCTGAAACCGGGCGCCGGCAGAAAGACCATGGCTGGAGGCTTGCGATGAACAGGCGCGGTGTCGGCGATTTCAAGTACTACGTGGGAATTAGCTCGCTGTCTCAGGTAGCGACGCGCGACGATCGCGTCTGCGTGCTCAATATACTGGGCGGCGAGTCAAGCGATGTGACACCCGTCGGACATGCATACTCCGGGGGCAACGTCGTATTCGGTACCGCGCCGGGAAAGCGCGGCCAGGTCCTTGAAACCGAACTCGGGCCGGTGCCCGTATTCAACAACGTTCTCGAGGGGCTTGCGGCCGGACATCGCTTTAACTGCGGCGTGGTCTACCTGCCGCCGTCGGCGGCACGCGACGGTGTCGCAGAGTTTATCCGCGTCAACCCTGACCTCAAGAAGATCTTCATTGTCACGGAAAAACTGTCCGTACGAGATTCACGCGAGATCCGGGCCATGGCGCAGGCCAACGGCATCGATATCTTTGGCGGCAACAGTCTTGGAGTTGCCGACTCCTGGAATCACGTGCGCATCGGGGGCGCGCTCGGTGGCGACAATCCCGAGGAGGCGTTGCGCAAAGGGTCGATTGCCATCTTCTCCAATTCCGGCAATTTCACGACGACAATTGCGACGTACCTGCGTATGGCCGGTTGGGGTACAACGACCCTCATTTCGAGTGGCAAGGACGTATACATCCACTTCGCCGCGCCGGAGTTCGCGTTCGCGCTGGCCAATGATGCGCGAAGCAAGGCGGCGGTCCTTTACGTGGAGCCGGGAGGCTACTACGAGTTGGACGCCGAGTTCACCAAGCCGATTGTCGCCTGCGTTGTCGGACGCTGGAAAATAAAACTCACGCGTGCGGTTGGTCATGCCGGAGCGATGTCGGGAGGCGGTGATGACGCGCTGTCCAAAGAGCGCTGGTTCATGGACAAGCTCGGGGTCGATGGCATCTTTACGCCAGATAATCCGGTTGTCTCCGCGCGCGGCGCATTGGTGACCAATATCGCGCACATTCCAGCGGCAATGACCGCGGTTATGCGCGAGAACGCGACACGCACCGACTTCGCTCCAGAAGGGAGCCTCGCGCTGAAGCCCTGGTTTGCATCGAATCAGGGCTTGGCCATCCCGCCCGCGCTCGATCTCGCTGTCGTCGGAGCCATGCCGCCCTACGACGAGCAGATCGCACAGCTTGATCGGCAAATCGGTAGCGTGCCGCCACGGCAGAACATGAAGGACGCCTCCGGTGCGTCGCAGATGGATGCGCGGACGCAGGTCACGAGCCTCTATAACGTGGCCATGCTGGAGGCGGCGCAGCATCCCATCGAGTCGAACATCGCACTTGCGCTGCTTCACGAAATGGGCGACGCGAACGATCATGCGCTGATCAACGTCGCCATCGGCGCCGGGATAAACCTGCATGGAACTCCGGAATTGGCGGCGGCTGATGCCGCACGCAATGCGGGAAACGCGCCCAACACGGTTCTCTGCGCCGCGGCAGCAATAATCGGTCCTCGGCGTGCCGAAGGTGCGCGTGCTGTCGCACGTTTGCTGATCGACCGATTTGCCGCTGCCAAGCTGACCGATGCATTCGACGAAAACTTCGATCTTGGCAAGGTATCCACCGATGCAAGCACCCGTGCCGCGCTGGTTAGTGACAAGCGCGACGACCGTGCCGAGGCGATGCTCGCCGGTATCGAGGCCCGCAATGCGAAATCGGTGCTCGTACGCTTCGTTCGCAGCCTGGACGGCCATCCGACCGCAGATGCGGTGCTTGCAGCAATTACCACGACGCTCGCGTGGGCGCCACTCATGCGCAAACGCATTTCGCGCGCCAGCGCCGAGAATCTGCCATGGTGGATGCGACTGTTCGCGACGCTGATCGGCGCGTCGGTCGATGCGTCGCGGCACGAACCGGAGCGATTTTGCGGCATTGCCAACACCGAGATTGTCGGTCGACGATCACTAGCCGAGGTCGCGTGCTCAGCGCTGCTGGGCCAGGAACCGACTGCGTCGGATCTGTTCTCGTTCCAGACCTTGGTCGGATTGCTGCTCACCAACGGTCCCGGAGCCATTTCAGCGCAGGGCGCCAAGGGCGCTGTGTCCTCGGACGGCCCCGAGACGCCATCACGAATCCAACTCAACAAGGCGATGATCGGCTTCCTCACGCACTCCGGCTACGCCCATGGCGGAAATGGCTATGAGGGCGTCGCGTTTCTGATTGAGCGCTTCCGTGGCGTCGACTTGCAAGACCCGGGGCAAACAAAGCACAACCTCGATCTCGCCGCCATGGCGGCAAAGTTCGCCCGTGAATATTCGGCCCAGAAAACGTCGAATAGAGAGCTTGGCGCAACTGAAGGCCAGGCAATCCCATGCATTAATCACCCGGTGTTCAAGGGTAAACCGGTAAATATCGATCCGCGCGAAAAATTTGTGCGGGAGCTATTCGAGGCGCGCGGCGAATACAACGTCTTTCACGATTTCTACCGTACGTTGGTGCAGGCACTGTTCGACGAAGGCGCGACCCGCAATGTGTTTTGCGTCAACGTCGACGCGCTTATCGCGGCGCTGCTGCTCAAGATGCTTTGGCCGCGGTATCGCGCCGGGGCCTTACCGGCGCAGGCGCTGGAGACCGCTGCGTTTACGGTCTTCCTTTATGGGCGCATGATCGGCTGCGCTGCAGAAATTGAAGACCATCTCAATCGCGGTCGCAATATGGATACCAGGACGCAACAATCGGCGTGCCGCTTCGTAGCCTGATGCAGCGCAATGCGCATAGACGCACTTAGAGGTAAGAGAGGAAGGTCATGACAGCAGCGACAATGGTGGCCGGAACAAACCCGCCGTCGAAAATAGGCGCCGTCATTCGCGTGACGAGCGGAAATTTTCTTGAGCAATTCGATTTTTTCCTGTTCGGTTTCTACGCAACATATATTGCCCAGGCATTTTTTCCAGCTCACAGCGAATTTGCCTCGCTCATGCTGACGTTCAGTGCATTCGGCGCGGGATTTCTCATGCGGCCGCTGGGTGCGATCATCCTCGGCGCCTACATTGACAAGGTCGGCCGCCGCAAGGGCCTTATCGTTACCTTGTCCATCATGGCCAGTGGGACGATCCTCATTGCCTTTGTACCGGGCTACGCGACCATTGGCCTGGCCGCTCCACTGCTCGTTCTGACTGGCCGCTTGCTCCAGGGCTTCTCGGCGGGCGCCGAACTCGGCGGCGTTTCGGTCTATCTCAGCGAAATGGCGACGCCCGGTCACAAGGGTTTCTATACCAGTTGGCAATCGGCGAGCCAACAGGTCTCGATCATTGCGGCCGCCGCGCTGGGTTATGGGCTCAATCTCTGGATGCCACCAGGGGACATCAACGCTTGGGGCTGGCGCGTTCCGTTTTTCGTCGGTTGCGCGATCGTCCCGTTAATCTTTATTCTGCGGCGATCGCTTGCGGAGACCGAGGAATTCAAGGCGCGCACGCATCACCCAACTTCGCGTGAAGTTTTTCGATCCATGGCCGAAAACTGGTCTGTCGTTCTCCAGGGAATGTTGCTCGTCGCTATGACCACGACGACGTTCTATCTGATTACGGTCTATACGCCGACGTTCGGCAAGACGGTCTTGAAACTCAGTTCCGCAGACAGCCTTATCGTCACATTTTGCGTTGGTATTGCGAATTTCTGCTGGCTGCCGATCGGGGGAGCGCTGTCGGATCGTATCGGCCGGCGCCCGATCCTTCTAGGAATTACCATACTGGCAATTTTCACGACCTATCCGGCGCTCGCTTGGCTCACTGCGGCGCCGGACTTTGAACGCATGCTGTTGGTGCTGCTTTATTTTTCCTTCTTCTTCGGCATCTACAATGGCGCCATGATCGCTGCGCTGACCGAGGTAATGCCTGTTCAAGTGCGCGTTGCTGGCTTTTCACTCGCCTACAGTCTCGCGACCGCCCTGTTCGGCGGAATGACGCCCGTGATATCGACATACCTGATCGAAACGACCGGAGACAAGGCTGCGCCCGCCTACTGGATGAGCATTGCCGCGGTCTGCGGTTTGGTGGGTACGGTATTGCTGTACCGCAGAAAGGACTGGATTCGACCGGGCTAGACCGCGCGTCCGCTTGGCGGACGACGTGAACAGTCCGATTCCATGCGACCGACCGATATAACTCGGTCATGTTTTCAGACTAGCCTGCCCGTTTCGCTGGGGGCGATGCATAGGCAAGGAAAACCCCGAACTCGACCGGTTACAAGGCAGCAGTCGAGCAATGGATCGCGGCTATTCGCAAGGAAGAGGCCCTTGCGTCGACCAATCATTCGGTCGCCCAAGTTGATCGGTGGGAAGAAGCCAATTTCCGGGAGGAAGAAGCGCGCACTAAGGCTAAGGCGGCCTGGCTGAATATGAAGCGGGCCTTCGGGCTAAGTTCTTCGGTTTCTGACGGCGAGTCCTGCGGCCTACCCAAGGCTGGGTGGCAGCGCCTGTTCGGGTCGGTCGTGCTCTGTCTTGCCTCCTACCTGACCAGGTCAGGTCTGTGAGCGCATCCGGTCGATGGCGATGAAGTGGTGCCGAGCGAACTTCAAGAGTTGCCCGTCGGTAGGGTGATCCACCGTCTCGACACTCACCACGCGTCCTGCGATCGCTGGCGCATGCGTCTGAAGGTGCTTGAAGAATTCAAGCTTGGCGGTGGACGGGCCAACGATCAAGATTTCACCAGCGTCCTTGATCGCGTCCGCGACCGCTTGATAGTACGCATGGTCTTCAGGCGCCTTCCCGGAGCCTATGACTCCGTCTTTGTGATGCAGGTGCTGGTGCCTTGACTTCGGATGGACGATACTTTCTTCTGCGTCGTTCGGGTTAAACTCGATGACGTGCGCTTCGCGGTGGTCGATCCAAACAACGCAGTGATAGTGACTCATGGGTTCGCGGCCTGAATGATCGAAGGGCGTCAAGTATACGCCGCGATATCGACGTGATCATGCTCGGATGCTGCAGAACACGCGGGCCAAAGACGAGGTGACGAATGCCCTGGACCGCCGACTACTTTCCGGTATCAATGAAGCATCTGCCGCTGAACGTACGGCAAAAGGCAATCGAGATCGCCAACGCCCTATTGGACGAAGGAATGGACGAGGCCAAGGCGATCCGCATCGCGATTGCCAAGGCAAAGGAATGGGCCTCGGGGCAGTCGAAAGCGGGCTAGCTGCTCGATGCGGCGCTATCGAGAGGAATCGCGAATATGCTGCGGCATTCGCGAAGAACCCAGACCCGACGAAGGAGTCACCGCCTCCCGGGAATCGCCGCGGTAGTCCCCGGCCAGCGCACGCATCGCCGATGCCGGATTGCTGCGTGCTAAGCGGCCGGGGACCTAAAACGTGGAGTATCAGTTGGCCGCGCTTGTCGCCCCACTTCTTCCTCCGGTCGACGCCAGCGGAGCATTCGCCGGCTGCGTCGGCAATTGCCATGCGGCCGCGTCAGAGGACATCGCCTGGTATTCACGCGCCGTCAGTCCGTCCGGGTGGCTTTGCTTGAAGGACGCATCTGCCGAAGCGCTCGTAATCGTTGGCTGATTCAAGCGAAATTGCCCGGCCCACGTTCCCCACATCGATTGCATTTCGCGCACCGATAATCCATCCGGATTGTTCTGACGCCATGACGAGGGAGACTGGTCATTGACCGTTTGCTGAGGATGCCACGCCGGTCCTCCGGACGACGCCGCCTGCAGTTGAGCCTCCGACTGGTCATTTGCGCTGCCGTCGTCGGCATACGCCGTTCCTGAAATACCTGCCGCAAGCGCGGCAGCCACAAACAGCCTCTTCGTTAGTGTCTGCACATTGCAGGTCATTGCAATTCCTTTCACGTTTTGTGATGGCGCGAACCCATTACGTTGTCGTGTTCGCACCTGTGCATACTATGAAGGAGGCCGGATTGACCGCGGATTGACGAATCATTAAATTCCGTTCATCTCGATCGTAGTTGAACGGAACCGGCGCGGGCTGCGCCGGGTGCCGGCGCGCGAAAGTGCTGCGGGACTGAAGTGGTCGGCGCGGTTGGGCCGGTTACTTCCGCCCTGGTCGAGGAGACGATCGCAACACTGCCTCGACCGCTTCTAAAAGGCCTTCGAAGCCGAATGAAACATCGTGGAGCCTGCGATTGATGAAGAACGTTGGCGTGCTACGGACCCCGCTCGCGCGCCCGCTCTGTTCGTGCTCCCGAATTCGCTGCAGGTAATTGTGTTCCTTCATGTCCGCCGTGTAGCGGGCCATATCAAGCTGGAGTCGTTCAGCGTAGTTGCCCAGCTGGTTGGGCTTCAGATGAGGCTGGTTATGGAATAGCAGATCATGCATGGGCCAAAACTTGCCTTGCCCGGCAGCACTCTCCGCCGCCTCTGCCGCGTAAAGCGCGTGAGGATGAACTTCCTCCAGCGGAAAATGGCGATAGACGAACTGTATTCGCTCTCCGAACCGGTTCAAGAGAAGTTTGACCACAGGGGCCGCTTGCTTGCAGTTGGGACACTCGAAGTCGCCGTACTCGACAACCGTGACGGGGGCGTGCGGCGGCCCAATGCAGTGGTCGGTGGGAGTCACTGCCATCGTCAATTCGAAGGCTTGATGCGGTTTCATTATTGAAGCCTCAAAGAGACGAGATAGGTAGAGGGAGATATCGATTCGGCTGGCCGCAGTGGCCCTGATTGCGTAGTTTCGCTTTTCATAAGCGCGTTGCCAATACCCCGACCGTGGCTATCTGGTTGGAAATCCGGTACTAGCGCACCATCTTCTCCCGAATCTCCTTCAATGCGTCAATGAGGCCATTCAAGCCGGATTTAGTTAGTCCATCCTTGTCGACATCAAACTCGATCAGCAGCCTCTTGCCATTCTTCGACACGTGTAAGGTGACCGTGCCGCTCTTGCCAAGGTCAAACCGCTTGTTGCTTTCGGCCACCGCACCGCTCCCTTTGTGTCGACCACACAATTCTAGCGGAGCTTCCGGCCTTCATTGTTACAGCCCGGACTGATGCCAAGCGCCAGGAAAGGGACTACAGCGCAACGAAGTCTTCGGGCGTCGCCTCAGGCTTGCTTCCGCGCCTAATCGAACGGGAAGCGTTGATAACTATTGCTACAAAGCTGCGCCGACCATCAGCAAACTACCTTTTCTGTCTTGCAAAAGCGTAGCCTGAAGAGCGGGGAGCGCCTCTTGGAGTTATCCACGTTTGCTGTGGATATCCCTGTGGATTAAGTCCGTCATCGGCGCATCCGCTGCGCCTGTTCGGGGATCGCCACAAATTTGCACAATGTACATCGGTTGCTTCAACGCTGAACAAAATCGAATGCACTTCTACGCAACTCGCATCGGTCACAGCTTGATCGCCACCTCCAAACGAGCGACACGGGCCTGGAGCCTGTTTTGGAGTGAAGCGATGTCATTCCCACGTGGTGGTGTCCACGCTACTAATCAACGCGCCAGCTTGCGTGATGTTCAACGTGATCGGTGCGTCAAATGTGCCGT
>Ga0302324_100002346_pt1 | contig 44017 bp, 45 predicted proteins | sample Palsa_T0_1_FD_201949 | JGI IMG/M metagenome (GOLD analysis project Ga0302324, IMG submission 201949) | Peat permafrost microbial communities from Stordalen Mire near Abisko, Sweden - Palsa_T0_1 | ecosystem: Environmental > Terrestrial > Soil > Palsa > Peat permafrost | place: Sweden: Abisko... | reverse complement strand
CCGTTACATCGAGGCGGTGGTCTCGGGACCGGAGCCGGTGCGGGTCGCCTCGATCTACCTGCCCAACGGCAATCCGATCACCACCGACAAGTTCGCCTACAAGCTGCGCTGGATGGACCGACTCAAGGCGCACGCCAGCGAACTGCTCGCGCTAGAGGAGCCGCTGGCGCTCTGCGGCGACTACAATGTGATCCCCGAACCGGAGGACGCCGACAATCCGGCGTCGTGGACGGGCGATGCGCTGTTTCAGCCCGAAACCCGCGCCGCGTTTCGTGGGCTGAAGTGGCTGGGCCTCACCGACGCGTACATGGAGGTCGACGGCACGCCCGGCGGCTACACCTTCTGGGACTACCAGGCCGGCGCCTGGCAGCGGAACCACGGCATCCGCATCGACCACTTCCTGCTCTCGCCGCAGGCCGCCGACCGCCTTGCCGGCGTCACTATCCACCGCAACGCCCGGGCGATGGACAAGCCCTCCGACCACGTGCCGGTGGTGGCCGAGCTGTCGATGGACGCGGCCTGAGCGGCGCTATTCGCTTCGGTCGAGACTCCCCCTAATCTCCCCGCCATGAGCGAGTGGCTGCGGCTCGTGGTGCTGATCGGCGTCGGCGGCGTTGGCGTGACGCTGCTGGCGATGGGCCTTGCCCGCTATCTGGCCGAGGACCAGCGACTGGCGCGAACCTTCCGGCAGGCGCTGGAGACGCACCCGGACGCCACTCTGATCGGCCACGGGTCGGGCCGAGGCGTCGCGGTCAGCCTCGCCTCGCGCCGGATCGTCACGGTCTGGGACGTCGGCGGCTGGCACATTGTCTATCCGCTGGAGGAACTGCTCGGGGCCGAACTCGATCTGGATGGCCAGGTGGCGGCGCGGGCCATGCGCGGCGAGCCGCGCCGGCTGCTCGACCGGTCGAGCGGCGCCGAGCGCGAGGTGCGCCTGCGGCTGCTGTTCGACGAGCCCGGCCATCCGGACTTCGAATTGGTGCTCTGGCCGGCCAAGGCCGGTCGCGGCGCCCCGACCAAGCCGCGCGAGGCGATCTCCGAGGCCAACCGCTGGATCGCTCGGGTCGAGGCGCTCCTGCGCCGGAGCGGCGGCGCGCTGACGCTGACCCAGTCGCCTGCCGTCTCCCAGCCGGCGCCAGTTGCGCGGCCGACCGAGGAAGGCGCCCTGTTCGATGAGGAAGACGAGGACGAGCTGGCCGACTGACCGGCTGGCCGGCAAGGATGTCTGGTCAGTCGACGCTCGAAGGTGCTGGCTATGACCGATGATCACGCACAGCACCTCGCCGCCTTGCACGCAGGCTTTGAAGCGCCGGCAGAGCTGATCGCCACCGCCGCACGCGCCGTAACGCTCAGCCCGATTCTCTCCACGGAGCGCATCGTCCACGGCGAGGCCAACGAGGTCTACGGAATCACATTCGAGCGCGGCCCCGAAGTCATCCTGCGGATTGCCCGGCGCGCTGAGGGCGTCTTCGAAAAGGAAGCCTGGGCGATCGGTCGTTGCCGCGCTCTGGGAATCGCGGCCCCTAAGGTCCTGTCGCTGCAAAGGCTCCAATCCGGCGGAGAGACGCTGGAAGTTTGCTTCCTGGAGAAGCTTCCCGGCCAGCGTCTCTCCGACAGCCTATCCCTGCCGCAGGAAACGCTGCGCTCCGTGGTGCGCGAACTCGGCGAGCAAATCTCGCGGATGCACACCGTCGGACCGGGCGACCTCGGCGAGGCAGGGCAGTTCTTCGAGAATGAGACCGATGACTTTCTCGCAACCGAGGCGGAGTTCGTCGAGCTTGGCGGCAACGCCGGCCTGGACCGGCGAGCGCTGGAGCGCGCGTTCCGTTTCTTCGAGGCGGTGATGCTCCGGCGTGGGCCGCTGCCGCGCCGCCTCACGCACAATGACCTTCGCGCCTGCCATGTGCTTGTGCATGAGGGCCGGCTATCGGGCGTGATCGATTTTGGCCAGGTCTCGATGGACTCGCCCGTCAACGAGTTCGCCAAATGGGATTATTGGGAGGAGCCAGTCCGCCCCGTTGCCTGGCTCCAGGAAGGGTACGGCGACAAGGGTCTGTTCGACGCGGGCTATGCCGAACTGTTCCAAGCGTTCCGCATCGCCAACGCGCTGTGGGTTCTGCGATGGTATGCGCTCACCCGCCACGCGGCAGGGGTTAGCCGCGCCGCCGCGACCCTCGCCAGATACCTCGGCGTCGGCTAGGCCAGCGCGAAGTCCATCGCCGCCTTGGCGTGCAGCTCGGCGGTGTCGAACATCGGGACCGGCAGGTCGCCAGGTTTCAGCAGCAGGCCGAACTCGGTGCAGCCGAGGATGACGCCGTCGATGTGCTCGCCCCGGACCGCGCTCTCGACGATCGCGACCATCGCTTCCTTGGACGCCAGCTTGAAGCGGCCCTGCACCAGCTCGTCGAAGATGATCGCGTGCAGCTTGGCGCGGTCCGGTTCGGACGGAATCAGCGCCTCGACGCCGTGGCGGCGCAGCCGGTCGCGGTAGAACGGCTGCTCCATGGTGAAGCGCGTCGCCAGCAGCAGCGGGCGCTTGACCCCGGCCGCGCCGATCGCCCCGGCCGTCGCCTCGGCGACGTGGATCAGCGGCACGCCGACCGAGGCGGCCACGTCGTCGGCCATGCGGTGCATGGTGTTGGCGCAGATGACGATATCCTCGGCGCCGGCCCGCTCCAGCCGCCGGGCCGCGTCGACCATCTCCGACGTCGCCTCGTCCCACAGCCCGGCCGCCTGCATCCCGGCGATCGGCGCGAAGTCAACCGAGACCAGCACCAGGCTGGCCGAGTGCTGGCCGCCCAGCCGGTCGCGAGCGATGCGGTTGAGGAACTGGTAGTAGAGCGTCGTGCTCTCCCAGCTCATGCCGCCGATCAGGCCAAGCGTCTTCATGCTGTGCTGAACTCGTCGATCATCTTGAACACCTGTTCGATGTTGCGGGCGATGCCTTCAACGCGCGAACGATCGACCAGGGTCGAAAACATGCCGCCGATTTCGAACTCGTTGGCGCATTCGAGCGCGATCAGCAGTTCGCTCTGGCTGAAGGCGCAGCGGATTTGGTCCCCGGCGTAGGCGGTCTCCAGGTCGACCAACTGCTGCATGAAGCTCGGCGTCAGCACCTCGCGCGACTCGACCTGGTCGGAGGCGAAGACGGCGAAGGCCTGGTTGAACCTCGGGTCCTCCAGGCCGACGCTCGCCAGGCCCTTCGGGCATTCGAACGTCTTCATCCAGCCGGTGTTGCGCAGCACCACCGTGGTCGAGCTGAGACGACGCGGGGTGACCAGCCGGAACAGCTGGCCGCGAAAGACCAAGGTCCGACTCTTGCCCGAGCCCTGGTGAAGCACCGCCTCGCAGGTCGCGAAATCGGCGTCGCCGCGCCGTCCGGTGAAGGCGTCCGAGAACGCCTTGGACGTCGGACGGGGCAGAAGGTTGAGCGCTAGGAAGTTGTCGAACGAGGGCGCGTCGGCGACGGAGAGGCTGTAGCTGACGCCGAGCGGCTCGCAGAGGGCGCAGATCACGCTGACCTTGGCCCGCCTGGCCACGTTCGCCAGCGGCAGATAGGCGAGGAACGCGCCGATCAGGATGGTCGGGACCAGGATCCGCGGATCGACCCAGGGGGATGCGCCCTGGGTGAAGGAGTTGGTCAGCAGGTTCTCGAGCAGCACCAGGACCCCCACGCCGGCGAGCCCGACGAAGAAGGTGCGCATCGCCGTCTTGCGCTCCGCCTCGCGCTTGACCAGCTCCGGCTCGATCCTGGCCTGATAGAGCGCGTCGAACGCCGCACCCTCCAGCGGGTCGCCGGCCGGCGCGAGGCGGTGGCCGAACGCGCTGGCCGACGGCGGCGCCGGCGGCCGTGCCGAGCCGTCGATCGCCAGCGTCATGGTGTCCGCCTCACGCCGAAGCGCTCTGGTTCAGCGCCGACGCGCCCACGTGGCCAAGCCAGACCGCCGCCAGGCAGAGCATGACCGAGCCCACGACGTTGGCCCCGGCCCGCAGCATGTCGCCGTCGCGCATCAGGTTGAGGGTCTGCAGGCTGAAGGAGGAGAAGGTGGTGTAGCCGCCGCAGATGCCGACCATCACGAACTGACGCACGTCCGGGGCCACCAGCACGCGTCCGTCAGGCCCGGTCACGGTCGCGAAAAAGCCGATGATCAGCGAGCCGACCACGTTGATGATCAGCGTGCCCCACGGAAAGGTCTCGCCGAACCACCGGGCGGCCAGGCTGGAACAGCCGAAGCGGGCAACGCTGCCAAGCGCGCCGCCAAGGGCGATCCAGACATAGGTAATCACGGCCCCTCCCCTTGCCCGCCGCAGCGGTCCCGCGCAGAATCCTCAGGTTATCAGCCGAGCCCGGCCGGGTCACGAAGGACGCACCATGCAGATTCCCCGTCAGGCCGCATTGCTGCGCATCTACACCGAGGAAGCTCGCCGCGACGGGACCCGGGCGCTCTATGAGTCAGTCGTGCTGAAGGCCAGGGACGCCGGCCTTGCGGGCGCCACCGTGCTGCGCGGTTCGATGGGCTTTGGGGCCTCCGCCCAACTCCACACCGCGACCATCCTCGATCTGTCCGCCAACCTGCCGCTGGTGATCGAGATCGTCGACGCGGAGGACAAACTCCGCGCGTTCGCTGTCGCGCTCGCAGGCATGAAAGACATCGGCCTTGTCACCCTGGATCAGGTGGAGGTGCTGCGCGACGGCCACGACGACGGCGGCGGCTAAGCGCTAGGCCGAGATATAGGCCTTCAGGTTCTCCGCCTCCGCGACGGTCTCTGCGATCTTGCTCTTCACCAGGTCGCCGATCGAGACGATGCCGACGAGGCGGCCTTCGAGACAGACCGGCAGGTGGCGGATGCGGCGGTCGGTCATGCGCTCCAGCAGCTCATCGACGTTCTCCGCCGGGTCGGCGAACACCACGTCGCGGGTCATGCATTCGGCGATCGGCCGCGAGAGGCCTTCCGCGCCCAGTTCGGCGACGATCCGCACGATGTCTCGTTCGGAGACGATCCCGGCGACGTCGTGATCCTGGTCCAGCACGACCATGGCGCCCACGCGGCGCGCCTGGAGCAGGGCGGCAACGGCCGCGACGCTATCGGTGGGCGACGCGGTGAAGACCATGTCGCCCTTATGCTTCAGTATCTGGGATACAAGCATTTGTTGTTTCCTCCCGCGTTCCCATTGGCCGCGAACGTCGCGCCTAATGCGGGCGGAATCAAAGCGCTATTGCGTGAAGGCGGCCGCGCTTGCGCCCGAGAGCCGCGCGAACGGCCCGATCAGCAGCACGCCGGCGAGGTAGCCGGCCAGGTGCGCCTGCCAGGCCACTGGCACGCCCGCCGCGCCGGGCGTCAGGCTGGTGACGCCGAGGATGACGTTGGCGATGGCCCAGGCGGCCGCCATGCCCAGCACGGTGGGGCCGAGGATCGGGCCGATGCGGCCGCGTCCCTCGATCAGCCGCGACGCCGCGCCGAGCAGGCCCGAGACGGCGCCTGACGCGCCGACCACCGGATCGGCGCTTGTCGGCGTCACCGCCAGGAAGCCCAACCCCGCCAGCACCCCGCACGTTAGGTAAAACGCGTAGAAGGCGCCGGCGCCGCGCGCGTCGGTCCCCATCAGCCGGGCGGCGGGCGGACCGAAGGCCACGATCGCGACGCTGTTCATCAGCACGTGGATCCAGCTTCCGTGCAGGAACATGCAGGTCAGCAGGGTGAGCCAACGCCCGGCGATCAGCCCCGCCCGTGTCAGCGCCCAATGCGCCTCCTGGGCGTCGCTGAGCACCATGGATTGAATCGCGTAAAGCCCGATCAGCAGCGCCGGCAGCGCCACGATGGTCCACGGCGCATTGAACATCCGCTCGCGTTGCGGCCGAAGCTCGTCGATCGGTGGCCTGTCGGTCTGATCCACGTACCTCGGCCCGTTTTGCTGCGGCAGGACCCTAATCCTTATCCGCCGATCCCTGAGTCCTAACCGGCCCGGGACGCTCGGAGGCTGGGAAATAGCCGCTGGCGCCCTGGCACAGCGGTTGCTTGGGGGCGGGCCTGTTGTCCTGTTCCTGGAGCGCCAAGCTCATGATTGATTTGACTTCCCGCGGCAAGATCGTTCTGGGCGCGACGGCCGCGCTGGTGGGGCTTGCCCTCGCGAGCGCAGCCAACGCCCAGACGATGACCGCCAATTCGGCCAGCTACAATGCTGGCTATGGCCGCGCCGCCGACGAAGAGAACCAGCCGGTCGACGTCAGTCTGCGCGACGCCAGCGGCAACCTGACGGTCGTCGATGGCGTGATCCAAACCGGCCAGGACCAGAGCGTCTTTTCCAACTTCGCCGCCGGCGGGGCGCTCGATACGGCCTCGGGCGTCAGCACGTCCAGCGACGCATCCGCCGTCGGCGCCAACATCGCGGTCGTGACGCTGATCAGCGGCGCCGCCGTCGATGTCAAATCGACCCAAACCAATTCAGGCAACGTCAGCGCGTCTTCGTCGCTGAGCGGGGGTGTCAGCAATGCTCATTAATGCGTTCAGCGCCGGCAAACGGCTCACGGCTCTTCTCGGCGCCAGCGGCCTCGTCCTATCGGCGTGCGCCAGCCCGGTCGCGGGGCCGTCTGGCCTCTACGCCCAGCCCACCGGCAACGCGCCGGTCGTCGCCAACCCGACGCCCTATTCGTCGGCGCTGGTCTGCGAGGCCGAATACGCCCGCAGCCGCAACCTCAACGCGCCCCGCATCGCCATCGGCCGCATCGCTGACTACACCGGCAAGTACGAAGCCGACGGTTCGGGCCGCAAGCTGACGCAGGGCGCCTCGCTGATGGCGATGAGCGCCTTCGCCAAGGCCGGCGTGCCGCTGGTCGAGCGCTACGACACCTCGGTCTCGGAACTCGAGCTGAAGTACGCCAACTCGAAGCTGATCTCGGACCATCCGATTGCCGGCGGCGCGTCGCCGGCCGAATTCCGCCGCATCATGGCCGGCCAGGTGCCCGGGTCCGACTTCTACCTCGCCGGCGGCATCACCGAGCTGAACTTCAACATCGCCTCCAACGGCCTCAACGTCGATGCCGGCGGCACCAACAACCTCGATCCCAAGGGCAGCCTGGGCGCCACGACCTACGTGATGAACGTCGGTCTCGACCTGCGCCTGATCAACACGCGCACCCTCGAGGTGGTGGACGTGATCTCGTACCAGAAGCAGATCGTCGCCCACCAGGTCGGGGTGGGCATCTTCAAGATCTGGAATGGCTTCTCCGGAGACTTCGCGGTCGGCGAAGGCGGCCAGGAGCCGCTGCAGCTCGGCGTTCGCGCGGTGATCGAGCGCGCCACGGCCGAGATGGTCGCCAATCTCTACGGCATGCCCGGCCCCGAGGCCTGCATGCAGTCGGACCCGCTTGGCGATCATGTCACCACCGGCCCGACGGGCGCCTTCGTGCCCGCCTACAACAACGTGGCGACCAACAACGCCGCGACCCGCCAAGATCCGAATCGTTGGAACGCTCGCCGCGAGCCGGCGCGCGATCCAGATCGCGATTCCTCTGGCGATGGCGTGGTTCGGGATCGCTACTAGCCGGGGGGCCCTGTCGCCCAACTAGCCGCATCCAGACGCAAGAAGGGCGGTTCCGCAACGGAACCGCCCTCGCCGGCGCTCTTGTTAAAGGCTCACCGCGACGAGGGTTGTTACGCCCTCGAGAGGCCGCGCGCGGGCCTTCCCCGCTCCCCGACAACCGCCAAGGCGGTCGCCAAGCACTTATCGACGGCATTTTTTGATCAGACTTGTGTCCGCCGCAAGTGGCGATCAGGGAAATGTGACGAAGTCGCTGGGTTCTGTAGCGCAACGGGCACAGGCGCCGCCAAACGGCCCAAGTCCGGTCCTTCCGCCGCCGCAAGCGGCTGCGACAAGAACGGCGTCGGTCGGGGCGCAGTCAGCGTTGGGTCCGGACCCTGAACAGCCCCCCCAGCCCCCCGGGCTCGGCGCGCGGCCTGACCGACACCCCCGCCCCCCCGAAGAACGTCGGCCCGGCGAAGAACCTCGAGGTCCGGTCGAGGACGCGGCGCACTGTGTCGCCGAGCGAGGCGTCATCACGCCATTCATAGCCAAACGCACCCAGCGTCGGCTCCATGATCGCGCGGATCTCGGCCAGGTGCCGCACCGGCTGGTCCCGCCACTTGCCGACCGACTGAGGCCGCACCTCCAGCAGCTCTCCGGCGGCGTCCTCGACGCCAAGGAAGGCGGCTAGCCGCGCCATTTCGGCGACCGGATCGGCCACCAGCGCCTCGTAACGTACTTCCAGATAGCGCTCGCCGAGCATCGCGCCGTGGGCGCGGCCGAGGGTGACGCTGTTGACCCAGCGCGCCGCGTTGAACAGGTGGCCGTGGTCGCGATAGGCCCGCTGGGTCATGGCGTGGCCGCGCCAGCTGTAGATGCGGGCGTCGTTGAAATAGATCTTGCGCCAGAACGGCGCTTTCGGCGCCAGGAACGGCGAGAAGGCGACGTCGCGCCCGTCGCGGACGAGGTGGATGCAGCGCGCCTCCGGGAACAGCCGCGCCATCACCGGCATCACATGGGTGGTCTCAGGCAGCTTCCAGCCCCAGCGCTGGCCGGGCGGCCGGGCGGCGAGGTGGGCGCTGAAGGCGGCCAGCGCCCTGGCCTGCAGGGCCGGATCGCCGTTGCAGAACAGTTTGGAGTAGTCGGGCGCATGCGCCTCGACCAGGTGGCGGACGAGATCGAACACATCGATGCTGTCTTCGCTGTCGTTCAGGTGCGAGCCCATGAACACCCCGAGCCGACGCAGCAACAGGGCGAGCAGTCGGCTACCGGAATGCGACGCACTGAAGACGATGACCGGCGGTCCGAGCGGCGCGAGCACGCGGGCGGTCTCATCGAGCTGGCGTCCGCCGTCGCAGCCATGCGCCGACGCATCCGCGCACCTGACCGCGGCGCCGCTCACCTCCAGCAGTTTACCCCGCATGCACCGGCGATCCCGTCCGTCGGTAATTAGTGGCGTCCCGGTTGCGAACCTATTGCAGCTGATTGCGAGCCGGTGTCGACACTGCGACCTTAGCACCTTGAACGCGCCTTGAACCCGCCTTCCGTCGCGGGCATGTTCGCGCCGCCATCGGGGCGTGTCCGAGAGACTTGATGATTGAACTAAAGCGTGCGGCGCTGGCCGGACTGGCCGCCCTGGGTCTTGCAACGGCAGCCCTCGCGCAACCCCCGAGCGGCGGCCCTGAGTGGCCGCAGGCGCATTCAGACCTGAAGGCTGACCCGGCGATTCGCTTCGGTGTCCTGCCCAGCGGCATGCGCTACGCGATCATGAAGAACGCCACGCCGCCCGGCCAGGTCTCGATGCGGCTGCGCTTCAATGTCGGCTCGCTGATGGAGCGCGACGATCAGCAGGGTCTGGCCCACTTCCTCGAGCACATGGCCTTCAACGGCTCGACCAATGTGCCGGGACGCGATGCGATGGTGAAGGACCTAGAACGGCTCGGTCTGGCCTTCGGCGCCGACACCAACGCCGGGACCGACTTCGACGCCACGACTTACAAGTTCGACCTGCCCAAGTCGGACGACCAGACCGTCGACACCTCGCTGATGCTGCTGCGCGAGATCGCCGGCAACCTCACGCTGGATCAGGCGGCGATGGACAAGGAGCGCGGCGTGATCCTCTCCGAGGAGCGCCTGCGCGATACGCCGTCGTATCGCATCTTCAAGGCGAGGTTTGGCTTCCTGATGCCCGGCCAGCGCCCGCCCGGGCGGTTCCCGATCGGCCTCGTGCCGGTGATCCAGAGCGCCAAGGCCGACCTGATCGCCGACATCTACCACCGGTACTATCGCCCCGAGCGGGCCACCCTGGTCATCGTCGGCGATATCGATCCGGCGGCGATCGAGGCGAAGATCAAGGCGCGGTTCGGCGACTGGCAGCGCCAGGGGCCGGCCGGCACGGACCCCGACCTCGGCAAGGTCGCGCCCCGCGGCGCCGACTTCAAGCTCGCGGTCGAGGCCGGCGCGCCGACCACGTTCGAGATCGCCTGGGCGTCACCACCGGACCTCTCGCCGGACAATCTCGCCAAGCAGAAGCGCCAGATCATCGAGCGTCTGGCGCTGGCGGTCTTGAACCGCCGGCTGGCCACCCTGGCGCGGGACCCGACGCCGCCGTTCATTTCCGCCGGAGTCTTTCACGGCAATCAGCTGCGGGCTGAACAGGTGACGGGCGTGCTGGTGTATTCGCAGCCCGATCATTGGAGGGACGCCCTCGTCGCCGCCGAGACCGAGGTTCGCCGCGCGATCCAGTTCGGCGTACGCCCCGACGAGTTGCAGCGCGAGATCGCCGAGAGCGACGCTGCGCTGAAGCTTGAAGCCGCCGGGGCCGAAACCCGCCGCACCCCGGCGATGGCCGAGGAGATCGTCGGCACGCTGGACGAGAACGAGGTGGAGACCAGCCCCGCGGACGATTTGGCGCTGTTCGAAGCCGCGACCAAAGAGCTGACCGCGGCGCAGGTTTCCGAGACGCTGAAGGGCCTGTTCGCCGGCCAGGGACCGCTGGTGTTCATGTCGGCGCCGACCCAGGTCGATGGCGGCCTCGTGGCGGTGCGCACGGCCTTTGACGGCGCCCGCGTCACGCCGGTCACCGCGCCGGAGGCGCCGCGGCAGGTGGATTGGCCCTACACGACGTTCGGCCCGTCCGGCAAAATCGTCGACCGCAAGGATGTAGGCGACCTCGACAGCGTTCTGGTGCGCTTCGACAACGGCGTGCGTCTGACCGTGAAGCCGACCAAGTTCCGCCAGGACCAGATCCTGGTGAAGGTTCGTGTCGGCGGTGGCCTGGAGAGTCTGGCCCCCGATCGTCAGACCGTCACCTGGGCCGGCAGCGCGTTCGCCGAAGGCGGCCTGCGCCAGATCAGCGCCGACGACAGCGAGCGGGCCCTGGCTGGTGTGGTCTACGGCGTCAACTTCGGCGCCACCGCCGACGCCTTCGAGCTGTCCGGCGTCACCCGCCCGGCCGACGTCGCCAGCCAGCTGCAGGTGCTGGCCGCCTATGTGGCCGAACCGGGGTGGCGGCCGGAAGCGTTCCAGCGGATGAAGAGCTATGGCCTGACGCTCGAGGACCAGTACGACGCCACCGACACCGGTGTGCTCTCGCGCGACCTCGGAGGCCTGCTCCACGCCGGTGACCACCGCTGGACCTTCCCCACCCGCGCCGAGATCGGCGCTGAGACGCCGGACGAGCTGAAGGCCGCGCTCGGTCCAGCGCTGGCGGGCGCGCCGCTGGAGGTGATCATTGTCGGCGACATCACCGTGGACAAGGCGATCGCGGCCGTGGCGGACACTTTCGGCGCCCTGCCGCAGCGCCCGGATCCCGCGCCGATCGCCCCGCCCGCCCACGGGGCCACCTTCCCCGCCCCGACGGCCAGCCCGGTGGTCGAGACTCACACCGGCCGCGCCGACCAGGGTGTGGCGCTGGTGGCCTGGCCGACCACCGACTTCTGGAGCGATCCTCAAGGCGCCCGCATCAACGGCGTTCTAGGCCGCGTGCTGCAGCTGCGCCTGACCGAGACGCTGCGGCTGAAGGAAGGCGTCACCTATTCGCCCAACGCCGGCGCGGTCTCCAGCTCGGTGTTTCCACGGTACGGCTACATCGACGCCGAGATGGAGGCGCCGCCGCCGAAGCTGGACGGCTTCTTTGTCGATGTCGCCGAGATTGCCGCCGACCTGCGCGACAAGCCCGTCACGGCCGATGAGCTGGAGCGGGCCAAGAAGCCGGCGATCGAGGCCTTGGAGAAGGCCGCGGCGACCAACGAGTACTGGCTGGACGGACTTGCCGGCGCGCAGGCCGACCCCCGCCGGCTCGACGCCCTGCGCTCGGCCGAGGCCAGCCTCGAGCGCGTTTCGGCGGACGACGTGCAGAAGGCCGCCAAAACCTGGCTGCGCGACGACACCGCCTGGAAACTGGAGATCAAGCCGAAGACGGCGATGGCCGCCGCGGCGCCGACTCCGGCGACCGCGGCGCCTTAGCCGAGCCTAGTAGGCGATCCCGCCGACGCCGCCGTCGAAGCTCATCGTTACGCTGGAGCTCTCGTGGCTGGATTCGCGGTAGGCGGTGTACTTCTCGGTGTAGACCATGGTCAGCACCTTGATGCCGGCGCCGAACCGACGCAGCAGCGAGCGTTCGTTGCAGTCGCGCGCGGGCTTCTGCGGACGGCACTCGAGCTTGCCGGCGTCCTTGGCCGGGGCGTGGTAGAGCGCCTCGCCCTTCAGGCAAGTGAGCGTCTGGCCGCCCTCGAACGATATCTTGTCGCGGAACTGGGCGATGGTGACCTGCATGTGCGAGCCGGCGATGCAGCGGTAGATTTCGCCGTCGTAGGCCTCGTCGACGTCGCGCTCAGGCGCGACCTGCGAAGCTGGGTGCGGCACATCCTTGTCGTCGAAACAGAACGCCTGGATCACCACCTTCTCGATGCGGGTGCGCTCGGCCTCATAGGCTTCGCGATCCTCGCCGCCGACCTCCAGGTTCGCCGAGGTGACCGAACCCGGGATGACGCCCGAGCTGCCGCCACCACCGCCGCCTACGAACGCCTGGCCCTGAGCGCCGCCGAACGCCGAGGCGCTGGCGCTGGCATTCGCACTTGAGCTCGCGCTGGCGGCGACGTTCACGTTGACGTTGGTGGTGACGTTCAGATTGCTCGGCGGCGTGTGGCCATGGTTGTGATCGCAGCCGCACGATTTCGGCGGCGGGGGCGGAGGTGGCGGCGCGGGTTTACAGCCGCAACCGGCGGAACCACCCGCGAGCGCCGCGTCCGGCGCCGACGCAATCATAAGCCAGACGCCGAACCCGGCGATCAGCCCCAGTAGTGTGGTCCTGTTGGCCATTTGGCTGGCTCCCCTTGAACTTCAGTTACTTCGCCTGCCGCCCCGCGGCCCGGAACTGTCCCGTTCTGGCGCATCGGCGGCTTGGTCCAACCTCGTCATGCAACCCTCGTGCGGGCTTCTTCCTGGCGCGCTGACTGGGTCGCGGAGGCGATCGACCGATGTTCCATTCGAACACCGAACTGCTGATCGACTATTGGCGCGACCTGCGCGTCGACCAGCCCATACCGGCGCGCGCCGCGGTCGATCCGTCCGGGTTCGTGGCGCTCGCGCCGCGGACCTTCGTCGCCAGCCGGGATGCGCGCAGCGAGTTCGAGCTGAGACTCGCCGGCGAGATGGTGATCGATCTGCATGGGCGACAGCTGCGCGGCGAACAGATCGGGCGGCTCTGGCGGCCGATCCATCGCCGGCGTCTGGTCGGCCTGCTGGAAGCCGCCCTAGCGGCGGGCGAGCCACTGGTGATCGCCGCCGAGGCCTGGAGTCCTGACGCCGCGCGCCTCCGCCTGGAGGTGCTGTTCCTCCCGCTGCGGGGTCCGGATGGGATCGCGGATCGTTTTCTTGGCCTCTACCAGTCGATCAGCGGCGTCTGGCGCGGGCCGGTCAGGGAACTTGCCCTGCTGGCGGGTCACGGCGTCGCCGACGAGACCCTGCCGTTCCACCTGCGGCTTGCCGCCGTCGACGGCCGCCAGACCGCCTAGAAGCGCCGCGCGGCGAGGTCTCCCAAGGGTGGCGCCGGCCGCCCTGCGCCGCTATGCAGCCGCGCAAGGAGTTCCCCATGCAGCGCGCGCTCAGCGTCAGCCGGATGACCGGCAATCGCTCGACCTTTCCCGAATGGTACCAGGCCGTGGTGCGCGAGGCGGACCTCGCCGAGAACAGCCCGGTGCGCGGCATGATGATCATCAAGCCGTGGGGCTACGGCGTGTGGGAGGAAATCCAGCGCGACCTCGATCGGCGGATCAAGGAGACCGGGCACGTCAACGCCTACTTTCCACTCCTGATCCCCCTCTCCTTCTTCGCCAAGGAGGCCGAGCACGTTGAAGGCTTCGCCAAGGAGATGGCGGTGGTCACCCACCATCGCCTGAGAACCGTCGACGGCAAGCTGGAGGTTGATCCGGAGGCCAAGCTCGAAGAGCCGCTGGTCGTGCGCCCGACGTCGGAGACGATCATCGCTGACGCGTTCCAGCGCTGGATCAAGAGCCACCGCGACCTGCCGCTGCTGATCAACCAGTGGGCCAACGTGGTGCGCTGGGAGATGCGCACCCGGCTCTTCCTGCGCACTTCCGAGTTCCTCTGGCAGGAGGGCCACACCGCCCACGCCGATGAGACCGACGCGCGGGCCGAGACCATGCGCATGCTCGAAGTCTACCGCGCCTTCTCGGAGGAGACTCTGGCGATGCCGGTGATCGCCGGCGAGAAGCCGGAGAACGAGCGCTTCCCCGGTGCGGTCGCCACCTATTCGATCGAGGCGATGATGCAGGACGGCAAGGCGCTGCAGGCCGGCACCTCGCACTACCTCGGCCAGAACTTCGCCCGCGCCCAGAACATCCGCTTCCAGAGCGCGGCCGGTGAGCTGGAGTATTGCGAAACGACCAGCTGGGGCGCTTCGACGCGCATGATCGGCGGGGTGATCATGACCCACGGCGACGACGACGGCCTGCGCCTGCCGCCCGCCATCGCGCCGCGCCAGGTGGTGATCGTGCCGATCCTGCGCGACAAGCCGGAGGACGCCGAGGTGCTGGCCTACGGCGAGGCGCTTGCCAGGGCGCTGAATGCCCAGACCACCCTCGGCGAGCGCGTCCGCGCCCTGCTCGACACCCGCGGCGCCCGCTCGGCCGACAAGCGCTGGGAATGGGTTCGCCGCGGCGCGCCGATCATCGTCGAGGTCGGACCCCGCGACGCCGCTGCCGGCCAGGTGACCTACATGCGCCGCGACCGGCTTCGCGACGGCGAAAAGATCGCCTCGCACGCCGTGGCGCGCGACACCTTCATCGCCGCCGCGCCGGGCATCCTGGCCGAGATCCAGGCCAGCCTGTACGCCGACGCCAAAGCTCAGCTCGACGGCAACATCCGCAGCGATATCCGCAGCTTCGAGCAGCTGGCCGAGCACTTCGGCGCGGCGGTCGACGAGGACGAGGGCAGCGTCTTCAAGGGCTGGGTTCGCGCGCCCTGGTCGCGGCCCACCGGCGCGGCGCTCGACGCGATCGACGCGCGGCTGAAGGCGCTGAAGCTCACCTTGCGCAACATCCCGCTCGACCAGACCCCGGTCACCGGCCGCTGCCTCTTCACCGGCGAACCGGCGGTCGAGGAAGTGCTGATCGCCCGGGCTTACTGAGCCGAGGCCCGCCTACCCCGCGGCCTGCGCCGCCCGCGCCTGCTTCAGGATGTAGGCACGGATCGACTCGACCTGGCCGGCGTCGAGGTATTTCGCGAAGCTGGCCATGCCGTTCGACTTGCGCGCCCCGCCCAGCACCACCGAGGCGAAGTCGCGAGGGGTGAGGATCATCTGCGAGGTCTTCAGGTCTGGTAGGTAGCGGCCGGAGACGCTGGGACCATGGCAGGTCGAGCAGTTGGCCTCGAACAGCGAGAAACCGGCCTTCTCGTCGCCGGTGGAGGTGACGCTCGCCAGGTTGAGCGTCAGCTTCGGCGCAGACGGATAGGCCGGCGCGGTGTCGGTCCCGCCGATCTTGAACACCAGCAGGCGGCCAGGCATGCGCGGCCGGTCCGGCAGGGCGAAGTGGGCAGCCAGCGGCGCAGCCCCGCCGTAGCCGACCATGATCGCCACGTACTGGTCGCTGCCGATTCGGTATGTCATCGGCGCGGCGGTGATGCCGACCCCCGCGTCGTAGCTCCACAGCGGCTTGCCGTCCTTGGCCGAGTAGGCGACGAACTTGCCATCGCCATTGCCTTCGAACACGAGCCCGCCGGCGGTCGCTAGCGTCCCGGCGTTCCAGAACACCGGCAGGTTCACCGTCCAGCGCGCGTTGCCGGCCACCGGATCCCAGGCGACCAGCATCCCCTTGAGCGAGGCCTTCATCGCCGCCCGCTGCGCCTTGTCGTCGGGCAGGCCGCCGAAGTCGTAGTTCAGCCCGAGGTTCCAGCCGCCGTCCTTGAACTTGAAGTTCGGATCGACGCCGTAGGCGTAGGCCGAGACCATCGCCGGGATGTAGACCAACCCCTCGGTCGGGTCGTACGAGATCGGCTGCCAGTTGTGGGCCCCGTAAGGCGCCGGCGAGACCACCGTCAGGTTCGCGCCGTAGCGGGCCCCCGGGTTCTCCACCGGGCGGCCGGTCTTGAGGTCCACCGACTTGGCCCAGCTGATGCTGCCGGGCGGCGTAAAGGCGTTGGCCGAGATCAGCTGCCCGTTGGCGCGGTCCAGCACATAGAAGAAGCCGTTCTTGTTGGCCTGCATCAGCACCTTGCGCGGCGCGCCGGCGATCGTCAGGTCGGCCAGGATCATCGGCTGGTCGCTATCGTAGTCCCAGGCGTCGTCTGGGGTGTTCTGGTAGTGCCAGACGTACTTCCCGGTGTCGGCGTTGACCGCGATGATCGACGACAGAAACAGGTTGTCGCTCTTGCCGTCGGAACGATGCACCGGCGCCCAGGGCGTGCCGTTGCCGGTCCCGAAGTAGACCAGGTTCAGGTCCGGATCGTAGACGATCGAGTCCCACACCGTGCCGCCGCCGCCGCTTGGGGGCACCTTGCCGCCCCAGGTGCCGGCCGCCTTGCTGGCGAGCACGTCGTCCGAAGCCGCGCCGTCGGGCTGGCTCGACGGATTAGGCGTCGTATAGAAGCGCCAGAGCATCTTGCCGGTCCCGGCGTCGTAGGCCGAGATGTAGCCGCGGACGCCGTATTCGGCTCCGCCCTCCCCGATCAGCACCATGCCCTTCACGACGCGGGGCGCGCCGGTGATGGTGTAGGGTTTGCTGGGATCGGTGGTCTGCACGGTCCAGACCGGCTTGCCGGTGGCCGCGTCGAGCGCGATCAGCTGGCCGGCGATGGTGGCGACATAGACCTTGCCGTTCCAGGCCGCGACGCCGCGGTTGACCACGTCGCAGCAGGCCTTGAAGCCGTCTTCGCCCGGCACCTTCGGGTCGAACGACCATTTCAGCGCCCCGGTGGCCGCATCGAAGGCGAAGACCTTGGACCAGGTGGTCGTGGTGTAGAGCGTTCCGTCGACAACCAGCGGCGTCGCCTCCTGGCCGCGGTCGGTGTCGAACTGATAGTGCCAGGCCAAGCCCAGCTGGCCGACGTTGCCGGTGCTGACGTCGGTGAGCGGGCTGAAGCGCTGCTCCGAATAGGTGCGTCCGTAGCTCATCCAGTTGTCGCCGTCGCTGTTCGCCGCCGTCAGCCGGGCGGCGTCGACCGCGGCCGGCGGCTGGGCGACTGGTTTGCACGCCCAAAGCCCGACTAGCGCCATGGCGATCGCCACGCCACGAAGGATGCTGCGCCCCATGCCCACGTCTCCATTCCCTCTGCGCCGGTTCACCGGCGTCTTCCTGTGGGGGTGTTCTACGCCAAGCGTCGCCTTTGGCGAACCATGACGTCACGGCGCCCTCGCCCAGTCTTTTGGAATCCGCCATAGCTCGGTCGATGAGCAACGAACCCTTCTTCACCCGCGACGGCGACCTCTACCAGCCAACCGCCTCCAGCCGCGGGCCCTGGAGTCCCACCTCGCTGCACGGCCGCGTCGTCGCCGGCCTGCTCGCCCACGCGATCGAGCAGCGCTACGGCGAGCCCGACTTCATGCCGGCGCGCTTCACGATCGACATGTACCGCCTGCCCGACCTCTCGGCGGCGGAGGTCAACATCAAGCCGATCCGCGAGGGGCGCCGGATCAAGGTGATCGACGCCGAGTACAGCGTCGGCGGCGTCTCGATGGCGCGGGCGACCTGCGTCTTCCTGCGCAGGTCGGAGAACCCGGAAGGCACAGTCTGGACCCCGCCCAACTGGGACGCGCCCAGGCCGGCCGACATCACGCCGCCGGACGATCCGCGCCGCAGCATGGGCGGCATGTGGGCGACCCTGCCGATCAGCGGCGGCTTCGGCACGGTCGGCGTGAAAAAGCAGTGGATGAGCGAGCTGCGCGACCTGGCCCCGGGTGAAGCCTTCACCCCGTTCACCCGCGTCGCGATCGCCGCCGACTTCGCCAGCCCGTTCGCCAACTCCGGCGACAAGGGCCTGGGCTGGATCAACGCCGACATCACCCTCTACCTGCACCGGTTGCCGGTCACCGAGTGGATCGGCTTCGAGGTGAAGAACCACGGCGCCACCGACGGCGTCGCCATCGGCGAATGCTGGCTCTACGACGAGCAAGGACCGATCGGCACGTCAACCGTGACGGCGCTGGCGCAACGCAGGAATATGGGCTGATGGGCGCGTTTGACCTCACCGGCCGCGTAGCCCTGGTCACTGGCGGCAACGGCGGCATCGGGCTCGGCATGGCCCGCGGCCTGGCCAAGGCTGGCGCCAGCCTAGTGATCGCCGGCCGCAATGGGGAGAAGAACGCCGCCGCCGTCGCCGAACTCGCCTCGCTCGGCGCGCCGTGCGAGGCGCTGCAGGTCGACGTCGCCGACGAAGCTGCGTGCCGAGCCATGCCGGAAGCCGCGAAGGCGAAGTTCGGCCGCCTCGACGTGCTGGTCAACAATGCCGGCATCGCCCTAGGCGGCCTGCCCCAGGCGATCAGCTTGGCCGACTGGAACGCGGTGCTGCAGACCAACCTCACCGCGGTGATGGTCGCCTCGCAGGCCGCCTACCCGCTGATGAAGGCGCAGGGCGGCGGCAAGATCATCAACATCGGCTCGATGTACGCGATCTTCGGCGGACCGTTTCAACCGGCCTATGCTGCGGCCAAGGGCGGTCTGATCCAGCTGACCAAGTCGCAGGCCGCTGCCTGGGCGCGCAACAATATCCAGGTCAACGCCATCCTGCCCGGCTGGATCGTCACGGAGATGACGGAAGGCCCCCGCACCACGCGCGCCGGTTTCAGCGACGATATCGTCGCCCGCACGCCGACTGGCCGCTGGGGCGAGCCGGATGATTTCGAGGGCCCGGCGGTGTTCCTCTCAAGCTCCGCCTCGGACTTCGTCACCGGCGCGTCGCTGGCCGTCGACGGCGGGTTTTCGATCTCGGGCTGAGGCGCTAGGCAAGCGCGCCTGCCGGGCCTAGCCTCCGCACAAAACGGAGGAAGCCCATGCGTCTTACCCTCGCGCTCGGCACACTCGCCATAATCGCCGCCATCGTCGCGCCCGCGTTCGCCGCCGAAGCGCCGCTGATCCCGCGCGCCGACTTCTTCGGCAACCCGACCAAGGCCGCCGGCAGGATAAGTCCGGATGGCAAATGGCTCTCATGGCTGGCGCCGAAGAACGGGGTGCTCAACGTCTGGATCGCGCCGGTAAATACGCCGGACCAGGCCCGGCCGATGACCGACGAGAAGGGCCGGCCGGTCGCCAACTACTTCTGGGCGCCGGACAGCTCGATGCTGCTCTACGCCACCGACAACGGCGGCGACGAGAACTACCAGCTGTACGGCGTCGACGTGACCTCCGGCGCCCGCCGCGCGCTGACCGCGTTCCCGAAGGCGCGGGTGGAAATCGACGCCATCAGCCACTCGATCGCCGACCGCATCCTGATCGGCGTCAACAATCGCGACCCGCGCTACTTCGACGTCATGAGCCTCAACCTGAAGAGTGGCGCGCTGTCCCCGGTATTCCAGAACGACCAGGGTTTCGCCGACTTTCTGGTCGACGACACGCTGACGCTGCGCGGCGCCAGCAAGACGCAGCCGAACGGCGATGTCGCGCTCTACCAGGTCAAGGACGGCAAGGCCGGCGACCAGCCGACCGAGATCATTCCCTACGCGGACGCTTCGACCACGGCGCCGCTCGACTTCACCCACGACGGCAAGACGCTCTACTGGCTGGATTCACGCGGCCGCGACACCGCAGCGCTGATCGCCGAGGATCTCGCGACTGGCGCCAAGACGGTGCTGGGCGTCGATCCCCGCGCCGACATTGGCGGCCTCACGGTCTCGCCGACGACTGGCAGGGCCGAGGCCTACGCCGTCAACTACCTGCGCACCGAGTGGACCTTCGTCGACCCGGCCTTTGGCGCCGACTTCAAGTACCTGCAGGCGCATCTCAAGGGCGAGATCGCGATCACCTCGCGCACCCACGACGACGACAAGTGGACGGTGGCGACCAACGCTTCCGACGCGCCCTCCCAGCTTTGGCTATTCGACCGCAAGAGCCGTGCGCTCACCAAGCTCTACACCACCCGGCCCGAGCTCGAGGGCAAGCCGCTGGCGGCGATGCTGCCGGTCGAGATCAAGTCGCGCGACGGGCTGACGCTGGTCTCCTACCTGACGCTGCCGGCCGGCTCGGACCCGAAAGGAGACGGCCGCCCGGACCACCCGTTGCCGATGGTGCTGCTTGTCCATGGCGGCCCGTGGGGGCGCGACTTCTGGGGCTACAACGGCTTTCACCAATGGCTGGCCAACCGCGGCTACGCGGTGTTGTCGGTGAACTTTCGCGCCTCCACCGGCCTCGGCAAGAAGTTCACCGCCGCTGGCGACCTGCAGTGGGGCCGCAAGATGCAGGACGACCTGCTCGACGCGGTGGACTGGGCGGTGGGGCGCGGCGTCACCAAGCGGGACGAGGTGGCGATCTTCGGCGGGTCGTATGGAGGCTACGCGACTCTAGCAGGCCTGGCCTTCACCCCCGACGCCTTCGCCTGCGGCGTCGACCTGTTCGGTCCGGTCAATCTCAACACCCTCTTGAAGACTATCCCGTCCTACTGGGCGTCCGGCGCCGCCATAATGTACCGGCGCATGGGCGATCCGAACACGCCGGAAGGTCAGGCGATCCTGAAGGAGCGCTCGCCGCTCTACGCCGCGGCCGAGATCAAGAAGCCGCTGCTGATCGGCCAGGGCGTCAACGACGCGCGGGTCAAGCAGGCCGAGTCCGACCAGATTGTCGCGGCGATGCAGGCCAGCAAGATCCCCGTCACCTATTTGCTGTTCGGCGACGAGGGTCACGGCTTCCAGCGGCCGGAAAACAACCTCGCCTTCTACGCGGTGACCGAGCAGTTCCTGGCCAAGTGCGTGGGCGGCCGGGCCGAGCCGATCGGCGAGGCGCTGCAGGGCTCGACCATGCGCGTCGTCGCCGGCGGCGATCTGGCGCCGGGCCTCGCCGCCGCGCTGGCGGCCAAGTAGGGAAAACGGGATGAGCCTCACCGACGCCGCCGACCGCCTCGCGGTTCGCTCGAACCCGACCGGCTTTGGCGCTGAGGTCACCGGCCTCGACCTCGCCCAGCCGCTGCCGGCCGCCATGCTCGCCGCCGTGAAGGCCGCGTTCCTGGCCCACGGCGTGCTTTGGTTCCCCGACCAGCCGCTGACCCACGACCAGCTCGAGACCTTTACCCTGCAGTTCGGCGAGTTCGGCTGGGATCCCTACGTCGCCCCGCTCGCCGACCGCCCGCACATCCTGGAGGTTCGCCGCGAGCCGGACGAAAAGACCGCGCCGTTCGGGGGTTTCTGGCATTCCGACTGGAGCTTCCAGGAGACGCCGCCGGCCGCGACCATCCTCCACGCCAAGGTGGTGCCGCCGGTGGGCGGCGACACGCTCTACGCTGACGGCGTCGCCGCGTACGAGGCGCTGACGCCGGCGTTCCAGCGCATGATCGCGCCGCTGAAGGCGGTCCACTCCGCGTCGCGGCCCTACGGGCCTTCGGGGCTCTACGCCAAGGAAGAGGGCCGCAAGGGCATGACCATCCTGCCCAGCCCCGAGGCCGAGAGGCGCTTCGCCCATCCGCTGGTGCGCACGCTGGACGACGGCCGCAAGGCGCTGTTCGTCAACCACGTCTACACCCTGGCGATCGAGGGGTTCGCCGAAGCCGAGAGTGCGGCCCTGCTCGGCTTCCTGCTCAAGCACATGACCGAGGACCGCTTCGTCTACCGTCACAGCTGGTCGGCGAACATGCTGACCATGTGGGACAACCGCCGCTCGGTCCACAACGCCACCGGCGGCTACGACGGCCACCTGCGGATGATGCACCGCACGACGGTCGCGGGGGGAAGGCCGGTCTAGCGACCCCCCTCCACCACGCCGCTGCTCGGCGAGGTCCCCCTCACCCGTTTCGCTGCGCTGCACGGGGCAAGAACAGGTTGGCGTCTTCGCTCCTGCCCCGCGAAGCGGGGGGCGCGGCGAGTCAGCGCCGTGACGGAGGGGGCGTCTGGCCGCTAAAGCACCGCCAGCATTTCCCCCACCAGCGGGTGGCGGACGATGTCGACGTCGGCGAGGCGGACGACGGAGATGTTGCCGATGCCGTCCAGGCGCCGGGCCACTTCCGCGAGACCCGAGAGTTCGGGCAGCAGGTCGGATTGGTTCGGGTCGCCGGTGATCACCATGGTCGAGGACCAGCCCAGCCGGGTCAGCAGCATCTTCAGCTGCACGAAGGTGCAGTTCTGCGCCTCGTCGATCACGACGAAGGCGTTGTTGAGGGTGCGGCCGCGCATGAAGCCGATCGGGGCGATCTCAATCGCGCCTTCCGCCATCAGCGCCCTGACCCGCTTCATCGACAACCGGTCGGAAAGCGCGTCGTAGAGCGGGCGCAGATAGGGGGCGAGCTTGTCCTCCATCTCGCCGGGCAGGAAGCCGATCGATTCCCCGGCCTCGACCGCCGGGCGCGAGAGCACGATGCGGGCGACCTTGCCGCTTTCCAGCGCGTCGACCGCCTTGGAGATGGCAATATAGGTCTTGCCGGTGCCGGCCGGACCCAGCGCCAGCACCAGCGCCTTCTCGTCGACCGCCTCCATCAGCCGCGCCTGGCCGACCGACTTGGGTTTTATCGTCTTGAGGTATCCCTGCTCGCGCTCCGTCTCCAGGGCGATCGGCGTCCAGCCGCGCGCCAGCGGCAGGCGGCGCACCTTGGCGTCGTCTTCGAACTGGGCGGCGTCGAATGCGCCTTCGCGGGTCATGCGCTTCAGAGCTCGCTTGGTCATGAGAGGTCTCCGCTGGGGGACGTGAAAAAGGGCGAGACCGCAATGGCTCGCCCTGGGTTCGGCTGGGAGGCAGGAAGGGTGCGGAGCCGCCGGCCGGGCGGTCCTGAACGCGTCGTCGGAGGCGGAAACGCGGCCCGCCCGACCTTGTGAAGCGACACCCGGTTCTCCGTTAAGGAGGCGCCTCGGAGGAGGTCCCCGAGACGGGACTTTTCGCAGGGCTTTCAACCCTTCGAATCGCCGAACTAGGATGATCTAGTGTGGTTTATGATCCGTTAATCAAGCCGGCAATTTTAAGAATAGGATGTGTGCGGATGACTGCCTATAGATTGGGCGACCGAGAGCCGACGCTGCCGGAGGGCGGCGAATACTGGATTGCGCCGACCGCGGTGGTGGCCGGGCATGTAATCCTGAAGAAAAACGCCAGCGTCTGGTTCGGCGCAGTGCTTCGGGGCGACAACGACCCGATCGTTATTGGCGAAAACTCCAATGTTCAGGACAATTCCGTACTGCACACTGACGTGGGCTCCCCGCTGACCATCGGCGATAATGTGACCGTTGGCCACATGGTGATGCTGCACGGCTGCAGCATCGGCGACGGCACGCTGATCGGCATCGGCTCGATCGTGCTCAACGGCGCGAAAATCGGGAAAAACTGCCTGGTCGGCGCCGGCGCGCTCATCACCGAGAACAAGGAATTCCCGGACGGCGTGATGATCCTGGGTTCGCCGGCTAGGGTGGTGCGCGAATTGGCGCCGGAGCAGGCGGCGCGAATGGGCGCCGGGTCACTGAGCTACGTGCGCAACTGGCAGCGCTTTAAGGCCGGGCTCAGCGCGCTGTGACGATCCAGGTCGCCGACGGCAGCTTGACGCCGTCGGCGCCGGCGTGAGGCGCCAGCGCCGCGCGGACCGCTGCGGTGATCGGCGCCTTCAGCAGCGGGTTCTCGCGCAGCGCCGCGCCAACCGGGCCGACGTTGAGGCTGGTGCGCACTGTGGTCTCCAGATCCCGCTGGCCGATCGCCTGGTCGTGCGGCTCGATGGCGATCTGGGTGAAACCGGCCTCGCTCAGGATGCCATGCACCCGGTCGCGGTCGGCGAAGGCGAACGGACCAGGCGCGTTCGGCGGCGGGGGCGGCGTCGGCGGCAGCAGCGGCGCGACGGCGCCCATCGGGATCGTCATCCAGTGGTTCTCGGCCAGCGCGCGCCAACAGACGAAGGCCAACCGGCCTGCCGGCGCTAGCGCGCCCCGGATGTTGGCGAACGCCGCCGCCGGATCGGCGAAGAACATCACGCCAAAGCGCGAGAACGCCGCATCTGCCGGCTCGAAGTCGTGGATCTGGGCGTCGGCCTCGACGAAGCGCGCCCAGCCAAGACCGAGCTCGCCTGCACGTCGGCGCGCCACCTCCAGCATAGGCGCGGAAATGTCGGCGCCGAGCACGCTCCCACCACCGGCGACCCGCCGCGCCAGTTCCAGGGTCGTGTCGCCGCAGCCGCAGCCGATGTCGATCAGCCGTTCGCCCTCGCGAACGCCGAGCGCCGCCATCGCCGCCAGGCCCAGGTCACGCAGCTGTGCGTCGAGCGCGCCCTGCATCGCGACCCAGGTGCGCCCGTTGCTGGTCCAGTAGGCGATCTGCGCGGCGTTGGGGCCGTCGTCGTCGGGTAGGCTCATCTCGCCCTCCGGCTACTGACGCCGGCGTGGAAGCGGTTGCCTGCCACGGCGTCAAGGGCGCAACCATGCGCAAAACCGCGGGAGAAGCGCCATGGCCTATCAGTACGTCGTCGTCGAGCGGGACGGCCCGGTCACCACCGTCACCCTGAACCGGCCGGAGGTGATGAACGCCCTCCATTCGGACGCCCACTTCGAGCTGGATACGGTATTCAACGAGTTCGCCGCCGATGACAGTCAGTGGGTGGCCATCGTCACCGGCGCCGGCGAGCGGGCCTTCTCAGCCGGCAACGATCTCAAGCATCAGGCCGGCGGCGGCAAGATGGGCAGCCCGCCCTCGGGCTTCGCCGGCCTTACCTCCCGCTTCGACCTTACCAAGCCGCTGATCGCGGCGGTGAACGGGGTGGCCATGGGCGGCGGCTTCGAGATCGCGCTGGCCTGCGATCTGATCGTCGCCTCCGAGGCCGCGATCTTCGCCCTGCCGGAACCGCGCGTCGGCCTGGCCGCCCTGGCCGGCGGCCTGCACCGCCTGCCGCGCGCGATCGGGCTGAAGCGCGCGATGGGCATGATCCTCACCGGCCGCCGCGTCTCGGCGAAGGAGGGGTTTGAACTCGGCTTCGTCAACGAGGTGGTGGCGCCGGCCGAGCTGATGGCCGCCGCCAAGCGCTGGGCCGGCCTGATCGCCGAGTGCAGCCCAATGTCGATCCGCGCCTCGAAGCAAGCGGTGCTGACGGGCCTGGACGAGCCCTCGCTCGAAGCCGCGCTCAAGGGCCAGAACCGCTACCCGGCCGTCGCCGCCCTCTACCGCTCGGCGGATTTCGTCGAGGGCCCGCTCGCCTTCAGCCAACGCCGCCCGCCACAGTGGAAGGGGCGGTAGGCTTCCGCTCCTCCACCGTGCAGCGCAGCGAAGCGGGGGAGGTGTCGCGGCGCGCGAAGCGCGACGTGACGGAGGGGCGCAACGCCGCTCCAACGATTTCGACGATTGGGCGCCGATAGACCCAGCGCCTCCTCCGTCAGCCCGCTTCGCGGTCTGCCACCTCCCCGCGACGCTGCGCTTTGCGGTGGAGGAGCGAGACTCAGAACACCTCGTCGAACAGGTCCAGCATCGCCCGCCAGGAGCGTTCGTCGGCGCTCTTGTCGTAGGCCAGTTCTGGGCGGCCGAGGGCGTCGGCGCCGGGGTTGGTGAAGGAGTGCACCACGCCGCCGAACAGCGTCATGCGCCAGTCGACGCCAGCCTCGGTCATTTCCTTCTCGAACGCGGCGCGCTGCTCGGCGCCCACCATCGGATCGGCGGCGCCGATCTGCGCCAGCAGCTTGGCTTTCACCTTGCCCTTTTCCGCCGGCATGGCGGTGGCCAGTCCGGAGTGGAAGCCGACCGCCGCCAGGATCGGTTCGCCGGCGCGGGCCATCTCGAACGCGGTGGTGCCGCCAAAGCAATAGCCGATCGCGGCCATGCGCGAGGCGTCGGTCTCCGGCTGGGCCATCAGCACGTCCAGCGCAGCGTGGGCGCGGATGCGGATGCCGGTCGGATCGGCCATCCACTTGCCGAGTCTGGGCATCACTTCGGACATGTCGGTGAGCGGCTCGCCATCGCCGTAGTAGTCGAGCGCGAAGGCGATGTAGCCGGCCTCGGCCAGGCGGCGGGCGGAGTTCTTGGCGTGATCGGTCAGCCCGCCGCCTTCATGGGCGACGATGATCCCCGGCCGCTTGCCGGCCTTGGCGTCATCGACCGCCAGATAGCCAACCAGCCGCGCTCCGTCGGCGTGATACTCGATGTCCTGGGTCTTCATCGGCGTCTCCCTGCGCTCTTCGAGACGGCGTCTTACCAGGGCGGCGCACCGTAAATCACGCATAACTATGGCGCCCCAATTGTGGCCAAGCCTGATCGACCGCGCCGAGGCTCGCGCCTCACTCAAATTCACGATGTCAAAGGCCCTGTGCGAGCCTGATTCGAATGAGCGGTTTTGAATCTCCATCAAGGCCTGCGCCCTTCCTGCCCCCGCGGCGCCGGGCTAAGGTGACGCCATCGTCACTTTCGAGAGTCACGCCAGATGGCCGACGGCCGCTACGACTACATCATCATCGGCGCCGGGTCGGCCGGCTGCGTGCTGGCCAATCGGCTCAGCGCCGACCCGAAGTGCCGCGTGCTGCTGCTGGAGGCGGGGCCGAAGGACAACTCGCTGTTGGTGCGCATGCCCGCCGGCGTCGGCGCGCTGATCAGCGCCAAGGGCGACTACAACTGGGGCTTCTGGACCGAGCCGGAGCCGCATCTGGACGGCCGCAAGCTGTGGTGGCCACGCGGCCGCGGCCTCGGCGGCTCGTCGTCGATCAACGGCATGATCTACATCCGCGGCCACGCCCGGGACTACGACCTTTGGCGGCAGATGGGCCTGGCCGGCTGGGGCTATTCTGACGTGCTGCCCTACTTCAAGCGCTCCGAAGGCTTCGAGGGCGGCGCCGACGCCTATCACGGCGCGGGCGGCCCGCTGCACATCTCCAGGGCGGCGTCGAAAAACCCGATCTACAGCGGTTTCCTCGAGGCCGGCGTGGCGGCCGGCTATCGCCGCACCAACGACTTCAACGGCTACCAGCAGGAGGGTTTCGGGCCCTACCAGCTGACCATCAAGGACGGCAAGCGCTGGAGTTCATCCGCGGCCTTCCTGCAACCGATCCTGGGCAAGCGCCCGAACCTGACCCTGGAGATCGACGCCCGCACCACCCGCATCCTGCTCGAGACCGGCCGCGCGATCGGGGTCGAGTTCGTCCAGGGTGGCCAGACCCGGCAGGTCTACGCGGACGCCGAGGTGCTGCTGTCGGCCGGCGCGGTGCAATCGCCGCATATCCTGCAGCTCTCGGGCATCGGCGATCCGGACAAATTGCAGGCGGCCGGCGTGAAGCCGATCCATCCGCTGAACGGTGTCGGCGAGAATCTGCAGGACCACCTCGACGTGATCCTGGCGTGGGAGACGCCGAACGTGAAGACGGCCTACTCCCACTCCACCGGCCTCAATCGGATCACCACCGGCCTCGCCTACGCCCTGCTGGGCCAGGGCTTCGGGCGCCAGCAGTTCCTCGAAGCCGGCGCCTTCCTGAAGTCGCGCCCGGACCTCGATCGGCCCGACCTGCAGCTGCACTGCCTGCTGGCGATCATGAAGGATCACGGCAAGCAGTCGGTGCCAAAGGACGGCTTCTCGATCCACGTCTGCCAGCTGCGGCCCGAGAGCCGCGGACGCGTCGGCCTCGCCTCCGCCGACCCGTTCGCCGATCCGACCATCTTCGCAAACTATCTGGCGACCGAGGAAGACCGCCGCGCGCTGCGCGAAGGGACCAAGATGACCCGCGAGCTGGCTAACCAGGCCGGCCTGAAGGCGCTGCGCGGCAAGGAGGAGTTCCCCGGCGACGAGGTGAAGACCGACGCCGAGATAGACGCCTGGATACGCCGCTCGGCCGAGACGATCTACCACCCGGTCGGCACCTGCCGCATGGGCCGGGCCGGCGATCCGCTCGCGGTGGTCGATGGCGCACTGACGGTGCAGGCGCTGTCGGGGCTTCGGGTGATCGACGCCTCGGTGATGCCGACCCTGATCGGCGGCAACACCAACGCCGCCACCATCATGATCGCCGAGAAGGCCGCCGACATGATCCTCGGCCGCGCCCCACCAGCGCCGATCGACGCGCCGGTGTTCGAAGACCAGGCCGCGCCAGCGGCGGCCTGAGCGGGCAGTCGGCTAGCGCCAGCGGCGGCGCGATCGGCCGCTGATGGTCGCGAACGCCGAGGCGGGCGCCAAGGTCATGATGCGTCCGTCTTCAAAGTTCGAGAGGCCGCCGCGCCGGCCGGGCCAGCCGTAGAGGCAGGCGAACAGGGCCAGGGAGATCGACACCGCCAGCATCGGCTGAATCTGCGCCAGGCCGAGCGAACCGATCCACAGCGGGATCACCAACAGCGGCTCCAGACCGATGTCGCGCAGCCGCCGCGCCTGCAGCGAAACGGCGCTCCAGACCGCGAGCGGGGCGGCGATAACCAGCAGCACGGCGTTGACCTCCATCGTCAACGCCGGGCGCGACGTGGGCGCGAGTTCGATGAAGCCAAGGAAGGTAGCGGCCAGTAGCGTCAGGACGATGCCTACCGCGACGTTGCCGAGGAAATACTGGAGCCGATTGAGCCGGCCCCGAAAGCTGAATACCGCTGTGAGCATGGCGGTCCCTCCCGATGAGAGCCACATTTTCACGGCAAAGTTTGCAATCCGCCAAGATACACGCTTAGCGCCGCCTTAACGGCCATATTGGCCCTGCGGCGGATTGGCATGGCGGCCGTGGTCGCGCCTATTGTTGGGGATGCAGCCTCGGGCGCGCCCCATCCGGAGATTCGCATGACGCAGGATCTGTTCGTCTCCATCGACCGCTACATCGACGACCTGTTCGCGCCGGAGGACGCCGCGCTGCAGGCCGCCGTCGCCGAGGCCCGCGCGGAGGGACTGCCGCAGATCCAGGTCTCCGCCGGCCAGGGCAAACTGCTTTACCTGCTGGCCAAGCTGGTCGGCGCGCGGCGCATCCTCGAGGTGGGCACCCTGGGCGGCTATTCGGCGATCTGGCTGGCGCGGGCGCTGCCGGTCGACGGCTTCATGGTGACGCTGGAGCTGGAACCCGCCCACGCCAAGGTGGCGGCCAAGAGCCTGGCACACGCCGGCCTCCTGGAGAGGGTGGAGCTGATCGTCGGCTCGGCGCTGGAGAGCCTGCCGCGGCTGGCCGACCGCGGCGAGGGGCCGTTCGATCTGGTCTTCCTCGACGCCGACAAGGTCAACTATTCCAACTATTTCACGAGCATCATGCGGATGGTGCGGCCCGGGTCGCTGATCCTGGCCGACAACGTGATCCGCGCCGGCACGGTGCTGGACCCGAGGGACGACGATCCGTCAGCCGGCGCGGCGCGCGACTTCAACGCCATGATCGCCGCCGACGCGCGGCTGGAGGCCATCGTCGTACAGCAGGTCGGGATCAAGGGCCACGACGGCCTGGCGATCGCCCGGGTGAAATAGCCGGCGGCTCTAGGTCAGTCCACGTCGCCCGAAGCCGGTGACCGCGGGGGCCGCCGGGACCGCGCGTCGAACTGGCTGGGCTGGGGCGGGCGAGGCCGAGGTCTGTCCAGACTCGGGCTCCAGGAACTCGTCGCCGTACTTGTTGCCCGGCCAGAACAGCAGGCAGCAAACCATCCCAAGATTGATCAGCCGGCCAAGAATGGTCGGACCGGCGAACGGCAACATCGGCAGCTTGGGGCCGCTCTGGGCGATCCAGAGGTCGAGCGCCATCACCGCGATCCATGCAGGAATCACGAATACCGGCTCCCAGCCGATGTCACGGAACCTCCGCGCCTGCAGCGAGAACCCGATCCACATCACAGCCGGCAGGACGACGACCAGGACGAACAGCCCGAGGAGCGCCGTCGGGATTAGGCCAAACTGCTGGCGGAAAACCACAGCGAACGCGCCGGCGACGAGCACGAACACGAATTCGGCCACGCCGAGGCCGACTGCTCCGAGGAAGTATTGGAGCCGATTGAGTCGCCCCTGAAAGCTGAACACGGCTGAGAGCATGGCTGCCTCCGTGCGGCGAAGCTTCGCGCCACATGCTTTCGAAATTGCAAATATTCCCGCGTGAGCGGTGGGCGCCGCCGCGCGCTAACTCTCTGGGTGGTAGACAGGCCGGAGTGTGCGTCAGGGGCGGCGCTCCATGATCACCAGGTCGAGCCAGCGGTCGAATTTACGGCCGACCTCTCCGTGCCGCGCCGCCTGTTCGAAGCCGAGGTTGCGATGCAGGCCGATCGATGCGGCGTTGTCGGCGTCGATGCCGCCCAGCATCACATGCTTGCCGGCCGCCCGCGCCCGCTCGGCCAGCTCGGCGACGATCGCCCGGCCGATCCCCTGCCCTCGCCGGTCGGCGCGGACGTGGACCGAATGCTCGACCGTCGCCGCATAGCAGGGCCAGGGCCGCCAGTCGCCGAACGAGCCGAAGCCCAGCACCTCGCCGCCGCCGCGACCAGCACCGGATAGCCGGCCCGGCGCCTAGCTTCAAACCACGCCTGACGATTGGCGAGATCGACGATTTCCTCGGCGTAGACGGCCGTCGAGGTGAGGATCACCTCGTTGTAGATCGCGAGGATGGCGCCCAGATCCTCGGCCTCGGCGTCGCGCAGCTCCATCTTCGCCTCCTTCTTGCGCAGCATGATCGAATCCATAATAATTGATGCATGTCTACTATCGAGGACGATGCCGGCGCGCGGCTCGCCGAGCGGCTGAAGCTGGAGCGGGAAGCGCGCGGCTGGTCGCTCGCAGATCTCGCCGAACGCTCCGGCGTCTCCCGCGGCGCGATCAGCAAGATCGAACGCGGCGAATCCAGCCCCACCGCCGGCCTGCTAGTGCGCCTCGCCGACGCCTTCGACCTGACGCTGGCCGGCCTCTTGGCGCGGGCCGAGGGCGAGGCCGATCGGCTGTCGCGTGTCGCCGACCAGCCGCTTTGGCGCGACCCGGCCAGCGGCTATTTGCGCCGGCAGGTGTTCGAGCGCGCCGACCATCCGGTGGAGCTGGTGCGAGTCGAACTGCCGGCCGGCGCCCACGTCGGCTTTCCCGCCGCCTCCTATCGGCGCATCCGCCAACTGGTCTGGTTGCTGGAGGGCGAGCTGACCATCGAGGAAGGCGGTGTGCGCAGCCGGCTGTCGCCGGGTGACTGCCTCGCCTTCGGGCCGCCGAACGATGCGGCCTTCATCAACGAGAGCGGCCGGACCTGCTGCTACCTGGTCGTCGTGGCGCGGAGCTGAGCGATGGAAATCTCGCGCCTCGCCTCGAAACCCGAGACCATCGCCGCGCTGGCCGAGATCCTCATCGAGGTGGTGGCGAACGGCGGCTCGGTGAGCTTCATGCACCCCTTGGCGCCGACGGTGGCCGCGGCCTTCTGGGCGAAATCGTTGGCTGACGCCGACGCCGGCAAGCGCATCGTGCTGGGCGCAACGCAGGCCGGAGATCTCGCCGGCACGGTCACCCTCGACCTCGACACGCCGCCCAACCAGCCACACCGCGCCGACATCGCCAAGCTGATGACCGCCCTGCGCCACCGGGGCCGCGGCGTCGCGCGGGCGCTGATGTTGGAAGCCGAGCGGATTGCCGTCGCCGAGCGCCGCACCCTGCTGACGCTCGACACCGCCGCCGAAGACGGCGCGGCCGGCCTGTACGCGGCGCTGGGCTACGAGTTCGCCGGCGCCATCCCAGACTATGCCTACAAGCCGCTGGGCGGCCTCACCGCCACCCTGATCTACTTCAAGCGCGTCGGCGTCGGCGCCAGCCAAGGGTCGAGGTAGCCAAAGCGAGGCTGCGTCATCACCGAGGCGCGGTAGTGCGCCGCGTCCCGGTAGAGCGCGTGACCGCCATCCTCGACCGGACAGAGGCCGCCAGGACACAAGGCGTCCAATGGCTCGACCAGGGTTGCGCCGGCGCCGGCTGCGACCCGCGTCAGCCCTTCCAGTGATAATGCCGCCGTACGCTCGAAGTCGGCGCGTCGAAAAGGCGGCGGCGCAAGATCGTGGGTCCGCAGCAGCCGGCGATAGAGCCACAGCGGATCGGCGCTGTCGCTGTTTGGCATCGGGGCCATCAGCACGACATCCTTGCCCAGGCGGCGCAGGCGAACGACCGCGCCGCTCAAGCGACCGAATTCGGCGTCGGCGAGGGCCGCCGTGCTGGGCGGGTCGGGCTCGCAGCGAGGGCCGTCGGCCAGGCAGGTAAGTCCGTTCGGCAATCCCGGCCTGGGGACGAAGTAGACCGCCCAGGCCGAGACGATGACCACGCGCTTGAAGCCGGCGGACTTGGCGTAACGGAAAGCCGCCTCGGACCAACGCGCGCAGCCATCGCCGCGATAGCGCAGCCCGACAGCCGGAACCGGCATGCAGCCGCCGGCGACCACGGTCATCCCGCGCCCCGGCTGGCCGTCGAACGCGTGGACATACCGCTGCGCGACCTGCTCGGCCTGGGAGTCGCCGATGACCAGCACCTGCCGCGCTGCGGGGTCGCCGATCTGGCAGATCCTGAACCGGGTGTCCTCCAGCCGCCGGTCGCAGGCGCCTGGATAGAACCAGTCGGTGCTCGCCGCTCGCACATCGGCCATGGCGGCGCGCTCGGCTGGCGCGACGTCCGCGGTCCGCAGCGCCTCGAGGCCGTGCGTCTGCGCTGCGGCTACCGCGATTGCCGTCAGCCCCCCGACGCCGGCGAGACCGATCGCCCAGCGCCAGGGCCGGCACGCAAACAGCCAACGGGTCAGGACGCGCTCGATCAGCCAGTAGGACGCGAAACCGAGGCCGAGCATCGCCGCGACCGCCGCCAGCGCCACCGGCCAGTCAAGCGGGATCGCCGCATAACGCAGGGCGACGATCACCGGCCAGTGCCAGATGTAGATTGAGTAGGAGGCGCGCCCGAGGCCATCGACAATGGCGTTCTCGGCCCAGACGGTGCGCTGCACGGCGCTGACGATCACCAGGGCCGCGCCGCCGACCGGAAGCAATGCCACCATCGACGGCCAGCCTGCCGCGGGGATGGCCAACCAGGCGCCGAGCCCGATCAGCGCGAGGCCAAGCGCCTGCAGCGCCCTGCGTTGAACGCCGTTCAACGTCAGCCGCGCTGTAGCTGCGCAGAGCGACCCCGCAAGCAGCTCCCACGCCCGGGTCGGCAGCAGGTAGAACGACCAGCCCTGGTTGCGCGCCGACATTGCGAGGGCGAGCACGAATGACGCTGCGGTCAGCACCCCAAGCACGATCCACAGGCGGCGCTTCAGCGCCGGGACGGCGAAGACGCCCAGCAGCAGCAACGGGTAGAGCAAGTAGAACTGCCACTCCACCGACAGCGACCAGGTGTGCAGCAGCCAGTTGGCGTGCTCGTCCGGCGCGAAATAGCCCTCGCGACCGAGCAGGACGAAGTTGGAGGCAAAGGCCAGGACGCTAGGGATATCGGCGGCGATGCCCTCGAAGGTCCACGGATCGATCAGCGTCGCGCCGACGAGCCAGAGCACCAGGCACAGCGCCACCAGCGCCGGCCAGATCCGTCTCAGGCGCGAGAGATAAAAATCGCCGAGCCTGAAACGGCCCTGGCGCAGGCGCCCCGCGATGATGTTGGTCATCAGGAAGCCGGAGATGACGAAGAAGACGTCAACGCCGATGAAGCCGCCGGGCGCCAGGCCGCCTGCCAGGTGGTAGGCCACCACCAGCGCGATCGAGATTGCCCGCAGGCCGTTGATGTCGCTGCGAAAACCGTCCGCGGCCGCCGCGTCCCGCCCGGCCAAGTCGCTAGACTTCCAGGTCCTCCGGCAGGATGGCCATCTCGAACAGGAACGAGCCGTCCTCGTCCTCGTCCTCGTAGATGACGCCGATGAACTCGCCCTTCAACTCCACCTCGGCGCTGTCCTTCTGGCGCTCGCGCGGTTTCACCGCGATGTGCGGATTGCCGAAGGTGCGCTTCAGGTGCGCCTGAACACGGTCGATATCTTTCTGGTCCACGGGATCGGCGCTCCGGTAATGATCGGGCGCGACCCTACCCAGGTTCGCCGGCGGAGCAAGCGTGCTCAGCGAAAGTGGGAAATACTTTCGCGTCCGAGCACGCGCACTTTCACGCGCTCAGATCACGTAGTCGTAGGCCGAGTCCGGCAGGGTCTGGTCCATGGTCTTGGACGGCTCCGCGCAGGTCGGGCAATTGACCAGGCGCGCCGGCACGCCGACCGCGGTGCAGCCCGACGGCACCGGCTGCAGCACCACAGCGCCCGCCGCCACTTTGGCGAAATCGCCGATAGTGATGTTGCCGATCACCTTGGCGCCGGCCGCTAGCAGGACGCCACGGCCGATCTTCGGGTGACGATCGACGCGGTCCGCGCTAGTGCCGCCCAGCGTCACGCCGTGCAGCATCGAAACATCGTCGCCGACTACCGCGGTCTCGCCGATGACGATTCCGGTGCCATGGTCGAAGAAGGCGCCCTTACCGATGACCGCCGCCGGATGAATATCGACTTGGAACAGTTCGGACATGCGGCTCTGCAGGTAGAAGGCCATCGACTCGCGGCCCTGCGTCCACAGCCAGTGCGACACGCGGTGCGTCTGGATCGCGATGAACCCCTTGAAGAACAGGAACGGTTGCACGTAGCCCTTGCAGGCCGGGTCGCGCTCGAACACCGCCTTCAGGTCGGCTTCGGCCGCGGCGACGATGCCGGGGTCGGCCGCGTAGGCTTCCTCGCAGGTCTCGCGCAGGCTCATCGCCCGCAGCTCCTGGTCGCTGAGCTTGCGGGCGAGCTGGTACGAAAGCGCTTTTGAAAGCTCGCTGTGGCGCAAGATCACCGCGTTCAGCAGCGAGGCCAGGCTGGGCTCGCTGGCGGCGATGTGCTCGGCCTCATTGCGCAGCGCCGCCCACACCGGGGGCGTTGCGGCCGCTTCGACGACCTCCAGGCGTTGCACCATCGCCGTCCAATCCTTCCCTCAGCGACGCTTGTAACTCGCGCCTCTCACCGACTTGGCGATATGGCGAGCCCTGAGAAGATACGCCAGTCAGAGTTTCTAATCAAAATGCCAGCCCCGCTACATTGCGAAGGCGGTCACCGCGTTCTACCTCGGCCCTGATTGCTCAAGTCCTTATAGCTGGAAGCTGATTTTGACCCATACCGTTCCGGCCGCGCCGCTGTTCGGCGAAGCGGCCCCGATCGAGGCCTCGCCGCAGACCCTCGCCTTCCTGGCGCGCCGCCGCTCGGCCTCGGCGATGGCGTTGAGCGCGCCTGGACCCAGCGACGACGAGCTGGCGACGCTGCTGAGGCTAGCGACCCGCGTCCCCGACCATGGCAAGCTTTCGCCCTGGCGGTTCGTGGTGCTGAAGGGCGAACCCAAGCATCGCTTCATCGCCTGCCTGGAAGCCATCGCCGCCACCCGCCCCGACGGCGTCAAGCTGACCGCCAAGCTCGGCAAGCTCAAAGCCCCACCGCTCACCGTGGCCGTCATCTCCCGCCTGCTGCCGGCCGAGATCCCGGAGTGGGAGCAGCGCCTGTCGTCCGGCGCGGTCTGCATGACCCTGATCATCGCCGCCCAGGCGATGGGTTACGGCGCCAACTGGATCACCGACTGGTACGCCTACGACGCGGACGCCGTGCGGCTGCTCGGCCTCGGCGAGGGCGAGCAGGTGGCTGGCTACGTTCACCTCGGAACCAGCGCCGAGACCCCGCTGGAGCGGGTGCGGCCGGAGGTCCGGGCGGTTGCGGAGGCGTGGAAAGGCTGACGCGCCCCTTACGCCGCCGCCCGCCGCCGCGAGGGCTGGATTTGCCGCGCGTCTATGTCGGCGGGGGTCAGGGCGCCGATCACCGCCTGCGGCGCGTAGGGCGCCTCCAGGATGGCGATCTCTTCGGCGCTGAGCGGACTTTCCACGGCCGCCAGCGGAGCGTCCATGTGGTCGGCCTTGGTGACGCCAATGATCGGCGCGGTCACCGCCGGCTTGGACAGCATCCAGGCGATGGCCACCTGGGCCGGCGCCTCGCCCCGCGCCGCGGCGACGCTTTTCAGCGCGTCGAGCACCGCCTGGTCCTCCGGCCGGTTGTAGCGGCCACGGCCCATCGCCGACTGCGAGCGCACCGTGCCCGCCTCGCGGCTGCCCGCCAGCACGCCGCCGGCCAGCGGGCTCCAGGGGATCAGGCCGACGCCCTCCTCCAGGCACAGCGGGTTCATCTCCCGCTCCTCCTCGCGGTAGAGCAGGTTGTAGTGGTTCTGCATCATGGTGAAGCGGGTGCGACCGGTGGCGTCGGCGCGGCTCAGGTACTTGGAGAACTGGTAGGCGAACATCGAGCTGGCGCCGATGTAGAGCGCCTTGCCGGACTTCACGACGTCGTCCAGCGCCTCGATCGTCTCCTCGATCGGCGTCTCATAGTCGAAGCGGTGGATCTGATAGAGGTCGACATAGTCGAGGCCGAGCCGGGTCAGGCTGGCGTCGATCGACTGGCTGATATGCTTGCGCGACAGGCCACCGCGGTTGGGGCCGCGCCCCATCGGGTTGAACACCTTGGTGGCGATCACCGCCTCGTCGCGGCGCACGCCCAGCGCCTTCAGCCCGCGTCCGAGGATTTCCTCGCTCTGGCCGCGCGAATAGATGTCGGCCGTGTCGAAGAAGTTGATCCCGGCCTCGACCGCCTTGGTCAGCAGCGGCAGGCTGGCTTCTTCGTTCAGCGTCCAGTCGGCCATGCCGCCAAAGCTCATGCAGCCCAGGCAAAGCCGCGAAACCTGGGTCCCGGTCGACCCCATGCGGGTGAATTTCATCGCTTAAATCCTCGTTTGGGAAATGCTCGAAGATCGAGGTTCTGGCGCCGATGCCGGGCGTGGGCCAGGGTGGAACGCTTCAAATCGACGGGAGCGGAGGCCTTAGCGGCCGCGATAGGCCTCGACCCCCTGGTCCGGCAGCCACAGACCCTCCGGCGGCGCGCCGGTCTGCCAGAAGACGTCGATCGGGATGCCGCCGCGCGGGTACCAATAGCCGCCTATGCGCAGCCAGGTCGGCCGCGCGACCTCGACGATCTTCTTGCCGATCGCGATCGTGCAGTCTTCGTGGAAGGCGCCGTGGTTGCGGAACGAACCGAGATAGAGCTTCAGCGACTTCGACTCGATCAGCCACTGGTCCGGCGCGTAGTCGATCACCAGCCGGGCGAAATCGGGCTGGCCGGTGACCGGGCAGAGCGAGGTGAACTCCGGCGCGGTGAAGCGGGCCAGATAGAGCGCGCCGGCCTGCGGATTTGGCGCACGCTCCAGCACTGCCTCTTCGGGGCCGGCGGGCGCTTTCACCTCGCGGCCGAGCTGGGTGAGTCGGGTCTCGTCCATCGGCCGCCGATGTAGACCACCACGCGGCGGGCGACAAACCGCGCGCCGCTCGGCTATCAAGCACGCCAACGAGACTAGGAGACAGGACGATGGCGGGGAAGGATTACGACGGGTTCGTCGTGGTGGTGACCGGGGCCTCCACCGGCCTCGGCCGGGCGATCGCCGAAGAGGCAGCCGCGAGAGGCTCGGCGGCGGTGGTGATCAACTATGCGGGCAACAGGCTCGAGGCCGAGGAGACCGGCCGGCGGGTCGAGGCCGCCGGCGCCAAGGCCGTGCTGGTCCAGGGCGACGTAGCCAGCGACGCCGACTGCCGCCGCATCGCCGCGGCGGCCGAGCCGTTCGGCCGCATCGACGCCCTGTTCAACAACGCCGGCCAGACCATGTTCGCCAACCACGCCGACCTGGAGGCCGTCTCGGCCGACGAGTTCGCGCGGATCTACGGCGTGAACGTGATCGGGCCGTTCCAGATGGTGCGCGCCTGCCGCGCCCTGCTCGAAGCCGCGCCGCAACCCGGCGCCGTGGTCAACACCTCGTCGATCGCCGGCGTCACCGGCATCGGCTCATCGGTGCCCTATGCCGCCTCCAAGGGCGCGCTGATCACGATGACGCTGTCGCTGGCCAGGGCGCTGGCGCCCAAAATCAGGGTCAACGTCATCTGCCCCGGCTACATCGACACCCCCTGGTTCGAGCGTGGCGTCGGCGCCGAGGCGGCGGACCGGCTGCGGCAGGGCGCGGCGGCGTCGACGCCGCTGCAGCTGGCCTCCAAGCCCGAGGACATCGCCGGCGCCGCGATCTTCTTCGCCTCGCCGTCGGCGCGGCACATCACCGGCGAGACCCTGCTGGTGGACGCCGGATCGCACCTCGGCCGGGCCTCGCTGGCCATGCGCTGAGGTTCCGGCGCTTATTCGCCGCTTATGCCGAAGGGGCTGCTTCCGTCTCGATTCCTTTCACCGCGACGGCCTAGTTTCACGGCTCTCGCGGTGGCGAATCGGCGATGGCTAATTTGCCCAGTAAACGAACAGTTTACCTATTGCATCGCACAAGAAGCAGCCTTCGTCCGCCTCGCGCCGGCGTAGGCTGAGACTCGGCTGTGCGAAATTCGCGCAGCTGTCGGACATACCGCGGGGTGGTCGCAAAGGCTGCCCGGCTAGCGTCGAATCGGTAACGGCCGGGCGGCGAAATCATAAAGGGGATAATCTATGACCAATCTGAAGCTGCTGCTCTGTGTGGGCTCGGCCAGCCTCGGCCTCGCCTTCGCCAGCGCCGCATTCGCCGACGACCAGAGCACGCCGCCGCCGGCTACACCTGCGGCCGCCCCGGCCCCGCCGGCGCCGACGCCGATGGCCAACCCGGCCATGGCTGGACCGCTCAACGCCAATCCGCACCCGGCGACGTTCGATGGCGGACCGCTGGGCACGATCACCGTGGACGGCGTAATCAGCGGTGGCGGCATCTTCGAAACCAATCCGGGCTTCAACGGCTTCGGCGACAAGAACGCTAGCGCCGACGGCGGACTCACGAACGGCCAGGTGATCATCAACGGCGGCGTCGGGCCGGTGTCGTTCTACGTTCAGGCGGGCGCCTACAACATCCCCAGCCTCGGCACGCCCTTCGTGCGGACTGAGCAGATGACCGACAACACCTATGGCTACGTCCCGCAGGGCTTCCTCAAGTACCAGATCAACTCCGATTGGAGCGTCCAGGGCGGCGCCCTGCCGACCTTGATCGGCGCCGAGTACACCTACACGTTCGAGAACACGAACATCGAGCGCGGCCTGCTCTGGAACCAGGAGCCGGCGGTCAGCAAGGGTGTGCAGGTCAATTTCTCGCACGGTCCGATCGCGATCTCGGCCGCGGTGACCGACGGCTATTACTCCGACGTCTACACGTCGATCTCGGGCCTCGCGACCTACACCTTCAAGAACACCGACACGCTGGCCTTCGCCGCCGAAGGCAACGCCGGCGTCGCCAAGGTTGCGACCTTCGCCACCCCGGAGCAACAGAACAACGGCGAAATCTACAACCTCATGTACTCGCACACCATGGGCGCGCTCGTTATCTCGCCGTACCTGCAGTACAACACCTCGCAGAACATCCCGGGCGTCTCCCTGCCTGGCGACACGTTCGGCGCGGCGGTCATTGCCAAATATCAGATCAATCCGGAGTGGAGCCTTGGCGGCCGTTTCGAGTATATCACCTCGTCCGGGACCGCGAACCTGCTGGGCTATGGCGTCAACAGCGACGCCTGGTCGATCACGCTTACGCCGACCTGGCAGAAGGGCATTCTGTTCGTCCGCGGCGAGCTTTCCTACGTCGGCGTGGGCAGCGGCACGCCTGGCCTGATGTTCGGCGCCGCGGGCACGGAGGACTCTCAGTTCCGCGGCCTCGTCGAGGCCGGCGTGCTGTTCTAGGCGACCGTTTTCGAGCCGGAACGTTTTGGGGCGGCTGGGTTTCGATCCAGCCGCCCCAGTGCTTTTCAGCCGCGGCCGACATAGGGCATCTTCGTCGCCATCACGGTCATGAACTGGACGTTGGCCGAGAGCGGCAGTCCGGCCATGTAGACGATCGCCCGGGCGACATCGTTCACATCCATCGTCGGCTCCGGAACGATCTCGCCGTTCGGCTGCGGCACGCCGCTCGCCATGCGGGCGGTGAGCGGGGTTTCGGCGTTGCCGATGTCGATTTGGCCGCAGGCGATGTCGAACGCGCGGCCGTCCAGCGACGTTGAACGGGTGAGGCCGGTGATCGCGTGCTTGGTCGCGGTATAAGGCGCCGAATTCGGCCTCGGCGCATGGGCTGAGATCGAGCCGTTGTTGATAATCCGCCCGCCGCGCGGATCCTGCGCCTTCATCAGTCTGAACGCACCCTGGGTGCAGAGGAACGCGCCGGTCAGGTTGGTATCGACCACGCGGCGCCACTCCTCGAGGGTCAACGCCTCGAGCGGTTTGGGCGGCGCGCCGGTCCCGGCGTTGTTGAACAGCAGGTCAAGCCGGCCGAACCTCGCCTCGACCTCGGCGAACAGCGCTTCGACCGCCGCCGGATCGCCGACGTCCGCCTGTACCGCGATCGCCGCCACGCCCTTGACCTTGGCCTGGTCACAGACGTCCGACACGCGCTCTAGCCGTCGCCCGCACAGCACCAGCGACCAGCCGGCGTCGGCCAGGGAAAGCGCGCAGGCCTTGCCGATGCCGCTGCCCGCGCCTGTGATGAGGGCGATCTTTTCCATGCGCCGCGCAATAGCAGCGAGCGTCACTGCTGGCGAGTTCTGGACTCCACTGCGCGCATCTTGTTGGCAGCCGCGCCGCCGCCGGATATGGCGCCGGCCACAGCCCGAGGAGGGACCCATGCCCGCATCCACCTACGACAAGCGCGACGCCTTCCGCCGCCTGCACCAGCAAGGCTGCTTCGTGCTGCCCAATCCGTGGGACGTCGGCTCGGCCAAGATACTGCAGCACCTCGGCTTCAAGGCGCTCGCGACCACCAGCGCCGGCATGGCCTGGGCGATGGGCCGCGCGGACGGCGCCGTTAGCCTCGACGAGGTGCTGCTGCACCTCTCCAGCCTCGCCCACGCCACCGACCTGCCGCTGAACGCCGACTTCGAGAACGCCTTCGCCGACGCGCCGGACGAGGTGGCCCGCAATGTCGCCCTGGCCGTCGACACCGGCGTCGCCGGCCTCTCGGTCGAGGACTACACCGGCCATTCCGACCGCGGCCTCTACCCGTTCGACCTCGCCGTCGCCCGCGTCGCCGCCGCCCGGGCCGCGATCGACCGTACCCAGTCGGGCGTGTTGCTGACGGCCCGCAGTGAGGGCTTCATCCGCGGCGCGCCGGACTTGGACGAGACCATCCGCCGCCTCAAGGCGTTCGCCGACGCTGGCGCTGACTGCCTCTACGCCCCTGGCATCCGCGAGGAGGCGCAGGTGCGGGCCTTGGTGCAGGCCGCGGCGCCCAAGGCGGTCAACCTGCTGTCTGTCGGCCTGCCGGTCGCCACGGCAGCCGCGTGGGGCGTGCGCCGGATCAGTCTCGGGGGGGCGCTCGCCAGCGTGGCCTACAATCACTTCCTGGCTGTCGCCACGGAGATCGCCGAGCAGGGAACGTTCGGCAAGATGGCCCAGGCGCCGCGCGGCAACTTGACGGCGATCTTCGGCGGAACCTGAGCGACCGGGGCGCTACCCCGCCTTGCGCTCCTGCGTGGCGTTCAGCGGCGGGTGGTTGGCGTCGACGATGTCGGCGTGTTCCAGCTGACGCACGCGCTCGGAGATGTTGAGCCGTGAGTACAGGTCGCTGACCTGGTAGCGCTGTAGCGCCTCGTTCCACCGATCGCGGGCGCTCTTCATTAGGTTCTGCACTTCGGCGGCGTAGATCAGCTCGCAGGCGTCGCCGGTGAAGCGGCAGTAGAGGACGTTTCCGCCCATCGGCGAGAGCGGCCGCCCCTCTTTCAGGCGCATGAAGCGATAGGTGGCGCCGGACGCGCCCGTCACGTCCACGTAATCCTTCACCCCCGCCTCCGACTCAAGCCTGGACTGGCGCCAGTCTGCATGTGCAAGGCAGGCGCGAACGCGGCGGGGTTTTGTTCTAACCAAGGCAATCGCGCCTTATCCCCGCGGCGCAGCGTCGCTGCCTGCCACCGCTGCAACCGCAGCTAATCGCGTTGCCCCATGGCTTTGTTAACGACTCGCCGTGTTTACTGGAGCCCGTTCAACCCCAAGACGCGACAGATGCATGCGCGCCCTCACCACTGCCTCTGGCGTCCAAAGTCTGCGCAGTATCACCGCGCGCTCGTCTTCGGCGCGCGTGCTGGACCTGCATTCGCTGGCGCTCGAGGTCGGCGACGACCCGGACCATCGCGCCCGGCCGATGTTCCTGCACCCAGTGCTGAACCGGACCATCATCGTCAAGCATCACCCCAGAGCCGGCGAGTTCGAGACCGCCGCTGAGCGCGGTGCGATCGTCACCAAGGTGATCTTCCCGTTCGACCCGACCGACCTCGATCTGGGCGGTCAGTTCCTGCTGGTGGACGATCCGGATCTGGTCGAGCAGCTCGAACGCCACCTCGATTGGCGCGAAATCGACCCGGCCCACGACCTGAAGATGCTGAGGCTGCTCGATCGCCTGCCGACGCTCGATCCCTTCCTGCTGCACGAGGCGCTGATCGCCAACAAGCTCGACGTGGCGCCCTGTTACTTCCGCCTCAGCGCCACCGACAAGACCGAGATGCGCGACTTCGTCGCCCATCAGGTCGAGACCCTGATCGGGCTCTGCTTTGTCGGCGTCACGGTCTCCGACGCCCAGGCCAAGCGGCTCTCAGAACTGATCCTGGCCGAGGGCGACAGCCCCGAGCTCGCCCCGCTGCGGATGGCGATGCGGATGGAATCGGCCGAGTTCGCCCAGGCGATGTTCTGCTGGAAGGCAGTCCTCTACTACCGCTGGCGCAGCCGCCTGTTGGGCGCCGAGATCAAGGCCACGCGCCGCTCGATCGCCGCGGTCGAGGTCTCTCGCTTCGATCCCGACTCGGCTCGGTTCGTCCGCGCCGCGATCTCCCAGCTCGAAGGGCTGATCCTCGACTGCGAGCGGCGCATCGCCGAGATGTTCCGCATCTACGACGAGGTGTTCGAAGCCCTCACCGCCCAACGCACGCCCGAGCCCTTCCGCCGCTTCCTGATCGACGGCCCGCGCCTGTTCGCCCGCCTCGGCGAGCGCATGGGCCGGCTGGAGCAGCTGACCAGCTACTGGGCACACCAGTTCCCAGGCCTCCGCACCCGCCAGCTGCGCCCGGAGGCGATCTACGACGGCCTGCGCAATCTGCTCAGCGCCCTCTCGCTCGGCGCGCCACTCACCGACGCAAAGGCGGCCGGCGCCGAGCGCGTATGGGGTTCCGAGGACCTGGAAGCCTGGACGGAGCCCAAGGCCGGCGGCACGCGCCGGCGCGCCAGTTGATCGGTCCGAACTAGCCGAACAGCTCGGCCTGAGCCGCGGCCGCCGCGCCTTCGATCGCCAGCAGCCTGAGCTTGGTCCGCGCCCCGCCGCGTGCCGAGAACCCGCCCAGCTTGCCGCCGGCGGCGGTGACGCGATGGCACGGCACCACGATCGGCCAGGGGTTCTGCCCCAACGCCGCGCCGACGTCCCGCGCCAGCAGCCGATCGCCGAGACGGGTCGCGATCTCGCCATAGGTCAGCGTCTCGCCGGCCGGTATCCCCCGCGCGATCTCATAGACCTGGGCGTTGAACGCCGGCACCCGTTCGATATCCAGCACCGCCGCCGACAGATCCGCCTTCTCGCCCCGCATCAGCGCCCGCACCCCCTCGATCACGGGCGCCAGTTCGCCCGGCGCCGCGACCTCGTTCGCGTCCGGGAACCGCCGCGAGAAGCTGCGGCGCGCCACATCGGGGTCGCGCTCCGGCAGATGCACGCCGACCAGGCCGCGGTCGTTCCACGCAAGGCCGGCCCAGCCGATAGCGGTGTCGAAGACGGTGTAGCTGATCATAGGGGCAATATAGGGCGTCGACCGCCCACCGCCGGCGGTTTTCGGACGTCGATGCGACGGGCCGCTACTGGCTGGTGCGGGCGGCCGGGGTCGAACCGGCATGGGGGTCGCCCCCCTACGGATTTTAAGTCCGCAGGGGTATTCAATAAACTTATTGAAATTGCTTCA
>Ga0302324_100002343_pt1 | contig 44034 bp, 31 predicted proteins | sample Palsa_T0_1_FD_201949 | JGI IMG/M metagenome (GOLD analysis project Ga0302324, IMG submission 201949) | Peat permafrost microbial communities from Stordalen Mire near Abisko, Sweden - Palsa_T0_1 | ecosystem: Environmental > Terrestrial > Soil > Palsa > Peat permafrost | place: Sweden: Abisko... | reverse complement strand
AAGTGCGGCTCGCAAAGTGGAGTGTCTCTCGTAGTCTAACCTTTAAGGGCCGGAAACGGCGACGTTGGCCGATCGCCCTACCGCAAGCGGCGAAGACTCTCGACGGAAGGCACGAAGTAATAGGAGCCGGTCAACGGCTGGGAAAAGCGGGTGAGCGCGTCGCGCTTTCCGGTAATCAGGCCCGCCATGCTATCGAGCATTTTGGAAAGCCGCTTCTGGTCAGCGCTGAACCCAACGAAGACCGTGCCGTGGTCTTGGATGTTTCCATAGGGCATATTGCGGCGAAAGATGTGCCCAAACTCGTCCTGATCGGTACGAGCGACATGCGAGTCCGATGGCTTGTTTTCGAGTTCGATGCTGTCGAGCTTGGTGCGTCCCATGATGCCTTCCTGCCGAGCGGTTGGGAGAGCCTCCCACTCGGTTACTTTGTGCTTCCACTTTTGAAGCAACAAAATCGAACCGGCGGCCCCGGGAACTCCTTCGGGCAGGAGTGCCGCGGTGGGAGCGTCGAGCAGGGTTGGATTCTCCGATCCATCGATGAATCCAGTTAGATCGCGATCGTGCCGGTAAGGCCAGCTTGAGGTCTCTTCCCCTAGCGAGGCTTGACCTGAGAGGTCATGGATGACCGAGCGGGCCATATCGAAGATCACATCGTAGGCACTGCCGGACAGCCACACCAGTGCATCATGTTGGCTGGCTGGCATTACAAATTCTTCGGTGCCCTGGATCGCGCTGTTATAGCCCTCAACTCCCGGAGGGGCGTCATTGGGAAGGACCTTTGACCAGAGCTCGGGCCGAAAGCCGATGACGAAGTTCACTCCTCCGGTGGTGGTCCGTGGTTCCCGGATTGCGGAGATTGTTGTGGCGAACTCCTGGTATCTCTTGGCGTGCAAAATGTCGAACTCCAGGTACGCGTGAGAAGAGGTTCCAAGAGCGAAGATTCCAGCCTGAGGCGTATACATGCAGGCATTATATGGGACGCTATCGTATCCAATTACGCGGAGCACGAAGACGCGAATTACGTCCTTTGCGTCTGGAGCTGATCGCTATTTCAATTGCGAGACGGACTCGAGCTCGCGACCGGCCAGGTCGTGGGGGAGCGGCGCATATCCGAGCGCCGGAGACTGCTTTTGACCGGAGGTCAGCATCCATTGCAGCATTTGCCGGATGGGGCCTTTCTTCCCCTCCGGGACGAGCGCCGGCAGAACGATCCAGGTGAAAGAAGCGATCGGGTAGGCGTCCTTGCCAGGAGCATTGGTGATCGAAACAGCCAGGTCGGCGGACATGAGCGAGGTTCTGGCTGCGGCTCCTACCGTCTCAAGATTCGCAGTGACGAAGGCGCCCGCCGGGTTGCGCACTGCACCGTAGCTAAGCTCACGTTGAACTGCGTAGGTTAGCTCGACGTAGCCAATTGAGTTGGGTGTTTGCTTCACCTGGACGGCGACTCCGTCATTGCCAACTGCCTCGGTTCCCGCCGGCCATCGCACCGTGCTGCCGGTGCCGACGGCAGACTTCCATTCGGGGCTGGTTTTGGTGAGGAAATCAGTGAAGGCATACGTGCTCCCGCTGCCATCGCCGCGATGAAAGAGGGCGATCGCGGCATCGGGCAAATTTACTCCGCGGTTGGCGGCGCGAATGATGGGGTCGTTCCAGCGGGTAATCTTGCCCAGGTAGATGCCGGCAAGAATCTCCGGAGTGAAGTGGAGGCTGCGTTCGGGACCTGGATGCAGGTTATAAATCGGGACGACTGCGCCCAGAACGGTGGCAAAACGCTGCAGGTTTGTTCCTGGAGGAGAATCGGCAACGTCAGAGGCGGCGAAATCAACTTGCTGATCGAGGAGTCGTTGAATTCCTTTCTCCGAACCAACCGGGAGGTAGGCGATCTCAATTTCGGGATGAATCTGGTGAAAGGTCTGAATCCAGGCTTGGTAGAGAGGAGCTGGAAAGGTGCCACCCGCGCCCTCCAATCTCTGGCGGCCAGAATTCGCCGGCGCAGCATTCGCCCCCGTAGTCGTGGCTCCTGCCGAACTCCCCTTCTCGCGATCGACGGCGGTGAGCAGCAGATTTGCCCCGCGACTTGCGAGGTTGGTAGTAATGGCGCTTGAAAAGGACCCGGCCGGAGTGACAAGGTACGACCACAGCGCCTGACCGTTGCCGCCCTCCAATGTCAGAGACAAGAATCCGCTATAGATCGGATTGCGGCTGCTCTCGGCTGCTCGCGGATTGGTGCTGATGTAACCGGTCGTCCAAATCTCGCCATTGCCTTTTAGCACCGCATCGGCCTGGTCGGCGCTGGAGACGATGGTCAGGGACGGATTGTGTTTGAGAAGACCGATGACCTGGCCGCGAATCTCGCTCGCTCCGCGTTTGCCGGCGAAGGGCTCGACGTAGATCTTACTGACTTGGGCGAGGGATGCAGCAGACGGCGCTTGGGAAGCATTTCCCGCCAGAGAGAGAAGAGCCAGGGCTACATAACTCAGCAAGCGGGGCAACGTTCTTAACCGGGATCTCGGGCAAGCGGCGTTCATGAATTGGCGGGCTAACAGGTACCTGCCGGGATGATATCAGTAGCGCGGGTGGGAGTCGCGCGCGAATATTGTGGACAAACAGGGAAGCAGGATAACTGTCAGGTGGCCGTCAGCCTGTCGGTGGCCTCATTGATAGCCAGGTTGCCCATCGCCGAACTCGGACTGCACTATGTGTTGGGTATCCAAAGCTCCACTCTCCCCTCCGCTCCCGCACGCCTCCGCCCCGTGCATCGGGACCACAAGCTTACCCAGCCGCGCGAGCCGGAGTGGCTGCTCATCGAGTGGCCCCGCGGTCAAACCGAACCACGCAAATACTGGATGTGAAACTTGGCGAAAAACATTCGATTGCGCGACTTGATACGCCGGCGGCCATAGCCTCATGAGGCTTTGGCGACGAAAAAGGGTTGATAACCGAAGACCGCGCAGCCCGTCCAGCCAGGGGGGAAGTTCTCGACGGATACCTGGTAATTTCCTGCTGAGGCTACATCGCCGGCGGTAATCGGGACCTTCAACTCGGTCGAGCTCACGTAGGTGGGCGTCAGATATTTGCCGTTGAAGGTGACCAGGGAGCCGGGGGCGAAGCCGGTTCCAGTAAGCTTAAGCGTAAACGCCGGCGAGCCGGAACTGACGCTGGACGGGCTCAGGCCGGTCAATGTCAGCGGCGTGTTGGTGATGTTGAAATTCGCGAAGACCAGGGTCTCGTCGGTTGCGGTCAGCGTCGTCGGGTTGGTCGTTCCGGTGAGATCGTAGGTCCATCCAGCGAAGGTCCAACCGCTGTCTGCAGTGGCGGTGAATTGGAGCTGCTGGCCGCTGGGATAGAAACCATCTCCGGTTGGAGAAGCCGGCGAGATGGTGGCAGTGCCACCGCACGGAGGGTAATTGAAATTGGTGGCCGGCTGGAATTCGGGCGTCACGGTCGCCACATACTTGGTGCCCCCGCTGGGCCGAGTGATCGTGTGGGAAGCGGCTCCTCCATCGCTCCAGCTCTCGAATGCATAGCGGGAGTTCTCGCTGTATGGGTATTCGGGCGAGCTATAGGCCAGCGTGTGCGTGCTGCCCGCAGTCCAGGTGGAGTCATAGTAACTGGAGAAGTTCTTGGGGGAGTATACGAAACCCCCGTCGACTGTGATCGACAGGTTAGAAACCGACGTCTCCGGCGCCACGCTGATGGTGTAGATGTTCTTGTTGGAGAATTCAGCGGTGGTGTTGACCGGGTTGCCGGTATCCGGGACGTAAAAAGGCTTTGGCTTCAGGCCCAGACCGCCTGGTAGCCAAAACGGCGAATTGTTGAACTCATAAAAGCTCCATCCGGAGGATTGGGTTTCCGCCAGTGTGACGTATTGGCGCGCAACAAAGAAGCTGCCGGTCGCTCCGGAGTAGGTCAGAGGCTGAGGAGAGACGCTTACTTGGCCCGCGCCGGAGGGCGAAACCGCCGCGCTATAGGGGACAAGTTGGATGAAATTCGCCGAATAGGTTGCGACCTGCGGCGCGGACGATGGAAAGGCGGTCTCGCCATTGCCGGGAGTTATGGTGATAGTGTGGCTTTGGTCGGTGCTGTCGTTCCAGCGGCCATAGGTGTAGTAAAAAGTGGCTGAGGTGGTGCTGTTTGCGATGTCGCCGGTGAGGGTCTGCACTCCGGCGGGAACATCGATGGTGTGGGTTGAGTTGAGCGCCCAACTATATTTCTGCGGCGTCGTAATGGTGGTTCCGTCGACTATCACCTGGAGGCCGACCGGATTAGACGTGACCGTGACATGCGCTGGGGGGTCACCGTAGAGGCGTCTGATCGCCTCGATGTCTCCGGCTGAATAATTGACGCTTGAGGGAATGGGCATACCCTCGGTGCTGTTGAGCGGCATGCCGGCTGGAATGGTTTCAATGACTGGTTTGCCATTGCGGGTGAAAGAAAAGGCCGGATACTGCATCAAGGACGCGTAGTCGTAGTACGTGGTCAGATTTTGATAGTTGTCCACCGGAGGCTCGAAATAGCTCCAGGACCCCTTAATGACATTGCCGTAGGAAACTTTGATGTAGGTCGAGCGGTCCGCGCGCGACTGCTCGTGCCAGAGGCCGATGACGTGCCCCATCTCGTGGAGAATGGTCCCAACGGTGCAGTTTGTGGATCCGGTCATTGGCTGCGCGGGAACGCCCTCATATCCTTCGAGAGCTTCGCACACACCGCTCGTATTGGAGGCGCTCAGGTTGATGTCCACGTAGTTTGGGCCGTGGGAGGAGGACCATAGTACCCACTGGATTAACCCTGAAAAGTCCGAATTGAATTGATTGATCGCAGTCTGGATCTTTGAGGTGGCGTTGGGGTCCGACGCCGCGTCTATGACGTAATAGACGGTGGCGACGCCGGCGACCTTAGGCCACAGCGAGGAGCTATAGGCGACACCGATGGAGGCTGGTTTCGGTCCATGCGGGGCGCCGGCCGCGGGCGATGGCCCCGGTTGTCCCTGACCAAGAGCGGCGACGGTAAAGATCAGCGGGCAGCAGAGAAAAGTAAGGATGCCATAGGAGGATGGCGTTGAAGCAGACATCGGATACCTCGTGGAGGACGTTCCCTCAGAGCCGTTCATCGAAGAGGAGCAGTCCAGAGTTCGACCCGAATGAGGGTCGCAATTTATATACATGAATGTCAAGAACTTAAACAGGCCTTAAACTGGAATCTCCTTTTTTCCCCCGACCTCCGGTAGTTTATTTCGGCACGGTGAAATCGATCTCGGAATGAGAGCTGGTGGTCCGCTGCGGACGGGTATTCGTTCGTCTTCTATGAGCGGCTCCGCGGCTGTTCCCCGATGGGCGCGCAGGCGAGCAATCGGAATGCAGATCGAGGGAATAAGTTAATGAGCAAGCTTGCCCGGCGACGTTTATCTTTCAGCATAAGTACAGTGACGGGGGAGGTGAAACGCTTTTGGGTTGCAAGTTCTTGGCCATTCCGATCCCCATCGTGCCCAAACCCAATAGTGCGTTGTTTTACGTAGTTCTCCCCCGCTTATATTGAACACCTGCTCGGAGGCGTGAAACGATCATCTTCGCTCAACTCAACGCCCGCACTCGGACCGGGCGATAGCCTTGTTTGTCTTCGATGCGTAAGGGATTACGCAGGGCTCGCCCATAACCTTCGTAACTTACCTGCATCCAGTCCCCATCCTGCAACTCAAGTCCTTCTCCAAAGCTTAACGAGTGCGCTCCGAAAAAATGCACGTGCAGATACCCGGGCAGGCGATGACCATCGAACTTGAAGTGGTGGTGCTCCAGGTTAATGAGACTGTGCGACATGTTCTCTTCCCCGGTCTCAATTGCCTTCTGCCATATCGCTCGGCCCCCGCGCTCGATCTTTACTTCACCGGTGACCGCGCCGAAGTCGCCGCCAATTACCAACTCCGGACCAATGCTGCATTCTCTCAGCTTCGATCCGGCAAGGTTCAAATAGTTATGCCGTTCAAACTTGTGATCGCTGAACTCGTTGCCAGCACAAAAACCGATTCGGTACGGCGTACCGTCTTTCGCGACGAGATAGGTACCGGCAATCTCAGCTTCCTCGCCGCCGTCGTCTCCATGGGCAGGAACTGTCAGCGGAGTGAACGGTCCCCGAAGGACCGAGCCGTTGCCTTTATAAAACCATTCGGGCGCGGCTCCGATTTCGCCCTCCTTCGGTTGTCCACCAGCAAGGCCAGACTCGAACATGCGCATGCTGTCGGTCTTTGGTTTCGCTGCATCTGTTGCTGTTTGCATGTGCATCGCCTGGCGGTCTTTCGCGCTTCCCAAGTGGGTCAAGCCGGTGCCTGACACAAGCACGCGCTCCGGAGAGCTCGGAACATCGACCGGAGCCAGCAAACTCCATTCGCTCTCTCCGTTATAAACGGCGTCATAGGAAAGCTTCACACCGGTTGCAAGGTCGCGCGCCCGAGCGCCCGGCGAAGTACCTGCGCGAACACAAGCCAAAGCCAACTCGTAGACTGAATCCACCGTAGTGAGGCTATAGAGGTACGGCTCCTCCACAAGAGCGACACGACGCGACGAACCATTACTAAGCTGAACCAGACGAATCATACCGTTCCTCTTTATTCGATCACTGTGAAGCGTTTCAGCGAGCCTTCGTTGACTGTGAGACCAAGGCCCGGCTTGGCGTCATCCAGATCAATGTACCCATCCACCGGCACCGGCTCTCCGTCGAAGATGTACCAGAAGAGTTCATTTCCAACTTCTACATCTACCTTAGGAAAGAACTCTGCGATTGGCGAATTGAGGCTCGCCATCACGACATGATAGTTGTGCATCTGGCCCGCGTGCGGCACGACCGGTACCTGGAACGACTCGGCGAGCGCTGAGATTTTGCGCGCCTGACTGATGCCGCCTACGCGGTTCGTATCGAACTGGATGTAGTCGAGAGCATTGTTCTCGAGCAGTTCGCGAAACCCGAAGATGGTGAACTCATGTTCGCCTCCGGCGATAGGGACGCGCCCGTAACTCTTCAATTCTTTATAGCCTCGCGTATCGTCGGGAATGACCGGCTCTTCCAGCCAGCGCAAGTGAAAGGGCTCAATCAGTGGCAGCATGCGCTTGGCGTAATCGAGCGTCCAGCCCATATAGGCGTCGGCCATTATGTCGACTCCATCGCCGACCAGTTCGCGAACATTGCGGACTAGTTCTACATTCTTCTGCATGCCTTCGGCGCCGTCGATCGGACCCCATCCGAAGCGCAGCTTCATCGCTTTGTAGCCTTCATCTTTATACTTCTGCGCCTCGGCGCGCAGCTCGGGGATCGGCATTGCGTAAAGGCGGCTTGCATACACGGCAATTTTGTCTTTCGTCCGTCCGCCCAGCAGGCGAAAGACCGGTTGCTTCGCGTCTTTTCCCAACAAGTCCCACAGTGCGATATCGACGGCGGAGATTGCCGTCATCGCCACTCCTTTACGCCCAAAGGCCATCGTGCGCCGATACATCTGTTGCCAGAGATACTCGGTGTCCCAGGGATCCGATCCAATCAATAACGGCTTGAGGTAGGTATCGATGAGCGTCTTTGTTACCACCGGCGAGAGTGCCGCATTACCCAATCCCACCAGGCCATTGTCGGCAAATATTTCGACCAGCACCCAGCCATGGAAGGCGAAGTTGCCCATCGACGCCTGCCGGAAAGCAACCAGGTCCATTGGATTGGTGCAGAAATGCGGGGGTAGCGGAACCGTCTCGCCTTCCCACTGAACGACACGGGTGCGCACTTCGGTGATCTTCATGCGTGGCTCTCTATTTCCATCAGGTCTTTGGGTCGAAGTGGTTGTATCCTGCCGCCGAAGACGACCAGGGTGAGGAAGCCGATAAGATGAAATGTGCCAACCAGAACGAAGAGCGTTCCGTAGCTGACTCCATGGCCCAGCAGAGCGCCGGCGATCAGCCCGAAGAACGCCCCACCAATCGAGCCGCCGAAGCCGACCAGCCCAGCCACCGTGCCGACTGCCGATAGTGGAAACACATCCGCCGGGATTGTCATGATAATCCCCGACCATGACTGCTGCGAAAAGAACGCAATACTGAAGAGCACCAGAGCGTAGCTCACAGGAACCAGTGGCACCAGCATCACGGCCGGCATCATCGCCGCGTTGATGCCCAGCACTATTTTGCGTGAATGGTCGAGGGTAAGGCCGCTGTGCAACAGACGACTCGACCACCAGCCTCCCAAGAAGCTGCCGATGCCCGAAGCCGCATAGGGAATCCACGCGTAGTAGCTCACATGCTTGATATCGAAGTCCCGCGCGTCATAAAGGTATTTCGGCAACCAGAAGAGCAGGAAGAACCACGCCGAATCACTCATGAACTTGGCCAAGACCAGTGCCTGCACGCTGCGAAGGCTGACAATCTCGCCGAATGAAAGCCGTTCCGCCAAGAAACGCGCATCCATGGTGGCGGACGAGAGAGTCGAGGTGTTGCCACGGTAAGAAACAGCCCACCACAAGACCCACAGTAAACCAACTCCTCCCGCTACAAAGAACACCCAGCGCCATCCGAGCAATATCAGCACCGCTCCGATCAGCGGCGGAGCCAGCAGCGAACCCACGGCGGTGCCCGCATTGATGAAGCCCATGGCGGTTGACCGCTGATGGGCCGGAACCCACTCCGCGACTACTCTCGTCGCTGCCGGAAAGGCTCCGCCTTCCCCCATGCCGAGCAAAAATCGCATCGCCAGCAGCCAAACAAAGCGAGTGGCGAATCCATGGAGCGCGCAAGCCAGAGACCACCACAGCATGATCAGCAGAAAGCCTCGCCGAGTGCCCAGTTTGTCGAGCAGGCGTCCGCCGATCGCATAAAGTGCCGCATAGGAAATCAAAAACGCCGTCTGCAAATAAGAAAATTGCTGATTTGAAATTGGTATGGTGCGCTGAATGGCAGCAACAGCAATCGAAATTGTCTGTCTGTCGAAGTAGCTGATCGCAATCGCCGCCGTCACCAACGCAACGAAGTACCAGCGAAGTTCAAGCCCGCCGCGTGTTGTTCCACTCCAGCCGTGAATTGGGATTGGGATGCTCCCTACTGTTTCTATTTTGCAGTCAACTCCAGCACTTGAATCGAATTGGGTGGAAGCGTGTGGGAAAACTGCAGAGCCGCGTCGTCGATGCGGCTCTCCACGGGGATTATTTTCGTTGGCTCAAGAATCGAATTCGTGGATTGAAGGGTGCTGGCGCTCAGGGTAGTCACCTTGGCACTCTTCTCTACATTCGAAACACCCGCCAACTGAATCGAGAGCGATCGCGGCGAACCAGTTGCATTCACCAACTTGAGATATAGCTTTCCACTCGTGGAATCACGGGTGACCGAGTAAAAGAATCGCAACGGCGCGCCATTCAACTTCGCATTGATGATCTGATCGCCGACGTGATTGCTGAACATCACCTGCGCATAGTAGCTCGGCGAACCATAGCTGCTCATCGCGTCATAGCCGATCAGGTTCGATTCCCACTGCATTCCGCCTGGGCTCGCGTTCACGAACAGAGGTGCGTAGCAAGACATGATGATGATGTCGCTGTTTCGCTCCATCCCTGTCATCCACGCGGCATCTCCCAGGGCCGCATTGAAGTTGGGGGTAGGGCTGCCCTCGCGAGTAGCCCACTCGCCCACAAAAATCTTTGGACCGTGACGATCGGTTTTGTCGTAATGGCCGACATCGTCATAAAACTGTGAGGCCGAATGATAAAAGTGGTCATCGATGACGTCAGGAGTAACCCCTTCCACCGGCGCCGTCGCGATCAGTTGCAGCTCTGGATACTTTGCCTTGAATGCCTTGAAATATTGCGCAAAGCGCCCATCATAGGAGCCGCTCGGATCGTGAGCGCGATCGTCTTCATTCCCGATCTCGACATAGGTCAACTTGAAGGGCGCGGGATGACCATCCTTGGCCCGCTGCGCTCCCCACTTCGTGGTCGTGCTGCCGATCACGTACTCGACCTCATCCAGCGCTTCAACAATGTATGGTTCTAGGCCTTGGCCCGCAGGAATGAAATCGTGCCGCAGCGAATAGCCCGCAAAAACACCCAGCACTGGTTCCATCTTGAGGTCTTCGCACCATTCCAGGAACTCCAGCAAGCCCAAACCGTCCGACGACCGATAGCCCCATGGGCTCAGGTGGGTCGGCCGATCGACAAGCGGTCCCAGCGTCTGTGGCCATGGAAAGCGCTCATTGATGTAGTTGCCTTCGAGGTAGTTTCCGCCTGGAAAGCGCAAAAATGCCGGCTTCATCGCCGCCAGTTTCTCCGTCAAGTCGATACGGTTGCCGTTGGTGCGGTCGTGATAGGTCGGTGGGAAAAGCGATACCAGGCTGAGCCACAGTTTTCCTGGTTTGCCGGCGGTGAGTACGAGACGGTTTCTCGACGACGGGTCGTCGTCTCTCGACTGGAGCGTAAACGTATACCGATTCCAATCAGAAGTGACCGCTGGAACAGTTGTCGTCGCAAGCACCTTCGCGGAGTCATCGTTGATGAGGCTCACCGTGAGCGGGCCTATGGCTGGATCATTTGCTTTTGCATAGAACGAACCCTGGTAGGTTGTCTTGGGCCGTACCGCTATGCCCCAATAGCCTTCGTTCGCTGCGCCGGCAGGCGCCTCGTCAGTGGCGCTGCGAATCGTAACTTCTAAGCTCAGTGGAAGCGCCGCGCTAGGTCCGGTAGACATATCCATGACCATCGATGCATCCGCATTTCCAGACTCATAGAGAAACCAGTGAAACGGCTGCATGCGCCGATTGTCAGTGAACGCCCGGTTTCTTATCAGTTCGGCGTACAGGCCGCCGTCGTAGGAGTAGTTGATCTCCTCGGTCATCAGCCCATAGAGCATTGGACTCACCTTGCCCTTAACGCTTCCAACATCGATCGAAAGTGTAGGCGCAGGCTCCTGAGCTGAGGCGATCATGGCGCAAAGGATCGTGGCTAACGGCGAGATGGTCAACAACCGGCGCGAGGGGTACAAGAGAAGATTCTCCAGCAGATTTGGCTTGTTCTTCAAAACGGCACCCGGAACGCTGTCCGAAGTTTAGTAAACATTTTCTGGAGGCCGTCACAGAAACCAGAACTACGATACCAGCTTTGGGAACATTTTATTACTGGTATAAACCACAAGGTCGCTGAGATTCCAAATGATGAAAGTCCCCCAGCACAAACCGCACTCAGCAACGAGCGGCAGCAGGTCTCTTGTCTCTGGAGTCGCTAGCCTTGATCGGAAGTGCCTCGGTGCAGAAGGTTGAGGGCAAGAACGTGCTCCGAGGCCTTTTCGATAAGGAGACGAGAAGGAAGGGGTGGCAGTGTGGTGGGCGCTGCGGTGGGAGCTGAGGGCGAGATTTTGCCTAGAGGGGAACCCCGGGGAATGGTCCGGAGGTCAGCGGCGGGAGGGGTTCGGTGCGAAGTCCGCATCTGTGGAATGGGTAATTCGGCGACCTGCATGCAGGCAGAAACATGCGTGAGGCCGTGATCTTGCGGTTTGGGTGCAGCTGAGCCAAGACACGCCGGCACACCTTGAGAGCGATTGAATGTTGATGGAATCAGGAGAGTTGGACAGTTTGCATGGAAAGGTTGCGCGGTAGAGTTGGGCCGGATCTGCATGTTGGCTCCGCAACTTGGGCAGCGCCGGGTGGCTAACTGAGAGATGGCGATGCCCGGATCGGGTCGAGGTGACCGGGGAGCTCGGAAACGCGCGAGAAGTTCAGCGCGATTTTGGACGTTTGGGTTGTGGCCGGCGAAGGATGTCGTCTGACCTCATACCCCAGGGCGATACTGCGACAGAAGTTGGTCAACCTCCAGGTAGCCGCTCGGGTACTCTACCGCTCTGGCCGAGGCTCCAGCGTCGAGCAGCAACCGGACCGATTCAGGCGAGCGTCGATCGGCCCAGTAGGAGTCGACGCAGGCTCGCACGGCTAACGCCAGTGCGGTGCGTCCTTCACCGTCGAGTGCATCGACCGGGGCTTGACGAGCAACAAGCAGTTTGACCACCGAATGCCGCATCCGCCACGCAGCAAGGTGGAGGGCGGTGCTGTCCTTGGCGATGTCGAAGTAGGCATCGCCCTGCTTGTATCGCGCGGCAACATCAACGCCGAGGTCGAGCAGCCTTCGAACACCTTCAACATTCCCGTTGCCGGCGAATTCGGCGAGCAGCGTTCCGCCTTGAGCAATGATTTCGGCAACCAATTGAGATTCTTGCTCGGAGATCGAATCCCCGGTCGGGGTGTCGCCCTTGGCGCAGGCGGCGATCAGCCGATCTATCCCCCGCAGTTCAGTCGGAATGGCCCGACGCTCGATGGAGTAAATGACATCGCCGCGGCCTCGGTGGGCGGCCATGGCGGTTGCCGACCTGCCGTCGCGCCCGTTGACCAGGGCCGGATCTGCGCCGTGGTCGAGTAACGCATCGATGATCGTAATTTCATTGTCGCGTTGCAGCGCGTGATGAAGGACATTGTGATGCCAACGGGTCATTCGGTTAGGATCGGCTCCATGCGCGAGCAGATACTTGATGCCCTCAAAATCATGCCAGTCGGCCTTGCGAAGCAGAATTGTGGTGAGGCTTCCTTCATTCAGTTTGCCGCTTTCGACGAGCACCTTTAGCGCCGACTGGTCGTATCCTTCCGCGGCATGGTACGGAGTCTCGTCGTCATTGGGGTCTGCGCCGCGCTCCAGCAGCAGGTGAGTCAACTCCGCATGATGGGCGACGCCGGCAGCGCCGTAGATCGCGCTCTCCCACATCGGGTGAGGCTGGTGGAGAGGCTCGAACCACCCGGTGTTGGCGCTGGCGCCGGCATCCAATAGCGCCCTCGCCGATTCGACCATACCATTGGAGCGCGCCGGATCAAGGCGCAGATACCGCGAGAAACAGAGATAGGTGAGGGCGTCCCAGTTTCGGATGCCTCCCTTCGCGGTGGCACTGTCAGGATTAAGCGCAAGCAAGTGCCGAACGGTTAGATCGTCGCCAAGGATAGCGGCAGTGTAGATGCTGCGGGTTGCTACTTCCGGTTGTTTCAAGAGAATTGACCCTGCATCGTCCAAATTTCCAGACTGGTGCGACGAGTTCAGCGGAACACAGGCTGCCTCGATGAAGGCGGCTTCGGGATTGGTGTTCAGGAGCGAGAAATGTTCGCGCCGGATGGCTTCGATCCTTGCGGCAAAGCTGGGCCAGCTTGCAAAGCCGTGTTCGCCTGCTATGACCAGTTGGGCATCGGTGAGGGAAAACCCGGCGGCCGAAAGGCGGGCTTCCGGCACTGACTGAAAGCGCGGGTGAAACTGCTGCATGCGGCGAATTGCCTCCGGGTCGCCGGCTTTGCGATCCCGAACGAGGTCTTTTGCCTGCTTCTTGTACTGCCCGAGATTGGGAAGATGCGGGAGGGCCTTGATGTCCATACGAACTCCTTTCGTTGCTTGCCTGGAGTCCGCGCGAGTCAGGCTGGAAAGAAGATTCGTAGTCTTGGCTAAATTGGAGGTGGGCACGGCCCTTTCCGCGGACGGGATGCGCCCTTCGCGCTATTGGCCAGCGTAGTAGCGGCCGATCCGAATGTCAATTTACATGCTCAGGTTACATGCTCAGGCGATTCAGCGTGAAGGCGGTGGCCAGGCGCCGATCGATGTGGCGTTCCAGCGCCTGAATGCCGAAGCGGCGAAGATCGGCGGCGCGCTTGCGGGGCCAGGGTTCGGCGGCAAGCGCCGGTACGGGCGAACGGAAGATGCGGTGGGCGATGGCCTGGGATTCGGGTATGAGAACGGAGGAGCCGGGGCGCCGATGTTCCTGGCAAAAGAGACCGTCGCTCTGCGCATGAAAATATGCTTGATTTCCGGCTAGCGGAGTACCGCAATGAACGCAGGTGGTAAGGTCCGGGAGCCACCCCATCAGCCGTGTCGTCCATAGGGCAAAGTAGGTCACCGGCATCCAAATTGCCGCGATGCGCGTGACGCTGAGTACAGCGACCAGCAGGCGGAAGACAGCGTCCTGGGGATCGTGATCGGGCAGCGTCTCTTCGAGGATCTCGGCATAGAAGGCGAGAGCGGCGGCACGCCCATAGTCCACCGGCTGGGAGAGCGGCGAACTCACGATATCAAAGGAATCCAGGCGAACCAGTTCCTGGCGCGGTTTTTCGACATAGCTGGCGCGGACATGAGTCATCGGCTCGAGCGCTCCGCCAAAGCGGCGACGAGAGCGAGCCGCAGACTTGGCGACTCCCTTGATTTTGCCGTAATCGCGGGTGAACAGCGAGACAATCTGGTCGGCCTCGTGGATTGGCCAGGTGCGGAGCACGATGGCCTCAACCTGATGCGCGATCACTTGCCGATTGTCCCTCTCTGGTCAAGGATAGAGCAATTTGAGCAGCCGAGGAAGAATGGTTATTCGCCAGCCCGGTCTGGAAATCCGGGCTGGCGATGCCACATAAATTCATGGTGATGCGCGGACATTGCGGCTTCCTATTGTGAGAGCAGTCCGTAGACAGCTACTCCAGTCTGAGTGCCTACAAAGACGTGCCCGTTGGTGATAGTCGGGAGAACGAATCTGTCTGTTGCAGGAAGCTGATCGCGAGAAGCATTCTGAGTAGAGTCATACAATTCCTCAGAGAGGTCCGCTGCGTGGTAGGCATAGAGCGCGGGTGGACTGGCGTTTCTCACTGCCCACAGGATGCCATCGCTTGTTCCATTCGAGGAGATCGACGGGGTTGCTCCGGGAAAAGGAAAGGTGGTCGCGGTCTTACTGCTCGGGGTAGCCACCAGTTTCGCGTTCGAAATGGAGAACGCCTTGATGGAGTCAGATACGCCCCCATAGTAAACATGGCCATCGAAGTAGGCGGGAGAAGCCCATTCGCCGCTGGGCAATGCGTCGGTAAGCACCTGGTAAATGTAGCCGCCATTGGGGTGATATTTGCCCAGGTGATCGGTGTCTACAACATATATGTTATGGTCTTTACCGGCTCCTACTCCCAGCGTATGGAGATTGCCGCTATTGTCAGCCACTTCAGGCAAAATAAGCGTCCCACCGGATCCGAGATCGACGTCATCGGCCGACTGCTGCACGGTGTCGTCGGTCTCATAGTAGTCATGGATTTTCAGACCTGATCCATCGTTGGTCAACTCGATAAACCCGTTGCCATAGTCCTGATTAATTGGTTTCCCGCTGCTATCGAGGCTGGCGTCGAAGGTGCCGTTGCCATCCAGAAAGATTATGTTCTTGGAATCGGCGGCAGGTCCCGCGCCACCCATCCAGATCGCGCCTTGGCTGCCGTTGGGGGTCAGGTTGAGAACCGAACTCTGCTGAAGAGTAGAAGCGTCATAGCCAATCACCCAGCCGGTATAGGGCGTGTGATCGCAGTGCGAGGTCCAGGCAGTGTAGATCCCGCCATTCCATTCCAGCAAAGCCGCCCGCTCGGCATACTGACCTGGCTCAAAGAGGTTGCTGGCGTCGGAACTGGATCGGGGGTAAGTCGCTTTTATATGCGTCGGGCCTCCAAAGAGTTGACCGCCGGTTACCAGATCGAGCGCATTAATACGCTGGTGGTAATATCCGCTGGCGTCCTTTGCCATGTTGACTATATAAATGGCCCCATTGGGTCCGCGGGTTAGGTCGATAACCGGCGTGGAGGTGATACCGATTTGAGGAGTGATTTGGCTGCAAGTGCGGTCATCGCTGGGTGTCTCTCCTGTCAGCAACAGTGAGGTGTGCCACAGCACAGCGCCAGAGGCCGCATCGAACGCGTAGACACTGTCATTCTCGGTCACGATATACAGCACATTGTGGGATGCGCCCGCGATCTTGACTGTCGGGACATAAAGCGGCTGAGCGTCAACCGGCCCATCCGTGGAGAGAAATGCGATTTTGCCGAACGACGCCGAATTCACATTCGCGAGAGTCAGAATCTTCTCAAACCGATTCGCCCCGTGCCTTAGATTATCGTTATGCCCCGTCAAGACGGGCTCATTCTGGGCTCGGACGGTTGTAACCTGAAGTAGCGGGAGCGAGAAGAGAAAGCACAGCCTGACCGTAATTCTTTTGGTCCACATGAATGTCCTCCTTATGTTTATTTACTAATGAGTAATAGTTGTATCCGCATCTATTTTTAACCAAGCGTTATTAGGAAACTATCTCCTTGTCTCAGCTTTGATGGCAATCCCCAGAACTAAGGATGTCCGGCCCGGATGAGCTCATCAAGGTTTGCGTGCGTTGACGCGTGAACAAAATTGTTCATTTACCGGAGAATTGGCCGGGGGAGTAGAGCCGCCTGCGGCCAGGTCAGAACCAACCGGCAGCGCGATGTGATATTGGCTGTGCGGGGTTGGGTTCGGATGGGAAAAAAGGGACCGAGCATTCCGGCACGGGAGGGATCGCTCCTTGAACCCACCCGCGACGGGATCTTTAAAAGGAGGAGCCGAGCTATCGCCCGTAAAACTCGGCGTTCTTCTGTGTAAAGTGTTGCCACTTCTCCGGGAGATCGTCGGCAGCATAAATCGCGGAGACGGGGCAGACGGGAACGCAGGCTCCGCAGTCGATGCACTCGACAGGATCGATAAACAACATCTCGCTCTCGGCGTATTTGCCAACCTCGTCCTTCTTGGGATGGATGCAGTCTACCGGGCAAGCGTCAACACAGGCTGCGTCTTTGGTGCCAATGCAGGGTTCAGCGATTACGTAGGCCATAAAACCATTCTCCGAGCTAGGGTTAGGTGTCCTTCAATGACTCTCGATTGTAGCAGGGAGAGGGTAACAATTTGCGAATCCTCTCGGTAGAAAGTTCGGCGCCGTCATTTTCCCGTTTCGGGGCGCAGGGCCGAGGCATCGAGCCCGGCATGCGCTGCAAATTTCGCCGGGGTAACCACTGGGGTAATGTTTCGTCCGGCAAACATGTCCTCGAAGAGGTCGACAAGTTCCTTGAAGATAACGCCATTGGTGGCGAGCACTTCCCGGCTGGCAAGTTGGAACGGCGAACCATCAAAATATGTCAGGGTTCCCCCGGCCTCAATCACCATCAGCGATCCCGCCGAAGTGTCCCAGGGATTTAGGTTGAATTCCCAATAGCCGTCGAAGCGTCCGCAGGCGGTGTAGGCAAGGTCGAGTGCGGCTGAGCCGGCCCGGCGAACGCCATGGGAGCGCAAGGTAATCTCCTGATAGAAGTAGATATTCGGGTTCTGATGACGCTTACGTGAGGGAAAGCCGGTCGCGAGCAGGCTTTCGCCCAGAGTAGCGGTGGAGGAAACCTGAATGCGGCGGCCATTCAGGTAGGCACCTTTGCCCTTCTCGGCAACGAAGAGCTCGTCCCGCATTGGATCATAAATGACGCCGGCGATCATCTGCCCATCCTTATCGGGCGCCAACCCCCGGGGACGAACCTCGAGTCCCAAAGACACACAAAAGACAGGATAGCGATGAGCGAAGTTGGTTGTGCCGTCGACCGGATCGATATACCAGCGGTACTCCGCTTCCATCTGGCCGCGGCTCCCTTCTTCGCCAAAGACGCCGTGGGCGGGAAAACGGGCACGCAGAAGCTCCACGATGAGCCGCTCGCTGGCGCGATCGGCTTCCGTGACCAGATCAGCCTCGCCCTTGTACTCAGTGGCAACGCCCTTCTCATAAAATGAGCGAATTAATTGTCCGGCCTCGAGGGCGATGGCTGCGGCCGGGCCGGCGAAGGGCAGGTCAACCTGGGTTGGCAGGATATTCATGCATCGCCTTAGGTTTCGCTGTGCGGTAAAGGGCTGGAGATTTCCATTCGCTCGGGACCTGCCAAATGCTGGGCCAGAACGAGGCCGGTTTGGAGACCATTGGCCTGACTTGAGTCTGCAGGCGAGGCCGGAACGGGCAGCGCATTTGTCTGGGCCCTGTTGGAGCGATTGCGTTCCCGGCGCCGTGCCTCAATGTTGCGAAAACTCTCCGTGATCGTGCGAATTTGGTTCTTGTAGATGAAAAGGTTCGGCTTTCCGTCCCGGGTGAGGCGAATCATGCGATCATCAAAGTATTCGATCCACCCATAAACGGCTTCGCCGTCCCGAAGTCTGATTGTGACCGGAACCTGCTTCTCGCTGAGAAATCGGAGATACAGAGGTTCCTGTCCGGTCTCTCCAGGTGGCGGTCCGTTTCTTCGCTGGCGGGATGGATTCTTAAGGGGCATTGGGTTTAGTGTAACCAATCCGACAGGGGAACCGACGGAAATCTGCGGTGATCTCTGTATGGAAAGTGGTAAATCAACGGTATCGCCGGGCATCATACGAAATTCCGTACGAGCGATGGTAACGCTGGCAGGTCAAATGCTACCTGTCGAGACGCGCTCTCCGTTCGCCTTGGCACCCACGTAGTGCTATGAGATTGCCGATGATTCCGGCAGAGGGAGACCTTCATCCTGATGAGACATGGCCGGCCGTCGGCGTACCTGAGCATCACTCTGCACGCACATCTGCCCTACGTGCTCCACCATGGGACCTGGCCGCATGGGCTGGAATGGCTGCACGAGGCGGCGGCGGAGACCTATCTACCGCTGCTGGGTGTGCTGCGACGGCTGGAGCGGGATGGATTGGGGCTCAAGGCCAACCTCAGCCTTTCACCGGTGTTGCTGGAGCAGTTGCGCCACCCCACGTTCCAGGAGGAGTTCCCGAAATACCTGGAGCGAAAGGTGAATTCGGCGCAAGAGGATGAGAACTACTTCCGCCAAGGAGGTGAGCATCGCTTCGCCGAGACTGCAGCGTTCTGGTTGAGGTTCTTCGAGCAGACATTGAGGGATTTCTATGCCTGCGGCCGGGACATTGTGGGGGCTTTCCGCCACTTCAACGACACCGGCGCGATCGAAATTCTGGCGTGCACGGCGACCCACGGATATTTGCCGCTCCTGGGCATGGACGAGAGCGTTTCCGCGCAAATCCAGACCGGGGTGGCGGCATATGAGCGCCACCTGGGGAAGAAGCCGCGGGCGATTTGGGCGCCGGAGTGCGGGTATCGCCCGGCTGGCTCGTGGCAGGCTCCAGTTGCCGCCGGCGTCGAAGAGGCTCCATGGCCACCCTTCCAACGCGTGGGCGTGGAAGAGGCGCTGGCGGAGGCGGGCCTGGATTACTTTTTTGTCGACACTCATCTTGTGGAGGAGTCGATACTGTTCACTCCCTATGAGATGAAGTCGGGCGAACTGGGATTACGGCTGCACAACCTGCCGGCGCATGAGTTGAAACGGCGCAGCGACCTGGAAGCGGTATATCGGCCCTACGTTGTGGATGGGCCGCTGGCGCATGCCAACCCGGTGACAGTCTTCCCGCGCGACCCGAAGACGGGCCTGCAGGTTTGGAGCGGGGATACCGGATATCCGGCGGATGGAAACTACCTGGATTTCCACAAGAAACGATGGCCTGGAGGGCATCGCTACTGGCAGGTGACGCAGGCGCAATCGGAGATGGAGCTGAAGGCGCCGTACTTTCCCGAGGAGGCGCGGGAGCGGACCAAGGTGCATGCGGAACACTTTGTGGCCCTCGTCTCGGGTTCTCTCAAGAACGGGTTCAATCAAGACCAGCCTCCGATCATATCCTCCCTGTTTGATGCCGAACTCTTTGGGCACTGGTGGTTTGAAGGGCCTATGTGGCTCGAAGAGGTGGCGCGAATCTTCGCTAGAGAAGATATTCCGATTGCATTGACGACCGGTGGCGAATACCTGGGGAAGCATCCGGCGCGCATTTCGGTGAAGCTGGCTGAGGGTTCGTGGGGGAAAAACGGTAACAACGAGGTTTGGCTGAATGACGAGACGAGTTGGACGTGGTCGCACATTTATCGGGCCGAACGGGTCTTCCGCGAGATCGCCGGCGATGACCGCTGGCGGGATAACGGCTGGGGCCAACGGATTGCGAAACAGATGGCCCGGGAGTTGTTGTTGCTGGAGTCCTCCGACTGGCAATTCCTGATTACTACCGCGGCTGCCCGAGACTATGCAGAGAAGCGCTTCTCCGGCCATCTCGACCAGTTTGTGGAGTTGGAAATGCTATGGGCGGAGTTTGTGGCCAACGGCGGTCTATCGAGTTCTGCCATGACGTATCTGGCCGACCTGGAAGAGCGTGACTGCATCTTTGCGGACGTCGATCCCGGTCTGTGGGCGAAGCGGTAATCGCCGTCTATAAATGACCACAGGGCCGCATCTGGCTGGGAGCGGGCCCTTTTTGACGTGCGTCGCCGGTTAATTCACGGTCACGGCGGCGACCGTACTGGCTGTCGTGGTGCTGGTTACCGAATCCACACAGCTGACGGTGAACTTATAGGTGCCCGTAACCGGTCCCGTGACAAAGTCCCAAAATTCAGAGGGAATACTTTCCGGCCTGCAGGACGTGGGCGGCGACGGCCCGGCTAAGTTCAATGGTGTTGGCGGGCGAGTGTTTGGCCAGGCGGCGGAGAATCGCAAGCTGGATACGCAGGGTGTCTCCGTCAGCGACGGCGGCGAGGACACGGCGGGCAGCTTGTTCAACGATGGCGAAGGCGTGGGCGGCGTAGATCTGGGTCATGGCTATCGCGGTTTGGGCCGTGGCGATACGGTCGTTGCCGGGTTGGTGCGCCTCCAGCTTTCTCGCCCTGAGCAGGGCGGATTCCAAAGCATAGACTTCCATGACGATGTCGGCGATTTCAGCCATGATCTCCTGCTGGTCGGCCAGCGCGGTCATGTATTTCTGCGAGGCAGCGCCGGCGGTGAAGAGGGCAAGCTTCTTAGCCGAATCGAGCAGAGCGATTTCGCGGGCGAGCGGGTCTTCCGGGCCAGAATCGGCGTCGTCGAACGTTGGCGGCGCCATGACCTCGTCCATCAGCTTGTTGATGGCGGGGAGCAGCGGAAGCTGGCCGGACATGGCGCGCTTGAGCAGGAATCCACTGATGATGAGCCGGTTGATCTCGTTAGTACCCTCGAAGATACGGTTGATGCGGGAGTCGCGGTAGGCGCGTTCGGCGGGGTACTCCTCGACGTAGCCGTATCCGGCGTAGATCTGGACAATGTGGTCGACGACGGTGTCCAGCATCTCGGATCCCCAGACCTTGAGGATGGAGCATTCGACCGCGTATTCCTCGATGCGCTTCTGGATTTGCCTGGACCCATTCAACGGGTCGTGGGCCTCGCCGGGGTCGATGGTGGCCAACGCGGCGTCGATCATGCCGACGGTGCGGTAGGCCATGGACTCGCCAACATAAATGTGGGTAGCACAGTCGGCGAGCTTTTGCTGGATGAGGCCGAACTCGGCGATGGATTTGCCGAAGGCCTTGCGGTCTTTGGCGTATTGAATGCCGTTGCCGAGGGCGGTGCGCGCGCCTCCGACACAGGCTGCGCCGAGCTTGAACCGGCCGATGTTGAGGATGTTGAAGGCAATGCGGTGGCCCTTGCCGACTTCGCCGAGCAGGTTAGCGACCGGGACCTTGCACTCGGCGAGAACGAGCGGGCAAGTAGAGGAGCCGCGAATGCCGAGCTTGTGTTCTTCTGCGCCTATGGTGAGGCCCGGAGTGCTGCGTTCGATGAGGAATGCGGAGAATTTGGTGGCATTGGAATCGGGATTAGCCGGATCGACTACTTTGGCGAAGACGGTGAAGAGGTCGGCGAACCCGGCATTGGTGATCCACATTTTTTCGCCGTTGAGGATGTAATGCTGGCCGTCATCGCTGAGTGCGGCCCGAGTCCGGATGTTCATAGCGTCCGAGCCGGAGCTGGCCTCCGATAATGCATACGCTCCGAGCCATTCGCCGGTGGCTAGCCTGGGGAGGTATTTTTCTTTCTGCTCGGCGGTGCCGTACCAGACGATCGGCAGCGTGCCGATGCCGACGTGGGCGCTGAAGGCAACCGAGAAGCTGGCGAGCTGGGATAGATAGTCGGCGACGATGGCGGAGGTGACCTTGTCCATCGCCAGGCCGCCATATTCCTCGGGGATGTCTACTGCCAGAAGCCCGAGGTCGCCGGCCTTGCGAAGCAGCGCGCAGGTAACGGCGAAGTTCTTGGCCTCGATCTGGTCGGCGGCAGGAAGGACTTCGTTGGCGGCGAACTGATGGGCGGTGCCGGCGATCTGACGCTGCTCTTCGGTGAAGTCTTCCGGAGTGAAGACTTCCTCGGGGCGAAGGTTGTGGAGGAGGAATTCGCCTCCTTTGATTTCGGTGGTTGGCTTCGCTGAGGCGGCGCATTCGATCGGCGCGATGGTGGCCATTTCAACTCCTGGCTTTTAACTCTTCGCTTTTCCTTGCTGCACCGATGATCTTACTCTCAATCTGTTACAGCGGTGACCTGCTCCTGAGAAGACTTTGAGAAGCGTTGTCAATCGATTATTTGGCTGCTTGTGGCACAAGTGCTCCTGCAGGCTGCGCTCCATTTGCCTTCATTATTCTCGTAGATCAAATACGTACTTGCCGATCCGCAGCGCACACACACTTCAATCCTTGATACCTGAAATAGAGCAAATCGATGATCGTCGGAGAAGATACTCTCCGACATAATTATCGAGCCATCCCTCAAGCGGACTCCTCTCGTATAAAAGCTGAGGGGTCATCATTGTCCCGTCCGGACCGGAAATCAGTTGGTCGTCTTGAGACCCCGGTCTGGTTTGAATCAGTTAAGATCCAAGCCTTGCGTTATTTCTTCAAACATCTATGCGAGTACGAGGTCCTTCGCGGGACTGTCCGAAATCCTTGAAGCAGATCTCGAACGGTCGCTTGCTCATATCAATCGGCTTGGTACGGTCGACTATTTTTATTGGGCTTTTCTCTGTGTAGCGAGCGAGAAAGGCGCGGTAGACTGCGACCTGATCTGCGTTCAACCGGTCCTCCGTCGCTTGTCCGTGACCCTGGCTGCAACTTCCATAGGCAACCAGCAGTAATAAACCGATTTTGAACATCCACCGCATGTCTCCCATTGTTGAGCTCCTGGCATTGAGGAACCGCTCTTCAATTTAGACTTTCAAAGATTCCCGCCGCACCCATGCCTCCACCAACGCACATGGTTACCAGTCCATATCGCGCATTCCGTCTCTTCATCTCGTAAATCAATGTTGCGGTGAGCTTGGCGCCGGTGCAGCCCAGGGGATGGCCTAAGGCGATCGCCCCGCCGTTGACGTTGACTTTGCCTGGGTCCAATCCGGCTAATTGGATGACGGCTAATGCCTGGGCGGCGAAAGCTTCGTTGAGTTCGATCAGGTCGATGTCCTGAAGGGTCAGTCCCGCCAGTTTTAATGCCTTGGGAATGGCGAAGACCGGGCCTATACCCATCTCTTCAGGAAGGGTTCCGGCGGTGGCGAAGGCTATGAATCTGGCGAGCGGCTTTATGCCTAGCTGCTGGGCGCGGTCGGCGGACATGACGATCGTCGCTGCAGCACCGTCAGAGGTTTGGGAGGAGTTCCCCGCGGTCACCTGGCCCGTCGCGTGAAAGACCGGCTTGAGCTTGGCGAGGGCCTCGCTGGAAGTATCGGCGCGTGGACCTTCGTCGGTGGCGAATTCGACCGAGCGGCTCTCGGGTTTAGCGGGATTGTTCGTCGCCGTTAAATATGTGACCGTGACAGGCACAATCTCTTCCTTGAACCTCTCGAAAGCGGCCAATGCCTTCTGATGACTGGCAAGAGAAAACGCGTCGGCATCTTCGCGCGTGATTTCGTAGTGTTTGGCGACTCGTTCGGCGGTCAGGCCCATGGATAGGTAGGTGTCAGCATAGTGGTCTACCAACCAGGGATTGACGGCGATCTTGTTCCCGCCAGTGGGTACCATGCTCATCGATTCGGTACCACCGGCCAGGATGGCGTTCGCTCCGCCGCCACGAATGCGATCGGCAGCGAGGGCAATCGATTGCAGCCCGGAGGAGCAAAAGCGATTGATGGTCATGGCCGAGCAGTCGACCGGTAGTCCCGCCCGAAGGCTGGCGATGCGGGCGACGTTCATGCCCTGTTCGGCCTCGGGCATGGCGCAGCCGAGGATGACGTCGTCGATCTCTTTGGGGTCGAGCGCGGGAACGCGGGCGAGCGCTCCTCGGATCGCTGTGGCTGCGAGTTCGTCGGGACGGGTGGCAGCGAGGGTCCCCTTCCCAGATTTTCCAACTGGGGTACGGACTGCGGCAACTAAAACTGCTTCTTTCATGTCAATTCCTCAGCGGCTTGCCTGTCTTGAGAGTAAAGGCTATACGCTCGAGCGTTTTTCTCTCTCCGCAGAGAGACAGGAAGGCTTGGCGTTCGAGGTCTAAGAAGTATTGTTCGCTTACCAAGGACCCCGGAGTTAGCTTTCCTCCGCATAGGATGTTGGCGACGTGGCCGCCAATTTTCGCATCGTGATCGCTTATGTATTCGGCCTGGCGCATGAGGTGGACTCCCAGCTTGAGGGTAGCGAGAGCCGCTTCTCCCGGAACCGGAATGTGGGTTCGCGGAATCGGCGCGGAGTAACCTCCTTCGGAGCGCGCGGCGGCAGCGTGCTTGGCGTCGGTAAGGACCCGGTCGCGGTTGGCCGTAATCACATCGCTGGGTGTGAGCAGGCCGAAGGCGCGGGCTTCGGCGGCGGAGGTGGAGACTCTGGCGAGGGCGATCAGTTCGAAGTGACCTTTGATTGCATCGAGGACTTGGCTGGATTGAGCGAACTTCAACGGCGCTGTTGCCGGACTGATACCTGAAACCTCGGCTGCGGTGTCGAGGGCGCGGAGCGCCATTTCTTTGGTGCCCCCGCCGCCGGGGACGAGGCCCACTCCGGTCTCGACGAGGCCCATGTAAACTTCGGCGTGCGGTTGGCGGCGGGCCGCGTGAAGAGCCATTTCGGCACCTCCGCCGAGGCACATGCCATAGGGCGCGAGGACCACGGGCCGCGGGCAGAACTTGATTGCTGCAGTCATTCCCTGAAAGGCGCGCACGGCGAAATCAACCTCGTCCCACTCGCCCTCTTGCGCAGCCAGGAGCAACTGCATGAGGTTGGCGCCGACGGAGAAGTTGGCCGAGTCGCCTGAGATCACGAAGCCGCGGAAGTCGCGGACCGCTTCGCTGCCAGGCCTAAGCGTCTGGGTGACAAGGCGGACGATATCGTCGCCGATCGCGTCTTTCTTGGAGTGGAGTTCGATGCAGGCGATGTCGTCGCCGATGTCGATGAGAGACGCTCCGGGGTTTTGGCGGACGACTCCGTTGGCTTTGCGGTAATTTGCCACCGTGGATGTGCCTTTGGGTTGATCTACAGCTTCCATCTCTCCGATTCCGGGGTTGAAGACGCGGCGTCCGGAGAGGATGGTTGGATCGTCGCCGTACCAGGTGGTGTATCCGGATTTGAGGAGTTTAGTCAGAGACCTGGGTAAGGCCACATTTGTGGCCTTATCTACTCTGGCGGCGTCCCACATTTCAAATGGTCCTAGCTCCCAGTTGAAGCCGGTGCGCATAGCGCGGTCAATGGACGCAATGTCGTCGGCGATTTCGGGGAGGCATTCGGCCGCGTAATTCCATAGCTGGGTGAGGAGGGGCCCGTAGAATCCGGCGGCTTTGTCCTTTCCGGGGTCCGCGGAGAGCAACATCCGGAGACGCTCGGGGAGGGATTCGGCGTTTTTCACCATTTCAAGTGATGGAAATCTAGGTCGACAGGCGGGGCGGTATTCGAGGGTCTTCCAGTCGAGCGCGAGGCGGATGTCCCTTCCCTGCTCGTCTTTGCCGGTTTTCTTATAAAAACCCTGGCCGGTTTTGTCGCCAAGCCATCTGTGTTCAAGCATCGTTTCGATAAATTGGGGAAGCTCGACCGAGGCGGCATCGCCGGAGCGGGAACGGCTGAAGTTGCGGGCTACGCTGGCGAGTACGTCGATGCCCACCATGTCGGCGAGACGGAAGGTGCCGGTGCGTGGCCAGCCGATCGCGGAGCCGGTAAGCGCGTCCACTTCCTCAATGGTCAGGTCCTGCTCCTGCATGAGGCGGACGCCGTTCAGCATGGCGAAAGTGCCGATGCGGTTCGCAATGAAGTTCGGGGTGTCGCGTGCGTACACAACCGACTTGCCCAGACGGCGGTCGGCGAAGCTGGCGATGGCAGCAATGGCCGCGGGATCAGCCTCGGGAGTGGGGATGATTTCGAGCAAGCGCATGTATCGCGGGGGGTTGAAGAAGTGGGTGCCGAACCAGCGCCGCCGGAACTCGGGCGACATTTCCGCAGCGATCGAGGCGATGGGAAGGCCGCTGGTGTTGGTGGTGACCATGGCGTCATGGCCGATGTATGGAGCAATCTTATGGAGCAGCGCCCGCTTGACGACGAGATCCTCGGAGACGGCTTCGATGATCCAGTCACAGGTGGCGAGCTGATTGAGGTCGTCTTCGAAATTGCCAGGGGTGATCAGCTGGGCGGAGGAGTTTTCGTAGAAGGCGGTCGGTTTTGCCTTCAACAGCGTTTCGATTGCCCGGGTGGCGAGCAGGCTGCGATTTGCTGGCCTGGCTTCGGCAATGACGATATCCAATAAGACCACTGGAATTCCGGCGTTCGCCAGGTGTGCGGCGATGCGGGAACCCATGGTACCAGCGCCGAGGACGGCGGCGCGGCGGAGCAGCGGCGCGGATTCCGCCCACCGGGTGGGTGGGGCCGGGATGGCGGTCGGAGAAAGGCTTGCGCTCATTCAGAAACTCCATAGACGAGTCGAGCTTAGTGAAGGGGTCCTCATCAGTCAAGCAAAGCGGTTTGACAGTGCAGTGGCTCACGGATAGCTTCGAGAGGAGTCTCCTCATATGTCTAGGAGGCTGACGGAGATTGGTTTCCCCCATGCGAATATGCTCCAATTTTGTGGCACATGTGCTGGTGCTCCTGATCGCCTTTGCTGCCGCTGGGCAGGCGCAGGACCTGGCGAGTTTCGAGAAGCGAACAACGGTCAAGGTGCTGCCGAATGGGCTGACCCTGATTATTTGCGAACGGCCCGAAGCGCCGGTGTTCTCGTTTTATACCACCGTCGATGCAGGCGATGCGAACGATCCTAGCGGGCAGTCGGGGTTGGCCCACATGTTCGAGCATCTCGCCTTCAAAGGAACCAAGGATATAGGGACCACGAACTATCCAGCGGAGAAGGTTGCCCTGGAGAAAGTGGAAGCTTCCTATGCCGCCTACGACTTCGAATATCGCAAGCGGGTTGGGCAGGACGAGGCGAAGCTGAAGGAGCTGAAAGCAGCCTTCGATGCAGCGGTGAAAGACGCCCAGCAATATGTCATTCCGAACCAGTTCACCGAGATTGCAGAGGCGAACGGAGCGGTTGGGGTCAATGCTTCAACCGGTCTAGACACTACCCAGTATTTCTGGAGCATGCCGTCGAATCGGGTGGAGCTCTGGGCATACATGGAGAGCGACCGGATCGCCAACCCGGTGCCGCGCGAGTTCTATAAGGAGCGCGATGTGGTGATGGAAGAGCGGCGGATGCGTATCGACTCGAGTCCATTCGGAAAACTGCTGGAGCAGTTTGCAGCCGCTGCGTACGTAGCGCATCCATACCACCGGCCCGGCGTTGGGTGGGAGTCGGAGTTGAGCCAGATTACTGCGACCGAAGCAGCCGCCTTTCATGCCAGCTATTACGTGCCGTCGAATATTGTCATCGCCGTCGCGGGCGATGTGAAGGCAGCCGAAGTGATGCCGGTGCTGGAGAAGTACTTTGGCCAGATTCCCGCCGGGCCGCGGCCGGAGGCGATGGCAACCGTTGAACCTCCGCAAATGGCAGAAAAGACAGTGGTGCTTAAGCAGCCAACCCAACCCCTTTATGTCGAGGGCTATCATAAGCCGGACTATCGCGATCCCGACGACGCAGTCTACGAGGCAATCTCCGATGTTTTCTCCAATGGACGTACCTCGAGACTCTACCGCAGCCTGGTGCGCGATCAGCAGATTGCCGCCGAGGTCGAAGGAGTGACCGGTTACCCCGGAGACAAATATCCGGGACTCTTTGTCTTTATCGCTGTACCGCTTCCCGGGCATACGCCGGAGCAGATGAGGGACGCCATTCACAAAGAGATCGACAAGCTGAAGACCGCCGACGTCACCGAGGACGAGTTACAGATGTTCAAGACGCGAGCACGAGCGGACCTGCTACGCGGACTGGGCGATAACCAGGGGCTTGCCCAGCAGCTTGCTGAATATCAACAGCGCTATGGAGACTGGCGAGAACTCTTCCGGCAACTGGACAAGATCGACAAAGTAACCAAGGCGGACATACGACGCGTGGCCAACAAGACATTTACGGATACCAACCGTACAATCGGGATTCTGCAATTTGAGCAGCCGAAAGGCGCGCCCCCGGGCACAGCACCGACCGGCGACGGAGGTGGGGAATGAGACGCTACTTCCCTACCGCGAAATGCTACTGTTTGATTGAGTTTGCCGTGGTAGCTGGCCTGCTTTGCACTTCGGCAGGGGTCGTGGCGCAGACTCCTGCGACCCCGCCGCCCAGCCAGGCGCAACCCTGGAAATCGATTCCCATACCGCCGCTGGCGCCGTTTCATCCCGCACAGCCGAAACGGATTGTGCTTAAGAATGGAATCGTCATTTTCCTTATCGAAGACCATGAACTGCCTTTTATCAGCGGCTTTATTGAAATCAAGGGCGGGTCACGCAATGAGCCTGCGGCTAAGGCTGGTCTCGTCGATCTCTATGGCGACGCGTGGAGGACCAGCGGAACGGCGACCCAGGACGGCGACAAACTCGACGACATCCTCGAAGCGAAGGCGGCGAAGGTGGAGACGGGTGGGGACATTGATTCGACCTCGCTGAGCTGGAATTGCCTGAAACAGGACGAAGACCAGGTATTTGGAATTGTCGTCGATTTACTGGAGCATCCGGCATTTAACGAGCAGAAGCTAAACCTCTCGAAACAGCAAATGGCAGCCAGCATTGTGCGCCGCAACGATAGCGCGGGCGAGATTGCCAGCCGGGAGTCGGCGATCCTGATTTATGGGGCGAAGAGTCCGTACGCGCGAGAGCCTGAGATCGCCACGGTAATGTCGGTGACGGTCGCCGATCTCAAGGCGTGGCACAATAAGACCGTGATTCCGAACGGTATGATCATTGGCGTCAGCGGCGATTTCGATGCTTCCCTCATGGAGAAAACGCTGCGGGATGCATTTGAGGGGCTGCCCAAGGGTACGCCAATTCAGGAGGCGAAAGAAGAGTATCCGGGACCGAAGCCGGGTGTCTATTTCGCCGAGAAGAGCGACGTCAACCAAAGCAACATACGCCTTCTCGGGCTGGGAACAGAACGTAGCAATCCCGATTACTATGCGCTGTCGGTGATGAATGAGATTTTCAGCGGAGGCTTCGGTTCGCGCCTCTTTCAGGAGGTACGCACCAAGCGCGGCCTGGCCTACTCCGTGAGTGGCGCCTACGGAGCGGCGTATGACCATCCAGGTACATTTCACGTGGGTGCCTCGACCAAGAGCGCCAACACCGTCGATGCTACTCAGGCGTTGCTGGACGCGACCAATCAGCTCAAGACTCAACCCTTCACCGAGGAAGAGTTGAACCGGGCCAAGGACCAGGTGCTCAATTCATTCATTTTCAACTACGACACCAAAGACAAAGTTCTTGCCGAACAGTCGCGACTGGAGTTCTATGGGTATCCGCTGGACTTTCTGGAGAAATATCACGATGCTGTGGAGAAGGTGACGACCGCCGATCTGGAGCGGGTAGCGAAGAAATATATCGACCCTTCGAAGCTCGCAATTCTGGTGGTGGGGAATTCCTCAGAGTTTGGAACCCCACTGTCGAAACTGGGCCCGGTGCAGACGCTGGACATCACCATCCCCATGCCACCCGGCATGGCTGGGCCGCAAGGTCCGGGAGCCGGGCCGGATCAATAATCAATCAACAGGTCAATAACAACTATGCGCCTGGCAATTGCAATTATGGCCGCGGGTAAGGGTACGCGGCTCAAGTCGAAGCGGCCGAAGGTGCTGCATGAGATTGGCGGCAAGCCGCTATTGGCCCACGTCATCGGGGCAGCAGCACAGGTCGTTCCGCCGGAGGACATCTTTGTCATTATTGGGCACGAGTCGGAGCGGGTCAAATCTTCAGTCTCCAACACTGGCGTGAAGTTTGTTCTGCAAGCTGAACAGCGAGGCACTGGCCATGCTATCGATTGTGCACGCAGCTCGGTGAAGGACTATGACACTCTGTTGGTGCTTTCCGGCGATGTGCCGCTGATTCGTCCGGCTACCATCGCACGCATGCGGGATTTTCACGTCCAACAGAAAGCGGCAATGACGATCCTGACCGCCGTTCCGCCAGATCCATTCGGCTATGGACGGGTTCTGCGGCACAGCGTCGACTCCCCTGAAGTCATTGCCATCGTCGAACAGAAGGCGCTAACTCCGGAGCAGACAAAGGCGCCGGAGATCAATTCCGGCATTTATGCGTTTGCGACTGCTGTTCTCTTCGCTCACATCGATGAGCTGGAAACAAACAATGCGCAGGGCGAGCTCTACTTGACCGACATGGCCGGCATACTGGTTGCGACAGATCAGCGAGTCGTGGGAATCCAGGCAGAGAGTGCAGCCGAAGTTTTGGGAGCCAACACCATCGCCGAGATGATGGAACTGGATCGTGCCATGCGGATGGAATCCGCACGGAAGCTCATGGCTGCCGGTGTAACCATCTTTCGCCCCGAGACGGTGACTATCGATGCCGAGGTCAGTGTCGGGGCTGACACTGTGATTGAGCCATTTGTCCAGCTACTCGGGCAAACCAGGATAGGCGAGGACTGCCGCATCCGCTCCTATTCCGTGATCGAAAACGCGACCGTCGCGAACGACGTTCTCATTCGCCAGGGTTGTGTGATCGCCAATTCGACGATCGATACGGGAGCGGTGATTGGACCCTACTCGCACCTTCGCCCGGGCAGCGAACTGGGCGCTGGAGTCCATATTGGCAACTTTGTCGAGACGAAGAAGACAAAGATCGGAGCAGGTTCGAAGGCCAGCCACCTGACCTATCTTGGTGACTCCGAGATAGGCTCCGGCACTAACATCGGGGCGGGGACCATCACCTGCAACTATAACGGCGTCGACAAATTGAAGACGCTGATCGGCAACGACGTATTCGTCGGCAGCGACTCGGCACTTGTAGCGCCGGTCAGCATTGGTGATCGGGCATATATCGGCGCCGGTTCTTGCATCACTGAGGATGTACCCGCGGATGCGTTGGCCATCGGCCGCGGACGCCAGGTCACCAAACCTGAATGGGCGAAGACCAAAGGCCCCTTGCGTAAAAAGAAAGAATAAGAGTAGCCTCACCGCTGCTCTGCCGCTAAAATTCAGGAGCAACGAACCTTTATATATCTCTCCCACCGGGGAGGTAGCGGATGAACAGACTCTATCGACCCACTTCCTACACGCTCATCGCGGCAATGCTGGCATCGACGATGCCTGCGATGGCCGAAAGCGGGTCGCTGACCTGTTCCAGCGATAACGGCAACTATCACTATTGCCGCGCAGACACCCAGAATCAAGTCCGGCTGGTGCGGCAGATCTCCGGTTCGCCCTGTAATCAGGGCTATAGCTGGGGATACGACTATCGTGGAATCTGGGTAGACCGTGGTTGCCGAGCGCAGTTCGACTATGGATGGAACAACGGCAACGGCGGAGGAGGAGACAATACCGGCGCCGCAATTGCCGCGGGAATTCTCGGCGCGATCGTTGTTGGCTCCATCATTGCCTCCCAAAACCACGACAACAGTGGCGATACGCCTGACCAGCGAAGAGATGCCTACCGCGACGGATATCGCCGGGGCCAACAGGATTGGGACGAGGGCTACGACCCGAACTACGCCCGATATCGCAACCGATACGGAAGCCAGTATCAGAGTGACTTTATTGCCGGCTATGACGACGGATACAACAACCGGCCAAACAGCTATCGCTGAGATCATGAGACCGACTATGAGACCCCTATTCTCCCTGGCAGCCCTGCTGTTTGCCTTCGCCGGAACGCTGGTTTGCACACTGGCTGCACAGACGACGACCGCGCCCGCTCCATCCCCAGCGAAAGAAACTGTTGCGCCTCGCGTCAATGTGGACACGCTGGCGGAGATCAAAATGAGCGGCAAATTACGCGTCGGCGTTTCCGAAATCGTGCCCTGGGCCATGCACGATAAAGACGGAAAGATGGTCGGCTTTTCCATCGATGTTGCCCGAAAACTGGCCCGCGATCTGGGTGTGGACGTGGAGTTCCATCCCGTTGAATTCCATTATTTGATCTCCGACTTACTGGCCGCCCGTTTCGACATCATCATCTCTGGATTCTCCATCGAACCCGACCGCGCCCTGCTGGTCAACTTCAGCAATCCCTACAACACCACCGATGTCACAATTGCGGCCAATCTCAAGACCGCCGGCCAATTCACCAGCCTGCAGGAATTTAACAAACCCACACTCACCATTGGCGCACTGGACGGTTCCACTGCAGAAGAAATGGCCGGCAAGCTGCTGCCCGAGGCCCAGCTTATAACCTATTCGAGCGACGGCGCGCTCTTCGACGCTCTTATCAAAGGAAAACTCGATGCCGTGGCTGCAGACTATCCCCGGCCGGAGATTGTGGCGAAACTATTCTCAAAGACAGTTGCCTCTCCAGACGGAGTCAAACTTTCGACATTCCCCTCGGCTTTTGCGGTCCGCCGGGGCGACGCAGACTTCATTAACTTTCTCAACGCATGGATCGCCTCGCGGACTGCGGATCAATGGCTTGATGGCCGCAGGAGTTATTGGTTCAAGACCATGGATTGGGGCAAAAGCCTTTAATCGCAACTATCCTCAATGACGTCGAGTCACTGATATCAAATCGCTCCAGGGAGGCCAGGTGAGAAACGTCGGCGGCTCTATATCATTGGCAATCTTATTTGCGTTCACAACAATCTCTTCCGCCGACACAATCGTTCTGCGGGATGGTATATAGCAGTCACCGGCGAGTGTGCGGTCCAAACCGTCGACTTCACCGACCTGCACGGCGTCAAATATCAGTTCCCGGTCAAGGATCTTCAATCGCTTGCATTCAACCCGCCGCAGGATACAGTCACGCTACGCCGCGGAGTGAGCTACAGGGGCCATTTCACCGGCGCGAACCTGATAGGATTCCAGGATTCACAAGGAATCAAGTATCAGTTCCCCACCGCCGATCTCGATGCGATTTTCTTCAATCACTCGGGGCCTGCGCCCGAACCGCAATCCAGCGGAGAACTCGTAATCTCGATTGGCACCGACTTGCCGGTCAGAATCAATGAAACGATTGACTCCACCAACTCCTCCGAAGGACAGACTTACTCGGCAACGATCACCGAAGACATCCTCGACACAGCCGGCAAGTTGGCGATTCCGGCCGGTTCTGAAGCTCGACTGATCATTCGGAGCATCTCCACCGGCGTCGCGGTGCATAGTCCTGAACTGGTGCTCGATCTCTATTCGATCCGGGTGCACGAGCGGCAATACCGGGTAGTGACCTCTGACGTGGAGGAATCAAACCGGAGAGGCTTGGGAGCCATTCGCCGTACCGCGGAATTCCTGGGCGGCGGTACAGCCCTGGGCGCATTGTTAGGCGGAGTCTTCGGCGGCGGCAAGGGCGCTGGGATTGGAGCACTCGCTGGTGCGGGCGGTGGATTTGTCACCCGGCCTTCACCCGGGGAAAAGAGGTTCGCGTACCCGCAGAAAGCGTCCTGCGATTTAGGCTGGAGAGAACACTGATCCTGCGAGGGGCTTAGCACGGAACCTGTACAAACTCTCTTGATAGTTATTCTTCATGGTACCTTTTTTCGCCTGCAGGAATCGCGACTTCCAGCCTGTTCTGTTGTGGCGGCAATGGACAGGTGGCATAAGGCGTGTAAGCGCAAGGCGGATTCTCGAGGCGGTTGAAGTCGAGCCATAATTCCCCTGGCTTATCGAGACCATTGTTTGGGAGTCTGGTGTAGAGAAATCGCCCCGCACCGTAAGTGGTGGTGTGGCTGGTTGTATCTCGCAGAATGAAGAAGAGCTTATCGCCTTCGACGATGGGCTCGATATGGACACTCTTTCCATCCCATATAAATTCCGCGACACCCGGAACCTTGTCCTTCACAATTGTCCCCAGGATCGTAGGTATCGATATGTCGTGTGGCGGCGTGTAGGGTGTCCACTTTGCGAGGATGCGGTATTTTTCGTCCAGTGCATACCAGTTCAGCCCATGAAATTGAAGCCGGGGTGGCGCCTGCGAGTCTTTGATACGAAGGGCAAAACTGTCGCCGCGCTGGATTGCCACCAGCGTTAAAGTGCCGATCTTGAGCGGAGTCTGTTCGTTGACCAGACCAGCTTGCGCTGTTTTTCCACTTACAGTCAGGCCTGCCGGAAAGCCTTTTCCTGGTGGCAGCAGCTGTACTTGATTTCCTTCTAAATCAAATGTGGCAACATGAGCGCTGGCGTTCCCGTTCAGTTTGATGATGTTATCCGGCGCCGTACCGACAGTGGTCTTACCAGGACGCAGCCAATCCAGAGCAACCAGCGAAAACCAGCCATCTGGCGCGAGCAAACCAGCCGTTCGTTGATCACGCCAGGCTTGTTCCTCCTGCTTCCACTGGGTGGAATCTGCGGCGATGAGCAAGGGCGATGCGAATATAAGCACCTTCAGAGCCACGCAGATAGCAATATTAGTCGCGGGTTTTTCAGAATGTCGCTTCATAGGCTCACTCGCTACCATAGTATTCAACCTTCGGTTGCGGCGCCGGCACCACGCGCGCCTACAACTTCGACGAGTTTGCCACTCTTCACATCGTAAATGTAGCCATAGATAGGTATGGATTTCGGTACAAGAGGATGGGTGCGTATCCGCGAGACATCGTCGAGGACGGACTGTTGCTGATTGGGAACCGTGAGCCACTCGATGAATTCGCCAGCGCGGGACCCAGGCCCTTTGCCAATGTCCTTGAAGCCTTCGGCGGTAAGTGCGGCGGTCTCAAGGCTGCTAGTCAGAAGGCCTCGAATCACGTCATTGGTGAAAAATTCCATACCGCAATTAGTGTGGTGGATGACAAAAAACTCTTTTGTCCCTAAAAGCTTGTAGCTGATTACCAGCGAGCGGATGGCATCATCGCTGGCGCGTCCACCGGCATTACGGATAACATGCGCATCGCCTTCCGCGAGCCCTGCATATTTGGCTGGATCGAGGCGAGCGTCCATGCAAGTGAGGATCGCAAAGCTGCGGGCAGGGGGCAGAGCGAGATCGGCTTTTGCGCCAAAATTGGCGCTATATTTGGCGTTGGCTTCCAGCACTTCGGTCAGAGTATTGCTCATAGAATGGGCTCCTTGATTTTGAATCAGTCTGGGAATCGAGCTGAAACAAAACGGCCCACGAGAGTATTCGTGGGCCGTTTCAGGAATCTGGAATGAACCTAAGCTCGCAACTCACTCAGACAGACCTCGCGCCCCCCATGGAGTCGGGGACAACATTGGCTCAAGAACTGGTTGCAAAGGCTCAACATTTGCAAATCCTAACACGTCCTCCATGAGTTTAAATTTCAAGGTAGCCCGCAAGCTTGAAATTCTCAGAAATATCGTGGTCAGGTATTCCCCGTGCATTCAATCAATTATGGGAATTTCTGCCTTATTTTTGAGGCAACTGTCGAAAAACATGGGTTGCGTCCCGATCCGTCATGGGCGAATATAAGGCGAAAGTAGTCGCGCTGTAACCCATGCCTGCTGCCGCCCAAATTCGAGCAGAGATTGAAGCCGCCTTGGCCGGGCGAATTCCCTCCGCCTTGACTCCTGCTCCGAGGGTCATTCGACCGACAGTTGCTACTGGCATCAGAGCTATCGATGATCTATTAGGAGGGGGGCTCCCGGTAGGCGCGATTACTGAAATCGTGGGTCCCGAATGTTCAGGACGCACCACCCTGGCACTGGCGTTTCTTGGCCAAATAACGCACCAGGGAAAAGCCTGTGCATGGGTCGATGTTTCCGATGCGCTGCACCCGGAGTCGGCAGCAGCGGCCGGCGTCGATCTGGATCGGCTGCTGTGGGTGCGGTGCGACGTACAAGTGGAACATTCTGTGGGAAAGCCTGCGGAGTTACACCCGGTAATTCAGGCTCCGCAGACGGCACGCGTGCAGTTGGGTGGAAGTAGTCCTCATCCTCGAAGTGAAACTAAGGGACTGCCCACTGCGATCTGCGATTTGCTTGGAGCGAAACCGAAATCCAAGCGAGACAAGTTCATTGGAACTCCTGGCGCGCCGAATCGTCCGTTAGGCTCACCTTCCGTGACGCCGATATCGAGTGAGGAACAGATCGCCTCCGATCGACTACCAGCACGGCGGGGCAGCTATGTTCTGGAGCAGCGGGAAGCCTATGAGCCGCGATGCGCGGAGCCGCAGCGCAAACCTCGTCCGGAAAAGAAGAGCTATGAACGTGCACTAGCTACTGGAGTACGTCAGGCTACTACGAGTCTGACGGAAAAACCCTGGATTTGTCTGGACCAGGCACTGCGAGTTACCGACCTGTTACTTCAGGCAGGGGGTTTCAGCGCCATTGTGCTGGATATGGGGAGTATCTCTCCAAAATATGTGTCGCGAATCCCGCTGGCTACCTGGTTTCGTTACCGAGCGGCAGCCGAGCAGACACAGTCCAGCTTCGTGATTTTGTCTCAGCATTCTTGCACAAAAAGCAGCGCCGGAGTGCTGCTGCGGCTGGAAACGGCCGATCCTCACCAGTCGGGAGCTACTGTCTTTTCTGGGTTGATCAACCATGCTGAGTTAGTCCGGCGGCGTTATGAAGAGGAGATAGGGAACGTTGCCTTGATTCGAAACCCTCCGCTGCGTGCGAATACTGTTGAGTGGCGAAGCGGAACAACCTGGGCAATGCAGCGTGAGGCAGGCCGATGACAAGTGAAGTGCTCTATCTCTGCGTGTTTGTCAAGGAGTTCCCCGCACAGGCGTTACTGCGGATGCGGCCGGAGCTGAGTGCCAAAGCGGTTGCCGTCATGGATGGAGAAGTTCCATTTCAGCAGATTTGCTCGCTCAATCACGCTGCCCGCGCGTTGGGAGTTATAACGGGAATGACCCGTGCCGAAATGGACAGCTTTCCCTCCGTCACTCTGCTCAAGCGCTCAGTGATCGAGGAACGGTCTTCTCGGACCGCTCTACTGGAGTGCGCTGGAGCTTTCTCTCCGCGTATTGAAGAAAATACCCATGGCGACAATACTCTTGGCTGTGTTCTGGATATCTCTGGAACGGAAAAGTTGTTTGGCACTCGGCAGACTTTAGCTATCCGCGTGCAGCTGGCGTTTGCGGCGATGGGTGTGAGCGCTTCAATTGCTGTCAGCGCCAACTTTCATACGGCTGTTTGTCTAGCGAAAGGAGCGTCTGCACGTGCGAAGCCGGCCGTTCTTCGCACAGGCGAGGAGCGGCAGGCACTCGCTTCCCTGCCGCTTTCAACACTGGATATTTCGGCGGAATTAGCCGAGACATTTTCGCAGTGGGGGGTCTCGACGCTTGGTGTGTTGGCAATGCTGCCGGAACGGGATTTGATTGCCCGGCTAGGGCAGGCAGGCAATCGGTTACGGCAGTTAGCGAGGGGAGAAGCCCCGCATTTATTTCAGCCGATCGATCCGGTGTGCGCGATGGTGGAGCAACTTGAACTGGACAGCCCGGTTGAGATGCTCGACTCGCTACTCTTTGGCGCCAACATGATGATCGAGCAGCTACTTGCACGGGCACGAGACAGATTTTTATCCCTGGCTGTCGTGATATCGGAGTTAGGCCTGGAAGGCGGTAAAACTCATACTCGCGTGGTGCGCCCGGCAATGCCATCCACCGACAAGCCGCTATGGCTGAAACTGCTACATCTGGATTGGATTACTCATCCGCCTACCTCGGCTGTTGTGTCGATGAAGTTCACCGCGGAAACAGGAGTTGTGGGAAAGCTCCAGTTAGGCTTGTTTGCTCCGCAAATTCCTGAGCCTAGTCGCCTGGAAGTTACATTGGCGCGCATTCGAGCGGTAGTCGGGGAGGAGCGTTCAGGGAGTGTAGAGCTTATTGATTCTCATCAGCCGGATGCTTTTCGAATGAAAGAGTTTTCAGTGCCCAGGGACGTGCATGCCGAACGGGTGGAACCAAGACTTCCAGCTGCCGTCATGCGGCGCCTGAGACCGTCAGAAAGGGTTTCAGTGACATTGAGAAATCACAGTCCGCATATATTTTATTTTCGCGGAGTCGGTTACCAGACAGAGAACAGTTATGGACCCTGGCGCTGCGCCGGCGGATGGTGGGCCGAGGGCAGATGGTCTTTAGAGGAGTGGGACGTCGTCGCTCGTATCCGAGATAGGGGTTTCGGCGAACCCGTAGTTTCTACTCGAGGCGGCGGCCTTCTGTGCTGCTGCATGACGCGGGATGTGATGCGCGACCGTTGGCAGATCGAGGCGCTGTATGACTGAGGCTTATGTCGAGCTTCATGCATCCAGCTCATTCAGCTTTTTGGAAGGAGCATCCCTACCCGAGTCGCTGACCGAACAGGCGGCGGAGTTGGAGATGCCTTCCATCGCACTTCTGGACCGGAACGGTTTTTATGGCTCAGCCCGGTTCCATACCTTGGGAAGAAAGAAAAATGTTCGCGCTCATGTAGGTGCTGAGATTTCTGTACATGATCTTGGGCCAAGACTAGCTCCTCCCGGATGGCTGCCACATCAGCATCTGCCTGAACCCGCGCGGTTGCCATTGCTGTGCACTTCACGTATCGGATATCAAAATCTATGCCAGATGATTACCCAGTTCAAGCTGCGTGAAGCGGACAAATGCGACGGCGCGGCTACATTTGCCGACCTGGAAGAATATTCAAAGGGACTGATTTGCCTCACCGGCGGCGATGAGGGGCCACTTGCTTCCGCACTTGTGGAAGGCGGCGAAAAGGACGGTTTGCAAGTTGTTGAGCGCTTGATTTCTGTCTTTGGACATGAGAATGTCTATGTCGAATTGCAACGGCACCAGGAGCGTGAAGAGGAGTGGCGAAATCAGGCCGCGATCCGTATAGCAGAAACTCTCGGGCTGCCAATACTGGCAACGAACGGGGTTCGCTACGCGACTGCCCGCGAGCGTGAGGTATTGGACGTCTTTACCGCCATCCGGCATCACACCGACCTTGACCATGCGGGACGATTGCTCGCACTGAATGGAGAACGACATCTTCGTTCGGCAAAAGAGATGAATGCTATCTTCAGCGATCTTCCACGTGCGATTAGCAACACCTTCGCTCTTTCGCAAAAGCTTGAATTTGAACTGGATAATCTTGGATATGAATTCCCTCGTTACCCCGTACCTGATCCCGATTCGATGGATAGTTTTCTGAGGAAGAGAGTTGAGGAAGGAGTCATCAAACGTTATGGAGTGAAAGGCAATCCCGATCTGCTGCGGAAGGTAAAGAAGCAGGTCGAGCGCGAACTGGCGCTGATTGCCAAGCTAGGATTTGCTGGGTATTTTCTGATCGTCTGGGACATCGTTCAATTCTGCAAACAAAACGACATCCTGATTCAAGGGCGCGGCAGCGCTGCCAACTCCGTTGTCTGCTACGCCTTGGAGATTACTGCGATCGACCCGGTGGGCATGGAGTTGCTCTTCGAGCGCTTCCTGAGCGAGAGCCGAGGGGAATGGCCCGATGTCGATCTCGACCTGCCTTCGGGAAACAAACGCGAACAGGCAATTCAGTATGTGTACCAGCGATATGGCGAACTGGGCGCAGCAATGACCGCTAACGTAATTACTTACCGAGGCAAGTCCGCTGCGCGGGAAGTTGGTAAGGCACTCGGTTTCGATGAAGAGACGTTAGGAAGGCTCTCGAGCCTGGTTGGGCATTGGGAGTGGCGCGGGCCGAATGACACCATGGCGCATAGCTTTCACCATGCGGGATTCGATCTTAACCATCCTCGCATCGCAAAGTATCTGGAGTTATGTCTGCGCTTGCAGGACCTTCCTCGCCACTTAGGCCAGCATTCAGGCGGAATGGTGATCTGCGAGGGGCAGTTGAACCGAGTTGTTCCGCTTGAGCGGGCCTCAATGTCGGGGCGCACGATTGTGCAGTGGGACAAGGAAGACTGCTCCGATATGGGACTGGTTAAGGTCGATCTGCTGGGGCTGGGAATGATGGCGGTGATGAAGGATTGCCTGGAACTGATTCCGCGTCATTATGGCAAGGTCGAGGACCTGGCTCAATTACCGGAGATCGATCCGCTGGTCTACGAGACACTGCAACGGGCAGACACTGTCGGCATGTTTCAGGTAGAGAGCCGCGCACAGATGGCTTCCCTGCCGCGCAATAGGCCGACGAAGTTCTATGACATTGTGGTGCAGGTCGCGATCATTCGCCCCGGGCCGATCGTGGGCGGCAATATGAATCCTTACATGCGGCGGCGGCAAGGCAAAGAAAAGGTTACGTACCTGCATCCATCGCTTGAACCAGTGCTCGAGCGGACTCTGGGCGTTCCGCTTTTTCAAGAGCAGCTATTGCGCATTGCGATGACGGTGGCTGGATTTACAGGCGCTGAGGCCGAAGAATTGCGACGCGCGGTTGGCATGAAGCGGTCGATGGCACGGATGAAAGAATTAGAAGTGAAGCTGCGCAAAGGAATGACAGAGCGGGGGCTCGATTCTTCTACTCAGGACAGGATCGTTCAGGGAATTTCTTCGTTTGCGCTGTATGGGTTTCCCGAATCGCATGCAGCGAGTTTCGCGCTGATTGCTTATGCTTCGGCCTACTTCAAGGTGCATTATCTCGCGGCATTTACGTGTGCAATGTTGAATAACCAGCCAATGGGATTTTATATGCCCGCGGTGCTGGTAAAGGACGCGCAGCGACATGGTTTGCGGATCAGGGTGATCGATGTACTGCATTCAGACTGGCAATGCACGGTGGAACGTGAAAGCGATGAGAGCCTGTCGTTGCGCATGGGACTGCTCTACGTGAAGGGATTGCGGCAACAGTCGGCGATGGCGCTGGTAGAAGCGCGGGAGCGGGCTGGGCCGTTTCATTCGGCGGATGAGCTGGCTTTGCGTGTGCCCGGTTTAAATCCGCGCGAGTTGAAGCAGCTTGCACGAGTGGGTGCGCTGAACAGCCTGGGTGGTGTCGATCATCGCCGCGATGCGCTTTGGCAAGTGGAGCAGGCGGGGCGTCCGGTTGGACCCTTGCTGCGACCGTGCGATGTATCTCCTGAAGATGAAGTGGCGGAATCGCCGCTGCGGCAGATGACCACCGAGGAGCGGCTGGTTGCGGATTATTCCGGCACCGGAGTTACGGTAGGCCGCCACCCGATGGCCTACCGGCGAGAGGAGCTTCGGCAATCCCGCATTCTGTCGGCCCAGGATTTGCAGGTGCATCGCGACGGGGCTTATGTTCGCGCGGCTGGGTGCGTGATTGCACGGCAGAGACCGGGTACGGCGAAGGGATTTATCTTTCTCTCGATGGAAGACGAGACCGGGATTATGAATGTGATTATCGGCCCGGAGTTATATGAGCGGGAGCGGGTGTTGATTAGCCGAGGAAAGTTTTTGCTGGTCGAAGGCAAGTTGCAGAACCTGGACACGGTGGTGCATGTGCGGGCAGAGCGGGTGTTGCGGTTGCCGCTGAGTGAGGCAGCGACACAGTCGCATGATTTTCATTGAGATGAGCGCCTAAACACGACCAAAGCCTGGCGCTAGCCGAACAAAAACTCTTTGGTGCGCAATTCCTTTACCAGATCGCGTAGCTTGGCGGCCTTCTCAAATTCAAATTTCCTTGCGGCCTCGCGCATGTCGGATTCGACGTTAGCGATGTAGGCATCGAGTTCGAGCTGGTTGTTAAACTCGGGCAGAGTCGCTTCCTGGTCGGTTAGATCGGCATATTCCGCTTTGAGTATCTGGGCGAGCGACATATCGACCGACCGGATGATCGAGGTAGGCGTGATGCCATGTTCTTGGTTGTAGGCGACCTGCACTTCGCGGCGGCGGTTGGTTTCGCTGATGGCCTGATTCATCGAGTCGGTCATCTTGTCTGCATACAGAATTGCCCGGCCGCAGACGTTCCGCGCCGCACGGCCGATGGTCTGAATCAGCGAGCCGGAGCTGCGGAGAAATCCCTCTTTGTCGGCGTCGAGGATGGCGACCAGTGAGACCTCGGGGAGATCGAGGCCTTCGCGAAGCAAGTTGATGCCGATGAGCACGTCGTATTCGCCTTTGCGCAGGTCGCGCAGGATGCGTATGCGTTCCAGGGTTTCAATTTCGGAGTGCATATAGCGGCAACGCACGCCGACTTCGGTGTAGTAACCGGCCAGGTCCTCCGCCATGCGTTTAGTGAGCGTGGTCACTAAGACGCGCTCATTCTTTTTCGCGCGTTCGCGGATCTCCGCCAGCAGGTCGTCGATCTGGCCGCGGATCGGTCGAACCTCTATCTCCGGATCGACCAATCCAGTGGGCCGGATGATCTGCTCGACCACCACTCCGGAGGACTTAGTGAGCTCGTAGGCGCTGGGTGTGGCCGAGACATAGATGACCTGGCTGGTGCGGGTCTCGAACTCCTCAAATTTGAGCGGGCGGTTATCCATCGCCGAGGGCAGGCGGAAGCCATAGTCGACCAGGTTCTGTTTACGGGAGCGGTCGCCGTGCCACATGCCGTGCAACTGCGGAACGGTGACGTGCGACTCGTCGATGAACAACAGGAAGTCCCGGGGAAAATAATCGAGCAGGGTGGGCGGCGGCTCGCCGGGCAGGCGTCCGGAGAAGTGGCGGGAATAGTTCTCGATGCCGTGGCAGTAACCCATGGATTTGATCATTTCGAGGTCGAATCGGGTCCGCTGATGAATGCGCTGCGACTCGACCAGCCGGCCCTGGTTCTCCAGTTCTTTCTCCCACCATTGGAGCTCCTCAAGAATGGTGCCGATGGCGGACGACCTTCGCTCCGGCTGTACAACGTAGTGCGACTTCGGATAGATCGGTAGACGGGCATATTTCTGCCGGACGGTGCCAAAGAGCGGATCGATCTGGGAGAGCGAATCGATCTCATCGCCGAAGAGTTCGATGCGAAAAGCATTTTCGTCATAGGTGGGGAAGACTTCGATGACGTCGCCGCGCACTCGGAAGGTCCCGCGGCGGAAGTCGGCATCGTTGCGTTCGTAGAGGATTTCGACCAGACGGCGGGTGATGTCTTCGCGACGAATCTTCTGGCCTTTTTCGAGCAGCATCAACATGCCGTAGTAGGCCTCGGGGGAGCCGAGGCCGTATATGCACGAGACCGAGGAAACGATGATGGCGTCGCGGCGCTCGAAGAGCGAGCGGGTGGCGGAGAGCCGGAGCTTGTCGAGTTCTTCGTTGATGGTCGCTTCTTTTTCGATATACAGGTCGCCGGATGGGATGTAGGCCTCGGGCTGGTAGTAGTCGTAGTAGGAGACGAAGTACTCGACCGCGTTGGTGGGGAAGAACTGTTTGAACTCGTGGTAGAGCTGCGCGGCGAGGGTCTTATTGTGGGCGAGGATGAGCGCGGGGCGATTGAGCTCCTCAATGATCTTCGCCATGGTAAAGGTCTTGCCCGAGCCGGTGACGCCAAGCAGCGTCTGGTGCTGCTCGCCGGCGGCGATGCCGGAGATGAGTTCGTCGATGGCGCGGGGTTGATCGCCGCGCGGTTTGTAATCGCTGACTAGCTGGAAATCCATGGCCTGTTTGATGGTAAAGCAGGGGATGTGGATTTAGCTTAGCCGGTAGCCGGAATGCGGTACCGTATCCCAGCGAAAATGGGTGCTGCTGGAGGGCGTTCTTCGACAGGAAACAGGTACAAAACGCGATGTAAGAGCGCTTTTTGTCACGCTGAAAAGGGAAGCCGATTGTTTCTATGGGCTTAGGCGAGTTCAGTGTCCCCGAGGTTTATTCTCCGTGGGTATTTGAGTGGGTCGCCAGATCGGCCTTTCAGGCTTGAGCGGTTAGAAAGCTCTCATGGGGTGAGACCCGCCAGAAATCCAATGACAGTGACACTACCATTCCGGCCAACTCCCGCCAGGAAATCACCCTCAATAATCCGAGAGTTCCGTTATGGCCCGGTACAAATCCTCCGGTTGGGGCAAAATAGCATCCTCCAGCAGCGGCTGGTAGGCGACAAAT
>Ga0302324_100002342_pt1 | contig 44046 bp, 39 predicted proteins | sample Palsa_T0_1_FD_201949 | JGI IMG/M metagenome (GOLD analysis project Ga0302324, IMG submission 201949) | Peat permafrost microbial communities from Stordalen Mire near Abisko, Sweden - Palsa_T0_1 | ecosystem: Environmental > Terrestrial > Soil > Palsa > Peat permafrost | place: Sweden: Abisko... | reverse complement strand
ACACCGACCAGGGATATGTCGACGACGTCTACAGTTCCGAGCTGGCCAACGATTCGTCGCTGCAAGTGGAGAAGCTGGGTTGCCCGGGCGAGACCACCAAGACCTTCATGGACGGCGGAATCTGCCCCATCTACGGGTCGCAGCTCCGCGCCGCAAGCCGGTTCCTCAGGCTGCACGGCGCGGACACGTCCTTCGTCACGATCGACATCGGCGCCAACAACGTTGACAACTGTGTGTCAGGCCTGGCCGTGAACCTCCCGTGCATCAATAAGGGCGTCAACCAGATAAAGAAGCAGCTGCCAGTCATCCTCTCCACACTGGAGGCTGCTGACCCGGGCGTCCCTATCTACGGGATGAATTACTACGACCCGTTCTTGGCCGCCTACCTGGACGGGTCGTCAGGTCAGCAACTCGCCGCTCTGTCCCTGGACCTCGCCCAGGAGGTAAACACCACCTTGGACACCATCTACGGCGACTACAACGTCCCGGTAGCCGACGTGGCCGACGCCTTCGGAACCTACGACAACACCTTCACCAATGGCGACACGATCGGTGGCAATCCGGTCCCCGATGACGTGTACAACATCTGCGCCTTGACCTACATGTGTGCGCCGTCGCCGGTGGGCCCGAACATCCATGCCAACCCGACGGGCTACCAGACCATCGCCAACGCCTTCCTGGCTATCCCCATCGCCCCGGCTCTCTGAGTCGGCCGTCAGCTCGTCGGTGGGGGCACCCGCGCCCCCACCGACGGGTTGGTAGCGCGACAGCGCCGACGCCCAAGCCTTCGGTGCACAGGCCCGCTGACACGGCCAGGCCGAGGCGACCTCCGCTCCGGCGGAGAACTCCGACTACCCGGTCTAGACCACAGGGGGAGATAGGTGAAGTACAAAGCACGCAGCTCCATGACAGCCGTTGGAGTCGCGGCCGCGCTGACGATGTGGATGGCGGCACCGGCGGGTGCAGCCACGACGCGTTCGGCCCCGTCGGGATCCACGTACTACCTCGCTCTGGGCGACTCGCTGGCCCAGGGCGAGCAACCGACGCCTGCGGGGGTCGATCAGGAGACCGACCAGGGGTACGTCGACGATATATACAGCGCCCTGCTCTCGACTCAGCCCACGCTGCTGGTCAAGAAGCTGGGCTGCCCAGGCGAAACGACGGGCACCATGATCAAGGGAGGCATCTGCAATGGCCCCCGAGCCAGCGGTCGGGTCCTTTCGCAGCTCACCCGGGCCGTCGACTTCCTGACCAAGCATGCAGCCCAGACTTCGTTGATCACCATCGACATCGGCGCCAACAACGTGGATGACTGCATCACGGGCGGCACGGTCAACACCACGTGCGTCACCGACGGCATCCACACCGTCGAAAAGCAGCTTCCGAAGATCCTGGCGGCCATTCGCGCCGTGGCCCCGAGCGTGCCGATCTACGCCATGAACTACTACGACCCGTTTCTGGCCAACTATCTCGCGGGCGGAAGTGGAGTGACCCTGGCTGAGGAGTCGGAGTCGTCGGCCGTGACCTTCAACAGCGATCTGGACAGCATCTACGGTACATACAACGCCCAGGTCGCCGACGTCCAGGACACGCCGTTCCAGACGACCGACTTCACCACTACCGACAACGACATGATCGACGGCAACACCGTCCCGGACAACGTGTACGACATCTGTGCGTGGACCTACATGTGCGTGCCGAGCCCGCAAGGTCCGGACATTCACGCCAACCCGACTGGCTACCAGATGATCGCCGACGAGTTCCTGTCGGTGATCGAACCTCCTTCGTAGCCGAAAGGCGACGGGGCTGTGGGCCAGCCGCACTAGGCCGGTCCCAGAAGGCTGTCGACTCCCCCACCGGGCACCGGTCGCGGTGACTCGGCTCGGGCGGACGCGGCGGCCAGTACAGACCGTTCGGCGTCGTCACGGCTGTCGCCCAGGCCGACCATGAGGTTTATGACGAGCGATCCCAGCACCTGAAGTCCCAGGTCTCCTGGGCCGAACGCCCCTGCGACCTCCAGCAACACGTAACCGTGGGTCATGGTCAAGAACTGGCCGGCCAAGACGACCGAGTCCACGGGCTGGATCCGACCGGACGCCCTGATGCGATCCACCGAGCGCATCAGGACCTCGCGGGCAGCTCGGCCTTCCGGGAAGCCCGCCATCGTGCCGGCCATGGTCATTTCCAGCCCGGGGTGCATTCGAAGGTCGCCGCCGGTGAGGCCCATCATGAGCCGGTAGAGATGCGGGAAGGCCAGAGCCCAGTCGCACAAGGCCCACCCTTTGGCGAAGTGATCGGCCACGGGGTCGTCGGTCTCAGGCGTGGCGGCGACGTATCGGCCCCAGCGGACAAACCCGTCGGCCACCATCGCTTCCAACAAACCGGGCATGCCGCCGAAAAGCGTGTAGATCGCTTGCGTGGACGTTCCGACCTCGGCCGTGAGCTTTCGAGCCTGCAGGGCGTCTGGGCCGTCCTCCTCGAGCATTCGCGTGGCCACGCCCATCAGCCGGGCCCGCAGCTCTGCTTGGGGTGAGGTTCGCGATGGCGCCATGACTGGGTTATAGCAGGACCAAAACCGACCCTGGCGGACGGTCTACAACGGTGTTAGAATCCTATCATAACTGAGTTACAGCCTCACCGTTCGAATGCGCCCGACGGCCGGGAAACCCCGGGCTCGACCTCCCGGAGCCGCCGATTGTGTCCACGACGCTCCCGGGCGACCCGTCGGGGTACAGCTGAATGAAGGGCGACTTCGACGTGGTCGTGGTGGGGGCTCGGTGTGCCGGATCGCCGCTGGCCGCTCTCTTGGCCCGGGCCGGCCTGAAAGTCTGTGTGGTCGATCGGGCGCGCTTCCCCAGCGAAGTCCCGTCCACCCACATGCTCCACCCGGCCGGGGTGGCGATCCTGGAACGCCTGGGCGTTCTCGACAAAATGCTGGCCACCGGGGCTCCGCCCCTCGAGCGCGGAAGCTTCCAGTTCGACGACATCCGAATCGAGGGCGGACCGGAGGTCCTGGGAGGCTTCGGGGCACCGTGGCTGTGCGTTCGACGGGTCACCCTCGACTCGCTCCTCGTCGGAATGGCGGAAGAGTCGGGGGCGCAAGTACTCACCCAAACCAAGGTGGTCGGGCTCATCGCCGACAGCGGGGTGGTACGCGGTGTGCGGACAGAGGCGGGCTCCCTTAAAGCCGCCCTGGTGGTCGGAGCGGATGGCCCCAGATCGGCCGTCGCCCGCTTCACCGGCGCACGTGAGTACCACGTGACCCATCCCGGCCGTTTCGCCTCATGGGCCTATTTCGAAGGCGTCGCCGAACCACACGCGCGGGCCCGACTCGGCAAGGTCGGCGACACCGGCTTTCTCGCCATGCCCACCGACGACGGCCTGTTTATGGCCGGAGTGGGGCTGTCGATGTCGATGCTCCCCGCTTACATGGCCGACACAGACCGCGGCCTCACTGAGGGTCTGCGACAGATCGACGAGCTGTCGGGAGTCCTCGGCTCAGCCAGGCGAGTCGGTCCCATCCGGGTGATGAGCCGTTGGCGTGGGTACTTCCGGGAAGCGGCCGGGCCGGGCTGGGCGCTGGTCGGCGATGCCGGGCACTTCAAGGACTTCACCCCCGCTCAAGGGATGTCCGACGCACTTCGCCAAGCCGAGCGGTTGGCGTCGTCGATCGAAGCCGGCCTCGGCCGAGGGCACCTGGCGGATCGCCTCGACGCCTGGTGGAAGTGGCGCGACGACGACGCCTGGGAGATGTACTGGTTCGCCAACCAGATAGGCGCCAGCGGGCCGAACCCTCGGATGGCCAACGAGATGATCCGTGGCCTCAGTCAGGAGCCCGGCGGAGCCGAGAAGTTCTTGCGGGTCCTAAACCATGACGTGGCGCCATCGACGGTGTTCAGCAACCGCAGGGGTTTGCGCACATTGATCCAGGCGGGGCGCGCCCATCCCCGTCAGTTGCCTCGTCTCGTCTCCGAAACCGGCTCGCTCATGCGCGAGGAAGCCCGCCAACGGCGACTGCGGCGCCGGCCGATATTCGAGACCAGCCCGGCCGACCCCAGCGATCAGGCAGCGACCGACGGGACGGGTCGGTCCATGCATGGGACACCGCCGGGCGACAGGAGAGCCGAGCTCGGCTAAGTCAAGTACCGGCATTTCGCGTAGAAGCGGATCACGGGTTGAAGATGTAGGCCTTGCCAGCTTCTCCGTGGAGCCGTAGTCGCCCTCAACCACGGTCGATCCCGAAATGCTGTCGACGGCGAACGAGCCCCGGCCTGGAAGGGTGCCGCTGGGCCTGGAAGGGTGCCGCTGGGCCTGGACGGCCAACCCGTTCCACCTTCGGTGTAGACGTAGCCGCCTCCCTCGTTTGCGGCGACACTCGGCGAACTGGGCTCGGTACTCTCTGGGTCGAGGTTGCCGGTTAGGAACGTCCTTCGTAGGTCTGTTCCCGGTTGGCGTCGTTATACATCTCAGAGACGATCAGCCACGACCCGTCCACCTGGCGTTGTAGGACCCGGAGGGAGTGGTTGTCACGCACTTCGATCTCTCCACCTCCCACCAGCTTCTGCCCCTCGACCTGCAAATGCGCCGACACGAGCACAACATCGGGCGTGAGCACTCGGAGCGAGGTATCGGGGGGAGCTTTGAGCGTTCCGGCATTGAAGTTGTTGTCTGAGAAGAGGCCACGGAGATACTCCACAATCTCGTCCCCACCCTTCTTCACCGTTCCGAAGGCATTCACCCAATCGGCATCGGAGGTGTAGATGCCGACCAGCTTCTCAGCGTCACGCTCCCTGAAGCCAGTCATGAGCGAGATCAGGGTCGTGCCGATGGCGTCCTGGTCAGCCTGGGGAAGGGAAGAAATGTCGTTGGAGTCAGCCGCGGTCGTCATGTCGTCCCCTCTCGATCAGGCCCTGCTCCTGGCTTGTCTTGCGCGAGCTTGCCATATTCCGAACTGGGCTCGACGAGTAGTCGGCGCCCTGATATCAGGACCGATCGAGAAAGTCGAGGACCTCTGTCATCGCATGCTTGTCCTGGGCGAAGAAGATGTGGCCTCCCTCATAGACGCGTAACTCGGAGTCGGAAACGCGGCTCACGATCGCTTCGCTGTTGGCCGGTGGAGCAATGCCGTCGTAGCGGCCGGCCGCTACGAGGGTCGGGCAGGTGATGTTCGGGAGGCGGTCCATCACATCGTGGCAGCGCCGGGCTAGCAGCTGCTCGCGCTCGCCGCGGCGGATGTCTGCGTTCTTGGCCGCGTCGCGGCGGGCAGCGAACATCGAGGCCAAGGCCTGATCGGCGGGATGACCAGCCAGGTATTCAGCTGTGAAGCGAGTGTCGAGCAGCGGGAGCATACGCTCACCTAACGTCGGGTCGTCCCGCGGACCGAGCTCGTGCAAGGGGTACGAGGAACCTCCCGAACCTCCAGGCGAAGTGCAAGCCAGCACCAGTCGCTCGACTCGATTCGGCGTGGTGACGGCGAACTCCTGAGCGACCATCCCGCCGAAGCTGACCCCTACCACCCGACACGACGACCAGCCGACGAAGTCCATCAGAGCGAGCGCGTCGGCGGCGTAATCCTTCATCGAGTAGGGCCCGGGCGGGATCTCGCTCCGGCCCAGACCACGCTGGTCATGTACCAGCACCTCGAATCGGGCGCGATACGGACCGATCATCGGGCCGGTACTTTCGAGAGTAGCGCCGGACCCATTGAAGAACAACAAGCGATGGCCCTCGCCGGAATGCTCGAAGTAGATGTCGATCCCGTTGACGTGGGCTGTCGGCACCCGTGGAAGTTATCCGATGCAGTACCGGGGCCGACTGGCGACACTCCCACCAGGCCCACCACATGCTCATTGTCCCAAGCCCGCCCGAACATCGCATCCGGCCATGGCTGACGATCGGGTTGGCCCGAAGCTCTACATCAACCATCGGTGTATCAGCCTACGGGGACCGCCTGTAGCGTTTCGTGATGGCGAGAGTTCTGATAACCGGGTCCAGTGACGGCATCGGGCTGATGACCGGCAGGCTGCTGCAGCGAGAGGGCCACGAGGTGACATTCCACGCCCGCAACGAGGAGCGGGCGGCCGACCTGCGCGGGGCCGTTCCCGGCGGGGCCGCCACCGTCGTCGTCGGGGATTTGGCGTCGCTCGAGCAGACCCGTTCGCTGGCCGAACAAGCGAACCGGATCGGATGCCACGACGCGGTCATCCACAACGCCGGCATCGGCTTCCACCGTCCGGCCCGCGAGACCAGCGAGGACGGCCACGAACTCACCTTCGCGGTCAACGTGCTGGCCGCCTACGTGCTCACCGCTCTGGTCGATCGGCCGGGGCGACTGGTCTATCTCAGTTCAGGTATGCATCGGGGCGGGACGCCCAGCCTCGACGACGTCGAGTGGACCAAGCGGCGCTGGAACGGGGCGCAGGCGTACTCCGACACCAAGCTGTTCGACGTGGTGCTGGCCTTCGCGATAGCCCGGCGCTGGCCCGATGTGCTGAGCAACGCCGTCGAGCCGGGGTGGGTGGCCACCAAGATGGGCGGGCCCAGCGCCCCCGACGACATGGAGGCGGCGCCGGTCACGCAGTGCTGGCTGGCCGTGAGCGACGAAGCGCAGGCGAAGGCAACCGGCGGGTACTGGTACCACCAGGTGCGGCGCGACGCCCACGCGGCCACCTCGGATCCCCGGTTGGGGGACCACCTGATCGACTGCTGCGCGTCGCTAAGCGGGGTGCCGCTGCCCGGTTGACCGGGACGGCTACCAGTGGCCCCGGTGGACGACCTCGTCGAAGGGGCGGCGGTCCGGGCGGGCGATCGGCTTGAGGGACCGGTCGGCCGGATAGCCCAGGGCCAGCATGTAGGCGCAGATCCGGTCCTCGGGTATGCCCAGAATGCGCCGGCAGGCCCCCTGGTCGCCAATGGCCGAGTGGCCTGAACCTATGCCCAGGTCGGTGGCGGCCAACATCATCGCCATGGTCGCCTGGCCCAGGTCGTACTGGTCGATGGTGAGGTAGCGCTCCTCGTCCGGCTGGCGCAGGGTCATCACGAGCGCGGCGGCAGCCTCGGCCAGATGCCGGGCCCCCACCCACACCGTGGTGAGCTGCTGCAGCTGGGACCGCTCGGTCACCACCACGAAGTCCCACGGCTGCCGGTTGGATGCCGATGGTGATCGCCAGCCGGCTTCAAGGATCCGGTCGAGGTCGCCAGCGGCGATGGTCCGCTCCTGGTAGGTGCGGACGTTGCGGCGGGCCCTGATGGCGTCCCATGTCTCCATCGGCCCAGGCTACGTGCCCCACATCATGTCGTCGCGTAGCGCCAGAACATCAGCGCCCGGCGTCACGAACCCGGCTCAGCGAGCGGAATTGGCGATCTGCACCATTCGCCATGCTTCCAAGCTCGGCGCGAGGCGCCCTAACGTCGCCGACCCACGGAGTTCCTCCGATAACCGGGCGGGTCGAGCTCGGACGTCCGAAATCCCTCGACATTATTATCAGGCACTGCACGCGGGCCGACGTGATGCTCGGTTTTCTGCAACGCCTGGGGCATCTGGGCTGCTACTCGCCGCGTCACGGTACCCGCGCTTTAGGACTGACCGCCCAGGACGAGGCGGGCGGCGCTGATGTCTTCGCGCCCGTGGCCAGCATCTACCGCGACGTGCCACTGGCGGGACAGAGCTGCGAGCAACGGAAGGTCGCCACCATGAGCCGCCCTGATAGCCAGGTCCACGTCCTTCAGCGCCCACTCCAGAGGGAACTCCGCGGCGAAGTCACCCTGGTCCATCTTGTGGAGCTTGGCGTCGGCGATAGGAGCGTCCAGGGGGCCGCCCCCGATGACTTCCTCGAGCTGCCGGTGGCCGATGCCCAGCCGATCCGCCAGCTCCAGCGTCTCGGCCACGCCCTCGATCAGGATGGACATATACGCGTTGACGACCAACTTCACCCGGCTGCCCGAGCCGGCCTCACCCAGCCACACCGTCTTGCGGCCGATAGCAGCGAACACCGGTGCAACGGTCTCTGCCGCCTCAGCAGGCCCGGACGCCAGGATGAGGAGTTGGCCTTGCTCGGCCGGGCCCTTGCTGCCCGACACTGGCGCGTCGAGGAACAAGACATCGGATCGGCTCGCACCGAGGCGATCACGGATCGCAACGGTCGCCTCCACACCGATCGTGCCCATCTGCGCCCACACGCAACCCTCAGCGAATGCGTCGGCCACGCCGCCATCGAAGATCACCGAGTTCACCACGTCGGCGGTCGGCAGAATTGTGATCACCACCGGCGCGCCGCCGACCGCTTCTCGGGCGGACCCCGCCGTCACAGCGCCTGCCTCAGCGAGAGATGCGGCCGTCGAACTCGAGCGTTCCCACACGGTGACAGGTAACCCTGCAGACAGGAGTCTGCGGGCCATCGCCGATCCCATAATCCCGGCGCCGAGCACCGCGACAGCCACATGGTCACCCTGCCGACCGGTAACGGCCATCGCAACGCTCCCTTCCAGAAGCTTGAGACCAGACCCTCAGCGTAACAAGAGTCGCGAGCGGCCGACCGTGGGGGGTCCACTCTGGAGGCCGGCCCGCGGGCAGCCGACGCGGACTGGTGCTTCTGTATCGTGTCACCACTCGAGCGGGTCAGAAATCACCCGGTGGCGCGCCGCCGCTTGTCATGCCGGCGATACCGCCTTCGTCGTGAAATCCAGGGACAAGGCTGACTGAGCGAACTGTTCGAGCGTCATCTCACCGGTGTCGATCGGTCTTGGCCGCCCCTAGTCTGCGCAGTTCGACGTGGCTGCTGCAGGAGGTTGATGAGTGATTCGAGTGTCTCGGTCGCAGCTGCGAGCGCTTCGATCTGCTCATCGGTGGTAGTGGCCAAGTCGGCGCGCAGGAGGGCCGTCAGCTGAGAGCGGAAATCCTCGAGCGCCTGAATTCCTGCCGGCTCGAGCGAGACCAACACCATCCGACCGTCGTCGGTCTGGCGTTCCCGCCTGACGAGGCCCAGCTCCTCGAGCCGCTTGACGAGGAGCGTGGTCGTGGGCTGGGCGAGTCCCTCGCCCTCGGCCAGCTCCGTGATCCGGCGGGGACCGTCGCGAAGGGTGTTCAACACTTTCGCTTCGGTCTGGGAGAGTTCGCTGTCCACCTGCTTGGCAAGCAGGCGCGTTAGTACCGTGGCGCGCGCGAGTAGCTGCGTCGAGACGTACTCGATCTGCCCTGAGCGGTCCATCTGTCGATCCACCGGCGATTTCATATTGACAGACTATATTTGAAGACAATATAGTCTGTCAATATCCGATCGAGACCTGGGAAGGCAGCCGGAATGCTTCAGACACAACGGCCGCCCTCGGGCAGTGAAGCGGTCGACCTGATCGCCGCCACCCTGGGCGGGGCGTCCCGGCTCACTCGGTTGCTGATGGGGCGGGTCTCGTGCCAGCTCAGCCACACCGAGGGCGGCTTGCTGGCCACGCTCGTCGAAGGTCCCCGGCGGATCACCGACCTGGCGGGGACCGAAGCCTTGGCCCAGCCCTCGGTGAGCAAGCTGGTCGACAAGCTCGAAGGCCGTGGTTTGGTCCGGCGGGAGCGAGTGGCCGGCGATGGCCGGGCCGTGCTCGTTTCCATCTCGGACGAGGGGTCGGAGCGCCTCGATGCGGCCCGCGGGGAGATCCGTTCTCTGCTCCGCCAGACCCTCGTCGAGCTCGACGACGACGACCTGGCCGCCTTGATGTCGGCCAATGAAGTGCTGGAACGGCTGATTCGATTGCTGCAGCGAGGGGACGGGCGGGCATGAACCAGCCAAGGCGGGCCAAGGCTCTGGCCCCGGTACTCGTGCTGACCACTCTGGTGGCAAGCGTCATCAGCTCGCTCGGCGCCCCGCTCATCCCTACCATCGCCAAGAACTTTCACGACTCGTTGACTACGGCGCAGTGGTCGCTCACCGTCGGGCTCCTTTCGGGTGCGGTCAGCGCGCCGGTGATGGGACGCCTCGGCGATGGTCCCCGGCGCCGGGCGACGATCATCGGTGGCCTGGCCGTGGTCACCTTGGGCGGTGTGGTCGCGGCCCTGGCCTCGAGCTTCGACATGCTGGTCGTCGGGCGGTCCCTCCAGGGTGTCGGACTGGGTCTGGTACCCCTCACCATGGCCACCGCCCGTGACGAATTACCCAAATACCGGGTGGCGCCCATGATCGCCCTGCTGTCGGTGTCGGCAGCGGCCGGCGTCGGTGTCGGGTACCCGGTCAGCGGCCTGATCGCCGACCAGCTCAGCTTGTCGGCGGCCTATTGGTTCGGCGCCATCGTGGCCGGTCTGGCGCTGGTCTGCGTGGTCGCCGTCGTCCCCTCCACCGTTCGCGGTCGGTCGGTCGGGCTCGATTCGCTGGGCGCCATCCTGCTGGCCGCCGCCCTGATCAGCGTGCTGGTGGCCGTAGCCCAGGGCACTGAGTGGGGGTGGGGATCGCCGGCGGTCCTCGGGTTGCTGATCGGCGGATTCGCCCTTTTTGTCGTCTGGACCTTGCAGCAGCTTCGCGCCAAGGCTCCACTGGTCGAGCTCCGCCTCCTCCGGCATCCGGCGGTGCTCGCCGGCGACGCCTGCGCCACCGTGCTCGGCGTCGCCATGTACATGAACCTCTCCGCGGTGACGGAGTTCGTGCAGCTGCCCCGCTCGGGGGGTTTCGGCTTCTCGGCCTCGGTGGTGGTAGCGGGGCTGATCCTCATCCCCCTCTCGGCCTTCATGCTGCTGAGCGCCCGGGCGTTGCCGAGCTTGACCAAGCTCCTCGGGGTCAGAGTTCTGCTGACCGTCGGCTGCCTGGTGGTGGCGGCCGCGTCTGCTTTCTTCGCCCTGTTCCACGGGTCGCTGTGGGAGTCGTTCCTGATGATGGGCCTCCTCGGCGTCGGGCTCGGCACCACCTACGCCGCCATCCCCGGCCTGATTGTGCAATCTGTCCCCCAGCACGAGACGGGTAGCGCCATGGGCTTTTACCAAGTTGTCCGTTATGTCGGCTTCTCGTTGGGGAGCGCTCTGGCCGCGGCCATCCTGGCCAGCCACAGCACCCGGTCCACCGGTCAGCCGACCGTGGGTGGGTACACCATGGTGGCCTGGGTTGGTGCGGTGATTTGTATCGTCGCCGCCGTGCTGGCCTGGGTTCTGCCGGCCCGGGAAGAGCCCGCCCCCTCGCCGGAGGAGCGCCTCGCCGAGGGCGAGGTCCACCCGTTGGGGGTGGCCGAGGGGAAGGACTGGGCGGCCGTCGCATCTGACCGGGATGGCCTCCGACCGCACCTCCGGGATGGAGGGGCCGAACCCTGACTCTCCCGGCGCGGCCACCGCGCCGAGGTGGTTTCTCCACCGACACAGAGACTGCGCAGGGAGCTACGGCAGGAATGTCGCCGACGAGGCCTCCGTCGAGCGGCTCTTTGGCCCGGTCCAGAACGCCTTGGGGCGTGTCGACCTGGTCTTCAACAATGCGGGTGTTTCCCTGCCTCCGACTCCCCTGGCCGAGGTCAGTCGAACTGAGTGGGATCGTGTGGTGGCCACGAATCTGACCGGGAGACCAGCGTGGCGATCATCGGCCACGAGAGTCTCGGGATCGGCAGCTGACGCCGCGCTGCAGTTCGATGCGTCCACGAATCGGCATGAGAGGGGCAGGGGGAACAGTCGCAAGCCGGTGGGCCGCGAGAACGTCTCTCAAGCGGTGCTGATCTCCAGCAAATCCGCAAATGATTCGCTGTTCGGCCTTGGCCTCGGCAGAGCCCGTGCCACCTCGCCCGGTTGTCAAGCGAGCGAGGTCGGACGCAGTCGAGCCGTTGTCGTTTTGGAGGCCACGATCGACACCCGCCCGCAGGAGGGCCTCCACTGCAGCCGAACATCGGTCTCGCACCGCTCGATGCAGTGGTGTCACGTATGGCCGCTTCCCTTCGGGCCATTCCGGTTGGGTGCGAGTGCGCGCCCGGCACCTTGATGGCCCTGGGCGCGGACGAATAACGGGGACTTCGGATTTCAGCGGGGTTTGATCGTGGCGAGCAGCGCCCAGTCGGGCTTCCCGGCGTAGAGCAGTGACCGGATCCGGTAGTTGCGGAACGACGTGAAGCCGAAGGCAGCCCGCTTGACCCGCTTGATCAAGTTGTTGACTGCTTCGGTGGGACCGTTGGTGACGTGAGCGGTGTGCCAGGCGACGATCTGGTGCCTCCATCGCTTGAGGGTCCGGCCGAGAGACCGCACCTCGATCGGGTTGTCGGTGTCGACCATGTCATCGCAGAGACGTTCCAACCACTCGAGCGCGAGTTCGGCATCGGTGTGGGTGTAGAGCTCGCGGACAGCCTCTTTGGCATGCCAGGTGGTGGTCACGTCGCCTCGGGGATCGCCAGCCCGCAGGAGCCCGAGGAGCTTCTCCTTCCCTTTCTCATCGATGCGCTCGTCGGCCTTGGTGAGGAGACGCCGGCAGCGATAGAGGGGGTCGGACTTGTGACCTCGATGTCCCATGGTCTCGTTCTGGACTCTTCGTCGGCACTCGTCGAGCTTGGTGTTGGCGAGTTTCACCACATGGAATGGATCGGCCACCTGGGTGGCACCGGGCAGCTTCTCGTCGAAGACGGCCCGGTAGGGGACCGACAGGTCGAGCGTCGCCCAGCTGACATTGTCCCGCCACTCCTTTCCTTTCGCCTCCAGCCACTCCTTGGGCTTGTCACCACTGCGACCTGGAACGACGTCGAGCAGCTGGCCTGCGTTCACGTCGACGATCTGGGTGGAGAACTCCTGACGGTGCCATAGACCGATCCGGGCGAAGAGCACCTCGTCGAGACCGAGGGCCTCCACCGTTCCGAACCGGTCTTTGTGTTCCACCAGGGCGGTGCCGTAGGCGACGACGGTGTCGTTGATGGTGTGCCAGTCACAACCGAGCTCGACAGCGATCTCGCTCACGGTCCTGGCGTGACGGCCGACCTGTTCGGTGACCCACCGTCCGGCCCGATCCCACAGCATCAGTCGCTTGGCTGCGATGCTCGGCTCGTCCTCGGTCCAGCTGCCGCCCGGACAGGTCGGCTCCGCGCAGTGCCACCGGAACTTGTGCCACACGAGGCGGGTGGGACGGCCGAACGCGGCAAGATCGACAAGGGTGACCACCGGACGGTCCTTCACCCGGGCGAGCACGCCGCACTCCGAGCATCCCGGACGTCGAGTACGAGTTTCGACATGGATGGACAACGGGGCGCCCACCTCGTCGTCGAGGCCGAGCCCGGTCACCTCAGGTAAGCCGACAAGCAGCTCGCACATGCGCGTAGGGTCTGTCACCACGGGGGTCCTCCGTCTGCGGTCGTCGAGAAACCTCAGACTGGTGGACCCCCGCTACGCGCTCGCGGATCCCTCCCGTCCGGCTACAGCCCGCTCGCCCCCGCTCGATTCGGAAGTGCCACTAACATGGGCGCAGTGAACCCGACTCCCAGGACCGACGAGATTGTGAATGGGGGTGATGTCTGGATGGCAGCGTTCGACCACCTTCGCCCCGTGGTCGTGCTCTCCAGACTCGACAATGACGATCTTCGGTGTGTGGTCGCTGTCGAGCCAGCCAACGAAGACATCTTGGGTGTGGCCGTGGAAGTTGACCTCGGACTCAATGGCCATGTCGTCCGAGTAGGACTGCCCAGACCGGGACAGATCAACTGCACGTGGGTTCTCACCTCGTCGCAAAACGATCTGATTGAAAAGGTGGGGACATTGAGTTCCGCCAAGCTAAACGAAGTCGAGAATCTGATCCTTATGGGCGATCACGTATCAATGTGAGCGTTGCAGGTACTCGGGAGTTGATCGCGCTAGGCCGGGGAGTCCATATCTGAGCGCTACGAAAGGTGTCTCGATTGAATGCCCGTCCGGTATCCCATAACCGCCAAGTTGTGCCGGATGCTCACAATCGCGATCGCCGTACCCCGCTCATTTCCGAAGTGCCGAATAACGGACTAGGGGACTACACCACGGAGAAGCGGTCGACTCGTTCCAGGTTCGACGACACCGATCCGATTACTCGGTGATATTTGTGTGCGGAGCCGCCGACGATGAGAGCGATCCGCGCTTGAGGGCCGTGGCGCTGGCGGAGTTCGTCGGCCACCCCAATTGGTTCGTGGCCCACAGCGCCTTCGCGGCGTTGAAAGTGCCAACGAGGTTCGGTGGATTCGAGTCGGCTACGACTTTCGTCATATAGGAGGCGTTCCGTTTCGTCAAAGCCATTGGTCACCTCGACCATCGCGCCGGGGGACGTGGCGGCGGTGGCTGGCAGGTGGGCGACATGAACGATTTCCAGTCCGCCATTTCCCAGGCCGAAAACCCGGCGGTGGGCGAGAATCGCTACGAAAGCGCTATTCCCGCTCACAGGTCAGACACAGCTGGCGGAGTTTCAATGTCCTCGTGGGCCAACCTGTCCCACGAAACAAGAGTCCTAACGGACGGAGGAACAGATGCGCTTCATCAAGAGACCACTTCTGGCGGCCGGGGTCGCAGCAGGCGCCGTTGGATTGACCTTCGGAATCGGATCGGCAATTGCCGACGCGGCGACCAGCACGCCATCAACAACCACACCCGCCTCGACCACACCTGCCCCGAGCGGATCGTCTTCGACTACCCATCACTGCCCGAACATGGGAACCCCGGCAGGGGCCGCGAACTCGAGCAGCCTGGGCTAACCGCTCGACATCAAAAGCCCGGACAGGTTCGCTGGCTCCATCCAAGCGAGCCTGTCCGAGTCGTGCCTGCTTTCATCAGTGGGTGGAAGCGCCGATCGCTTGCCCGGTCCCGTAGGTAACCGCGGCGGAGGCCGCGCCGATGACAAGTTGACGCGCCCCGCTGTGCAGGAGCGGCCGGCTCGTGACCCGCCCGATTGGCGCTCTGCCGTCGCCAAGGTCGCGAGCGCGCCGGCCGGACTGCACGTTCACGACCTTCGCCACGCCGAGGCTACGAGGATGGCCGCCTGCCGGGCGTCACAACCAAAGAGTTGATGGCAAGAATCGGACACTCCTCACCGCGCTCATTTATCAGCACGCCACCGACGAGCGCGATCAAGCGATAGCGGTATTCCTCGACGAGCAAATCGCGGCGACCAACACGCCCCGATCGAGGTCCCTCGGCGCGTCGATTGTGCCGCTCCGACGGACCTGAGACGGATCCATGAGACGGATCCAGTTGCGCCATCCAGCCTGACGAGATGGCCCACCACTTAAGCAAGATGCGCCTTTGACCAGCACTTTCCTCTGGAGGCGGCGAGCGGAATCGAACCGCTGTACAGGGCTTTGCAGGCCCATCGCCCTGTCATCGGTGGACATTCGTGAATGTCCCTGACGCAGTCTGACCTGGACTTTTCCTCGAGACTGCTTCCGGTGGACGTTTGTGGACAACTGTGGATTGCGGTGGTGATGCCAACGAAATGCCAACGCGTTGGCCCTTGGTCGACTGCGACAGTCGACTGCGTGTCAGTCGACTGTCGCGAGGGGAGTTTGACCTCTGAGTACACCGGACGCTTCCGTCGGATGGCTCACCAGTCGGCTAGACGGAAATGGGATCGGTCGAGGAAACTCCGTTAGTGGCGACCTGGTTTGTGAAGGAGCGACCGTCCCACCACCGATACTGGTACCGGCCTGATGGGTCGGGCCTCCACGCCGGAAGCTGAGGTGCGCTGGAGGTGGGCCATGGCGACTGGCCTAGCGTCGGTGGATATGCGAACTGAGTAGCGGGCGTGGCAAGGGGGGACTTCTTCGCCGGGATGACGGCGATGATGATGAGCCCAATGATCCCGAGCAATAGACCTAGCAGCAGGCCGAGTGTGCCTCGCTCCTTGGTGCGACCGACGACGAACCCGAGGGCGGCACATGCCACCCACACCAACACGATAACTGCGCCCATTCTTGACACTCCATTCCTGAGATCGTCAACGGTCCCCCGTTTCCGTTTGGGTACAACCAGCCTTCGCTAAGTGATTGAATCGTGATTGTCACAGAACCCGAAGCCTGTACTACGGCACGCTGTCGCAATCAACGGAACTGTTGGTGCTCCCGATCTGAACCGGTGTCGGGTCTGTGGAGTAGACGCTTACGGTGCCCTGGCCGTCGTTGCTGACGACGATCTGATAGTTGGTGTTGATGGGCGCACCTTCGAGCCAGGGTCCGACAGTCGAGCCGTTCGAGGTGGCGGTGCCGAGCAGGGCATCGATGCCTGGCGAGAACGGGTCGCCGCTGCCGGGGCTCACGCTGCTGCCGGCGGGCGCTCCGCCTGGGTAGAGGCCTGTCTGCGCTTTGTAGGCTTCGACTGCTACCTCCACCGTCTGAAAGTCAGCGCGGCACGCGCTGGCGGAGTTTCCGCTCGTCGAGTTGTGGCCGGCACCGGCCAGCGCAGCTATGAGCAACACTGCTCCGACGATGCCGACGGCGCCGAGAATGGTTCCGGCGGTTGCGAGACCTCTGCCTCCCTGACGGCCTTCTGATCGGTCGATCTGCTGCCTGCCTATCAAGCCGAATATGAGTGCGAGGATCGACCCGAGTCCCGAGAGCCACAAGATGCCCAGGACAAGGGAAGCGATGGCGAGCCCGTTGGTCCCTGCGCTCGGCGGCGAAACCGGATAGCCACCTGGCTGGTGCGGAGGCGGATAGCCGACAGGCTGGTAAGGCGGAGGGGGAGGGCTACTCTGGCCACCACTCCATGGCGCTGAAGACTGCGCGGCAGCCGAGTAGGCGGCGGCAGGGTCTGTTGTAAACGCATTGCCCTGGGGAACTGACACCCCAGATGGCGCGCCCCCAACGACGGGCACTCCACATGTTGGGCAGTACCCCGACGATCGGCTTACTTCGTGGCCATTGGGACAAGTGATCATCGTGAACCTCCTTCGCGGCCCTGCCGCCTCACGTCTTCAAGGAACAGCACAAAATCGCCCGAGGATCATTTCGATCACCTGGGTACAGAAGGCCGCCGTGAAGATGGCGGCCGAGATCAGTCATGATGCGCTACAGCTTGCAATCGCATAAGGACCCGTAGCGGTCTGATTTGCCACTTGCTGACCGTTGATGGTGATCGTGCAGGTAGTAACAGCATTAGGGTCGCCGCTCCCATCCTGGATGGCAATAACCACCCCGTACTGCCCATTACTAGATACCGCTTCCGACCATGGCAGCGACTGGTTGGTGAACTGAGTCTCATTGTTGTTGACGTCGACGGTGATTGAGCTCGCCGCTCCATTCCCGGTAGCAGCGAGCAGCACATTCGAGCTGCCTTGGCTTCCAGCCCCGTGGATGCCGAACGCAGCCAGAACCGCCACAACAACGCCACCGGGGAGAAAGACGAACCACCAGCCCCGACGCCCAGTTCGTGCAGGCTGCTGGGCAGCTACGCGATTCTGTCCCGCAGCGGGCAGCGGAGGAGGAGGTGCTGGAGTGCTGGTTGTGTGAGGGTGCCAGCTCCCGTCGGCGCCCGAGGCCCACCAGGATCCGTCGGGAGCTTGGCGCCATCCACCTCTACTACTGCCACCTCCGCCGCTTTCAGGTCGTGCGTGACCACCGAATCCGAGAGCTTGCCGGATCTCCTCCAGGTCGAAACGTCGTCGGCCCTCGACACTCTCGAATGGGAGCCTGCCGCCATCGGCAAGCGCCTCGATGGACACGCTAGTTAGACCGTGGCCGAGTTGATCAGCCACCTCCTCAGCACTGAGCGTTCTCACCGATACGGGGCCATCTACTCGAGGACGCGCTGCTTCAACGCTTCATATTGGTCGTCTGATATGACACCCGATTGACGCAGCTCGTGAAGACGCTCGATCTCCGCAGCGGCCGACGCTAAGGGCGCGGGTACCGTCGGGGTCGGATAGGGAGGGGGCGCCGGCCAAGAGACCGCGCTCCCGTTCGGGACTCCTCCTGCAGGTGGCGCTGGCACGCTACCGGCTGCCGCCCGCGCTGCAATCAGTCGCGGTCGTGCCACCAGATAGCACGGAAAGCAAATGATCCACAGCAGCAGACATCCGACCAGCCAACTGACAGGACCCATGTCGAGAAATCCGCCGCCGAGCTTGCCCTTCTTCGCCCCAAGGTTTGATGCGTCGATCACTACCCAGAGGCTCGTAGCAACGACGACAAGCAAGATGACGATTCCCAACATGTGCCCAGCCCCCTTTTTCACGATGAAACGACGCTTGCCCGGACCGCGTGACCGACTGGGGAGAGTCTGCGGCGGTGAGGTCTCCGTACCCCCTCCGGCGCCCCAACTTTCACCCAATCAGCGCCACCGACTATTGCTCGTCCTAAGAGCGACCCTGGAATGCCCTACGCTGCCCACTCGGCGGTCTGCGCCGCATGAAGGCGATCCCACAGCGCACCAGATGGGTACCTGGCTTCAGCCTCCTCCAGCTCGACGGCAGTGATAGCGGGCTTTGGGCAATAAACGTGCGACCATCCGGCTGCGTACAACGCGATTCGCGCCCCGACCAGGTAGGGCTGCTCGCATAGCGAGCACACGCCAGCCTCTTCTGTCGTTTTCCTCGGGTGCTCCGGCTCCAAGCTCGAGCGACCGACACCCTCGGGCACAGTCCTCATTACTCGCTGCAGACTCGGGCTCCGCAACCTCGAACGCTCTATCCAGCCGCCAGTATTAAAAGGGTCAGACCCTGGCTCCATTATGATGTTGGCATAGGTTCATGAGACAGAAGGGGCAATCCATGAACGAGGAACCAGACCGGATCACCGCGTCGCAAAAAGGGGATGGAGTCAGCCGGGCGAGCGTACGGGTCGGACGTCGATCGTTGATTGTCGGGGCTGCCGCGGCCGGGGTGGGAGCGGCGGTCAGCGTGGTGGCGGGGGCTGAGCCTGCCATGGCTGCCAACAACCCCGTCTTGTTGAACCAGCCCAACACGGCCACAACCACGACGAGCCTGTCCACCAGTTCTGGCATCGGCCTGCAGGGTGAGACGAGTGACTCGAGCGGGTACGGACTCTACGGGGTCTCCTCCGCCGACGGTACCGGAGTCGCTGGAACCGGGAACGTCGGCGTGCTCGGCACCAACCCATCCGGGACGGGGATCGGCGTGTACGGCACTTCCACAGACGGCACCGGGGTTGAAGGTCTATCAACGAACTCCTATGCAGTGCAGGGGACCTCGACCAACGGCTCGGGCGTGTTCGGGACAATAACGGGGGACACAGCGGGCCAGAGCGCTCTACTCGGAGAGGACACGACCACCGGCGCCGGCAGCGCCACCAACGGCGGCTACGGCGTTCGCGGAACCTCTGTAAACGGGATCGGAGCCGCAGGGATCGTCACGTCCGCCACTGGCAGTTACGGGGTGTGGGGTCGCTCGAACGCCAACCACGGCGTCTACGGCTCCACAGCAGCCAACGGGTTCAGCGGCGTCGCCGGCCAGGACGACACCAGCAACGCTACGTCCAGTGGTGTCTACGGCGAGTCACAGAACGGGACCGGAGTCTACGGAACCGCCACGAATGGCACCGGCGTCTACGCAACCAGCAGCACCGGGAAAGCCCTCTCCGTGCAAGGAGTGGCCTTCTTCTCGCGAAGCGGGCTCGCACAGGTCAAAGCAAACAAGTCCGCGGTCACAGTCACCGGCGTCATCCTCACCACTTCGAGCATGATTCTCGCCACCCCACAAGGCCATCAGCCCGGCGTAGGCGTCGCAGGAGTCATCAGCGATCCGGGCGCGTCGTCATTCAAGATCTGCCTCACCGAAGCAGCCACGGACGCTCTCGACGTGGCCTGGTTCGTCATCGGGTGAACACCGCGCTCCCGCTGCCACGCCAAGCGACGCAACCCGCCGCTTAGAAGATGTCGGCGATCGGTCCGCCGGGGTCCGTCGGGGAAGTAAGGAGACGCTTGACCAGCAGTTTCGCGATCGCTGGACGGACGCGGTCCCGAGTGAACTGAGACCAAAACTGAGACCACAGGACGGCTGTCCTGCTCTCTCCGCCTAACACGACTTATCAATGTGATCCGGAAGAGTCCTTTACGGCAACGACTTAGAGCATCTCAGTGCCGCGGCGACCTCCGCGCTTGGCGTGGTCACACAGGGGGGTCTCCGCGTTGCCGGCCACCCTGTGTGCTCGCTGACGGGGATCCGGGACTAGATGGACCCTCGGCCCGACAGCTACTCGCTAGTATCCCCGCGGGTTGGGTCGACGGGTTCGGGTTCGATTCCTTGGAAAGGGCTGCAATGACGGTACGTGTGCATTATCTACCGGCCCGACTTCTTGCTTCGCTTGCTCTAGCGGCAGTCGGGTTGATCGTCCCGCTCGCGGTCCCAACCGTCCAGCCGGCGTCCGCTCAGCCAGCGTCGACGGATTGGGCGGGCTCGAGTTTCTGTGCATCGCAGTACGACTCCCCATACCTCGGTAACTCCTACGGCGGGGTGGCTGCCTGTGGCACAGCGTATGGCGATGATGGCAACACCAACGAGGAGGGTCCGATCAGTTACAACGGCGTCCAGTTCGACTCGATCGGATTCCAGTGCGTCGAGCTGGTCATGCGCTATATGTACTACGACTTCGGCGTTGCCCCCTACAGCGCGAACGGCAACACGGTCGTAAGCAACTACTCCGGGAATGTGTTCACGAAGGAGACAGACCCCGCCACCGATGGCCTCCCGAGTGTGGGCGACGTTCTCAGCTTCGCAGGTACGTCGTCCAATCCAGACGGGCACACTTCGATCGTAACAAACGTGTCGAGTAGCAGCCTCACCACCCTCAACGAGAACGACACATCCAACGGCCTCGACACCGTTCCTGTGAGCGGTGGAGTAGTAAGCGGCGGCGTCACCGGGTGGCTACACATTCCTAACAACACACCACCGCCCAACGGGACATTCGTTAGCTACAACAACGACGACTACATCATGGCCGGCGGTGCTCTGCTCTACATCAGCACATGGGCCGTCTACGGGGGAACACCGCCCTCCTCGGACATCATGCCTTTGTCGCAGACCCAATGGACACCACTGGAGAACGCCGTACCGTCGAATGGGACCTTTATCAACGCAGTGAGCGGCTCGGGGCAGGAGGAAGGGTCGTATGTGATTGCCGGTGGCGCCCCGATGTACATCAGCTCCTGGGGAGTTTACGGAGGAACCCAGCCGATGGTAACCGTTGACTCCTGGGACTTGAGCAACATCGGAAACTCCTTGGACCACCTCAGCGCCCTCCCAGCCGATGGGACGTTTGTGAACGCTCGGAATGGCGATGGTTCGGAGTACGGGTCGTTCGTGTTCGCGGGCGGAGCGCCGTTATTTATCAGCAGTTGGGGCGTTTACGGAGGAACCCAGCCAAATGTGACAATCGACTCCTGGGCAGTGACCAACGCAGGCAACCCTACGGACCACATCAACCAGTACCCGGCAAACGGCACGTTCGTGAACGCTCGCAATGGCGACGGCTCGGAGTACGGATCATTCGTGTTCGCGGGCGGAGCGCCGCTGTTTATCAGCAGTTGGGGCGTTTACGGAGGAACCCAGCCAAATGTGACAATCGACTCCTGGGCAGTGACCAACGCAGGCAACCCCATGGATCACATCAACCAGTACCCGGCAAACGGCACGTTCGTGAACGCTCGCAATGGCGACGGCTCGGAGTACGGATCATTCGTGTTCGCCGGCGGAGCGCCTCTGTATGTCAGCTCCTGGGCTTTTTATGGCGGAACACCGTCGTCGCTGGTCACAGTCGACTCCTGGGCAGTGACGAACGCTGGGAACTCGATGGATCACATCAACCAGTACCCAGCGAACGGGACGGCAGTGTGGGACGGCAACCCTTCCTTCAATCAATACCAGGGCTATGTATTCGCTGGTGGGGCGCCGCTCGCCGTTGCTGCGTGGTCTGACGTCGGCAATCCCGCCGCGACAGAGGTCGATGGGTACACGCTCAACAACTTCTCAACCTCCGGCACGCTCAGCCACGTCCTCCAATATCCGGCAAATGGTACGGCTGTATACGAGGCCGAATCAGGTCCGACCCAAGGCGCTGGCTACATCTTCGCTGGCGGTGCAACTTTGTATGTCTCGAACTGGTCGAACGTAGGGACACCATCCGCTACAGGCGTTGATGGGTACGCGCTCAACAACTTCTCAACCAGCGGACCCCTCAGCCACGTCCTCAAGTACCCAGCTAACGGGACGTTCCTGTCCTCGTCGAGCGGCGATCAGTACGTAACGGCAGGCTCGGCCGCGCTACCCGTCACCGACTGCTCAGTACTGAATAACTGTCCAGGCAGCGTTCTAGTGGACGCTTGGGACTTCTCCAATATCGGTAACCCGCTAGATCATCTCCTGTCTTCGCCATCCGACGGGACCGTCGTCCAGGGACTGCCCTCCGGCGATTATTGGGAGTTCATTGGCGGGACCGCACAACCGATCGCCTCGTCTGGCTCGAGCGTGGCAGTTGACGACTCGTCAGTGAGCTCCTTCCCAATCGGCCCAACGCTGACCGCAGTCAGTCCAAGCTCGCGCGGTCAGGGGTCGACTACGACAATGACGCTAACCGGAACCGGATTCGAACAAGGCGCCACGGTTACCCTCAGCGGTAAGGGAGTGTTGCTTTCTTCGGTTGTCGTGAACTCCTACACGTCGATCACCGCCACCGTCACCGTGAAGGCGTCAGCCAAGGCCGGGACCCACACGATAACGGTCACCAACCCCGACGGCGCGTCGATCGCGTGTACGAACTGCCTCACAATCGACGCCGGCCCGACCATTTCTACGGCCTCACCGTCCAGCATCGCGCCAGGAGCGAAGAAGGTCCCGGTCACTCTGACCGGCAAAGGCTTTCAGACCGGCGCCACCGTGAGTGTGTCGGGAACAGGCATCAAGATCGTTTCCGTGACCGTTATCAGCTCAACCGATATCCGTCTGATCATCACTGTGCCGAGCGGGACGACGGCGGGATCTCGAACGATCACCATTACAAATCCCGACGGCGGCACTACACAAGCACAGGTCCTGCGAATCACCTGATCGTAAGGTGCCCAGGCCTTCCGAGTAGGACGCGGAGATTAACGCGTAGACCCTGTGATCGGAGCCCGTGTCGTTCGTCGTGTCGGAGGGGGAACTTGTCCATTACCGACACGCGAAGCGGTCTTCAACCTGAGCGGTGAATAGTTGCAAGAGCTGGACTGTTTCTTGGACCAGGTAGGGAAACGAAGCGCTGTAGAGGGCTTGGTGGGTCTCAAAGCCTGGACTCTGCGGGCCGTAAAAGCCCTAGTCAGAGCGTTTTGTGGGTCCTCCCAGACGCCCGGAAACCCCGGGCACGCGCTATGGACACGCGATCGAGAGTCCAGGTCATTACCGTTCGGGGGCATGACCTGGGAGACCGTCGCCCTTCCCATCCTTCGCTGGGTGAGCGAGCATGAGGGTGGGGCCACTGTCACAGTCGGCGAGCTGGCCGAGAGCCTGGACGTCTCTCCGAATGCGGTTCTCAACGAGCTCACAAGGCTGATCGCCGACGACTATCTCGATGGGCAACTTCGGACCTATCTGGGAGTGGGTCCTGAAGGGTTCAGGCTTTATCCATATCATCTCCGAGCTGCGGGCGCGCGCGCTGTCGGAATGTGGCCATCGGGCGATGCCGGCGACGTCCTCCTCCAGGTGCTCCAGGCGGCGGAGGCTTCGGAAGTGGATCCCGACCGCAAGAGCCGCCTAGCAAAAGCGGTTGAGGCTGTGGGTGGGCTGGCGAGGGACTTCGTCATCGAACTTGGGGTCAGCGTCGCCAAGGGCGTTGCGGGGGTCCCGTGACCGCTCTCACCATCATCGCGATCGTGGTCGCCGCCGTCGCAGCGGCGATCGCCTATCTGTCATACCTCGCATCGGACCGGTCGGCCGAAGCCGCGGAGCGATCTGCCAAAGCGGCAGAGTCCAGTGATCGCCGAGCTCGTACCCCGAACATTGCAATCCAGCCGCTAGGGCGGCTCCCGGACCTCAGTGAACGGGCGATCTACCGGCTTAGCAACGAGGGACCCCAGGACCTCGATGCTGTCGACGTATTTCGTCCTCGACCACCCGACGGGGTCACCTATCCGTTAATGGTCACCGGTGAGCAGGGCTGGGCAGATGACGAGATCCGTCTCGGTCCGCTTGCAATGAGTCAAGGGCGCGATTTCGCTCTCGGTTGCGGGGCCAGCATGAAACTGCCGGACTTCCAGGTCCGGATCCTCTGTCGAGCTGGTCCGGACGAATGGCCACTGCTTGCTCGGCTGCCGCCTCCTCGCTGATGGAGAACGACTGGGAGAACCGTGAGGTACGAGAATGATCGTCGGGGCGGTCAGCGGGTTCTGGTCTGGCGCCGGTATCGCTCTCGTGGCCGCGGCGTTGGCTTGGATCGCCCAGGGCAGCAACGAAAGGAGGCATTGGCTGCGAGACACGCGACTCCAGGCCTACCTCGAAATGGATGGATCCGTCCGAGCCTTCCGAGAGGTGTCCAAGGAAATGGTCGACAAGATCGCCGCTCAGAAGGGTCCACGAAGTTGGTACAACCGGGCACGCATGGAAAGTGCCTTCACTTCTCTGATGAGCGCCGGGCGGCGCGTGGACCTGGTCGGGAGCGAACGAATCAGGGAGCGCGTCCAAGAGTTCTACGCATCGGCCTACGAGATCATAGACGCCGACATCGAGTCCATCGACGCCGTCTGGCGCGACTGCCACGAAGCCCTCTTTGAGGGCGCAGAGCGCTTCATGGATATCGCCCGAAGTGAGGTTCAGGCGAGGACTCGCCTCATCTCGATCAGCCGGACTCTGCGACGTCCGGTCCGAACCTTCAAGCGACGCAGGCTAACGAAGCGGTTTCGGGACATGACCTCGGACGTCCCCCCTACAGACCGAAGCTCTTGAGGGTGCGCCTCGTTGGTCCCCCCTCGGCGCGGTGCCGCCGTCCACGAGACCCATGAGACGCCTACCGTAAGACCGATTCCGTCACCCTGCCGCGTCCGGCTAGCTGAGGTTCAAGGAGAATCACGGCCCTACGAAGTGATGGCCCAGTCGAACCGACCTCGAAGTCTTCACCTCGATAACAGGCATGGGCTCACGCTTCTACATCCCCGGGTGGACCGCGAATCCATCTGCGGATGGATGCCTCCATCGACCCCGAGCCCTACCATCGACCATACGGGTCCTGCCGGGGAGGTTTTGGGGCGTGGGGTCAAGGTGACAGATTCGCCATCGGGCATACCGTCTGAAAGGCCAGCGTCTTGGCTGGCGCGCTCGAGAACGTTTCTACGGACGCACCCGACTCGTTGGTGGGGGCTGAACGAGTTCATTTGGATCTGGGCCGCTGTGGTCGCGGTCGTCCTCGCCACGAACATCCCTTCCAGCATCGCGATTGGAACCCGATCGAGTGCGACGACTATGGCGGGTGCCACAGCAAACACCGTCGCCCCGCTTCTAGAAATCGTGCCAGCAACCACCTCGGGTCCCCCATCGCCTGCCGCCGACACGGGCGGCCCCGTGATTGTGATTGCTGAGCGAAATGGAGAGCGCGCGCCGGTCGAAATGGGGAGCACTTCGGTCAGAAGTTACCTGGCGGCCTGAGCTTCGTCTATGGCCGGGGTGAGTTTGGTCCGGCGGGTCCGTGCCTTGGCGTCTGTGAGCCGGTAGCTCTCGCCCTTGGTCTCGATGATCCGGCATCGGTGGGTGAGCCGATCGAGGGTGGCCCCGGTGAGGCGCTCAGATCCGAGGACCTCGGTCCAGGACTCGAAGGGCAGGTTGGTGGTCACGATCAGGCTGGTCCGTTCGTAGGCGGTGGAGATGACGTCGAAGAGCAGTTCGGCGCCGACCTTGGAGGCGGGCACGTAGCCGAGCTCGTCGAGGACGAGCAGGTCCAACTTGGATAGCTGGGTCTTCAGGCGGAGGAAGCTGCGCTCGTCTCTGGCCTCGATCAGGGTGGTCACCAGCTCGGTGGCCCGGAAGAAGCGCACCTTGTAGCCCTTGGCGCACGCCGCCGCGGCGAGGGCGGTGGCCAGGTGGCTTTTCCCTGTGCCGGGGTTCCCGACCAGCAGCACGTTCTCGCGCTTGTCGATGAACTCACATCGGGCCAGCTCGGCGACGAGCATCTTGTTCACCGAAGGGCGGGCGGTGAAGTCGAAGTTCTCCAGGGTCTTCATGGTCGGGAACCGGGCTGCCTTCAGGCGACGGTCGGCTGCTTTGCGTTCGCGTTCGAGCAGTTCCAGCTCGGTGAGCTGCAGCAGGTAGGAGAGATGGTCGACGTTGTCGGTGGCGGCCTGGCTGGCCACCTTCTCGCACTCGGCTCCGATGGTCGGGAGCCGGAGGGCCTTGAGGTGATGGTGCAACAACACCATGGACTTGGTTTCTATGGACTTCATGCACTTGCTCCTATCTGGGTCAGGGTGCTGTAAGCACCGAGGTCGGGTGGGTCGATGACGAAGGACTTGAGGTGGGGGTGGCCGTCCAGGCTGAACAGGCCGACGGGCTGTTCGTCGCGGTGGAACAGGATCAACGTGACCGCATCCGATCCGGTCGCCCCGATGGCCAGGGCCTCCTCGATGGCTCTGGTGAGCTGGCGGATCGATGCCCGCTCCATGAGGCGCAGCACCTTGATGTACTCGCGGGTGCCTGTCGATCCGAGGTCTGCCTCCAGGCGCCGGCGCAAGTACCCGAAGCACGCAGGCAGGTCCCAGCCCTCCAAGGGTCGGGCGTGGTCGAGCGCGCCGGGCTTGCGTTCCAACAGGGCTAGGTAGTGGCGGGGATCGAAGGCGATCTCCTCTTTCTTCCAGCACCTCGGGTGTCGGGCCACCACCTCGGTGCCCGAGAGGATGCGGACCTCCTCTATGCCGCCGAGGACGGTCACCTCGTGATGGGCGATCGCAGTGGGAACCGAGTAGTCGTTGCGGTCGAAACGCACCAGCGACAGCGAGTTCGCATGTGCCTGGGTGACTCGGCGCGGCTCGAATGTCTCGGCGGGCAGTTCGAGCATGGCGGCCCGGTCCACCTCCAGGCGCCCGGCTTTCCCCTCGGGCTTGCCGCGCACCGAGCGTTCCATGTCGGCCAGGCACGCTGCTTCCAAGTGGGTGTTCATCTCGGCAAACGAGTCGAAGGCGGGCACCGGGACCAAGAAGTTCCGCCGCCCGAAGCCCACCAGGCTCTCGACGTGGCCTTTCTCGTTGCCCCGGGCCACCCGGCAGAAGTGGTGGGCGAAGAGGTAGTGGCTCTCCAGGCGCAAGAACTCCCGGGTCAGCTCGCGTTCGCGTCCCATCACCTTGGTCACGGCGATCCTCGAGTTGTCATAGCTGGTGCGGGTCGGCACCCCGCCGAAGAAGTCGAAGGCGGCCACATGGCCGGCCTGGAAGGTCTCGGTGCACTCGCGCGGGTAGGCCGAGACGTGGAACACGTCCGAGTACGGCAGCGTCATCACCGACAGTGCTGCCTTCATCGCTGTGCCGGCGATGACCACCGTGGCCTCACCGAAGTCGTATTGGGCCTCGCCCGGCGGATGGGAGAGCGGGACGAAGACTTCCTTCTGGCGGCGCCTGGCTGCCGCTACTTGAGCCCGGACCTGCGACGAGCAGCCGGTGTAGCCGTGCTCGTCGCGCAGGCGCTCGAAGATCCGCTTGGCCGTGTGGCGCTGCTTAGCCGGGGCGTCCCGGTCGGCGATCAAGATCTCGTCGATCACCCCGAGGAACTGACCCAGTTGCGGCTTCGGGCGCGGCGCGCTCTGGCGATAGCCGGGAGGCTCGGCATTGGCCAGGATCTTCTCCAAAGTCCGGGCGCTGACCCGGTAGTCCCTCCTGATCGAACGTTTCGACGCGCCCTCCACGAACACCTTGCGCCGGATCTCTGTCCACATCTCCATGTCGGTGTGCACCCTTCTCCCGTCCACTCGCTCGACCCTCAGGCGAGAAGCCTGTGGATGGGTTCGAGCCAGCACGGGGATGGTCAGGTGCTCCCCTTTTCGATCAGCGCGTTCTGAGTCTTAGGTGCTCCCCTTTTCGATCAGCGTTTACAGTTCTGGGCGTTCCGATGAGAATCAACCCCGAATGCTCCCCGAGGATAAGTCCTGGTAGATCGAATGCGGACCATCTCCTGGGAATAGTCCCCGCCCGGGCTGGGCACTATTACCCTGCCTCTCCCGCCATCAGACGATACGTTTCGCCGATCAAGACCCTCGAGGTCTTATTCGTTTTGCCTGGCACCATCTTGACTTCGATGTAATGGTCGTCGACTAGGTCATCGAAGGCCATCGTGACGGTCTGTCTGTTCCCCGGCACTGCCGCCTTCACGTCGGTCCTTGACAGCTCTCCGTTCTTGTCACTGACCACTTCGAGGATCCTCTTCCTTGCCTCCTGATAGCGCTCCTTGTTACCTATCCTGCCGATCGGCGTCCCATCGGCGGGCTGTACCGTCCACGTCGGATCGCTGAGGTGGCAGACGCTTTCCGCGTCGAAGGGCCCGATGGTCAGGTCGATGTCCCAATCCGAGGATGTTCCCTGGCGTGACCCGGCCTGGACTCGCAAATGGAAGGTCCCCGTCGCCTTCTCGTAATCGGCCCTCTGCTCGAGAAGCAACCAAGAGTCGCAGTGTTCGGCGTGCCCCGCTCCCGTGATCCTCGCCAGCCCGCTCCCCGATCCGGTCTTGTTGAAGTGGTTGTTCACGATCAGGGCGGCGCCCGCCTCGACGCACGGCTCGGACACGGAGTTGAGCATCCTGCCGATGTCGGACAGCACCTTGGAGTCCGCCGTTGGGTCGGAGTAGGCGTAGAGAGGGTCCAGCCACACCAGCACCGGCTCGTAGCGCTCAAGATTCTCTCGGAGGGTGTACTGGAACCCGGGGCTCGTCACTGGAGCTGTCGCCGGGACTATGTGGATGGGCAGGTCGTCCAAATCAGCGATCCCGTGGGCGCGTGCCATCCGCATCAGACGGTCAGCGAAAGGGTACTGACCGCCTTCACCGATGTACACCAAAACGGGGCCAGGTTTGGGTACGTCGAACGTATCGAAGACTGGCTGACCGGAGGCGACTCCCACCGTGATGGCCGTCCCGACGTAGGACTTGCCCGACTTCACCCATGCGGCGAGTTGCCCATAGCTCCCCCTCATCCACAGATGCTTCACCAGATACTCCGGGCGCCACATCCTCGCCTCCTCCAAGACCTGGCGAAGATCCCGAGGACGAAGCCGATCAAGCGGGTCCGGCCTCCCAATCAGGCCGACCTCCGGGACCACGAGCGCCTGATCCGGGACCCCGAGTTCGAGTGCTGGGTTCCTGGACTCCCCTCGAGCCGCGATCGCATTCATCAGGAGTACTCCATCGTCGGGATCCTCAGGGTCCTTCATGCGCCGCGCAGCAGAGGCAGCAGCACTCCCGTCGTCATCGTGTTCAAGGCGTGTCCATGCTTTGAACCGGGTGTAACCATGCGGATCGCCCGGACTCGTCTGTTCGAAGACCGTCGCATTTGAGTGGACAAACAGCATCCCGAATCTGATGCTGGCGGAATGAGTAGCGCCGGAAGTCGAGTCTGGGTGAAGCCACAGGGAACCCTCCTCATTGCCGTCGCCGGAAGCGACCGACCAACCGTGAGGCTCGAGTATGGCGTTCCAGCCTCGATGCGAGCAGAACCAGTCTGCGATCGAGTCGGGATCCGGTTCGTGACATGAATCTGCGTCTCCGAACACGATCACCTTCCCGTTCGACACCGCCGGCTCTGGCTTGCGAAGTAGATCCACGAGCCAATCGGGCATCGGTGCCACGTCCTCGTCCTCGGAGATCCACTCGTAGGGGCGCCGCGATACCGGGTGCAGACTTGGAGGAAGAATGCTGTAGCGATGGTGGTGCTGCAAGATGTCGATCCCCGAAATCCATCGGTTCCCTTTCTCCTCGCCCGTCCCGTTGTCACGAGCCCACGCATCCAGACCCGACGCCGACACGACGAGCCCATCAGGCCGCCGGAACCAGACATGACCACCCCCATCCCCACGGCCAGAGACATGCTTTCGTGTGGGAGGCGGATCTCCGAACTCCGCCTTCAGTGCGTTCCAGGTCGAGAGACCACCGTGACGCGGATCGACATCGATCAAGAGCTCGTCTTCCGCAGGCAAGTACCCGATTAGCGCGCTCGGCCACCGATCCCACCACGTCCTGGCAGTCTCGACGTCGCAGGTCGCGTCGTACTGGCTGACCAGCGGCTCCTTGGTTCGCTCGTTGGCCGGAAAGATCGGCCAGCACCGAGCAGCATAAATCTCCGCCCAGTCCCCTTGGGTACGGATATCCAGCACGGCGCCTCGGCCGCTGAGGGTACCAAGACACCGAAAAGCATGTCCCGCTGATGCGTCCTGCACCCCCTGCAGAACCAGATATCAACCTCTTGGTCGTCAACGACGACGGTGTCCACCGGCAACTCGTCGACCATGCGCCTCGAACCACAATGCGGACACGAAGGACGGGTAGAGACAGGGATCATCGTCTCGTGATACAGGATGCGCATCATCTGCGCTGAAGCCATGGCTAGCCATCTCCGCAACTCGGGAGACCCCGTCGGGTCTCGTTTGCTTTGTCTACAAAAGACATCGACCGGTATCTCCTATTATCCGAGCCCGAGAAGGAGCGGGCGCGCCTGGCTATGGACGGGCCTGCCAACTGGCCCGCGTTTACGAGCATTTTGACGATCCGGAGTTCGGGTGTGATGGTCAAGGTGCCGAACACCCCGCCACAATGTGTTGTGGACGAACTACATGCGAGCATTCCGTCATCGATCGAAGATACATCCAGAGACACCTGCATCGGCCGGTCTGAACTTCTTTCGTACGACTCCTTGCGCAGGGCCGAGAGCGTAAGGACAACGCCACCGACTCGTCATCGTTCAGTCGGTCCTCTGGCGTGGTCACTCCAATCCCGCACTCGCCGGAACGACGACACCGAAGGCCATGTCTCGATTGTGGCTGCGGCATCGTTCGCAAACCCACACGTCGATTTCGAGTCCATCAACGATGACGACGTCCAGAGGCTCGTCACCGACGTTGCGCCTCGACGAGCAGTGCGGACACGACGGGCGCGTCGGAACAGGGATCCAAACGCGTCCGTAAGGGATTCGCAGAGTCTGCGAGCTTGCCATTGCCCTTCTTCTGAACTCAGTGACCCATTTCGTGGCGCGCGGCGTCTCTGCAAGACATGTCGGCATGAAAGGCGAGGAGTCCCAGTCGATGAGCCTCGCCGCAAGAGCGTTCGAAGCCCGGTCGCACGTTTAAAAGGAAGTCCAAACGGTGAGCCCGGTTCCGCCCAGAACCGTGTTTCCAAGGATGCCCCCTGACCAGCACTTTTGGGGTGGCCGTAACCTGAGGGTTCCACTCCTCCTTGCTGCATACTCGAATCACATGGTCGATATGAATCGATCATGTGGCGGGCGCAACCACAACAGGTTGTGTACCAACAGGCAAGTAGAAGCAATGACCGGTTCAAGGGGAGCGATCCTGCTCCACGACAATCACACCAAGGAGAGATAGTGAGCAAGAAACCGCGAAACCAGAATGGCCGAGCACAGAAACCGCAACGCCGCCAACACAGCTTTTCGGAGTTGGCCATCGTGCCAGGGATCTGCGCGTGTTGCGATTCTCTCGCATACAGCGTCGAGTACCCGTGCGGCACCATGGTCGCAACCGGCTTCAACACCGACCTCGCAGCCGCCGAATGGCTGAGTCACCTTCAAAACCCAGACGGATCTCTCATCGTCTTCGACGACCCGGAGACAGATGACCTGGTCGACCTGGTCGCGCACCTTGCGGCGCTTTCACCGGAGGATGACCTCCTTAAGACGGACGATGGTTTCACGCCGCAGCAGACTTAGTTTCAGCCCTGACCGGGAAGGAGAGAGGAGATCCTCTGCCCCCTGAAACCGGCCCCGGCCGTGGACACGTCGCCCACATACCCCGGGAACTGTAGGAGCTGTACTGATATAGATGAGCAGCAATCGTTCTGAGAAGTGCGCGGGGGGCGTCCCCGCTTCGTTTGCTGACGCAGAGGCAAGCAGAGACCCATCGAACCTCATGGGCCACCTCACCCCCCGACTCGTATCAATAAAGGCGGCAGCTCATTGCCTCGGGGTGAGCCGCGGGACTGTGTACAACCTCATCGACAGCGGCGACCTTCGAGCCCGAAAGATTCGGGGCCGGACGCTCATATCTGTTGACGAGCTTGATCGCTTCGTCGACTCGTTAGTCGCTGGCTGATCTCTTCAGCCGCACTACCTTCCCGGCATCTTCGCCTCGGCGAGCCGCGAGTTTGGCCGCTATACGGCTCTCGATGAAGTCGGATGCCGAACGGTCCACCTCTTCAGCAGCGTGTTGGTAGATCAGGGCTGCACGGGATGATGCATGTCCTCCCCGGGCCATGAGATTCTTGAGCGTCATTCCTGGGGTGCGGGCCGCGGTGGTCAGCGAGAAATGGCGCAGGTTGTAGGGCGTGATCGACTCGGGGAGGGCGAGTTCGGTGCGGACCTTGTTGAACTCCTCGTACAGGAAGGCCGGCAGGAGCGGACCACCCCGTGGGTTCGTGAAGACCCAAGCATCAGGCTCCGGACCTGTGAACTGGTCCATGTGTTCCACGAGGGCGTCCATCACGATTCTAGGAATCGCAACAGTCCGCTTTCCAGCATCGACCTTCGGCTCTTCGACATCGCGACCGATGCCGACGACATTGGTAACGCCCTGGCGGACCTGTAGTGACAGTTGAGCGACATCGACGTCCATGCGCTGAAGACCTCTGGGCTCGCTTGGCGGTCGAAGCCCACCAACGCCGATGACAAAGATAAGGGCGCGAAGTCGGGGGTGGATCCGTTCCGCGAACTCCAACACAATGTCGTCGTCGACCAGGATACGTTCGGGATGAGTTTCCTGGCCGTAGCCGGCGAGATGAGGTAACGCGACGCCGAACTCGAGGTGAGCGGTCGTCATGATCGCGTGCAGCAGCCTGTAGGCCTTTTTGGTCTGGAGTTCACTCCGCTTGCATGATTCGTCGTACCAGGTGCGCACCCTGGGCACTGTTATGTGGCGCAGCTCAACGAACTCGAAGGTCGGATTCAGGTACAGCTTCAGGAGTTTGTCGTAGCCCTCGATGGTCTTGGGCCGGAGACGCTTGCCCGCTGACGTGACTCTGTTGTCGATCCAGTGGCGGGCGTAGGGACCGAATAGCTGGGACCCTGCCGACGGGTCGACGATCAAACCGCGGTACTGCGCAGAGCTGACTGTTCTCTTGTACTCCTCGGCTTCCGGCTTGCTGTCGAAGGTCTGGCTCTTCTGGGTCCGGGTGCCATCTGGGAGGGTGACGTCCCAGCACACCTGCCATCGGGCTCCGCTCTTGCTCGTCCGCTTCTGAACCCAAGCCAACTGCGACCCCCTGGAACGGTGTGATCACCTCCATGGTACCGGTTCGGTGCGCTGTTGATGCCAACGAAATGCCAACGCGACATGTGCTGGCCGAGAAGACTCAGAGTCCAGATATGCGGTCCTACCAGGGGTTCTATCTGGAGGCGGCGAGCGGAATCGAACCGCTGTACAGGGCTTTGCAGGCCCTTGCCTAAACCACTCGGCCACGCCGCCCAGCAATACCTGGCGGCAGTGTAGTCGGCGACCTTGACGACGCCCCGGCGTCCCAAGGGTATGGTGGGGCGCAGACACGGGAGCCCGGAAGGACCGGGCTGAGAGGGGGCCTGCGGGACTTCGGTCTCGACCGGCCTCGACCGTCGGACCTGATCCGGGTAATGCCGGTGGAGGGAGGACAACATGACCGAAGCCAGTCGTCACCGGGTACACGTGATGGGATCGCGCCCCGATATCCAGGTGCCGTTTCAGGAGATCCGCCTGCACGATTCTCCGGGCGGCAAACCAAATACGCCGATTCGGCTGTACGACACCGGCGGTCCGGGGTCCGACCGGGACGAGGGTCTGCCCGAACTTCGGGGACCTTGGATAGACGAGCGCGGCGACACGGAGCGCTACCCCGGCCGAGCCGGTACCGTCCGCGACGACGGACGAGCCGTGGCCCGCAACGGCCAGCGCTATCCCGCCCACCCTCGAGAGGGCCTACCGCCGAGACGGGGTGTCGCGGGGCAGACGGTGACCCAGCTCCATTACGCCCGGGCCGGGACGATCACGCCCGAGATGGAGTTCGCGGCCCTCCGCGAAGGAATGGAACCCGAGCTGGTGCGCCAAGAGATCGCCAGCGGGCGTGCCATCCTTCCAGCCAACGTCAACCATCCCGAGTCGGAGCCGATGCTGATCGGAGCGAAGTTCTCCGTGAAGATCAACGCCAACATCGGGAACTCGTCGGTGGCGTCCTCCGTCTCTGAAGAAGTCGCCAAGCTCGAGTGGGCCACGCGGTGGGGTGCCGACACCGTCATGGACCTGTCCACCGGTCGCGACATCCACACCACCCGCGGATGGATCCTGCGCAACTCCCCCGTCCCGATCGGCACGGTTCCGATCTATCAGGCTTTGGAGAAGGTCGACGGCGTGGCGGAAGACCTCTGCTGGGAGGTGTACCGGGACACGGTGATCGAGCAGGCCGAACAAGGCGTCGACTACATGACGGTCCACGCCGGGGTGCTCCTGCGGTACGTGCCGCTCACGGCCAGGCGGGTCACGGGAATAGTCAGCCGAGGCGGCTCGATCCTGGCCGCGTGGTGCCTGGCCCATCACCAGGAGAACTTCCTCTACAGCAACTTCGAAGAGCTGTGCGGAATCCTCGCGGCCTACGACGTGTCCTTCTCCCTCGGAGACGGCCTGCGGCCGGGCTCGGTCGCCGACGCCAACGACGAGGCCCAGCTGAGCGAGCTGCGCACCCTCGGGGAGTTGACCAAGGTGGCCTGGGCCCGCGACGTGCAGGTCATGATCGAAGGCCCGGGCCACGTTCCCATGCACCTGATCCAGGAGAACATGCGGCTCCAAAAGGAGTACTGTCACGAAGCTCCCTTCTACACGCTCGGGCCCCTCACGACCGACGTGGCCCCCGGCTACGACCACATCACTTCGGCCATCGGGGCGGCCATGATCGGGTGGGCGGGGACGGCGATGCTCTGTTACGTCACGCCCAAGGAACACTTGGGGCTGCCCAACCGGGACGACGTGAAAGCGGGCGTCATCGCATACAAGATCGCAGCCCACGCGGCCGACCTGGCCAAGGGCCACCCCGGCGCCCGAGAATGGGACGATGCTCTGTCGAAGGCCCGCTTCGAGTTCCGCTGGGAGGACCAGTTCGAGCTCTCGCTCGACCCTGATACGGCCCGGTCCTACCACGACGAAAACCTTCCGGCGGCTCCCGCCAAGACGGCGCACTTCTGCTCCATGTGCGGGCCGAAGTTCTGCTCGATGCGCATAAGCCAGGACATCCGCGACTCCGCCGCCGAGCTCGAAACAATCGAGATCGGGATGCGCCAGAAGGCCGACGAGTTCCGAGCCTCGGGCGGCGAGGTCTACCTCCCAGCCGGTTAAAGGGCCCGGCTGGTTGAAGGGCCCAGCCGGTTGAAGGGCCCTGCCCTTAGGCCCGGGCGCGGCCGAAGGCTTGACTGAGACCGACGGCCGGGGCAGACGAGGAACGCGGTCCGAGTCGGTCCGACCCAGGGGCCAACCCGACCGACCGACCGGTCACAAGCTACCGTCAGGCGACGATGCTCGAGACCACCGCCCTTAAGCATCTCGGCCGCGGCCAGAGACTCACCCTCGTGACCGCGGTGGCGGTGACGGTGGCGGCCGGGGTGACCAAGGCGGCCGGCGTCGCCCCGGTTCCACGGTTCGTAATCGCCGGACTGGCCCTGGCGACGCTCGCGGCGGTGGTAGGTCAAGCGATCGAGCAGGTGGGAGAACGGCTCGGCCCCAGCGCTACCGGGCTGCTGCAGTCGACCCTCGGAAATCTGCCCGAGCTTTTCGTCTGTCTGTTCGCACTCAGCGACGGCCTCGACGGGGTCGTCCGGGCCGCGCTCGTGGGGTCGGTGCTCGGCAACGCAGTCCTCGTCCTCGGATGCGCTTTTGTCGCCGGTGGCCTTCGCCACGGTCCCCAGAAGTTCGACCCGGAAGAGCCCCGGCTCAACGCTTCCTTGTTGCTCCTGGTGGTGGCCGCCCTGATGGTTCCGACGCTGGCCAGCAAGCTGGGAACCCCGGCCGCCAGCCACACCGGGGCGCTTTCGAACGCCTGCGCCATCGTGCTCCTCGTCGTCTACGCGGCCAGCCTGCCCTTCTACTTGCGCGACCGCTCCCGCGACACTGACCGACCCGACACCAAGGTCGAGGCGCGTGCAGACTCCGAGCCGTGGCCGCTGCGCTTGTCGATCGGAATGCTCACGGTCGGCAGCGCGGGGGCGGCCTTGGCGGCCAACTGGTTCGTGCAACCCCTGCAGGAGGCCACCCGTTCCATCGGTATCTCGGAGACCTTCACCGGCCTCGTGATCGTCGCCATCGCCTCGAATGCGGTGGAGAATGCGGTAGGGATCCGCTTCGCACTGCGGGCCAAGCCCGAGTACGCAATCAGCACGTCGCTCAACAGCCCACTCCAGGTTGCCCTCCTTCTCACCCCGGTGTTGGTCCTTTTGAGCAGCGTCGTGGGGCCGACGAAACTGACCCTGGTCTTCCCTCCCCTGCTCGTTGCGGCCCTCGCCATCTCCACCTTGGTGGTCACCGTCGTCATCTATGACGGGGAGTACACGTGGATCGAAGGCGTGGCCCTAATCGGGCTGTATGTCATCATCGCCACCGCCTTCTGGTGGGGATGATGGCCTACGGCGCTAGCTTCGACCTGTGAGCGGAATCGTTTCCCCCGGCGAGCCGTTCCCTCTCGGAGCCACTTTCGACGGACTCGGGACCAACTTCTCGCTCTTCTCGCACGTCGCCGAAGCCGTCGAGCTGTGCCTGTTCGATGATGCCGGCCACGAAACGCGCTACCAACTTCCAGAGGTCGACGCCTACTGCTGGCACGGCTACATCGAGGAGATCGAACCCGGCCATCGCTATGGCTACCGGGTCCACGGCCCTTACCAACCCGAAGCGGGCGTCCGCTGCAACCCGGCCAAGCTGCTGCTCGATCCGTACGCCAAGGCGGTCGAAGGCTCGGTGCGTTGGGGCCAGGCGCCGTACGGCTACGACCTGACGCTCGATGACCTTCACATGGATACGACCGACTCTGCGGATTCGATGCCGAAGTCGATGGTCGTGGACCCGGCCTTCGAGTGGGGCTTCGATCACGCGCCCAAGACCAAGTGGGCCGACACCGTCATCTACGAGACCCACGTCAAGGGCCTGACCTGGACCCACCCGGACATCCCAGAGCGCCAACGAGGCACTTACGCCGGCGTGGCTCACCCCGCGATGATCGAGCATTTCACCAAGCTCGGGGTCACGGCCGTGGAGCTGATGCCCGTGCACCATTTCATCCACGATCACCGGCTGGCGCAGCTCTCCCTCAGCAACTACTGGGGCTACAACTCGATCGCCTACCTGGCCCCCTACAACGGCTACGCGGCCCGGCCCGGCCACCGCGTGGTCAACGAGTTCAAGGCCATGGTCCGCGCCCTTCACACGGCAGGCATCGAAGTGATCCTCGACGTGGTCTACAACCACACCGCAGAAGGCAACAACTTGGGGCCGTCGCTCGCGTACAGAGGGATCGACAACGCCAGCTACTACCGACTCGTCGACGGCCAGCCCCGCCTGTACAGCGATTCCACGGGCACGGGCAACAGCCTCAACGTCCGCAACCCTCACGTCCTCCAGCTGATGATGGACTCGCTGCGGTACTGGGTCCTCGACATGCACGTCGACGGGTTCCGGTTCGACCTGGCGGCCTCGCTGGCGCGACAGTTCCACGAAGTCGATCGCCTGTCAGCCTTCTTCGACCTGATCCAACAGGATCCTGTAATCAGTCAGGTCAAGCTCATCGCGGAGCCTTGGGACGTGGGCGACGGCGGCTACCAAGTCGGCAACTTTCCGCCGCTGTGGTCGGAGTGGAACGGCAAGTTCCGTGATTCCATACGGGACTACTGGCGCCAGGACACGCCGATAAGCGAGCTGGCCGAGCGACTCACCGGGAGCTCCGACCTGTATGCAGCCAACGGGCGCAGCCCTTTTGCCAGCATCAACTTCGTCACCTGCCATGACGGCTTCACTCTCTCTGATCTGGTGTCCTACAACGACAAACACAACGATGCCAACGGGGAGTCAGGTAGGGACGGCACCGACGACAACCGATCGTGGAATTGCGGGGCCGAAGGCCCGACCGACGACCCGCAGATCCTGGACCTGCGCCGACAGCAGGTGCGCAACTTGCTGGCCACCCTCTTCCTTAGTCAGGGCGTACCGATGCTGCTGGGCGGTGACGAGCTGGGCCGTACCCAGGCCGGCAACAACAACGCCTACTGCCAGGACAACGCCATCTCCTGGTACGACTGGTCTCGGGTTGACCTCGACCTACTCGCATGGACGCGGCACCTGATCGCCTTGCGCAAGGAGCACCCCGTGTTCCGCCGGCGCAGGTTCTTTCAAGGTCGGCCCCTACGCAAGGTGGCGCCGACGGATCGGCTACCCGACATCGCCTGGTTTCGTCCTGACGGCGCGGAGATGACCGACACCGACTGGGAAGTCGGCTACGCCAAGTCGATCGGCGTGTTCCTCAACGGCCTGTCCATACCCGACCCCGACGTGCACGGACGCCCGATCGTCGACGACTCCTTCTATCTGATATTCAACGCCTGGGATCAGGAGATCGACGTGACCTTGCCAGAAGCGCGCTGGACCTCTACCTGGGAAGTCGTGCTCGACACCGTCGCCAACGCGGCCGACCCGCTAGGTGCCCCGCCCGACCGGAGACCGGCCGGTGCCGTCCTGCGGATGTCGGGGCACCAGCTCCTCCTACTCAAGTCCGCCCCCACGGCGGGTCCCTAGGCGCAATTCGCCGGAAGGACAATTCAGCAGAAAAGGCTGGTAGGCGCAGCGTAGGATCTGCGTTTTGGGGAGGTTGCCAGCATGCCGGACGAAGTTCCGCTCTCGTACGCCCGGGCCGTCGGGAACAGGTTGCGCAACTTGCGCAGGCAACGGGGAATGTCGCTCCTCGCGGTCGAGGAAACGTCCAGCCGGGAATTCAAGGCCTCGGTTCTCGGCGCCTATGAACGAGGAGAACGAATCATCTCGGTTCTCCGCCTCCAGCGCCTGGCTCAGCTGTACCGAGTTCCGGTCGATCAACTCCTACCCCGCCCGGCGACCGTCGGTGCCGGCGCCATCGGCGAATCCGTCGATGGCGACCTGCCATCCTCCAACCCGCCAACGCGGATCGACCTCGTCCGCCTCGGAGAGGTCGACGCCCCCGAGGGGGAGGTGATCCGCCGCTACGTGAACATGATCCAGGTACAGCGTGGAGATTTCAGCGGTCGCTGCGTGGCCATCCGCAACGAAGACCTGCAGGCGCTCGGGCGGTTCTTCGAGCGCGACGAGGCGGGGATGCGGTGCCGCCTCGGCGACTTGGGCGTCAGGGACTGACGATCGGGCCCTTTGGGCCCCTCAACGTCCGAAGACCGACAGCCAGGCGTCCTTGGTCGGCGGCTTGAAGACCATGTTGATCTCCTTGACCGCACCCATCGTGGCGGCGGACTGCACCGAGTAGCGGTGGCCCGGGTACACGACCGTCGATTCGGGAAGTCCGGCCAGGCGCTGAAGGCTGTCGTACATCTCGGAGGCATCGCTCCCCGGTAGATCGGTCCGCCCGCAGCCTTCGAGAAAGAGCGTGTCGCCGGCAACCAGCATCCCGTCCACCAAGAAGCACTGACTACCGGGCGTGTGGCCCGGGGTGTGAAGCAGCTCGACGTCGATCGCACCGACTTTCACCGTGTCCCCGCTGTCGTGGGATACGACGTCGCCTGGAGCCAGGCCGGTTGCCCTCGTGATGAGCGGCGCTTCGGCGCGGTGGGCGTGGATCGGGACCGAGACCCTCGTCAACAGCTCGGCCAGCCCTTCGATGGAGTATCCCATCATCGATCCACCGACGTGATCGGGATGGTGGTGGGTGGCGAGCACGCCGACGACCTCCATGCCGTCGGCCGCGGCCTTGTCGAGCAGGTCGGCCACCCCGTAAGCCGGATCTACCAGGAGCGCCTTCCTGGTATGGCGATCACCTATCAGATACGAGAAATTGACCATTTGCACGGCGAGCTGGTCGGTGGCGGCGAAATCACGCCCGGACAGCATCTGGCGGAAGTACAAGCGCTCGTCGGCCGGTGCAGACTCCGCAGGCATCGACGCATAGTAACGGCCCACGGAATACTTGCGCCCGCAACCATTGTTGAAGACGGCACGAAGAAGCAGAATGGCCAAGCCGAAACCAAGGAGCGCTGCCCGATGCCCGCTGTATCCGTCGACGACCTTCTCACCCTGCCCAAGATCACGGTGCCGGCCGCATCGATAAGCGGCGACTCTCCGAAGATCCGACCCGTCCGGTCGATCTCGACCGCCCCTTCCGGGTTCGAAGGCGAGGGCTTCCCGGTGCGCCGGGCCTTCGCCGGGGTGCCGCTCGAGCTGCTCGACCCGTTCGTCCACATGGACCAGATGGGTGAGGTCGACTACGGGCCCGGCGAGCCGAGAGGCACGGCGTGGCACCCCCACCGCGGCTTCGAGACGGTCACCTACATCATCGACGGCACGTTCGAGCACAATGATTCAGCCGGCGGCGGCGGCGTGATCACCAACGGCGACACCCAGTGGATGACAGCCGGGTCGGGCATCTTGCACATCGAACGCCCACCCGAGGCGCTGGTCGTGAGCGGCGGCCTGTTCCATGGAATCCAGCTGTGGGTCAACCTTCCCTCTGCGAAGAAGTGGGTCGATCCCCGGTACCAGGACATCGGGCGCGACAGCGTGACGCTGTTGTCCTCGCCGGACGGCGGCGCGCTCGTCAGAGTCATCGCCGGCGCCGTGGGCGACCATCACGGTCCGGGGATCACCTACAGCCCCATCTCGCTGGTCCACGCCACCGTGGCGGCCGGCGCCCGCCTGGAGCTTCCGTGGGACCCCTCCTACAACGCGCTCGTGTACGCGCTGGCCGGCCGAGGCCGGGTCGGTGCGGACCTCAGGCCGTTCGTCGCAGGACAGCTCGCAGCCCTGGGCCCCGGCGACACGGTGGTCACGGAGGCGGACGGCCACCAGGATGAAAGGTCCCCGAGCCTCGAAGCGTTGATCCTCGGAGGGCGCCCGATCGGTGAGCCCGTCGCCCACTACGGCCCCTTCGTGATGAACACCCGTCAAGAGCTCCTTGAAGCCTTCGACGACTTTGAGAAAGGAAGGATGGGGACGATCCCGGCCACGCATATGGCCGACTAGCGGTGAAGGGGGCAGACTGGCAGGCATGACCATCGTCGAGCGGCCGCCCGAAACCAAGCCCGTCACCTTCGATCACGCCGCTTTGGTCGACCGGTTGAGAGACACGTTCGCGGCCGGCACCACCAGGCCGCTCGAGTGGCGACGCCTGCAGCTCGAGGCGATGAGGAAGCTCCTGGTGGAGCGGGAAGCCGAGCTGCTGGAAGCCCTCGCCGCCGACTTGGGCAAGCCGAGCATCGAGGGGTGGATGACGGAGCTGCGCCACGTCACCAACGAGATCGGTGACATGCTCCGCCACCTCGACAAGTGGGCGGCCAGCGAGGTCGTGGGCGTCCGCGCCCTCCTGCGGCCGGCTCGGGCCCGGATCATTCCGGAGCCTTTGGGAGTCGCGCTCGTCATCGCCCCCTGGAACTACCCCGTCCACCTCCTGTTGCTCCCGATGGCCTACGCGCTCGCGGCCGGCAACGCGGTGGTGGGCAAGCCGTCGGAGGTGTCGGCGGCAACGTCGGCCGCCCTGGCCAAGTGGGTGCCCAAATACCTCGACCGCGACGCCGTCGCCATCGTCGAGGGAGACGCCGACGTGGTCACGTCCCTGCTCGGGCAGCGATGGGATCACATCTTCTATACCGGGAACGGCGTCGTCGGCCGGATCGTGATGGAGGCGGCCGTCAAGAACCTCACGCCGGTCACGTTGGAACTGGGCGGCAAGAGCCCCGTCGTCGTCGACCGCGGGGCCAACATCGAGGTCGCCGCCAAGCGGATCGCGTGGGGCAAGCTGATCAATGCCGGCCAGACCTGCGTGGCCCCCGACTACGTCCTCGTCGACCGCGAGATCGAGCCCCGCTTCGTGGATGCCCTGGTCGAAGCGGTGAAGTCCTTTTACGGTGACGAACCCAAAGACAGCCCGGACTTCCCGCGGATCATCAACGCCCGGCACTGGGACCGCCTGATGGCCCTCATCGACGGCCGGAAGTCCGCCCGGGTGGTCCTCGGCGGTACCGGCGACCGCGCCACCAAGTACCTGGCGCCGACGATCCTTCGTGGCGTCTCCTGGGACGAACCGATCATGGCCGAAGAAATCTTCGGACCGATCCTGCCCGTAATCCCTGTCGACAGCGTCGACGACGCCATCGCCGCCATCAACGCCCACGACAAGCCCCTCGCCCTTTACGTGTTCGCCGAGGACCAGGAAGTGATCGACCGGGTCGTGGCCCAGACGTCCTCCGGCGGCGTCGGCGCCAACGTCACGCTGCTCCACCTGGCCGTTCCCGGCCTGCCTTTTGGTGGGGTGGGCAATAGCGGGATGGGCGCGTACCACGGCAAGAGCGGCTTCGACACCTTCAGCCACCGCAAGGCTTTCCTGCAACGGCCCACCAAGTTCGATCCGCCCGTCACGTATCCTCCGTACAGTTCGATCAAACGACGGATCCTGAGGAAGTTCTTCTAGTGCCGGCGCCCACCCGACTCACGCTTTCGGAACTCGTGGAGCGAAGTGGGGTGCCGGCGAGCAGCATCCATCACTACCGCAAGGCGGGATTGATCCCGCCGCCGGCGAGAGAGGCGTCGAACCGCTTTGCCTATGACGAGCGGCACTTGGAGGCCCTCGTGCAAATCCGGTCTCACGCCACTGCCGAACACCCGGATTGCCGGGCTCGCATAGTCGCCGCAGCCATAGACGCGTTCCAGACCCGCAGTGACAGCGACGTCACGGTAAACGACATCGCCGAAGCGGCCCATATGGCCAAAGGCAACCTGTACAGGTACTTCGACTCCAAGGAGGACCTGCTCACCGCGGCCATCGAAACGCTCCTCGTTGACACCAAGGCGCGCTTCGAGTCGGCGCTCGATTCGCTCGGAGGCGTCGTCGGCTTGCAAGGCGATCCCGAGAAGGCCGCCATAGTGCTCGGCTACCTGGTCGCCGGGGTGCTGCCGATGCTCCTCGAACTCGGGGCCCGGGCGGCCAAGGGACACGAACCGAGTGCGGACCTGGCCCGGAGGGTTCTCCGGACGCTGGCAGAGACGGCGGGCCGGCCGTTCGAGGGTCCCGATGCCGACACGGAGGACGCCGTCAAGGCGGGGCTGCGAGTCATCGAAAGCGCATTTTCGACGGTCCTGTCGTGGTCGATCGGCCCGGATTGGCCCCCCGACCACCCGCCGCCGGACGGGCCCGGTGCGGTCCAAGGCTGAGCGCCGAGGAGACCCTTCCCCGACGGTGCTTGACAGGCGGCCCTGACCGCGCGTACATCTTGTGACCATGCGGTCACTGTGTTGCACCCGGATCGACCTCCGGCCCGAGACCCTCCCCCGAGTCCCGGCCAGGCCAAGCGGGGCCGACCAGCCGGATCACGGGATCGAAACCCCCCTACCTCTGGAGGTTCGCTAAGTGGGCGTACCCCTTCGTCAGAGCCTCAAGATCGGCTCGTATCTGATCCGACAGAAGCTCGCCGGCCGGGACAAGTTCCCGCTGATCGTCGAGCTCGAGCCGTTGTTCGCGTGCAACTTGGAGTGCAACGGGTGCGGCAAGATCCAGTATCCGACGGAGATCCTCCGCAAGCGCCTGACGGTGGACCAAGCGGTCGGCGCCATCGAGGAATCGCGTGCGCCCATGGTCTCGATCGCGGGCGGAGAGCCACTGCTCCATCCCGAAATCGATAAGATGACCGAGGCCCTGCTGGACCGGGGTCGGTTCGTGTATTTGTGCACCAACGCCCTGTTGCTCCAGCGCAAGCTGGACCGGTTCAAGCCCCACCCCCGCTTCAGCTGGGTGGTGCACATTGACG
>Ga0302324_100002341_pt1 | contig 44055 bp, 36 predicted proteins | sample Palsa_T0_1_FD_201949 | JGI IMG/M metagenome (GOLD analysis project Ga0302324, IMG submission 201949) | Peat permafrost microbial communities from Stordalen Mire near Abisko, Sweden - Palsa_T0_1 | ecosystem: Environmental > Terrestrial > Soil > Palsa > Peat permafrost | place: Sweden: Abisko... | reverse complement strand
TCCGATCTAAAGAGAAAGCTCATGCGTTACATCCGCCAGTACAACAAAGCGCCGCGTACCGTGAAGTGGAAATATGCAGATCCATCGCGACACATCAGTGCAAAATCAGTTGTTACAGGCCACTAGTTTCTCTAGGTCACGGATTTCCGTGGCCTGCTGTTGCACTTCGCTCAAGAGCATCGGTGCAAGTTCGTCGTATCGCACGCCCTCGATTTTCCCCGCCTCGTTGCGGATGACGAGCTCAGGATAAACCTTGGCCACCTCCTCAGCGATCAGTCCGTATTGTACGGCGCCGCGAGGGTCGGTCTTGAGGTGAAAACTGACCGGCCGCAGCTGATTGAGCTTCTCGGTGACCCCGCCCATCGGCCTGACGAAGGGATATGCCGCCCTTTTGACCTCGATCTGCGGTGGCCGCAGCGCCTCGATGCGCTCGAGGGCGGCCACCTGGTTGGCCTTGGCACCTGTTGCAGCGATCTCCCGGACTGCTCTTGCGCAGGGAGATCGAGACGGGCTCCGGCGCCGATGCCCTAGAACGCCGCCCGCAGCTCGCTGCGGCCCTAAAGGCCGCCCGTAAGGCGAAAGGCGCCCGTCCTGGTCGCCAAGCTCGATCGGCTCTCCAGAGACGTGCACTCAAAGCCCGCGGAACGAAGATCGGCATGGCAGCGAGGCTGGTCCCTGAGGTAGCCATCCACCCCCGTATGTACCCCCACTTCTCAGGGCAAGTAAAGACTATCCCCGACAGGCCAAGACAGTTCGGAACACTATTTTTTTAGCTCCTCCGGAAGGAGGGCGACAATCCAGATAAGGTGAGTTTGGTGCCGGCTGAGGGATTCGAACCCTCGACCTACGGTTTACAAACCCTGAGCGACTACGCTCAAGTGCCATAAATCATAGGGTTTTGTGAACATCACTGTGCCAGCGTGCCAGAAATGGACCCTCCGCGTGTGCCACCGTGTGCCAACTCTGGAATTTGAGGGAGTGGTGCCGACTGCAGGGATCGAACCCGCGACCCATGGTTTACAAAACCATTGCTCTACCAACTGAGCTAAGTCGGCGCCGTGGCTATTCTACCGCGCCAACGCCAACGCTGCATCGGCAAGGTCATCGTCCCTCAGGTGGCTGTAGCGCATCGTGAGCGTAGGCGAGGAGTGCCCGAGCCAACGCTGGACGCGGTAGAGGTCCACGCCCTTCTGCACTAGCCGACTCGCGCACGTGTGCCTGCACGTGTGCAGCTTCACGCCCTCGATGCCCGCTTCCTTGCACACGCGAATGAATCGCTGGTAGAGACCGTCACCGCGGACCTTGCCGTGTACCGGCGAGGCGAGCATCAACAGCAGCGACGCTTCAGCGCGCGGCGTGAGCGGCACATGGCGGCCCTTGCCTGACTTCGTTGTGCCATGAGCCAGAACCACGGCGGCAGGCTGATGCTTCTCCGCGGGCACCGCCTTGGAGACTCTCAGCGCCTTCCTCAGTGTGCCCTTAGGCGTCGCCTTCGGTTTCGCCTCGTGTGCCACCAAGAGCGCCGCCAGCGCCGTCGACGGCCGATAGTTCGCCTGCGTCAGCGACAGGGCTTCGTTGAGGCGCATTCCCGTGTCGAGCAACAGCGGGAACAGCGCAGCCAGGTATTGCCATTCAGGACGATCATCACTGCAGTGGCGCTTGATGGCCGCGATTAGCTTCTTCTCCTCGGCTTCGCTGATGTAGCGCTCCTCAGGAGCCGCCTCACGGTAGCGCGGCACACGCGGGCCCGCCATCAGCCAGCCCATGCGCTCGGCTTCACGCAGCGCACGCGAAGCCACAGACATGCGCCGATTAAGCGTGGCGTTGCTGTCGCCGAGAACGCTGCGTTCATCGCAATAGCTCGACAGCACCGCGTAACTCACTTCCTCGATGGGGACTTCACCGAGCTTCGCTATCAAGTCCGCAATGGCGTATTTCACGCCGCTGTAGGCTTTCAGCTTCTCCCAGTGGCGCCGCTCGACGTATCCCAGGAGCTTGCCGAAGGACATCCTGCCGGGCTTCGGAGGGACGACTTTAAGCGGTTGCTTGGCGGCCTCGCGGTGCGCTTGCGTGATCAACTCGGCGGCCTTCAGTTCGGCCTTGGCCTTGTCTGACTCGCCCGTGCTGATGCGTAGCCGCTCACCGGCAGGGCCTTTCGCGTCCAACATCCATATCCCGTTCCTGGCTCGCAGTCTCATCTCAGCACCTCTTCGGTTTGTGTGCCAAGAGTGTAACAGGCGGCGCCGAATGTGCCACCGAGGGGAACTGTGAGCGGCCTCTCAGGTTTGAACGAACTGGCGCGAGCGGGCACCGCGCTACACTGCCGCTGATGGAACGACCGACGAAGGGCTGTTGCGGGACATGCGCCTGGCTTGCGAAGAGCGTAATGACTCTCGGATCAAGCAAGCAGCCTCAATGGGGCGTGTACGATGAGACCGAAGCCTGGCACCGAGAACATCCTAGCGAAGACTTCTCTTTCTACCCTGTTGGCATCAATGCGCAAAAGCAGGGCAGGCTAGTTTGCTTCAGGGGCGCCGCCGATCTTCCCAAGGAGGCCGCTGATAAAGGGCAGCAGACGGGCTCCCCCGGAAACCCGTCGTGGGCTGCCGTCATTTGGCTTGACCGCAAGTGTCCCAAGTGGTCGCAGTGGGAGCCCGGTTTCGCACCCCGAGACCAATTCGCGGAGGAGCGCTCACGACGCTTCACGCTCGACCTCAAGAGCATCGAGACTCGTCTCACGGTGATCGCCATCCTGGTATCAGCGTTCATCGGCCTACTGCAGCTGTCTCTCATGACGCCCGACTCATTTGGCTGGCAGCTGTGCGTGAAGTGGCGGCCGTGCGACCAGTTGGCTCGCTGGGTAGCACCACAAGTGAATCCGCAGGTTCCGCTGAAGGTGTCGCCGCCTACAACTCCAAGTGCTACTTCCCGAAGAGGCCCTTGAGCTTCTGCCCGAGCGTCTTAGGTGCGGGAACAGCGGCAGCCGCTTGTAGCTTCGCGTGCTTCTCGATCAACTGCGCATGCGTCAAGTGTGGCGCCGCGCAACCCTGCACCGCGAGCTTCCGCAGCTCGTGGTCCTCGGTCATTCGACCAGCCGCGACCTCGCGATCAGTAGCAATTTTCATCGCTTCCACCGACACGTCACCACCACCGGGCGAATCGAGTCCAACAGTACATTCCTTGACCAGGAAGAGGTTGTAGTCCTGTGCGCGAGCTTTCTGAAACTCAGCGAGCTTCTCTGGTGCGTTCTTCGCTAGATTCTTTTCGGTGATGTTGAAGGTCGCTATGAAGAGCGCCAGCAGCGCGCCCCGCTCCTCGCTCGACTTCGCCGCGTCGAACTCCTCATGAATCTTGTCACGAACTTTGCGTGGGTCAGTGATCGCCAGCAGCGGCGATGAAGTCATCTCAAGCAGTTCTTCGGCTGACATTGCGGCGAACCTCAGGCGCTCTCGTGGCCTAGCTCTGTTAGGTGCCAAGTCTGCGTAGGCCCGTCATACGACAACCATTCGTGCTCGTGCGCGTACTCCAGTCCCACCTTGATGTCGGCGCTGTCACCATTACCGGCGCGGTACTTCTCCTTCAGCTGTTGATCGGGCAACGCGTCGCCAGGCTTCAGCTTAAGGTCGTTGACCAGGATGGCGAGAATCCGCTCTGCGACTTCCTGCTGCGTGATCTTGATGGACTTCATTGGCGTTCACTCCTTGAAAGTCACGGATGACCTCTCTTCTTCCCAAGTGCCCTGCCCACATCGTTAATGATCAACTGAGTAACATCGAGCGCCTCACGCGAGAACTCGCGCGCTTGTTCGATGCTGCGTCGCGTTCGTTCGTTCGACGCTCCAGGTATGAGGTCCAACTGATGCACGATGCAGTTACGTGCTCGGAACATCTTGTCGAGGCATTCGCCTTCCTGCAATCGTCGCCGGATGTTCTTGTCGTTAACGCCAAGCGCCCCGCACACGTCTTGGACCTGTTGCGCTGATTGCGGGCTGTCCCCGGTCAGATCCCACTCGTACAACTCCACCAGTGCAGCTGAACTTCCACGCTCATCGACGAGCACAGCCCGTAGATGCTTGCGATGCATTGCCTCACCGCTTGCCAAATGACGATCGACAAACTCGTGAAACTTGATACGGCACGGAGCGTGGATCTTGATCAACGGACGAATGGTGTCTCGAATGAGTTGCTTGAGTGAGGCATCCAAGCCTGCGCCCGCGAACGTGATCGCCGCCCGAAGAATGTCCGCATCAGACTCGCTAACGCGGCCGCGATGATCCTTTTTCTGCAGGTCCCTCCACAGGGCTCGTGACAGGTTCATATTGAAGTACATGCTGTGCACGGTGTGGAAGGCGGCCCAGAGCTTTTGTTGTGCGGGCTTCGTCAACTCATGCTCATAGAGCGCAGGCAGTTTGATCAGCTTGAAGGACTTCGCGGCTCGGTTGTACAGAGCTTCGAGCGTGTTCTCGGGCAGCTTTGGCGCGGTCGCCGTCGCCGTGTTCCCTTCCTGGGGCGCCTCGTCAGCTGCGGCATTAGTCAAAGCGAAAATTCCTTCCCTGATTCGGTCGGACGGTAGCGACCGCCTGTGAGCCCGTCAAGCGTGGGGTCTCTGCCGTTTCCAGAAATTTTTGCGAGGGTGTAGGCGAGACTCGCGCGGCGACCTTCCCCCGTACGGCTTCCCCGCGCGCGAACCAGGGCGACCTTCCCGGCACCGTCGACCGCGCCTAAGGCGCCCGCGCTGGCCAGGAGGGTGCCACGGTCACCATGGCCGGCCAACAGCTGCCGCGTAAGTCTTTGATTCGAGGTGTACCGTCGAGGCGTGGAGTACCAAGCTCTCAGGCAGTACCGGTACACGCTGGCTGACGCCGATAGATGCTCAATCTACCGACATTGCAGGCGCATCAATAGGTTGCGCCGCGTGTGCCATGAATGTGTGCCAACAGGGCCACCGCGGGCTCACCGAGGGCGTGCCCGAGCCTAACCTTCACCAGGCAAGGCCCGATTCCACGTTGCGGCGCCGCGCTTCCAGCGGACTTCTCGCTCTAGAGCTATCAGGGGAAGGGCGTAGCTCTGCGCCTCTCCTACGCTGCGGGTGCGACGCCGGGCGGGCTGCCTGCGCGTTTGGGCGCTCGGGCGCGCACGTCGGCATCCCACTCCATGCCGGGACAACCTCCCGTCTATCGAATTCCACTTCTTCATAGGAACCATCAATGACTGCTAAGAACACCATCTGCGACTTCCCACGCTGTGGTCGGCCGACGCACGGCTTCTCCTCCTGGTGCGGCATGCATGCACAACGTGCGTACATCCACGGCTCACCGCACACGAAGGCCGGCATCCGCGAGAACGACTTGCGGCCATTCGCTGAGTGGCTTCAGGAGGGACTGAACCGATACAGGCACACCAAAGCGACGCTACTATTGACCAATGTTCGTCTCTGATAGAAAGTTCAGCACGTCCTGCTTCATGAGCATTGGACCGACATGGCGTGAAACCACGGACCGGCATGCCCTGAATCGCTGGCCTTCCTTGCGCGAAATACGCACCCAAAAGTCGCCCATGCCGCGAACCGCTCAGTGATCTGGCCGCGCAGCGCACGCCGACGAGCCACTGGAGCTGCTTGAATGTCCTTGAGGGACAGCGTCTGGTCGCTATGCTGGATGTACACGGAACTTGTGCCGCTCGCCCTTGAACGCGGGCGCGAGCTCCTTTCCTGTCTCTCCGACAGGCAAGCACATGCGTTCAGCGAGTCCATGTCCCGTCTCGAGGAGACCTTAGAGCTAGGAGACCCCGTTCCAGAGGTCATGGAGGGTCGCAATGAATGACACCGAGGCTCTTTTTAGCTGCAATGCAGCATCGCATCAAAGTTCGACTTTCAGACTTTCAGTTTTGTTAGGACCAAGCTCGCCGTCGTGCTAGTTTACGAGCACAAGCCATTGCCCACGAAGGCGATGGCGAAAGGCCTCCGGGCTGCAAGCTCTGGTCTTAGAGAGCGGCCTGGAGGGGGAGGAGCGTGTTGGCATCGGTCGATCCCGTTATCGGCTCTAACCCGGCTGGCCTCGCCGGGTTGGTTAGTACTATCGGCGAGCAAGAGTTCGGTAGCGAGTTATTGACTTTCTCCTACGGTGTATGTGGCGCGGAGCATTGCACTGTTTTTACCCTTAATGCGGCCGGCGCGCGAGGAGTTGCTACGGCGGGCGCGTACAGCGCTGAAGTCGCCCATCGTCAGATAGCACTCTATCTCCAGAACCAACGGTGGCAGCGAGATCCGATGGTAGCGCAGGCGTGCAAACAACTCGAAGTGCAGACCGCTGGCATCGCGCGGATGACCGTGCGAGAGCTCCCCGGCGTGGACTTTCGAGATATCTTATATGGGCCAACGAAAGTCTGTGACCGTGTGCTGCTTTGCGGGCGGTCGGCGGCGGGCATCATAGGCCTCAGCCTCCTTCGCGCGACGGGCAATTTCTCGAATGAGGACATAGTTCACGTGCATGAGGCGAGCTCACTGCTGATGGCGATCGTAAACAAGCACATCGATGTTACGTTCCAAGAGCCAAACCTCTCGCAGGCGCTGACCTCGCTTGTACAAATCGAGGAATGCTTTACCAAGGTCTTGGTGCCGCTCAGTCAACGCGAGAAGCAGGTATGCGCGCGCATCCTTCATGGCCTGACCTCGCTCGGGATTGCCCTCGAACTTGGGATAAGTGAAGAGACCGTGATGACTTATCGCAAGCGCGCATATGAGCGTTTGAGTATCGGGAGCCAACGCGAACTCCTTTTGTGGTATCTCGATACCTGGAGTGCGTTGCACCTTGGTGGACACCGCTGGAAGCACTAAGCCTTGGGGGCGCTTGCCCTAATGCGTATTAGAGCTTAATAGCCACAGGATTGCTCCTCTGCTGCTCCTCGAATTGGGCCGCCCCTACGGCCGAAGTCATGTCGTTCGCTGCTGCAGTTCGTTAATGATTAGAGTCAGCTCTCGCTTGGCAATTTTACCGTAGTTGTTCTTGGGAAGCGTTTCGACGAAGACATAATGTTTTGGCCGTTTGAAGCGTGCGATTCGCTCCAAACAGTGACGGTCGAGCGCTTCAGCCTGGACGGTAGCGCCCCCTTCACGAACTACCACTGCTGCGACGCTTTCCCCCCAATCCGCATCTGGTACGCCAAGGACGCAGACCTCGGCTACCTCGGGATGACTGAGCAGGGCTTCCTCTACTTCGCGCGGGTAGATATTGCTACCCCCCGAGATGATCACGTCTTTGGAACGGTCATGGAGCGTGAGGCATCCGGTCTCATCGAAACTACCCAGGTCTCCGGTACGCAACCAACCATTGCGTAGTGTGGTAGCCGTTGCCTCAGGATTGTTCCAGTAGCCGCGCATGACGACATCGCTCCGGCAAACGATTTCACCGATCTCGCCAACCGGTAACGGGACGCCATGCTCGTTCACGACTCGCACCTCGACACCCGACCGCGACCAACCAACCGAACCCAGTATCGTATCGTCGGCATGGATGAAGTCATTGCTGCGAAGCCCGGTGATCGTCATAGGCGACTCGCCTTGGCCGTATAGCTGCCGGAAGACGGGACCAAAGGTATCGAGCGCCGGCTTGATCTCGTCAACATACATAGGACCGCCGCCATATAGGATCGACCGCAACCGATGGGTCGTCCGGCTCGATTGAGCCATTGTTAGCCGGAGCCGGCGTACCATCGACGGCGCAAGAAAGACGCCGGCACCGGGATGTGCCTCCGCGAGATCAAGGAGCTCGCTTGGATCATATATCCCGGACGCAGGCACCACGTGCCGTGCAGCGCGCATCGTGTAAGGCAGCATATAGAGTCCCGATCCATGCGACATGGGCGCCGCATGGATGATCGCGTCACCTTGCTCGACCTGTTCGAAATCGGCTAAGTGCGAGATCGACATCGCGGTCAAGTTACGGTGCGTCAGCATCGCTCCCTTCGCGCGGCCTGTCGTACCGCTTGTGAAGAACAGCCAGGCGAGATCATCGGCCAAACGCTCGCGAGGCGTATCCGGCTTGTGAGCTAGCATTCCTGCGTAGACTTCAGAACCGATTGGTACGACTACAGCCTGCCCGCTGCTCAACTCTGGCATCAATTTGGGGGAGACGACTGCAAGGATGGCACCGCTGTCCTCCACAATCTGTTGCATTTCGCGAGGATGAAGCTTCGCATTGACCGGAACGGCAACCATACCCGCCGCCCAGATTCCGAACATCACCTCAAGGTACTCGGCGCAGTTAGGAGTCGCAACGACAACGCGGTTCCCTGGTCGGCCATGCATACAGAGTGCAGCCCCTAGAGCGAGCGCTCGCTGACACAACTCACCATAACTCGCGTGCTGCCGCGTCCCTCGGAAGACTGCCGGTTCCCGGCCGAATCGACGCGCACTCTCATCCAAGAACGAGAAAACACTCATCAGCCGAAGCCGTGCTCGCGAATCCAGTCGGTCGAGATTTGTGTTACTTGCTCGAGTTTGTCGGGTTGTCCTGCATAATAATGCGTGGCACCTTCTATCGTCACGAAGCGCTTGTCCGCTGATGTCGCTGCATCAAACACGGCACGCGCGTGGGGCTGCGGAACGGCATCGTCCGCGGTATTTTCGACCACAAGCAGGGGAGCAGCGATTTGCGCGGCGCATCGCAGCCCGTCCGCGTTCGTGTCGTCGATCGACCACTGTGACAACCATGCCCTAAGCGTCGAGAAGCGCCCCACACCGACGGGGCCATTGTTCACGGCTTCTGGATTGCCTAAGTAGCACCAACCGGGCCGTCGTCCGTTTGGATCAAGTGCGGGATCGAGAAATCGTGGATCCGCCATCGTTCGGTGCGTAATAAATCCGCGCTCGACTTCGCCAGTGTTGAGTTTTTTGAGATAGTCGAGTCGTTCCTTCACCCAAGCGGTGATTCGTCGCATTCGCGCGAGCTGCGCGGCGCGATAACGGGAGATAAATTCGGAGGAGTAGGGCGGCTTGTTTGGATTGGCCGCATCATAAATGTCCAGATCCTCGTCGCGGGTATCGGGGTCCAGTTCGTTATTGATTGAAGGATCGATCCAATCAACAAGTATCCTCGCGCGCGAAATATGTGCGGCCTGAAAGATCACTGCATCTGCAGGGCTCAGTCCGGCGCCTACGATGTTCACAGGATCGCCTGCCGGCGTGTGGGTGATGAGAGGTCGTTCGGCTTGTGACTGGTAGAAAAGAGCCAACGATCCGCCCCCGCTCCAGCCGACTAACACGATGTGCTTGTATTCCCAGACTTTACGCGCGTGCGCGATATAGGCACCCAAATCGAGAAGCACCTTTTCAAGGATGCAGGCCGTATCGTTGCGCGCGTATCGGCTTCCCGCGCAAAGCACGTGTGCGCCCGCGCGCGCTGCGGCGCGCGGAACTGGCAGAAGCTGAAGCGTCGATGCCGGATGCATCATTACTAGCAGTGTGTGCGGGGGCACACCCCGCGGGCGCATCAGAATACCCTCCAGGTTGACTGCACCTTGATTACCAGCGAAGCCGTACGTTTCGGTGAAGACTGTCGATTCATCGTGGGCAAGGTGGACCCACTCGAAATCGAGCTCATGATCCAACGGTTCAATGCTCCTTCGCAAGCTCACACTCAGTGTTCGCCGTAGCGCTTTCGGGTCTCGCGGATGAGTTCAAGTAGTGACGCCGTCACGTCGCGTCCTTCGGCCAGCGCTTTCTTTTTTGTGTCGCACCATAAGGCCAGGTCAGTGTTGCCCTGCTCGGTATGCCGATTCCAATCCGGGTCCAATGGCGCAGTGATTTCCAAGCGGATGCCGTTCGGGTCGTGGAAATATATGCTGTACACGAACCCCTTGTGGTCGACCGGCCCGATTAGTGCGACGCCGTTCTCGCGCAGCCAATTCGCCCAGCGATCGACTTCTTCACGATCCGCAGCCTGAAGCGCGAGGTGATCGAAAATTTCGTACGCCGGATGCGTGACATCTGGGCGACTGGGGAGGCCAGGCGCTTCGAAAAACGCGATTGTCGAGCCGTCCTGCATCCTGAAAAAGATGTGGAAATAGGGGAACTCATCGCCCGTGGAGGGGACGCGGTCGTCATAGATCGTGCTAGCGAGTTCCATTCCCATAATTTTTGTATAAAAAGCGGCAGTAGCCTCGACATCGTGAGTCACCCAGGCGGCGTGGTTAAGCATGAGCGGTGTCAGCTTAGATTCAGCGCGCTTTCCAACGGCCGTATCGCCTCGCGTAGAGGCGCTCGATTGGGTCATTTTTGTCTCTCCAAATTTAAGTTTGAAAGCTAATCGGGACAAATGGATCTCTTTCTTACGCGACATGGGCCGAACAGCCTATCCCCTCTAGGAGGGACGACCTTAGATCGCAAGCGAAAGCTTCGGGTGCGCTGGGCGCTACAAACCGCGTTGAGCCGAACTCAGGGAACACCGGCGGAGGAGGCGTCCCCTCAGCTGGTTTCCTCCTAGCCCTCATACCTTTCGAGAATGCCGTACAAAGAGGTCGGCTATGGCTGAGGTGCCGGACTCCGTCGCCTAGCCAGAACCGCCTCGCGCACCCGTCCGCCCGAGGAAGCGCCCGGCAGAGCTGTGCTGGCCGCAGCGACGTCGACGAGAGCGTCGAGGGAAATTCCCGTTCGAATCCCCATCCGCTGAAAGGCCCATACGACATCCTCGCTGGCCACATTGCCCGAAGCGCCGGGGGCAAAGGGACATCCGCCTAAACCACCCACGGAAGCGTCGATCACATGCGCCCCCGCTGACCAGGCCGCGAGCACATTAGCAACACCTAGGCCGTACGTGTCGTGGCCATGGAAGGCCCAGCCGGGCACTTGCGGAAATTCCTCGGCGGCCGATCTGAACAATTTTGCTACTCTGTCCGGGTCCGCACGGCCGGTGGTGTCGCATAGGGCGATCTCCACATCCGATCGAATTACAATCACATTCGCAATGAGCGCAAGAACCGCCTTCGGTTCCACAGAGCCTTCGAAAGGACAGTCGAAGGCTGTCGCCACATTGATGCGAAACTTCGCCTCGTGGGGCGCGCCCGCGACGATAGCCCGCAAATCATCTAGCGAATCCTGCGGCGATCGTCGGACGTTGGAGCGATTGTGTGCTTCGGAGGCGGAGAAAACAAACGCCAAGTGCCAGGCGCCGGCCCGAAGTGCGTCCTCCGCGCGGCGCGCGCTCGGCACGAGCACTTGCGGATCGAAGTCCACCAATTCTTTGGCGGCTGCCAGAACCTCTGCGGCGTCGGCAAGCTGGGGGACTGCTTTGGGGCTAACGAATGCGGAAACCTCGGCACGCCTGATACCGGCTGCGTATAGTTGCTGCATCAGTCTGATCTTCGTCTCGGTGGGCACGATGGACGCAATCGGCTGCAAACCGTCGCGCAATCCCACTTCAACAATCTGCACATCAGCCATCACAGATCACCCCTTTGGTGCGAAGCGTGGCAATTGCCTCAGCCGAAAGTCCTAACATGTCGCCCAATATTTCTGTGTTGTGCGCGCCAGTCTTCGGTCCAGGCCAACGCACCCCGCCTGGCGCTTCGGTCATCCGCGGAACGACCCCCGGATGAAGCACAGTGCCAAGCACTGGATCATCTACCTCGAACACCATCTCGCGATAGCGAAATTGCGGGTCACGGGCGATGTCCGCAACGGTGAATACCTTGCAGTTCGGGATATCCCCTGCGTTCAGCGCTCGCTGGAGCTCGTCGATCGACACGTTTATCGTCCAGCTTCTGATCAGTTCATCGAGCCGCTCTGCGTGGCGGACTCGATTGCGGTTACCGTCGAAGTCGGGGTGCCGCAGTTCGTCGAGCTTGATCAAATCGGCCAGCTTTGCGAATAATGCGTCGGAGTTAGCGGCAATCAAGAGCCAGTGGCCGTCGGCCGTCGGATAGGCATTCGACGGCGCGGCGGTAGCGATGGCGCCGCCCGTTGGCTGCTTAATGGTCCCAAATGCCCCGTATTCAGGGAGCATTCCCTCCATCAAGCTCAGCACCGAATCAGTGAGGGCGACATCGAGGGTCGCCCCAGAGCTCCCAGCACCTTTACCTCGGCGATACAACGCCGCAACTACCCCGAGCGCGGCATATAGTCCGGCGATACTGTCTCCGATGCTAACGCCGACGCGTACCGGTGGCAATGTAGTGCTTCCGGGCGCATGGTTGGTAAGGTATCTAAGACCGCCCATCGCCTCGCCGATCACCCCGAAGGCGGCACGATCCCGGTATGGCCCATCCTGACCATATCCAGAGACGTGCGCGATGATGAGATCGGGCCGCACCCGGCGAAGCACATCATCGCCTAGACCCATCTTAGCGAGCTGTCTCGGCCGAAAGTTCTCGACCACCGCATCGCATTGAGCCGCCAATTGGAGCGTCAGCTCCCGGCCCTCTTCAGTCTTCAGGTCAAGCGTAACACTTCGCTTATTGCGACCAAATACCGACCACCAGACGGAATTACCATCAATATGCTGTCCCCATTGCCGTAGGGGATCACCGCGGGGCGGCTCCAGCTTGATGACGTCGGCTCCGAGATCGGCAAGCAGGTGAGTACAAAAGGGCGCAGCGATGAAATGTCCAATTTCCAAAACGCGAAGCCCTTCGAGCGGGCCTGGCGCCGTCGGCCTAAAAGAAGATTGAGGCATGCAGGCAGTCTAGCGTTATAGCGACGGCACGATCTATCCCCCGTGACAGGGACTCGGTCGGTTGGCTCGCAGGTCAAATCTCGCCCGGCATTCAAAAATAGCCCGTTTTAACTCCTGAGCGGAGCGGCCGTGTCTGATTATTGGCTTAGCAACATAGCCGCCTAGCTGCCTAGCTATCCTATTCAGAGCGATCCGCAACACATCCCTACTGATGCTCGAGAATCATTTGTGTCGGTTTCCGGGCGCAGCTGTATAAAAATGCCAGTGACGTGCGTGAAGGCAAACCCAAAGGCAACCACGGGGACCATCCCATGGATAACAAACAGCTCGAACCGAAAGGAACCGCTTGACGCGAGACGTTCGATCTTGGGCGAGCTAACTTTCCATTACTTTGAGTACATCGATCAAAAGCTGTATCTCAACTCGCCCCCAAAGTTTCGGGGTACGCCAGGACTCACAATGTTAACGCCATCGGCATGCATGGTACCGAGACCCCCAGTGTAGTACCGCTTGTCCAGCATGTTTTTCACGTAAATGGATGCAGTGAGTCTCGTTCCGAGCAGGTTTTTCCACGCTAAGGTGGCGTTGACTAACGCGTAGCCAGGAATTTGGGTGCCGGGGGTAAATGTATCCGCAAGATTTGAGAAATAAAACGATGAGACAGCGAAAGCGTCACCACGCAGGTCAATAGTTGAGTCACCTTCGAGGTGTCTTGTTAAATCCACATAAGTAGCTCCGGACCATTTAGGCGAGAAGCCGTAAGGTCCAAAAGAGAATGCATTCCCGAGAACGGCGGTATTCGGGTTCGTAAAGCGTGCATCGCTATACGATGACTGTGCGCCTACTTCAATCCACGGAGCCGGCTTGATCGAAAAGCTACCTTCTATCCCCGTAACCTGGGCGTTAGGTACATTTACAGTGAGATTAGATGGCACTCCTCCGATGATGATAAAGACGCCACGTTGGATATTCGAAACCCACTGATTATAGACATCAGCTGCCGCAGTCACAGGCAGCCCTTCGATGACTCCATTAAACTTTGCGCCGAGTTCCACGTCCTTGGTTGTTTCCGGAAGAAATACGTTACCACCTCCTGCCGCCGTTGCAGTAATGGGCGGGGCGGCAAAATTGAATTCTCCGGAGCGCCAACTGCCGCGCTGGGTGATGTACAGAAGCAAATCGGGTGTCAACTGATAGTCCACGCCCAAAGTCCAACTGGGCTTGTGAAAGTCTACTGTTTGCTGTTGTTGCCAGATGGGCGAAAAACCGGGCCCGCCAGGTGCGTACAGGCTGCCCCCCAGCTGGTGTCCGTCAATATCGTCCTTCGTGTAGCGGAAGCCTTCGGTCAGGTGGAGCTGATTGGTGACACTGTATGTGATCTGCTCGAATCCTGCATAAGAGCGGTCCCGTTCTAAGAAATGATAGCGTGAGGGAGCAACGTCATAAAAGGTCAGGGTATTGTCTGTGATATTCGGGTCGTTGGCATAAAACGCGCCTACGACATATGTCAGCGACTCCCCAAAAGCTTTCCCCTGCAGCTGAGGTTCTTCTGAAAACTGATGATAGGTGTTCGCTTGCGCGGGATTGGTGTTCGGATTCTCGAGAAGATGCCATGGTGATCCGTCGAAATCGAAGACGATATTTCTTGTATATCTATTCCAACCGACAATGTTCTTGAACAAGACGTCGTTCGCGATATCAGCGTCTGTCGTGTTCACTATAGAGTAGTCGTGATCGATGTGATCCCAAGTGCTGTTCGTGTAGGTGTAGTTATTAGTGGTCCGCTGCCACCCCAAAAACGCCCCCAAGCCGGAGAACGGGGGAACTTGACCCGAGACAAAGGGAGCGGCGGCCGAATTGGGTAGGAAGCTGTACAAGAACGCTGGGACGCTGGTGCCAGCATCAGAACTATCCTGCACCATTGTCGTATTGCGCAGCCATTCGACCGGTCGAAGTAATAGGGTGGCGCGCACAGATTTATTCGCGTTGCTACCTAAAGTATTGTGCTCGGGGACGAAGGCACCGCCGACACCACCAACGCCATTATAGTAGCCAAGATTCGTAACGTACCCGCCACCATCGCTGTAATTGCCGGCGAGCCTGAACGAAGCGACTGGCGACAATGGGAGCGTTACGCCGAATTGGAACTGACGCTCGTCGAAACTGCCATAGCGGGCATCGACATATCCTGTGAAGGTATCACCGGGCTTGACCGTAGTATAAAGCACGGCGCCGCCGGTGGTATTTCGTCCGAATAGAGTGCCCTGTGGTCCTTTCAGGACCTGCACGTTATCTAAATCGAAAAAGGACGAAGACGAAGGGTATTCCGACTGGAATTCGTCTACGTAGGTGAGTACGGCAGGAGGCGATGCGGAATATTGGTCGATCGTCTGACCCCGGATGGAGTAGGTAATTTGCTCGTTGCTGCCTCCCTGCTGTAGCAGAAGTCCGGGAACCGCAGTCTGCAAATCCGCTTCGGACCGCACGCCTTCTTTAGTGAGTGAATCCGCAGTCAGAGCGACAATAGCAACGGGGACCTTCGAGAGGCTTTCGTCGCGGCGCCGCGCCGTTACCACGATATCCTCAAGCCCGGCGTCCGCACTCTGACTCGCGGCGGCCGACGCCGTGCTCGCCTGTTGCGACAGTGCAAGCTCAGACGCGAGGCAGGATACCCACGAGAAGGCTGCGATCAAGACCGCATGCACCGCAACGCCTCTACGCATAAAACGCCCCCGAATTGGTTGTTTATCTTGCCGACTCGCCACCGAACACTGCGGTGGTTCAGGCAAGATATCTTTAAACGGTGCGCTTGACTGTCCCCTGACGCCGGGACAATGGAACCTGGCGTCATTCGTGGGGAGGGGCGGGACTTTTGTGAATCGGCACAGAAAGCTTCGAGCAACGTTCGCTTTTTCCAGGCAAATATACTCTCGTAAAAACCCCGTAGCGCGATGTCGTAAGGTTGCGCTATCTCTTGCAAGCCGAGGGGTCCGACTCCGTCCGACTCTCTTCGCGGCGTGAAGGCCACCTGTGGCAGAACGCCCCAGATCGAGCTCACGACGTCGTCTGCTCTCCTCGCGGTCCCCGACCGCGAACTCAATAAGATCCCAGACAGCGGCGCTCACTCGCCTTCATGTTTGCGTCCCGCTGTCCCTAGAGCAGGCGTTTAGCAAATTGTTCAGATCGTCTAAGGCGCCCTGATTGATCTCGAATCCCGCCGGCTCACACCATGCGCGCGCAAGATTGGTTTGAGACCGAGTGTGGCGAATGATCGCGCGCTCGATGGCCAGTCGGGAATGATCGTCTGCTCGTGAAGCCACAATATCGGCAACAACGCCAAGAAGTGCGATGCGAACTGCATCCAACTGACAGGCGTCGGCCACCGGATCAAGGAGCGCCGCCCTAGCTTTTACAATGTCCTCACAGTTGCGCAGCTCCTCGGCACCAGCATCCCTGACTTCATGGGCCATCGCGAGTGCATTCGATAACTCGCGACGGGCGCAAGCATGGACCAACGGTATCCGGGATCTCACCATGTCGAGCGTGGTGATGGAGAGATGCAGCTGCTCCCGCGCCAGCGGATTGCTCGGGTCAATAGCCGGTGTCACTACGTCGCGTAACGCCTTTAGTACGGCCTGTAGTTGTACATCAATGTTGGGCACCATCAAAGGAGACCTTCTAGACTGGCTTGCAGGCCGCCCGCGATCATATTACCGATCGTCGCCACCCATGCAACGACCACATCCTGATGACCCTTGCTGTGGCGAGCGACACGGACCGCGCTTGCCAGCATGTGCACGACTCCTACGTAATCGTTAAACACCCTGAAGTATTGCATACGAGCTAAATCGACCGTCAGCCCCGATGTCGTCTCATATCGGCGAATAATCTCATCTGCCGGCAGAAGACCACAGGCTAAGAAAGTCTTACCATCCTCCGCGTAGTGACCAAAATGTTCGCCGAGCAACCATGCGAGGTCTTGATGCCGATCGCCGATCACCGCCAGTTCCCAATCTAGAACGGCCGTGATTCTCTGGGTCGCCTCATCGTACAAGAAGTTGCCGGCGCGGTAGTCACCGTGGACGATCGAGACATGATCAACTGGCGGCGCATTGTCAGTGAGCCACCTAGCTGCAACATCAACAAGCGGCAATGGTTCGAGTCGATCTTCTTCCCAGACACGGCGCCACCAATTAATCTGGCGAAAAACATGCGCTCGCGAGCCGATCTGTGCCGGGATGAAAGATTTAAGACTCGCGATACGATCGGCGGAAAGCGTATGGATGCCCGCCAGGTGATCGATAAACTGCGGTCCAAGGATCGGTCGAAGCTCCGGCCCGAAGTTTATGCCGACACCACTGACGCGATGTGTCGGCCGCGAGCTCGGCTTTGTCACTCCTGGAACCCATTCGTAGATTAATCCGGGATAGGGGAGATGCTCCGCTTCCGCGTCGACCCAATAGCAATTCGGCGTCGGTACCACGCCGGTTACCGCCTTAAGTACCTCAAATTCGCGCCGGCGACTAGTCTCGACTGTTGAGGCCGGCGGCTCCATTCGCAGCACCATTGGGGTCATCTGCGGCGTTATTCCATCCGGGCCCTCCCATTCAAGATCGAAGGCCATCTGCAACTTGGAAGCCCCACCGCTGAGCCAACGGGCATTACTTAGTTTAAAATTGTGGCCGATTTGGCTTCGTATAAGCGATTCCGTACGCGAGACTAGACCTTCAACTGGCAGCACCGTATAACCGGCTCCTGCGCGCCTTCTTAGCTTGGCATTTAGTACGCGGGCAATCTCGGGCTCGATATCGTAGTGTTGCATAAGTGCAATGAATGCCTCGTCCGGATTCTCGCGAATCCGCTCGCTGACTCGATTCACAATCCCGCCCTGTGATCCATATCTAAGCTGTTAGCCTTCTTCAACCCGTCGATGATGTCGATTTGCTGTTGCGGGCGCGTGCCATGAAGCAGAATGTAGTCCGCACCAGCGGCGAGGTACTGCGATAAGCGCTCAATACATCCGGCGATGCTTCCCGACGCGGCGCCCTCCGTTAGCCACTCGCGTGGCAACAATCTCGCTGCTTCCGCCATTCGTCGTCGCTTCTCGGCCGGTTCGCCGGCTCCATACTCAAATTGAGAGAGACCGGACTCTAATAATCTGAAGAGCGGCACTTCGCTCCAGCCATTAGCTTGCACGATCGGCAGGCCGACCTCGCGATGCATGAAATACGATACGGCGCGCGCCTCGAGCGCATCGGAGCGCAACTCGGGCGGCAACGTATCAGGCACCGTGACGACGGTGGCATAGATTTTGATCTCATCCGGGTCGCGGTGAGCTTCGACCGCTGCCTCGCGAACGATGCGAATGGATCGAGCGACGCCTTCCACCGTCAGAAAGGGATGCAGGACGACACCGTCGAAGCAACGTCCCGCCAGTGCCAAAGTCTTTGGTCCGGTCGTGCCAATGAGGAGCGGTGGAGGCGATTCGCATCCGTATGGCAACTGCATCTCAGGATAGTTGCCGGCGGAGCCTGAATAACGTACGGTTTCGCCCGCCCACAGCGCGCGCAAAATCGCCACGTGGTCGGCGATGCCCTGCAAGTTTGGGATAGGTATACCAAGCTTTCGGAACTCCGACGGGACACCTCGTCCGTACCCCAACACGAAGCGGTTTCCGCTAAGCGTTTGCAGAGTTTGCGCCATGCCTGCCTGAACAAGGGGATGGCGCGTCCCGAAGTGCGTAAGTCCGGCAACGAGCTGCGTGGTTCGCGTAACCTGCGTCAGCGCGCCCATCATCGAGCCCAACTCCTTGCTTTCCCACCTTTCCGATAGAAAGATTCCGCCGAGTCCATATCTCTCCGCCGCCTCGGCTTCCTCGAGGCCGACTCTGGCATCTCGGACCTGGCCTGGCAGGATGAACGAATACATCCTATCCGAAGAGATATTTATCACGTCGTCTTCCGCTATACGCAACGTCGACACTGTAGGCCCCCCGCGAGGCTAAGCGCCATCCCCTGCAAGCGGGACGCACCGACGCGCGTCCCCCCTTCTAGGGACAGAAGTTAGTCTTGGGAAGAACGATCATACTCGCTGATCGGGCTAATTTGATATTGGAAGGAGGACAGATGGCGGACTTCAAGCCCGAGTTTGTGGATAGACCATCCTCGGCGAGGCGATGGCGGCGTGTCGTTACCGGAGAAACGAATGGGAAGTCTGGCATCGCTATAGACGATGCTGCGTGCCCATATCAAATGGCTGTTTCGGGCACCGGGATCGTTGTCACCGAGCTCTGGCGCACCGATGCGAATCCAGTGGCGTTCGATCCGAAAACCCACGATACGTGCAAGTTACCGTTGGCGTTCGGGCCGCCAACCAACGGAACGACGTTTCAAATCCTTGAGTGGCCACCTGATAATCTTGCGTCTAGCGCCAATCGTCCAGATGTGGGGAAGGCGACGGCGTCAAAGCAGACCGCCACTACGATGCATCAGACCCCCACAATTGAATACATCGTCGTAATGTCCGGTGAGATATGGGCGGTGATGGAAGAAGGCGAGACCCGACTTCGAAGTGGCGACACCCTGATACAACGCGGTACGAAGCACGCTTGGAGTAATCGGAGTGCTGAGACCTGCGTCATGCTGGTAGTCATGATTTCGGCTCGATGTTAATTGGCGATAGCGTGTCAACCGAACAAAAGACGGTGGCGGAGGCAGTGCGATGAGCGAAGCTGTTGACATACCCGTGCTTATCGTCGGAGGCGGCCCGGTTGGTCTCGCCTTGGCACTCGAACTTGGCCGCCGCGGTGTGCGGTCGACCCTGGTGGAGCGCGATCCTGGCACCGGCACCGAGTTGCTTGCTAAGGCTGATCTGCTCAATGAGAGAAGCATGGAATTCTGTCGACTGCTGGGCCTTGCTGAAGAGGTCACCAATGTGGGCTTTCCGGACGACGTCTCACGCGACACAGTCTACTGCACCTCGCTTAATGGGTACTTTATAGGTCGCTATTCAATGCCCTCCACTCGAGACAGGCCTCTTCCGGCGGAATGCTGCGAGATGCATCGCCGTTGTCCGCAATTCGCCTTCGACCCGATGCTCGCTCGCGCTGTCGTGTGCCAAGGGATGACCGAGATTCGATACAGCACGGTCCTTGAGGAGTTCAAGCAGGACGAAGCCCGCGTAACCTGTGTGTTGCGAAGTGTGGACGGCAGCGCGCGGGACGAGCTGAAGGTAAAGTATCTCGTAGGCTGTGACGGCCTGGCCAGCGGGGTGCGTAAAATGCTGGGGATCGACTTCAGCGGTCTCCAGCTCGGCTATTCTGTGAGCGTTGTGGTCCGCGTCGATGATTTGGCGCGCTATCACCCATTTGAAATGGGGGAACGCTACATGTTCATCAGTCCGGAGGGGACCTGGGCAAATCTCACATCAATTGATGGCCGCTCGCTGTACCGCTTCTCTTCGGTTGGATCGGAGGAGAAACTAGATCCCGCGCGGCTCGACATGCCCGCTATGCTCCGCCGTGCGTTTGGCCGCGACGACATCCCCTATGAGCTGATGCGGGTGTTGCCATGGCGGCGCAGTCAGTACACCGCGGAGCGATTCAATAAAGGACGCGTTTTTCTAGCCGGTGACGCCGCTCATACCATGTCCCCGACTGGCGGGCACGGGCTCAACACAGGCCTTGGCGACGTGACGGACTTGGGGTGGATTCTTCAAGCGTTGGTGCAGGGTTGGGGAGGGCCTGCGCTATCTGAAGCTTATACGGACGAACGGCGGCCAGTGGCTATCAGGAATGGCTCCAGCTCGACGAAGAACTACGCTATCTGGGTAGATCGGCAGGGACGTGAGAAGGTGCTCGAGCCGGGCTCCGAGGCTGACGAGCAGCGCAAAGTCTTAGGCGAAAAGATGACCGCGAGCCTTAAGCAGGAATTTCATACGCTCGGAATTGCGATGGGATACAACTACGCAAGCTCCCCCTTGATCATTGAGGACAATTCGCCAGCACCCGCCGACGACATAAGCGTTTACATTCAGACCGCACGGCCCGGGCACCGGGCGCCCCATATCTGGCTAAAGGAAGGGTGTTCGACGATCGATCTGTTCGGGCGAGGCTTTGTGCTCTTGCGTTTCGGTTCGGACGCTCCCAATGCTAACGTGCTTGAAGAAGTTGCGCGCAGAGTTGGAATGCCGCTGGAATGCGTGACAATTATGGATCCTGCCGCCGCGCGTCTTTATGAAAGACGGTTGGTGCTCGTTCGCCCCGACGGTATGGTTGCGTGGCGTGCGGACTCGCTACCGCAGGATGTCGGCGATCTTGTTAACAGAGTACGTGGGGCCTCAAGCACGACGCGCGCTTCAGATCACCTGTCTTCCTCGACGGCAGGTAAACCTAGTTAGACCTTAGAACCACCGAACCACTGTCTATCAAAGCGGTGGACAGCGGCGTTCCCGTGCCACGGCGGTGACGTTGGTCAGGATTGTGTAAGCGCAGATAGACGCCAGGTGGGCTTGCAAGCCTCCAGAGTCACCGTTCCCGATTTGGAGATTTTTGCGGCGCCCCGGGAAGTCTAGCAGTCCAACGCCCTTGAGCCCGCCCTAGCACCGGACGGGCAAACGGGGTTTCTGCAGCCGGCGCACCTTTACCTTAGTCACTTGCCCTCTCAGGTCGCTGGGGGCGGCTGCTGCTCGACTTTCGGTATGGAGTCATCGATGCATGCCCAGCGAGGCGCTTGCGATGTCCAAATGGTCATGGCCGGTTTCGCGATTGCGGGATCATCCAGCGTTCCAGCGCGAACAAAAATCAAATGAGGTCGAGCTTCGGCCTCGCTGAACAGCGGTGTTCCGCAAGCCTCGCAGAAGCGCCGATACATTATGTTGTTGCTATCGGCGACGCTACGGTAGGTACGCGGCAGCCCTTGGAGGGTAAAGGATGCAGTTGGGAAGCAAACGTTGACCGTACCACTTCCTGCTCCGAGGTACTGGCATACTCGACACCAGCATATGCGCGTGACAATGGGATCCGAAGTAAACCTGTATCGGACATCTCGGCACAGACATCCACCGGTAATGGTCATCATCGCTTCTGAACTCCGCGTAGCACTTACTCTTATTCCACGTCATCCGGGTGAGTGTCACTAAAATTGTAGTGCATTTGGGGCGGCGCACTCCTTTTACAGCAGGCGGATCAAACTAAAGATCATCGAATGCGCATGGACATCGAATGATGCCCTGAATAGTTCCTGGCATCCTCGTTCTCAGTGCATGCACAATTACACTTAAGGTGAAACCGGAAGATCCGGACGTTTATCCGTTGTGACAGCGCCAGGCAGATTGGCCGGGCGACTTGAGAAGCCAAGTGCCGATATTTCTTTAGCGATCAAAGTGGCAAGATGCCGACGCATTAACACTGAGGCCTTGTCCGTTGCGAGCAGAGCGGGTTTGAGGGCCATCAGGTCTTGATCCCCGATGAGGCGCTGCTGAGCCTCGATCATAGGAATGTCTTCGTTAGTGAAGATTCGCCGTATTTCGGCGTCAATTCGCTGCTGCACCTCGACTGAATCACGATGAAAGTCGCGAGAGAGGGAGTAGAAATAGTGGGTCGTGCTGTTGGTCTCAGGGGTGTATAGATGGGCCGAGCGTGAGGAGACTCCTCGCTCGCTGTAGGGAGGATCGCCGGGCTGGGTGTAGACCATTTCGTGCATCACCATGGACGGTATGTGGCCACGGGACGTCTCGCGCACGTCGACTTGTTTCGTGCCGGGCGGCAGCGCGGCCGCCCAGAAAGGCGGTGGAAGGAGGCCCTTCTGATGGATGACAAGCCGAGTTACGCCCTTGGCGATGTCGACGTCAGGCTGGTAGTCCTGTCGCATATCTTCCGTTGTCAGGCTGCCAGCGTGCAGATAGAGGGCGTGCGAGACGTCCATCAAGTTGTCCACCAACAGCAGATAGTTGGCTCGCGCATGAAAATACATACGATTATGGGCGAGCCCTCGGTCCGAGATGAATGCGAAGTCGTCCGGAATAAGGCTCTCCTCGGCCTGCCCCTGACCGAGCCAGATCCACAGCAGGTCGTAGCGCTCTACCAACGGAAACGGGCGCGCTTTAGCGCCCGGCGGCGCTGCCTTGCCGTGCGGGTTTCTCACGCAACGTCCATCGGCCCCAAACTCCAGCCCGTGGTAACCGCACTGGACCACGTCTCCAATCTGCTTGCCCATATGCAGCGGAGCGAAGCGATGCGGGCACCGATCGCTCAGAGCGACTGGGGTACCATCGGTTTTCCGGAACAACACCACGGGCTCGCTGAGGAACATACGGCCGAGCAGCTTACCGTGCACTACTTCGTCGGCCCAAGCCGCGGCATACCAAGTATTCTTTAGCATCGTCATGCTGCCACCTCTCTCCACTCCACCTGAATACTAACGCCGAACTGGCGCGCTGAATGTCCCCCCAGGTCGGGACGAGGTGCTGACGCCGGGAGGCAGAGACCGATTAGCCTCGCCTTGGCCTTGAGCGGCCGCCATTCCCCCGCGCTCCGTTGCTGGATGTCCTCGAGACGAACCGACGTCAGTAGTTACTTGAAGCGCCGAGAACAGCGCGGGAGAAAGGCGACAAGACATCTATCTTGGGGTCGGCTTGTTTTTCGTGCAGCCACATACGGTAGGAATTGCCGAGAATTTTAGAGCGACTTTCGGATAACAGCTTGATCTCACGACATTTCCTGTTGCGCGAGAAATCCGCTTTTCCTGCAGAAATGTCGCATGTGGTCGGCGTCCAGAAACAGGTCGCTGGCGCTATTCTCTCGGGAAATTTCGACGCTTTTCAAGGATCAGAAGCAAGCATAAATTCAATGGGTTGCGCGGTGCTACCTTGTATTCCTCGGCAGAAACACCCTGTTTCAACCGTATGTAATTGCACGAAGAACGAGGGGACCCCACTTACGTTCCGCTCCCCAAAGGGAGCGCTTACCTTTACGAGTGAGCATGGTCTGATAAACCTGAAGACCTCGAGAAAGTGGCGTGAGGAAGAGCTCTACTAGCCATGAGGTCTGGGCGCGATCGGCTCCACGTCGACACAAGGTAGTTACTCGTCGTACGATGGGTACTACAAGCCAACCGTATTCAATCGAGCAAGCATGGCTGCCGCCACAACCCGCCCCGATGTCGAAGCACTATGGCTGCTTCGCGCGGGCAGGCTCCAAGAGGCTCGAGAGTTTGCGCTTCAGGCCGTCGCGGGGGCGAGGACTTGCCTCTCAGCACATGGGCTTCTCGCGACCATTCTCCTGCGCTTGGGATATATCGACGAAGCTGAACGCACGGTCGCCGAGGCTCTCGAGCAATCCCCAGGCGTTGCCGACGCCTACGACGCGCTTGCGTACGTCTCGATGCAGCTCGGACGGCATGAACGCGCCAATGCCCTCTACCGGCGAGCGGTCGAACTGGCGCCGGCGGATCCCCGCTTTTGGTACAACCTCGCGTCGAGCGAGCGCACTTTCGGCCGGTTGGAAGAGGCGGCTTCGGCCTGCGACCGCGCTATCGCTCTCGATGCCGCTCAATTCCCGAGTTATCTGCTGCGCTCGGAGTTGCGCGTGCAGAGCGCAACAGCCAACCACATCGACGAGCTGCAGCGGCAACTGTCGCTGCGGCCGGCGGACGATCGCGCACAAATGTTCCTGGGTTACGCGCTCGCGAAAGAGCTCGACGACGTCGAGCGCTACGACGAGGCCTTCCGCTGGTTCTCCCATGCCGCTGCGACCCGGCGGCGGCACCTCGCCTACGACATTGCCGTGGACGAACGCAAGCTCGAGCGAATTGCCGCCGCATTCTCCGCGCAAGCGATGCCGAAGCGCGACGACGACGAGCGATCCGCACGCTATATCTTCATCCTGGGATTGCCACGCTCGGGCACCACGCTGCTCGAGCGGATTCTGACAGGCCTGCCGGGAATGCTATCCAATGGCGAGACCGAAAACTTCTCGCGCGCGCTCCTGGCGATCGCGCCGTCCGAGGGCGCGGACGTATTCGCTCGCGCAGCGGCGGCCGATCCTGAGGCGGTCGGCGCGCACTATAGTCGCCTCGCCGGCGGCAGCGGCGACGCTCACGTCATCGAGAAAATGCCGCTCAATTACCTGTACCTGGGGGCGATCCGGCGCGCGCTGCCGAAGGCGAAGTTGTTGCTCGTCCGACGCGCGCCTCTCGACAGTTGCTTTGCGATGTACCGCACGCTGTTTGGCGAGGCATACCCTTTCAGCTACGACTTCCAGGATATCGCGCGCTACTACGCAGCCTACGAGCGACTCATTGCGCATTGGTTGCGCGAGTTCGGCGATAGCATCTACCAAGTCGCGTACGAAGAGCTCGTGCGTTACCCGGCACAGATCGGAGCGGCGGTTGCAAAGCATTGTGGAATACCCTGGAACGCGAGCGCCATCGCCGTTCAGAACAATTCCGCCGTTTCGCTCACCGCCAGTGCTGCGCAAGTGCGCCGGCCGATTTACGGCAGCTCATCGGGCCGCTGGCGGCAGTACCGGCATCATCTTGCGCCGCTGATCGCGGCGCTGCGCGAGCGCGGGATTTCCCTGCCCGACGACGTCTAGCAGCCGCGCCGCGGCTAGCGCACGCCGCCCATCAGCCGCTTGATGAGCGGCGTCAACAGCACCATGACGGCGGCGCTGGCAAGCGACCACCCGCAGATCTTCAAGAACAGTCCGGGCAGAGAGCTGAGATTCGCGGCGTCATACTCGCCCGAAAGTTGACCGGCCAGATTGTTTCCCAGAGCGAGCGCGAGAAACCAAAGCCCCATCACCTGACCGACGAAGCGGGTCGGCGCCAGCTTTGTCATCGCGGAGAGCCCCACCGGGGAGAGGCACAGGTCGCCGCACTCCTGCAGGAAGTAGGTGACGAGGAGCCACATGGGCGATACCTGTACCCCGGCGACCACGTAGCGGGAGGCGAGGAACATCACGATGTAGCCGAGGCCAAGCAGCCCAAGGCCGGTTGCGAACTTCACCGGTGGAGTCGGGTTCTCGCCGCGGCGTCCGAGCGCGATCCAGAGGGCGGCAAAGAGCGGCGCGAACAGAATGGTGACAAGTGCGGTCGTCCCCTGCAGAACGCCCGCCGGCAAGATCCATCCAAAGATGCGGCGGTTTGTATAGCGTTCCGCAAACAGGTTCAGCGATGCGCCGCCTTGCTCGAATCCGGCAAAGAAGGCGGCGTACGCGGCAAACAGCGCGGCCATGACGTACACCCGCCGACGCTCGGTCCTGTCGAGACGGGCGAAAAATATCAGGTAACCGAAGAACGCCGCCGCGCAGACTGCAATCACCCACGTTGCGGCCGCTGCGATTTGAACGGGGTCCAGTACCAATCGCCCCGTGAATGCGAGGAGCGCCAGCAGACTCGCAACGATGAGAAATACGATGACGGGAAGCCAGGAGCCCCGCTCGGCACTCGCTGCCCGGCGGCCGCTCTGGCCGAGCCACTTGCGCGTCCCCATGAATTGCGCGAGACCCAGGATCATGCCTACGACGGGAAGGACGAACCCCCAGCGCCAGCCGAACCTCGCGGCGCAGAGCGGCACGAGCAAGGAGCCGAGCAGAGCGCCGACGCTGATGCCGACGTAGAAGATCGAGAATCCCGCATCTCGCGGTGCGCCCCCCTCCGGATACAGATCCGCCACCAATACACTGATGTTCGGCTTGAGCAGCCCCACGCCGAGTACGATCACGGCAAGGCCCAAAAAGAAAAACCGGGTCCCGGACATGACCAGCAGCGCATTGCCCACCGCGATGAAACCGCCGCCCACGATGATTGCGCGCTGTGCACCGAGCAGACGGTCTCCGATCCAGCCGCCGAACAGAGCAAATACATAGGTTGCGGCGATATAGAGTCCGTAGATGGCGCTCGCCGTGCGGTCATCGAGTCCGAAGCCACCGCTGCTCGCGGCGGCGACGACATACAGAATGAGGATGGCGCGCATCCCGTAGTAGGAGAATCGCTCCCACATCTCGGTCAGGAAGAGCGTTGCGAGCCCCCGGGGCTGGCCGAAGAGGTCCCGCGCCGCCGGCGCCGGTTTCAGATCAAGTCCCGTGCGAACGTCTCGCTCCAGCGCCGCTCGGCGACCACTTCACCATTGAGGCGCGCGGTGACGACGCCCGACAGGTAGAACTTTTCACGGTCGCTGGAGAGCTCCGCGCGCGTGTCGATTACCGTGCGCCAGCCCTCGCGGCCGAGAGCGTACGACTGTGTGACCACCGAGCGCGCGGTCAGCGGATCGTCGTCACGGATGGTGAGCTCGCGCTTGAGACTTTGCGCGACCTCCACATCGATGGCGTCGAAACGCAGAACGCCTTCGCCGAAGACACCGCCGACCGCATCGGTCACGTACCTTGTCTCGCCGGTCACGTGGTCCTGCACGCTGTAGCGGCGTACGACGCCAGGATCGAGCTGCGTCATCGGTGTTCGCGGTCCGTGTGCCGGCGCCGGAAACGAGACGGAGGGCCCCGCATCGGCGGGGCGGACCGGCAACTCGAGCACGCTCGCGGCGGTTTGGATCGTCAGCGTCGCAGGGTAAGGCGCAGGCCATATCATCGGCCAATAGGTGCTCGCGATCGACAGCCGGATGCGGTGCCCCGCCATGAAGCGGTGGCCGCAGACGTTCATCGTCAGGTGGACATCGTAGGCGACGCCCGGCTCCAGGGGCTGCGGGTGCTCGTGACTGTCGCGATGCGTGAGATTGAGGACCTGGTAGCTGACGCGCAGAGCGCCTCCGTCCGCCATGACTTCCGACAGGCGCACGGCGACTTGCCCGATCCTGGCATCGGCGGCGACGCGCAGCCGCAGACGCGGCGTGCCCAGCACCGCGATATCGCGCTCGAGCAATGCCGTCTCGAACACGAGCGCGCCCCCATCATCGAGTCGCTGATCGGTGGCATGCTCGCCCGGGCAGCCCGCGCCCATCCATTCTCCCGCCGCCTTGCCGTGGCTCTGCGGTGAGCGGATCGAGAAGGTGCTGCCCGTATCCGGCCGCTCACCGAGACTCTGGTCCGCACGCAAGTGCAGCCGCAGCGGCTCGATGGTCGGCGAGGGCCACACGGGTTCGCCGACCCACGTCCCCGGCGCGAACGAGCGCGTCCCGGTGGGAGCCACCGGGTCCTCCACGTAGGCGCGCAACATCGGCTCGTTCATGATTCCGTTATCGCGTCCCTTCAGCCATTGGTCCCACCAGCGCACGGCTTCCTGCAGATAACCGATCGCGGGACCTGGCACGCCGTCGTGGGGATAGATATGACCCCACGGGCCGATGATGCCGAGCCGCGGTACTTTGAGCCCTTCGAGCAGCCGCGGCACCGCATTGGTGTAGGCGTCCGCCCAGCCGCCGATTGCGAGCACCGGGCACTCGATCGCCGCGAAGTCCTCGCAGATGGAGCCGTGCTTCCAATAGGCATCGTAGCGCTGATGCGCGAGCCACAGCGCGGGGAAGAACGGCAGCTCCTCGATGCGCTTCAGCCAGCGCTCGCGCCATTCCGGCCCCGCGACGCGCGGATCGAGAGGGCGACTCTGGTAGGCAAGCATGATGCTGCCCCACCAGAGGTTATCGTTGAGGAGGCAGCCCCCCATGTAATGGATGTCATCGGTATAGCGATTGTCAGTCGAGAACGTGGTGATGACTGCCTTCAATGCCGGAGGGCGCCGCGCAGCGATCTGCAGCCCGTTGAAGCCGCCCCATGATTTCCCCTGAATCCCGACCGCGCCGCTGCACCATGCCTGGCGCGCGATCCAGGCGATCACCTCGAGCGCATCATCCTGCTCCTGCTTCAGATACTCATCGGCGAGATGCCCCTCGGACTCGCCCGAGCCGCGCATGTCGACCCGCACGGCCGCATAGCCCTGCGCGGCGAAATACCCGTGCATCGGCTCGTCGCGGGCGCGCGTACCATCGCGCTTGCGGTACGGAATGTACTCGAGCACAGCGGGGACCGGCGTACGCGTGGCGCCGTCCGGAAGCCAAAGTCGTGCAGCCAGCCGGCAGCCATCACTCAGCGTGATCCAGATGTTTTCCTCGACATGCACCGTCATGCCGGCCGGACCGTCATTGCTCGCGCCTCGAATGTTCCGCGAGGTACGCTTGCGCTTCGGCGCAGTACCAATCGACGAAGCGCATGACCAGCTGCTCGCTGATTTGGGAGTACGGACCGGGTACATAGGCGATCGAATCGACGCCGCGCTGATTGTTCTCGCTGAGCGCGCGGTCCTGATCATTGGTCGCGCTCCACACCTCGATCAAGCGCCCGAGATCGTAATCGACGCCCTCGACCGCATCCTTATGCACGATCCAGGTGCCCGTAACGGCCGTCTGCCCGGGGCCTAAGGGGAGCGCCTGAAAGAAGAAGCCATAATCGCCGACCACGTGGTTGAAGCCATTGGGCTGGACCGCCCACCACAGGTCTCCGACATCGCCGTCGCCGACCCGCCCGAGCGTTTTCGCCACCGCCGGCTTGCCGTCCATGGTGTAGGAGACCGCGCCTTCGGCGAGTGGGTAGCGGCCAATTTCATACCAGGGTCCGATCACCGAGCCGGTCTTGAGGCCCTTGGCTTCGCATCGGGCCTCATAAGCGGCCACGAAGGCGGGTGTTCGGCCCGGTACATCCGGCGCCGTGTAGTCGTTATAGGTGCGCATCAGCTGGGGATGTCCCGTACGGCAGTGATAGCACTCACGGCCGTTCTCCATGACGAGCTTCCAGTCGGCCCGCTCGATGAGCACGGCGGTATGCGCCACCTTGGCGTTACGCAGGTCGTGCGGCTCGAGCATCGGCTCGAGCGTCGCGCGGAAGGGCGCGAAGTCCGGCGGGTCGCTGCCGAGGCACACGTAAATGACTCCCGCCACGGTCTCGACGCGCGCGGGCCGCAACGAATAGGCTCCCATATCAAAATCCTCCGGCATGCGCGAGACTTGCAAAAGCTTGCCGCGCAAATCGTAAGTCCACTGGTGATAAGGACAGACCAGACGCCTTGCGTGCCCGCGTCGCTCGCGACAAATCCGCGCTCCGCGATGACGGCAGGTGTTGAACAGTGCGCCGATTTCCCCGTCCTGGTTGCGCAGTACCACGACCGAGGTGGTGCCGATGGTGTGGGTCAAATAATCGCCGGGCCTCGGGATCTCCGCTTCCAGTCCGGCCTGAATCCACTGCCGTTGGAAAATGGCCTGGACATCGAAGTCGTGCATCGCCGGATCGAGATAGAGCGCTTGGGGGAGCGAGTGTGCAGGCCGGCGTTCGGCAAAAAGCGCGCCCATCTTGTTCACAAGGGTCACGGATCACATCTCCAGCAGGTGCATAAACAGGTCCGCGGCTTTGCAACGGCGCGGCGCAGCTAGGCCGAGGTCATTATCGATTGGGACGGTAAAGGAGGTCGCCGTACTTCTTCCATTGACCGCTCCCGGCGGGCGCCACAAAGTGGAGGTTGCGCAACGAGCCATCGGGCTGCTTTTCCCAGGTGTCCTTGACGTCACGATTACGCGACGGCACCACGCTGGTGAGAACCAACGAGCCATCCGCCGCCAGTGAGCCGTACATAAGGATAGCGCCCCATTGATTGTCCGCCCACATCTGAATCCAGCGCTCGCCATCGAAACGGTTGATGCTCACGCCCCTAAACCGGTACTTGACCCCCGGGCGCCGATACATGTCCGTGATAAAAGTCAGATTCTGCTGGATGATGCAGCCTTCGGCGTGCTTCTCGATGCGATCGAATGCCACGAGCCGCTTGCTGTCGGCATCGAACACCTGCCAGTCTCCCACCCAAAAATCAAGCTGATGGTGCTGCGGGGTGTCGCACGTCGCCGGCGTCGAGGACTGCTCGAGCGCCAAGGTCTCCGCCGCCACAACCGGCGCCGGGCTCGCTAAGATGCCCGCCGCTACCGCGACGCAAAGAGCAGCGATTGCGGCGCTCGATGGATGCGCCACCTTGTGCCGGAGGAGAGTGTGTCGTGGCATCGGGGCCCTCGGCGGATCAGAAAGTGTAGCCCACTCGAATACCGATGACCCGCGGCGGATTTACCAGATAGTCATCGGCCAACAGATTGAAGTTCTGCCCGGCAGCTGCCTGCGGCGGCGGCACCAAGATCGACTGTCTGTTGAGCAGGTTGGTGACATAGGCCCCGTAATGCCACGGCTTGTGATTCACGGTCGCGGAGAGGTTCACGACCTCATAGGATGAATTTTTCTGGATGGTCGTGGCGCCCAGCACGGGCGCGAGCGACATCGTTTCCGACGATCGGTAGGCCCCATTCAACGAGAGCGCCAGGTCGTAGTCCTGCACCAACGGCCTCGTGTAGTTCAGAGCCGCGTTGACGCTGATTTTGGGACTTCCCGGCATTTGCTCGCCGTTACTCCCGTGAAGCTCTCCGGCCACGATCGTGCCCGTGCTTTCGCCGTTGTTGGCAGGCAGGGAGAAATTGCTGCTCAACCGCGCATCGGTATACGCGAAGCCGACCGCATAGCTAAACCCGGGCAACCCCAACGGCCCGGTCGTCTCGAACTCGAAACCCTTCGAGACGGCCGAATTGGCGTTGTATACCGCCAGATTGCCCGACGGCAGGCTGGATGAGATCTGCGGTTTATCCCAGTCGATATAAAAGACATCCACGGTGTAGCTCAAGCCGTTATCGAACCGGCCCTTGAGCCCCGTCTCGTAGTTGTTGGTCTTGTCGGGCTGATACGTGGCCAGCAGCGGGCTCTCCCGGAAGATCCCTGTTAACGGAACGGAATTGGCACCGCCGCGGCGAAAGCCCTGCGACCACAGCGCGTACACGTATTGATGGTGGGCGTACTCGTATGAGGGATCGACTTTGCCGACGGTTTTCGACGCCGGCGCGTTGTGCGGGGTGGCCGGAATATCGACGGGAAACGTATAGTCCACGTAGGACTGGGCATCCGTGAAATCCTGCTCGAAGTGCCGCGCGCCGAGCGTGATCTGGCCGTGCTCGACGAAATGCCAGGTCAGCTCGCCGAACTCCGACTTGTCGGTGAAGTGCTGAGTGTCGATCTGCTGAAAAACGATATCGCCGGGAGCCGCGAGAATCGTCTGGCCGAGCAGCGCCGCGCGCTCGGGCGATCCCGGATCGAAGATGGTCCAGGCGCCCGTGCTGGTCTGCTTCTCGTAAAAGACGCCGACGACGTAATCCAGCACATTCTGCTTCTTGGCGTCCGACACGAGGCGCACTTCCTCGGTGAAGGTGCGTTGTTGATCGGCGAAAAAATAATCGTAGACGAATCGGGGATTGGTGGGCGTACCGGCGTAGTACGGGAACGCCGCGCCGTCATAATAGCCGGCGAGATTATAGGTTTGATCCTGCTGCACCGAGCCGGTGGTCGTGTAGTACGAACTCGTCGACGACAGCGTGGCGAATCCGGCGTCGTAGCTCAGATCCGCGCTGGTGAGATTCGTGTAGCGCGAAAATGGCTGATCGATTTGCGAGAATTCCTGATACTTTCCGCCGGACGGCAGGTTGATCCGCGGATCGAGGGGCGAGGGGCCGCCGGGAAAGCTCAGGTTGACCGACGGGCCGCCATCTCCCGCTACGTTCGAGTGCAGGAATGCGAGGGTGGCGCTGAAGGTCTCGTTCGGTTTCCAAAGGCCGGCGATGCGCCCGGTAAAGGTCTTCTGAAAGTTCCAATCCTCACGGCTGGAATAGATCGCGGGGCTGTTGATCGGATCGCCCGGGTCCGCGAGGACCGGAATTCCGTTCGGGCTGTTGTTCGAGCGCTTCAGTAGACCAAAGACATCGATCCATCCCGGATCGTACTCATACTTCGCCGACGCGCGAATCGCCACGGTATCGGCGAGCGGCAGGTTGACCATGGATTTGAGCGTGTAACCTGTGCCGCTCGAATTGTAGTACCGGTCGCCGCCGGCCTCGACCGACGCCGCGAAGGCGCTCGGATCCGGCGCGTTCGGAATCAGGCGCAGAGCGCCGCCCAGCGCGCCCGCCCCGTAGAGTGTTCCCTGCGGACCGCGCAGCACCTCGATCTGCTGGAGGTCATCCAGTTGGAAATAGCCGTCGACCGGCGAGTTGCCGATATAGGTGCCCACGGGATTTTGCTCGAAGGTACGAAAGCCCCGCTGCGGCTCGGCGGTAGCATTGATGCCGCGAATGATGGGCGCCACGGACGCCGACAGCCTGGCGCCGGTATCGTACATGGAGAGGCCGGGCACATTGTTGGCGAGGGACATGACGTCGGTCACGCCGCTTTGATTCAGTTGTTCGGCGCTGATCACGGAGAGACTATAGGGCACGGATTCGAGCACTTGCTCGCGCCGCGTCGCCGTGACGGTGATTTCCTGCAGAGTCGCCGAACTCTCATCAGCCTGGTCCGCCAGTGACGCACGCGGCAGGCCGTAGAGTGCGAAAAACACGGCTGCTCCGACCGTAGTCTTGCGCGGTAGCCCGCAGCGGGGCTGGGTCTGCGCTGAGCGCCTCAAACGTGCATTTCCCATGTGTCTCTCCCTTTGTAATAGCGTGCTGGCCGCACGCTACGGCGGCCGGGCGGCACCTCGTTGGCGTCCTGCCGGGTGCGGCGGGATTCTGCGCAGGGGTGCAATTCGATAGTAATATGATCTGTACACTACTGTCACGTTTCTAGACGTCAGCGTACAGGGCCATCAGGCCGTGCACCAAGAGCAGGCATCGTGCGCCCGCTGACGGTGCGAGCACGCGGCTGTTATGAGAATCGATGGGATCGCTAGCGGCTGACGATCGCAGCCGTACGGGTCTTGCGGCGAGGGGGACCTTCCTGGGCGCTTTTAGGCACCCGCCGCGCCGCACCGGCAGGAATGAAACCATGCCGCGCATGAAAGCGCTCGAGCTCGCGGGGTAGGGCGGCGGACCCCGTGAAAATTTCGACGTAATCCGGGATCCGGGCCATCCGTGTCGCCAGATCCTCTTTGGTCTTCATGGAGATATAGCCGATCTGCGTCAGATAAATGGTTCGCGCTCTGACATCCGCGGCAAGCGATTCATATTTGAAGCGGATGAACATGTCCGTCAACGCCTGGATGCGGATCGCATCCGCGGCGCGCATGGCGGCGGCCACCTTCGGCGACTGCTGCGCCCAGCTGCGAATCGCAAACTCGAACTTGGAATCGAATAAAGCGGGATCGAGCCAGCAATCGAATACGTTGAAAATCGCCTCCGTGATGCTCTCCGCGTAGCACCCGGACTGCTTGGCCAGATTTCCCGTATTCTTTGCCCGCCACTTCTCAAGAAGCGCGGTGAGGAGCGCCTCTCGGTCCTTGAAGAACCAGTAAAAACTGGTTCGCGAGAGCTTGAGCTTCTTGGAGAGCGGGACGATGCGCACCGCGTCGACACCGGACTCGATGAGAATCTCATAGGCGGCGTCCAGCCATGCCTCCGCCGATCCCCGCCATCCCGCCTCGACCATGTTCGACTGGTCCATGTCCGACTTTATCATAATCGTTGCATCCTTCATTTCGACAAATGTACTGATGTGTCCTCGGCATCGACATGCTTGTACACTCGTTGGGCATTCGTTAGCATCCGTCGCAGCACTTCGCCGTTCTCGAGCTGCCTATGTCAGGAACCGATGCCGTGTCGACCTCGATGCCGCCGAGCTCGGCTGTTGGCTTTGGTCAGGAGATAGTCAACCTGCCTCGCTACCCGGTTGTCGACCTTGCATCCGCGGCGGCCCGAGACGTGATCGCCGCCGGCCGCGCTCAGCTCGCGCAGAATGGCCTGTGCTTATTCCCTGATTTCATCGCACCGAGCGCCTTAAGCCAGATGTGCGAGGAGGCGCGGTCATTTTATCCCACCGCATATTACGAGGAGCAGGCGGATACGCACGATGGGAGCGGCCGATTAGAGGGATTCGCGATGCCACGCAAATCCAGGAGCGCGGCGTCCGCGGTAGCCTACGATCGTATCCCGGCGTTATCGCCGTTGCGACGGCTGTATGAGTGGGATGGCTTGGTGGGATTGGTACGCGCGCTTCTCGGCGTCGACAGACTCTACCGCACGGCGGACCCGCTGATTTCGTGCTTGCTCATGTACTACTCGAACGGTGATGAACTGGGCTGGCATTTTGATCCCAACGATGGGGTGGTCACGCTCCTTCTGCAGTCCCCTGAAGAGGGCGGAAAATTTGAATTCGTGCCGGGTATTCGTCGCAACAATGAGGAGAGCCGTGCGGCGATCGCTCGCGTCATGGACGGTGCACGCGAGGGAGTGCTCACGCCGCCGCTCCTGCCAGGTACGCTCTCGATATTCCGCGGAACCAATTCTCTACATCGCGTTACCCCGGTCAGAGGACCCAAACCGCGCGCCATCCTCACGCTGAGTTTCGATCCGGAACCCGGCGTGATGTTCAGTGCCGAGATACGCCGGCGCTATTCCGGGCGGGTAAATTGACCTTGACGACCACGCCGGCGCTCGACGGCGCCGGCCGCAGGCTCGCAGGCACACGATGAGCCTCTCGCCGGGAGAATTCGATCTAATCGAGACAGCCTGGATTTCCATGTCCGACGGCATTCGGCTCGCGGCGCGGATGTGGATTCCCAGGTCGGCTTTGAAAGAAGCGGTGCCGGCGATCCTCGAGTACATTCCTTACCGTCGTCGCGACGGCGCACGCGAGCGTGACGATCAAACTTACGCCTATCTCGCGACGCACGGGTTTGCATGCATCCGCCTGGACATCCGCGGCTCCGGCGATTCGGAAGGGGTCATCGAGGATGAGTACCTGCCGCAGGAGCAACACGATGCGGTGGAGGCGATCGCTTGGATCGCCTCGCAACCCTGGTGCAGTGGTGCCGTCGGCATGGTGGGTATCTCCTGGGGAGGCTTCAATGCGCTGCAGGTGGCGGCGCGTCGCCCAGCGGCACTCCGCGCGATCCTCACCGTGTGCTCGACGGATGACCGCTATGCCGATGACATGCACTACATGGGCGGTGCTCACCTCACCGGCAATTTGGAGTGGGGCTCGACGTTTTTTTCGATCATGGCGCGAGCGCCGGACCCCTTAATCGTGGGAGAGGGCTGGCGCGAGCACTGGCTCGGGCGTCTTCGCGCGGTGAGGCCCGTGGTAGGGACTTGGCTCAAGCACCAGCGTCGCGATGCATATTGGAAGCAAGGCTCGGTTTGCGAGGACATCGGCGCCATTACCTGTCCCGTGATGGCGGTCGGCGGATGGGTCGATGGGTACTCGAACGCCATTTTTCGTTTGCTGCGCGATCTCGACGTTCCGCGTCTTGGGATCGTCGGCCCGTGGGGACACAAATATCCGAACCTCGGCGTCCCCGGCCCGGCCATCGGCTATCTCGCCGAGGCGCGGCGCTGGTGGGACCATTGGTTAAAGGGCATCGATACCGGCATCATGCAAGAGCCGATGCTGCGGGCTTATGTGCAGGACTGGATCGACCCGGCAAGCCATCATGATCTGCGGCCGGGTCGGTGGGTAGGAGAGCAATCTTGGCCGAGCGCGCAGATCGTCAAGCGGAGCTGGTGTATCAATGCCGGGACTCTGGACGCCCAGCCGGAAGAAGGCCCGGCACTCTCGATCAGCTCGCCGCAGACCACGGGTGCAGCGGGCGGCGAATGGTGCCCGTATTCTTTAGGCGGTGTCGGGCCCGAATTGCCGCTCGATCAGCGCCGCGACGATGCCTTTTCGCTGGTATTCGACGCCGCGCCGCTGACTGCTCCGCTCGAGATCCTGGGCGCCGCAGTGCTCGATCTGACGCTCTTTGCCGATCAGCCCATCGTCCATCTCATCGCTCGGCTGAGCGACGTCGCGCCCGACGGACAAGTGGCGCGCGTGACTTACGGGGTGTTGAATCTGACGCATCGGAGCGGTCACGAGAGTCCAGAATCTCTCGAACCCGGGCGCCGTTATCGGGTCACGCTCGCATTGAACGAAGCCGGCTATCGGTTCGGCACTGGACATCGCGTCCGCGTTGCGATTTCCACCTGCTACTGGCCGATCGTCTGGCCGGCACCCAAACCCGGCCGCCTCAGTATCGTCCCGGGATCGAGTCGCGTCACCTTGCCGATTCGCGCAGCGGCTCAGCCGGAAAAGTCGGTCGCCTTCGCGCCCGCGTCAGGCGCCACGCTGCCGCCGCGCAAAGTGCTGCAGCCGGGCGCAGTCCACCGAACCCACGCCATCGATGTCGGCAGCGGCATCGAGCGCATCGAAGTGCTGCGCGACGACGGCCGCACGCTCATTGAGGACATCGGCGTGGAAACGGGATTTCGCAAGATCTTGCGTTATCGCATTCATCCCGCCGATCCCTCGACTGCCCGCGCCGAGGCAGAGTATGAGCTGATCCATCGACACGTGCGCGGCTGGGAGACAACGATACGCACCCGTTCAGCCATCGGTTGCACCGCGGAGTATTACCTGCTGGAAGCCGATCTCGAGGCGTTCGAGGGCGAGGAACGCATCTTCTCGCGTAGCTGGTCGGAGCGCATTCCGCGCGATTTCACTTGAGCGAGAATCCTGGTCTGGAACGCGGGTTGATGCTCGCAGCCTTCTTCGTAGCCAACGCGCTCCCCGAATTCTTATGGAGCAACTTCCCGCCGATCATGACGCTCGTCGAGGCGAAGTACCGGATCAATGAGACGACGGCCAGTCTGCCGATCATCATGTTCTCCGTCGGCACGGTTCTGTCGGCAGGCATCGCCGGCAAAATGATCGATCGGCAGGGATATCGGCTGTCGACGCGCATCGGTCTCGGAATGCTCGCTGTTTTTTCGGTGCTGCGCGCAGTCGACGGTCCATTCTGGTTGTTGGTGGTGGCACAGGGCGCCATCGGCGCGGCCTTCTCTTTCATCGCCGGCGCAACATCGTCCTACGTCGTCGACTGGTTCGAGGGAAAGAGCGCTGCCTTGGTGACGGGGCTTTGCGTGATTGGTCTGTATATCGGTCTCGGATCGTCCATGGTCGTCACGCCCGTTCTGGTGAGTCATTATGGCTTCAGCGGGACCATGCGAATCACCGCCGCGGCGTCTGTCCTGATTCTCTTCACCGCCTACCCGCTCATCCGCCAACGCCGCGCCGTCATACCCGTTCGTGGCGGCCAACCGGCGGCATCCAGCCTGCATTTGGTGAAGAATCGGACGCTCGCGCTGGTGTTCGTCATCAGTTATTTGACGGGCGGGCTGTTCAGCGCCGTCGCGACAGCCCTCGAGCCGATCTGGACCCTGCGTGGCTTTACGCCAGAGCAGGCGGGCCTAGCGAATGGCATGTTCATATTGGGCGGAATTGTTGGTAGTTTCCTGATGCCGCTGCTGCAGACGCGGCTGAACAATGCCAAGGGGGTGCTCGTCCTCTGCTCCTTGGGCGCATTGCTGTTGACTTATCCACTACTGATCGCGCCCAACCCGCTCATCGGCAATGTTATTGCGGTGTTCCTGGGAATATTCTGGATGGGTAATATTCCCGTGTGCTACACGGTGATGGAGAGGGGCGCCGGCGTCGCGCAGGCTGGCGCGGCCTTGAGCCTTTTCTGGGCGATCAATAGCGTAGGATCGGTCACGCTCGTCTGGATGTTCACCGCGGTAATGGATGGAACCTCCTGGCGGGTGGCTGCTATGGTCACGCTCGTGCTGCTCGCAATCAACCAGCTGGTCACCTTTGCACTACCGCGCGACCCGCAGCGCATTCCTGCCGGGCGGATGATCTAGCGCGGAGGATTTGAGCTCACAGGTCTTTCACGAGCCGAAGTGCGTCGTAGATGGCCGCATGCGTATTCCTTGCGGCGACGGCGTCGCCGATCCGAAACAGTTGAAAGGTTCCCGCAGGATTGGTCGCAACGGTCTGGGTTGCTCCGGTAAGCAGCTGCCCGTAGTCGATGGCGCCCAGATTTCGCGATAATGGCTTCAGCGCGAAATACAAATCATCGAGCGGCAGCGTGCCATGATTGACGATGATCTGGTCCACATGCCGCTGCTTTCGCACGCCGCCATAGTCGCTGCCGACTTCGGCCACCAGCCGATTGCCATCGCGGGCAACGGATTGCAGCCGGAAGGTGACGGTGAACGTGACATCGTGCTTTTGTAGACTGCGCATGTAGGGCACGAGGGTCATGGCCATCACTTCGGGCGCGAAGGTGCGGTCCGGCGTCATGATTTCCAGCTTGGCACCCGCAGCGGCAATGAACTCGGCCGCTTGCAACGCCGCGTGATCGCCGGCGTCGTCGAACAGCAAGACCTCGCGACCCGGCTTGACGTGACCGGAGATGATGTCCCAGGTTGAAACAACGAGATCGTTTCCGGACTGCAGCACCTCCGTGTGCGGCGTGCCGCCGGTCGCCACGATCACAACATCAGGCACCTCCGCGAGGACATCGGCCGCTTCCGCCAATTTGTCGAACCTGAATTCAACGCCGAGCTTGCTGCACTGGGCCACCCGCCAGTTGATGATGCCGATCATCTCTCGGCGACGTGCGCTTTGAGCCGTCAATCGCACTTGGCCGCCGGCCTCCCCGGTCGCTTCGAATACGATGACCCGATGGCCGCGCTCTCCTGCGACGCGAGCCGCCTCCAGTCCCGCCGGCCCAGCGCCGACGACCACGATGGTGCGGGCGCTCGCGGCGCGCGGTATCTCGTGCGGCATGGATAACTCGCGCCCCGTCGCCGCGTTATGCAGACAATAAGCAGATCCGCCCTGATAGATCCGATCGAGGCAGTAGTTGGCGCCCACGCAGGGCCGGATATCTTCCTCACGCCCCTCGATTATCTTGCGCACGATATGCGGGTCGGCCATGTGCGCACGAGTCATGCCGATCATGTCGACCTTGCCGGAGGCGATTGCGTAGCGGGCGGTCGCGACGTCATCGATCCGCGCGGCATGGAACGTCGGAAATCGCGTTGCCGCGCGAATTTCGCCGGCCAGTTCGAGATGTGGCGCGCTCGCCATGCCTTGTATTGGGATGAGATCGGTCAGACCGGGATCGGTATCGATGTGGCCGCGAACGACGTTGAGAAAGTCGATCATGCCGCAAGCCCTGAGTCGCCGCGATATCTCCAGGCCGTCGGACTTCGTCAGGCCTCCCTCCAGCGCCTCGTCCACGGTGTAGCGAATACCGACGATAAAGGCGCTGCCCACGCGTTGGCGAATCGCCGCAAGAACGTCGAAAGTGAATTGCAGGCGGCCATCGAGCGATCCACCGTAAGGTGCATCCAGAGCGTTCGTCAGCGGTGACCAAAACTGGTCCATCAAATGGCCGTACGCCTGCAGCTCTATCCCGTCCAGGCCCGCCGCCTGCATGCGCTCCGCGGCATCGGCGTAATCGCGCATGATGCGCTCGATATCCCAATCCTCGGCCTTTTTGGGAAATGCCCGATGGGCGGCCTCGCGCGCGTGTGACGCGGACACCGCCGGGAGCCAGGCCGCCTTGTCCCAGCGAGTGCGTCGTCCGAGATGCGTCAGCTGGATCATCACCGCTGCGCCGTGGGTGTGACAGGCGTCGGCGAGTTCTCGGAGCCAGGGAACCACTTCATCCTTGTAAGCGAGTATGTTATTGAATACGGGAGGGCTGTCGCGAGACACGGCGGCGGATCCCGCGGTCATGGTCAAAGCAATGCCTGCCTTGGCTCGTTCGACGTGATAAGCGCGGTAACGCTCCTTGGGCATGCCGTCTTCGGCATAAGCAGGCTCGTGCGCCGTCGTGATGATGCGGTTACGAAGGGTTAAATGCTTGAGCTGATATGGTTCGAGCAGCGGGTCGCGCGACATCAGTGGCGCTCTCTGAGATACAGTCGACATGATAAAGGCTATCAAGAATGTACACTGATGTCGATAAAATCGACAGTTAAGTACATGGGCTAACCATTACGCCGGGCGCCTCGAGGCCTATGCGGCCGCTCATCCGGACGACCTGGTTCTTTTCGGCCGTGCGGACTTCAGCACGGAGCCACCGACTCCCACCCAGGCGCTGGCGAGGGGTTAACGACCATAAAGTAGTCGCGAGGGCCGAGTGCTGTACGAGCACGCGTGTCGGGGCTGGGGAGAGGACAGCTCCTGAGCGGAATGCGAGAATGACGCCATGTGCGGACGCTATGTATCCCCGGACGAGGCTTCCATCGAGCGCGAGTTCAATCTCGTGCATCAGGATTGGCAGTTCCCGTCCTCGTTCAACATCGCGCCAACCCAGCAATGCCGATTCTTCGTGAGATCGATGGAGCTGATCGGCTCGCTCCGGTCGCAAAGGCTCAGAGTTAGTCAAATCACTCTGTCTGGCGCATCCTTTTCGGGAGTACCGGGCGGCCCCCTTCCGGAGGAGCGCTAGAGCTTAGACCAAGTAGGCAGGACCATGCATATGGTGCCCCAAGAAGTTTATGAAAAGATCAGGGATCCGTACTACGTTCAGCTTCCTTGCAGTGCTGTCGGCTGCCACTGTGGCAAGTGCCCAGAGCGCGAACGTGGGCTTTGCGGAGGTTCGGGTTGCAAACGGAACTGAGCCCCCGCTTACTTGCCGGCATCTGGTATCCGGCTGACGCGGAACCGAGCGTCCAACCGCTTGAGCTGTTTGAACAAGTTGTTGCCTTGAACGCTCCGGTGAAAGGGGATAACCTTCCGCTCGTTGTCATCTCGCACGGCGGTGGCGGCTCCTTTGCGAGCCACTAGGGGTCACCTCAAGAAAGGGATGTTTTAGCACGCTAACGGGCGCCGACGACCAGGCGAGTCTCGCCCCAAACGGCTCGAACTAACTTTAAGACGCCAATTATTGCACTGAGTAGACGCTCACGCCACGATCCGTGGTAACAGCGATACGGTTTCCGTCAGGCGAAATAGCAAGTGAAAGCGTCTTGGTGGGTAGGTCAACTTTCTTGTAGTCGGAGCCTGCCCAAGGAGCCCATAGAAACAAACCCGCATGATTGTCAACGAACGCGACAAATCGCCCTTTTGGATCCCACATAGCTTGTCGGATGGGGCCCTTAGCCGCGGAGAATGTTGAGACCTGAGCGCCATCTTTCACGCGAAAAAGTCGAACCGCCTCCGTCGAGTCCCTAGCTTCCGCCCATGCACGTTGCTCCGGTGTGCCCAAGTACTCGCCACCATAGAGCACAGTGGAAGTGACTCCGACCATCAGCAGATCGCCAGCGGGACTCCCAGCGATGGCTCCCAATAATGACGAGCCATATTTTGATTCCTCATACGCTTGAAAGTCTTTAACGATTTCGCCGGTTCGGGTCTCGACGATTGAAACGCGACCACCGCTGACAGAACCGGTGCCTATAAATCGACCATTCGCGAACACGCACAGGGACGGCGCTCCATGCAAGAGAGCCGCTGTATGGATTACTTGCCACGATCCGGTTTCGTAGATAATCAAATTGTCCCGAAAGTTTTTCCAGCCCCCAGCTGTGCGCGTCGCTGCCGCGAGCAGCGCATGATCCGGTGTCATCATAAAATGCTCGGCTACGTTCAGAGCAGACTCGTCACCTGGCTGCGGACCATCCACAGTTTTGATGATTTGGCCGGTCGAGACGTCCCAAACTGCAAGTGCCGTGCTCGCGTTGGGAGTCTGCGGGGGAGGAAAAACCAATTGCGAAGAGCCATGAATAAAGGCAAGTGATCCGCCCAACGTTGGGCCACCGCCTATTCGCTGGATCTGTCTGACTAGATGTCCAGCACGATCCCAGACCGTCAAAACTCCGCCATAATTACTAGCCGCTGCCAGTGCGGATCCGTCTGCAGACCAGGTGACCGCGACTGCGGAACCTGGTGTGGCTAAGTCTAGTTCTTCTCTGACTTTTAGGGTTGCCGCCCCACCTTCATTAGTGGATGCGGAGGCCGCGCCCGGCGTAAAGCCGCAGAATCCAGCTGTCAGAATCAGGCCTAATAACTTTCCAGCCAATCCAGAGGATGTTCGCTCTTCCCTAAAGAAAAGTCTGCTAGTCAAACTAGGTCTTGGTGGTGAACGACCGCTTTCCGGTGGGTATCCTAACATTTTATAGTTCCGATCTTGGCCGGCCCGCCGGCCGCTGCGCGTCTCGAGTCACGCTATGCACACCTTCGCGCTAGTTTGGTTCGTGACGTCTCGTGCTCAGCCGGTAACATGCGACGGACGGAGGCCCGGCTGATGCTCAGGCGCGCGGCGATCTGCCTTTTACTGATGCCCTTTTTGAATAGCGTTGAGATCTCCTCTGCATGATGCCGCACGGTAGGCGGCCGGCCATGAGGTCGGCCTTCCTTACGCGCCTGGGCGATCCCGGCCTTCACACGATCCCGCAGGATATCGCGCTCGAATTCCGCGAACACGGCGAGCATGCCGGCGAGGGCTCGGCCGCCAGGGGTGGTCATGTCGAGCGCCTCCGTCAGCGATACAAAGCCGACTCCAACGGCATGGAGCTCTTGGAGTGTCGCAATCAGGTCGAGTAGAGAGCGTCCCCAGCGATCGAGTCGCCACACGACAATGGCATCGACCTCGCGCCGCCGGGCAGCGCGAAGCAGTTCCTCTCGCTTGGGCCGAGTCTTGGCACCAGAGCCGACCTCCTTCTCCTCGAGGGCGACCTTCCAGCCGCGGCGCTTCGCGTACTCGCGCATGGCGGCTAGCTGCATCGGAAGGGTCTGCTGGTCGTGGGTCGAGACTCGGGCATACAGCCCGACCTTGAGCACCGTCCCCGCCGACCGTTTTCTCGCTATGGCCAAAAACCCCTCCGAAACGGCTATCCGAAAACCCCATGTTTTACCGGATGGGGCCGCCGTCACTTAGGACTGGCACGAATCTTTAGTTATTGCCCATACTAACCGCCCTAGGCACCGACAGGGAAGCCCATGCCGCGACGGGAATTATTGACGCCGGCCGAACGTGAGTCGCTGCTCACCATCCCCGTGATCGAGGCCGATCAGATCCGCCACTACACCTTGAGCCGGAGCGATCTCGCCTTCATTCGCCAACATCGCTGGGACTACAACCGATTGGGTGTCGCCATCCAGCTCTGCTACCTCCGGTTTCCCGGCCGTGTCCTGGCGCGCGGCGAGACGCCGCCGGCGGCACTCCTCGCGATGGTGGCGAGCCAGCTGAAAACCACGTCGGCGCTCTGGGATCAATACGCGAGTCGTGACCAAACCCGTCGTGACCACCAGCAAGAGGCCGTCCAGCGACTGGGGCTGACTCTCTTCACCCGAGCTAACTTCCGCGAGCTCGTCACCTGGCTCATCCCGACGGCGCTGCAGACGATCCAGGGGATCGTGCTGGTGCAGAGCGCGATTGAGGAGATCCGGGCTCGTCGGCTGGTGGTGCCCACGGTCCGAGTGCTGGAATTGATCGCGGCGCAGGCCACCACTCGCGCGGATCGGCAGGTATTCATCGAACTCACCGCAGCGCTGACAGCGGAGCACCGCCGCCGACTCGATGCGTTGCTCGAGCTTCGGTCGG